>Ga0097691_1000330_pt1 | contig 42903 bp, 48 predicted proteins | sample NGESurdeep072012_8_FD_72858 | JGI IMG/M metagenome (GOLD analysis project Ga0097691, IMG submission 72858) | Arctic peat soil microbial communities from Barrow, Alaska - NGEE Surface sample 210-1 deep-072012 | ecosystem: Environmental > Terrestrial > Soil > Wetlands > Peat ... | reverse complement strand
ACCGAAAAAACTAGCCCCGCCCGCGATAGGGCGCGACGCCCTGGTCGGGTACCCAAAGGCTCTTCGGCAATTTGCCGGCCTGCCAGAACACGTCGATCGGCATGCCGCCGCGCGGATACCAGTAGCCGCCGATACGCAGCCATTTCGGCTTGAGCCGCGCCACCAGCTTCTTGCCGATGGCGACGGTGCAGTCCTCGTGGAAGGCGCCGTGGTTGCGGAAACTGTTGAGATAGAGCTTGAGCGACTTCGACTCGACCAGGAACCGCCCCGGCACGTAATCGATCACCAGATGGGCGAAGTCGGGCTGGCCGGTGATCGGGCAAAGCGTGGTGAATTCCGGCGCGGTGAAGCGGGCGAGGTAGTCGGTGTCGGCGTGCGGATTGGGCACGCGGTCGAGCACGGCGACCTTGGGGGACGCTGGGATGCGCGCAGGGCTGCCGAGTTGAAGTCTTTTTTTCGCCATAGGCCGACTATTGGCCCGCTTTCTTAGGCCATGACAAGACCCATCGCGGCCTGTAGAAACGCCCCCAAAACCGGGACATGCCATGACCGCCATTACCGACATTATCGGCCGCGAAATCCTCGACAGCCGCGGCAATCCGACCGTCGAAGTCGACGTCCTGCTCGAGGACGGCTCGAAGGGCCGCGCCGCGGTGCCGTCCGGGGCGTCCACCGGCGCGCACGAGGCGGTCGAGCTGCGCGACGGCGACAAGGCGCGCTACGGCGGCAAGGGCGTGCGCAAGGCGGTCGATGCGGTCAACGGTGAGATCTACGACGCGCTCGGCGGCATGGATGCCGAGCAGCAGGCCAAGATCGACGAGACGCTGATCGCGCTCGACGGCACGCCCAACAAGGGCCGGCTCGGCGCCAATGCCATTCTCGGCGTGTCGCTCGCCGTGGCCAAAGCCGCGGCCGCCGCCAAGCATGCGCCGCTCTACCGTTACGTCGGCGGCACCGCCGCCCGCACTTTGCCGGTGCCGATGATGAACATCATCAATGGCGGGGTGCATGCCGATAATCCCATCGATTTCCAGGAATTCATGATCATGCCGGTCGGCAGCCCGACCTTCGCGGAAGCCTTGCGCGCCGGCTCGGAAATTTTCCACACCTTGAAATCGCAGCTTAAATCCGCCGGCCTCAACACCAATGTCGGCGACGAGGGCGGCTTTGCGCCCAATTTGCCGTCCGCCGAAGCGGCACTCGATTTTGTGGTCAAGGCCATTGCGCAGGCCGGCTACAAGCCCGGCGGCGACGTCATGATCGCGCTCGATCCGGCGGCGAGCGAATTCTACAAGAACGGCGCTTATGTTTACGAGGGCGAGGGTAAGACCCGCTCGAAACAAGAGCAGGCGAAATATCTCGCCGATCTCACCGCGCGGTTCCCGATTGTCTCGATCGAGGACGGCATGGCGGAGGACGATTGGGAAGGCTGGAAAATTGTTACCGATCTCATTGGCGCCAAATGCCAACTGGTCGGCGACGATATTTTCGTGACCAACGTGACGCGGCTGGCCAAGGGCATCAAGGACGGCATCGCCAATTCGATCCTGGTCAAGGTCAACCAGATCGGCACGCTCACCGAGACGCTCGCCGCCGTCGAGATGGCGCACAAGGCCGGCTACACCGTGGTGATGTCGCATCGCTCGGGCGAAACGGAAGATTCCACCATCGCCGATCTCGCGGTCGCCACCAATTGCGGGCAGATCAAGACCGGCTCGCTGGCGCGCGCCGACCGCACCGCGAAATACAATCAACTGCTGCGCATCGAGGAAGAACTCGGCGCGCAGGCGAAATATGCCGGGCGCGAGGCCTTGAAGGCGCGCCGCTAGCGTCGGTACTGAAGGCAAACGCGCGTCGGCAAGGATACGTTCGCTAAGAGCCAATTCTCTTCTAAGGTGGGAGATCGCGATGGAAAACACATCGGGTCAGGGCGTCGCGGCGGTCGTCCCCCCTGAGTTGGATCGTTGGAACTGGGGCGCATTTTTCCTCAATTGGATTTGGGGCATCGGCAACAACACGTTCATTGCCCTGCTGATGTTCGTGCCGGTCGTCAACATGGTCATGCCTTTTGTGCTCGGCGTGAAGGGCAGCGCATGGGCTTGGCGCAATAAGCGCTGGGACAGTGTCGATCATTTCAGGCGCGTGCAGCGCAAATGGGCGATCGGCGGCGTGGTCGCCATCATCGCGTTGATCGTCTTTGGTGTGGGCGTGTGGTTCTCCGTCACCGCAATGTTGAAGCACTCCGAAGCCTATCAGATGGCGGTCGCACAACTGCAAGCGAACAGCGAGGCAATCAACGCACTCGGTACGCCGATCACGACTGGAGCTCCGACCGGCAAGTTTGAAACGTCGGGGCCGACGGGAACAGCCGATCTGCAATTCTCGGTCGAAGGTCCCAAGGCCAAAGGCACGGTCTATCTGCACGCGACCAAGGATCTGGGCGCGTGGAAAATCAATCGGATTGAACTGCAGATCGAGGGCCGGTCCGGCAGAATCAATCTGGGCGAGGGCGACCGTGTGAGGCTTGAACGCGGATCGCCCCCGAGGTTGGCGGCCACAACGCTGTTGTGAAGACTTCTAAGTCTCCGAAGCTGAAGCGACCGCAAATCGTTCGACCGCTGCCGCCAACAGGGCCAGCACCGCGTAGAACGCGAGCGCCATGACTGCCATGGCTTGCGGAGAAGACGGTGGTGGACCGAAGTTTGCATAGACTTGCATCACCGCCAGGAAAATCACGAATCCCCAAAACGCATATAGCCCCTTGGCACCCGCAAACTTGATCGTGCGCGTGTAGAACCACGCACCGAGGCCGAGAACGATGAGCTCAAGCGGGAAACTCAAAGCAACGTGCTGCCACAATCCAAAACCGACCTTGGCCGTATTGTCGTAGAGCGGCAAATCCGGTTTGTGCACGACAAGATCAAGAATCCAATGTGAAAAGGACGCGGCAGCGACGAGCAAGGCCGTCGCCCCGCGGTTGCCGGGCGTGAACAAGGCGACGATGCCGCCAAAGATGAGAGAGAGGACAATCGATCCGGGCAAGCCATGGGTGTAGGGCATGTAATAGAGATCGAGTGCATTGGCTTCGGTGAATCCGGGAACGATGCGCAGCTTTTCGATTCCCGTCAGCACGAGGACCGACCAGATCACATCCAGCCATTGCACGGCGATGAACCAAACCCATAACGACACGCGCTTTCCGACAGGCTTGGCGGCGAATGAGACGCCGTAGTGACCGACAAACATGTTCTTGGCTCCAGCGTTCGGCGCCCCATTTATTGTAAACTGAGGATAGGGCGCCGAGGTTCCAGTCCGTGTCGCATTTCCCAATGAACCTGCGGCTTGCAATGACTGGCAAATCGCCGCAAATTGGCGCCGAATTTCAGGCGCTGAAGTCGAGTTACAGCGATGGACCAGACCACGACCCTCACCAGCCGCGATCGCCGCCAGGCCATCGAGCGCCTGTCGAATTTCGTGACGCAATCGGTCGACGCCGCGCGCGCGGTGGACAAGCCGTTCTTCCATCTCGAATTCGACCGCGTGTTCCCGGACGACGTCTACGCGCAAATCCTCGCGCTGATGCCGGAGGCGACCGACTACCGCCCCGATGCACGGCCGCAGCAAGGGCCATGACCTCACCGACGGCACCCACACCCGCGTGAAGATCGATCTGTTCCCGGAATACATCCGCAATCTGCCGCCGGAAAAACGCGCGCTGTGGGACGTAGTCGGCCGCGCGCTCTGCTCGCAGCCGGTCAAGCAGGCCTTCATCCGCCGGCTGGCGCCCGGGCTGTCGAAACGCTTCGGCGCCGATTTCGCCAAAGTCGGCATGTATCCGATCCCGATCCTTACCCGCGACATCCCCGGCTATCTGATCACGCCGCACACCGACACGCGCTGGAAGGGGATCACGGTGCAGCTTTATCTGCCGAAGGACGACGCCAACACCGACATCGGCACCATCTTCCACGAGAAGCTGCCCGACGGCTCGCTGCCGAAAAAAGCACAGATGCGCTTTGCCCCCAACAGCGGTTATGCCTTCGCGGTCGGCGACGACACCTGGCACTCGGCGGACGCGGTGCACACCAGAGTGAAGTCCCGCGATTCGATCCTGCTCACTTATTTCGTCGACCAAGGCCTGTTGCGGACCTTCCGCAACCGCGGCAAGCGGGTCGGCAATTTCGTGCTCAACGAGATCCGCCAGCACGTGCCAATCTGACCGGCTTCCGCCGCATTAAAGACGCCTTAACGCGATTGCCGCATCATCGGCGGCTATGGTCTCCCACCGGCATCGCCGCACCATCCTGACCGTGCTCGGCCTTTATATCTTTGCCGCGCTGTTCATCGGCTATTTCGCCGTCAACGCCTTTACCGGCAATCATGGCCTGCGCGCGCAAGCTGACCTCGACCAGCAGATGGCGACCATGCAGGGCGATCTCAAGCATTTGAAAGCCGAGCGCGCGCTGTGGGAGCGGCGGGTGGCGCTGCTGCGCTCCGACCGCATCGACCCCGACATGCTGGACGAGCGCGCCCGCGCGCTGCTCGGGCTGGCCGACCCGCGTGACCTGACCCTGCTCATCCACTAGCGGGCGCGCGTTATCCACCGCTCGACTGGTAATTTTCAGCCAAATTCCAGGTGTTTTCCGCAATGTAGCCGGGCGGCCTCGCGCTTCCGCCCTCAGGCGATTTAAGCTATTGGGGGGGTCGCAGAGCCGACCGAGGCCCCCGTCACAATTGCCCGGACGCTTTCGCAGGGAGTACCGATGGCCTCGCCCAAGAAAAACCCGAGCGCCGATGCCAAGGAGCCGGTCGCGCCGGTCGCCAATTTCAGCAAGGACGAGGAGCTTTCCGCCTACCGCACCATGCTGAGCATCCGCCGCTTCGAGGAGAAGGCGGGGCAGATGTACGGCATGGGCCTGATCGGCGGCTTCTGCCACCTCTATATCGGCCAGGAGGCGGTGGTGGTCGGCATGCAGATGGCGCTGAAAGCCGGCGACGAGGTGATCACCGGCTACCGCGACCACGGCCACATGCTCGCCTGCGGCATGGACGCGAAGGGCGTGATGGCGGAACTCACCGGCCGCACCCACGGCTATTCCAAGGGCAAGGGCGGCTCGATGCACATGTTCAGCGTCGAGCGCGGCTTCTTCGGCGGCCACGGCATCGTCGGCGCGCAGGTGCCGATCGGAACCGGCCTGGCTTTCGCCAATCGCTACCGCGGCAACGACAATATTTCCGTCACCTATTTCGGCGACGGTGCCGCCAACCAGGGCCAGGTCTACGAGAGCTTCAACATGGCCGCGCTCTGGAAGCTGCCGGTGATCTACGTGATCGAGAACAACCGCTACGCCATGGGCACCGCGATCACGCGCTCCTCGGCCGAGGTGAACCTGTCGCGGCGCGGACTGTCGTTCAACATTCCCGGCGAGCAGGTGGATGGCATGGACGTGCGCGCGGTCAAGGCGGCGGGCGCGAAGGCTGCCGCCTGGTGCCGCGCCGGCAAGGGGCCCTATATTCTGGAAATGCTGACCTACCGCTACCGTGGCCACTCGATGTCGGACCCGGCGAAATACCGCACGCGCGAGGAGGTGGAGGAAGTGCGTACGCAGCACGATCCGATCGACATGGCGCGGGCGCGCATCCTGGAAAAGAAATTCGCCAAGGAAGACGAGCTGAAAAAGATCGACGGCGAGGTGCGCGACGTGATCAATCAGGCGGCGGAATTCGCCACCCACGATCCGGAGCCGGACGTGTCCGAGCTTTATGCTGACGTTTATCGCTGATCTGTTTGTGGAACAGTAGCGCCAATGCCAATCGAAGTGCTCATGCCCGCGCTGTCGCCCACGATGGAAAAGGGCAACCTCGCCAAGTGGCTCAAGAAGGAGGGCGACCGCATCAAGTCGGGCGACATCATTGCGGAAATCGAGACCGACAAGGCCACCATGGAGGTGGAAGCGGCGGACGAAGGCACGCTCGGAAAAATTCTGGTGCCGGAAGGCACCGCCGACGTGGCGGTCAACACGCCGATCGCGGTGATCTTAAGCGACGGCGAGGACAAGTCGGCGATTAAGGACAGCAAGCCGGCGCCGCAAGCCAAGCCTGCGCCTGCCGCGAAGCCGGAAAAAGCCGAAACCAAGCCGCCGCCGAAAGCAGCGCCCGCTCCCGAAGCGCCCGTCGCGCGCGCCGCCGCCGATCCCGACATTCCCGAAGGCACCGAGATGGTCACCATGACCATGCGCGAAGCGTTGCGCGACGCCATGGCCGAGGAAATGCGGCGCGACAAGGACGTGTTTGTGATGGGCGAGGAGGTCGCCGAATATCAGGGCGCCTACAAAGTCACGCAAGGATTGCTGCAGGAGTTCGGCGACAAGCGCGTGATCGACACGCCGATCACCGAGCACGGCTTTGCCGGCTTGGGCATCGGCGCGGCGCTCGCCGGCCTCAAGCCGATCGTCGAATTCATGACCTTTAACTTCGCCATGCAGGCGATGGACCAGCTAATCAATTCGGCGGCCAAGACGCTCTATATGTCGGGCGGCCAGATGGGCTGCGGAATCGTGTTCCGCGGCCCAAATGGAGCCGCCGCGCGCGTCGCCGCCCAGCACAGCCAGGATTATTCGTCCTGGTTCTCGCACATCCCCGGCCTGAAAGTGATCGCGCCCTCGAATGCCGCCGACGCCAAGGGCTTGCTCAAGGCCGCGATTCGCGATCCCAATCCGGTGATCTTCCTGGAAAACGAAATCCTCTACGGCCATTCGTCGCCGGTGCCCAAGCTCGACGATTTTGTTTTGCCGATCGGCAAGGCGAAGATCGCGCGCGCGGGCAGCGACGTCACCATCGTGGCCTGGTCGATGGGCATGTTTTATGCGCTGAAAGCCGCCGAGGAACTGGCCAAGGAGGGCATCGAGGCGGAAGTCATCGACCTGCGCACGCTCAAGCCGATGGACACCGACACCATTATCGCTTCGGTGCAGAAGACCGGCCGCGCGGTGACGGTCGAGGAGGGCTGGCAACAGTCCGGCGTCGGCGCCGAGATCGCCGCCCGCATCATGGAGCACGCCTTCGATTATCTCGACGCGCCCGTCGTGCGTGTGTCGGGCAAGGAAGTGCCGATGCCCTACGCCGCCAATCTCGAGAAACTTGCGCTACCGTCCGTCGCCGAAGTGGTCGCGGCGGCGAAAGCCGTCTGTTACCGGTAGCGCAAAATGCCCACCAACATCCTCATGCCCGCGCTGTCGCCCACCATGGAGAAGGGCAACCTGGCGCGTTGGCTCAAGAAGGAGGGCGACAAGATCAAGTCGGGCGACATCATCGCGGAAATCGAGACCGACAAGGCCACGATGGAATACGAGGCGGTCGACGAGGGCACGCTCGCCAAGATCGTGGTGCCGGAAGGCACGCAAGACGTTGCGGTGAATGCGGTGATCGCGGTGCTGGCGGCTGAGGGCGAGGACGTAATGGCGGCGGCGAGTGGAGCCAAGAGCGCGCCGGCGGCGAAGCCTGCCGCCTCATCCTTCGAGACGCCCGCTAAGCGGGCTCCTCAGGGTGAGGCGAAGAAAGCGTTGCAGCCCGCGCCTGAACCTACTCCTCGTCCTGAGGAGGCGCGAAGCGCCGTCTCGAAGGACGCAGGCCCGCGCGCTGCCGCAAGCAATCGCATTTTTTCCTCCCCCCTCGCGCGCCGCCTGGCGAAGGACGCGAACGTCGACCTCAACCGCGTGCAGGGTTCCGGCCCGCATGGCCGCGTTATCGCGCGCGATATCAACGCGGCGAAATCCGGCACGGGCTTGCGCTCGCCCAGCGCCGCACCCACCGCTATGCCGATGGCGGCCTCGCCCTCCGACGCGCAGATCCGGGCGCTGTACGAGGACGGCTCCTACGATTTCGACCCGCACGACAACATACGCAAAATCATCGCGCAGCGGCTCACGCTGTCGAAGCAGACCATTCCGCATTTCTATCTCACGCTTGACTGCGATATCGGCAGGCTGTTGGCCGCGCGCGAGGAGATCAATGCCGCAGCTCCAGTCAAGGACGGCAAGCCGGCCTACAAGATTTCGGTCAACGACTTCGTCATCAAGGCGCTGGCGCTCGCTCTCCAAAGAGTGCCCGACTCCAATGTGACCTGGACCGAAACCGGCATGCTGCATCACAAGCATTCCGACGTCGGCGTCGCGGTGGCAATTCCAGGCGGGTTGATCACGCCGGTGGTTCGCAACGCCGAGGCGAAGTCGCTTTCGACGATTTCCAACGAAATGAAGGACTACGCGGCGCGCGCCCGCACGCGCCACCTGAAACCGCAGGAATACCAGGGCGGCTCGACCGCGATCTCTAACTTAGGCATGTACGGCATCAAGGATTTCGCCGCGGTGATCAATCCGCCGCACGCGACCATCCTGGCGGTGGGCGCCGGCGAGGAGCGCGCCGTGGTGCGCAACGGCGCGCTCGCCGTCGCCAATATCATGACGGTGACGCTGTCCACCGATCACCGCGCGGTCGACGGCGCGCTCGGCGCCGAAATGCTCGGCGCTTTCAAGAAGCTGATCGAGAATCCGGTGATGATGGTGGTGTAGTTACCCCCGGCTCGACGGGTATTTCCGTTGCACGGTGCGCTGCAGTTCGAACGCAAGCTGCAGAACCTCGACCAGTGTGCTGATCGCCTTCATCAGGCCCAAGCCGTTCGGCAAGAGCAGCTCAGAGGTTTGTAACGCAATCGGCACGATGCGCGTCTTGGAAGTACAAGCCATATCTCATCTCCCTGAGGAGTTGAGACAACATTTGGCTGCAAAGCAGCTGACCGGGCGGTTGTCGTTGGCCCGGAGATGCCGCTGTCGATGAGAAGCTGAAGGGATATCGCATATCGCCAAAAGCCCTCGGCCCGACGAGCGGACGAAGCGCAGTGCTTGGGCGATGTGCCTTGGAGCAGCCGGGCGACTGCAATGTGGCCCGACGCGAAATCATGTATGTGAAGCCTGGCCAAAAGTCAAGATTGCGCATATTTACCAAGTAATAATCGGTCGATTTTGCAGCAGGAGCTCAACATGGCGCGCGTAAATCTCGACACCGATAAGGATCATCTGGTCACCCCGAAACATTCCGACGCGCGCGGGCCGGTGGTGCGCGGCAAGTCGATCGAGATCATGCAGATGAACTGGAAAGCCGGCGACAGTGCGCGGCCGCACCAGCATCCGGAAGAGCAGGCGATCTACGTGGTGAGCGGCCGCATGCGCATGACCGTCGGCGGGGAAACCTACGAGATCGGCCCCGGCGAGGTCAGCTACCATCCTTCCAACGTGCTGCACGGCGCGCTCGCCGTGGAGGACACGGTGGCGATCAGCTTCAAGAACATCGTGGCGCCCGGCTACCCGGCCACCAAGACGCTGTAACGCTTACGATGCCTTCGGCGCCGCCGCCGGGGTGAGACCTCTAGCCTTGAACACCGCGGCGGCCTCTGGCGTGTGCAGGAACTTGATCAACGCGTTCGCAGCCTCCTTCTGCTGGCTGCCCGTGCCGGTGCCGGCCGTATAGAGCGTGATGTTGTTCAAATCGGCCGGCAACGGCCCGACCATGTCGACACCGCTGACCGCCATGACTTCCGGCTCCTGCTGAACCGCGAGTTCGGCCTCGCCGCTCACGACAAGATTGGCCGCGTTGCCGCTCGGTGGCGGAAACTTGGTCTTGGCCTTCATCTCCTCCGCGATGCCCATGCGCTCCAAGAGCTTGGCGAGGTAGACGCCGCTGGCGCCGCCGGACGCCGGATTCGAATAGGCGATCGACTTGGCCTTAAGCAGCGTCTGCTTGAATGCATCAGGCGTCGAAATGTCCGGCTTGGGCGCGCCCTTCTTGACGACCATGGCCATGCCGGAGCTGGCAAACAATGCGTCCGGCCCGGCCGTGGCTTTGTTTTCCTTCACCAGTGTATCGTGGCTCTGTTTGACCAGCACGTAGAGGTCGGCGCTCTCGCCGGCTTGCACGCGCTTGACCAGGAGGGCGGCGGTGCCCCAGGTGATGGTGAGCTTGTGGCCGGTGGCCTTCTCGAACTTCGGCGCGAGCTCTTCGAGTGCGGCCTGCACGCCGATGGTGCTGTAGACCTTGATCTCGGCGGCGAAGGCGAATGTAGCTTGCGCGATCAGAAAAACTGCGATAGCCGCAACGCGGCCGATGTTTCTGCTCATGGCGTCTCTCCCGGTGTTATTGCGGCCATTACATGCCTAAAGTGGGCTACATTCAATCGGGGTCGGTGCAGAGGTGCAGGACGGCATGGCTGACACGAATTTCGACGTTCTGATCATCGGCTCCGGCCCCGGCGGATACGTGACCGCCATCCGCGCGGCGCAGCTCGGCTTCAAGACCGCGATAATCGAGCGCGACTATCTCGGCGGCATTTGCCTGAACTGGGGCTGCATCCCCACCAAGGCGCTGCTGCGCTCGGCGGAAATATTCCATTACATGCAGCACGCCAAGGACTACGGGTTGAAGGCCGACAATGTCGGCTACGACCCGAAAGCCGTGGTCGCGCGTTCGCGCGCGGTGGCCAAGCGGCTCAACGACGGCGTCGGCTTCCTCATGAAAAAGAATAAAGTGTCGGTCATCTGGGGCGAAGCCGCGATCGACGCGCCCGGCAAGGTGACGGTGAAGGCCTCCAAAAGCGAAGCGCCGAAAGGTGCGCTTCCACCCGGCGCCTATCAGGCCAAACACATCATCATCGCCACCGGCGCGCGGCCGCGCGTGCTGCCCGGCCTGGAGCCGGACAAGAAACTGGTGTGGACTTACTTTGAGGCCATGGCGCCGCCCAGCATTCCGAAGTCGCTGCTGGTGATCGGCTCCGGCGCCATCGGCATCGAGTTTGCCTCGTTCTACCGCACGCTCGGCGCTGAGGTGACGGTGGTCGAGGTGCTGCCGCAGATCCTGCCGGTCGAGGACCACGAGATTCAAGCCTTCGCGCGCAAGAGCTTCGAGAAGCAGGGCATCAAAATCCTGACCAACGCCAAGGTGACCAAGCTCGACAAGAAGAGCGACAGCGTCACCGCCACCATCGAGGAGGGCGGCAAGACACAAACCATCACCGCCGAGCGCGTGATCTCCGCCGTCGGCGTCACCGGCAACATCGAAAATCTCGGGCTGGAAAAGCTTGGGCTGAAAACCGAGCGCGGCTGCGTCGTGGTCGATCCCTTCAGCAAGACCAACGTGCCCGGCATCTACGCCATCGGCGACGTCGCCGGCCCGCCGATGCTGGCACACAAGGCCGAGCACGAAGGCGTGGTCTGCATCGAGGCGATCAAGGGCCTGCAGCCGCATCCGATGAACAAGCTTCTGATCCCCGGCTGCACTTATTGTTCGCCGCAGATCGCCTCGGTCGGCCTGACCGAACAGGCGGCCAAGGATAAAAAGATCGACATCCGTGTCGGCCGCTTTCCCTTCGTCGGCAATGGCAAGGCGATTGCGCTCGGCGAGGACCAGGGCTTGGTCAAAGTGATCTTCGACAAGAAGACCGGGCAATTGCTCGGCGCCCACATGGTCGGCGTCGAGGTTACCGAACTGATCCAGGGCTATGTGGTGGCGATGAACCTGGAAACCACGGAAGAAGAATTGATGCACACCGTCTTCCCGCACCCGACCTTGTCGGAGATGATGAAGGAAGCGGTGCTGGATGCTTATGGACGCGTGCTCAACATGTAGGGCGTAGAGAAGGATCGATCCCATGGCCAAGTTCGCAAACATTCTCGAAACCGTTGGCAACACGCCGGTGGTCAAGATCAACAAGTTGGGCCCGAAAGGCATCAACCTCTACGTCAAGATCGAGGCCTTCAATCCGCTCGGCTCGGTCAAGGACCGCCTGGCGCTTGGCGTCATCGAGGCGGCGGAAAAATCCGGCCAGCTCAAGCCCGGGCAGACGGTGATCGAGGCCACCTCCGGCAATACCGGCATCGGGCTGGCCATGGTCTGCGCGCAGAAGGGCTATCCGCTGGTGCTGACCATGGCTGAGAGCTTTTCGGTCGAGCGGCGCAAGCTGATGCGCTTCCTCGGCGCCAAGGTGGTGCTCACGCCCGCTGCCGAGCGCGGCATGGGCATGGTCAACAAGGCGGCCGAGCTCGCCAAGACGCACGGCTGGTTCTTGACCCGCCAGTTCGAGAACGAGGCTAACCCGGACATGCATTCGCGCACCACCGCGCGCGAGATCGTCAACGACTTCAAAGGCGAGAAACTCGACTACTGGGTTACTGGCTTCGGCACCGGCGGCACGCTCAAAGGCGTCGCCCGCGTGCTGGCCAAGGAGCGGCCCGACACCAAGATCGTCGTCTGCGAGCCGGCCGACGCGCCGATGCTCACAAGCCACACGCCACAGGAGCGCAATCCCGATGGCTCGCCGGCCAAGCCCAATACGGCGTTCAAGCCGCATCCGATGCAGGGCTGGAGCCCGGATTTCATTCCGAAGCTCACCGGCGACGTCGTCGACATGGGCGTGATCAGCCGCATCATCACCATCGCCGGCGCCGATGCGATGAAAAACGCCAAGGCGCTGGCGCAGCAGGAAGGCATTTTCGTCGGCATCACCGCGGGCGCGACCTTCGCCGGCGCGCTGGAAGTCTGCAAAAACGCCGCGCCCGGCTCGACAGTGCTGGCCATGCTGCCCGACACTGGCGAGCGTTATCTGTCGACCCCGCTGTTTGGCGACATCGGCGCCGATATGAATGAAGACGAATTGAAGATTTCCAATTCGTCGCCGAACAACCGCATGCCGCCCAAAGCCGCGTAGGCGCACGACAGGGGACAACCCATGGGCATTCTCGCCTGGATCATCATCGGACTGATCGCCGGCTGGCTGGCGACGCAAATCCTCGGCGGCCGCGGCGGCCTATTTTACAATCTCGCGGTCGGTCTGGTCGGCGCCATCGTCGGCGGCTTCCTGTTCGAGAAGCTCCGGCTCGAGGTCATGCCGGATTTCTGGGGCAATCTCATCACCGCCACCATCGGCGCCATCGTGTTCCTGCTGATCTGGCGGGCGATCCGGCGCGCCTGATGCGCTCCTCCCGCACGGCTCTCCGCCTTGCGGCGGCACAAAAGCGCTCGTAAGTAGGGTCCATGCCCGTCGTCCTCGACCTCATCAATGCCCCGCGTCCGCGTCATCCGGAAAAGGCGCACCGGCCGGATTCAGCCGTCCCCAAGAAGCCCGACTGGATCCGCGTCAAGGCGCCGGTATCGCCGGGCTATTTCCAGACGCAAAGCATCATGCGCGCGAACGGCCTGCACACCGTGTGCGAGGAGGCCGGCTGCCCGAATATCGGCGAGTGCTGGGAGAAGAAACACGCCACTTTCATGATCATGGGCGACACCTGCACGCGCGCCTGCGCCTTCTGCAACGTCAAAACAGGACTGCCGGGCGCGCTCGACCGCAACGAGCCGGCCCATGTCGGCGAGGCGACCGCCAAGCTGGGCTTAGCGCACATCGTCGTCACTTCGGTCGACCGCGACGATCTCGCCGACGGCGGCGCGCAACATTTTGCCGACACCATCCGCGCGATTCGGCGCGCCTGCCCGCAAACCACCATCGAGGTGCTGACGCCGGATTTCCTGCGCAAGGACGGCGCACCGGAGATCGTGGTCGCCGCCAAGCCCGACGTGTTCAACCACAATCTGGAAACCGTGCCGTCGCTCTATCTGACGGTGCGGCCGGGCGCGCGTTATTTCCATTCGCTGCGGCTGTTACAGCGGGTGAAGGAACTCGATCCCACGATGTTCACCAAGTCGGGGATCATGGTAGGGCTGGGCGAAGAGCGCAACGAAGTGCTGCAGGTGATGGACGACTTGCGCTCGGCCAATGTCGATTTCCTCACCATCGGGCAATATCTGCAGCCGACCCGCAAGCATCACGAGGTCAAGCGCTTCGTGCCGCCCGACGAATTCAAGGCGCTGGAGACCATCGCCTATGCCAAGGGCTTCCTGATGGTGGCGGCCTCGCCGCTGACGCGCTCGTCGCATCACGCCGGCGAGGCTTTCGCGCGCCTGAAAACGGCGCGTAGCGCGCACCGTTAGCCGTGCCGCAATTCTCCACCAAGCGCCGCGTCCGTCACAGTGCAGCGGACATGTTCGATCTCGTCGCCGACGGCGAGAAATATCCGGAATTCGTGCCGCTGTGCAGCGCGCTCAGGATCAAAAGCCGCACCAGCAAAGGCGAGGGCATTACCGTGCTGGTCGCCGATATGACGGTTGCCTACAAGATCATCAGCGAGACCTTTACCAGCCGCGTCACCCTCGACCGGCCGAATTTAAAAGTCCTGGTCGAATACCTCGATGGCCCGTTCAAACGGCTGCAGAACCGCTGGACCTTTCGACCGGCCGGCGAAAATGCCTGCGAGGTGGAATTCTTCATCGACTACGAATTCAGGAGCCGGACGCTCGCCATGCTGATGGGCGCGCTGTTCGACACCGCCTTCCGCAAATTCGCCGCCGCCTTCGAGCAGCGGGCGGATCAAGTGTACGGGCGCAAGCCTGCCTAAGGCTTGGCGCCGTGCGAAGCCGCTACCAATGTCATGCAAGATCAGAGAATTTCGGTTTTGTTTTCCGTTTGATCCAGGTCAATTCGCGGCCTTGGCGAATACGGAACAATACATCCACCGTTTGAATAATCCGAGTGCCATCAACTTTAGGAGAGTGCGTCAATGGACCATACTCGAATTTTGGCAGCGCTTGCCGTTGCGGGCACCCTTCTGATCGCGCCTGGCGGCCATGCCGGCGCCGGTCCCGCATCGCCCGCCGGGCTGTCTCGCATCGGCGGACTTTCGGCCATCGAATTCGTGCAGGACAAAAAGAAGACCGAGACCGTGAAACAGAAGGTGAAGCGGATCTGGCGAAACCTGACTGGCTACAAGTTCGACGTTGCTTGTCCCGCTTTTGCGTTGGCACTCTCGCGCACGACCTGTACCGAGACCGGCAAGAACCGCGAGGACGCGCGCGCGAAATGCCAGTCACGGAACGTGCTCTGTCAGGTCGGAGATGCAAATCGCTAGCGGCTGGAAGCGTTGCGGGTCGCCAACACCCGCAGCGAATGGGAAGTTCGCAGATACGGAAATTCAATGAGTTCAACCGATAGGAGACGAGCGCATGTCACTTGGAACCATATTGCTCATCATTATCGTCATCGCGTTGCTCGGCGGCTTTAGTGGGTTCGGTGGCGGCCCGTTTTACGGGACCGGCTACTACGGCGGCGGCGGCCTCGGCCTTGTGCTGGTGATAGTGTTGATCCTGGTGTTGCTCGGCAAACTTTGAACTGCCGGAACGGCTGTAGCAGCGTCATGACGTCGCTAGCATAAGCATGATGTGGGCTAGCGCGGCGGCGGCAAGGGCGATGTCTCGACCGGCGCTGGTGTGAGCGGCGATGCGGCCGCCTCGAATTGATCGGCTTGAATCTTCAGCGTCCCGATCAGTGTCGGCATCAACACGCGGACGGGCGCCATGATCGATGTACCGGCAATCGGCGCGAACCAGAGTTCCATGTCGCGCCGGCCGGCGATGTATTTGACCGTCATGCTGTCGGCACGGTAGCCCGCGATCGGTTGCAGAACGACGCCGCAAACCAGGATCGGTCCGGAATAGCCGCTCTCGATCGCGACTTTGTCCATGCGGTTATAGGACAGCGCCAGGTTATAGCGCCGCCGCCCATCGAAAATCTTCAGCGTGCGGTTGCAATCCGAAGCTGCCAGCACGCCGCCGCCAAACTTGGTGGGAATCAATACCGCGCTCAGCGGATCAGCGATGCCGCGGCGGTCGGCGTCGGTCACCGGCACGCGATCGGCTCGCACCGGAGGCTGCGGCGTGATCTGCTCGGTCGCGTCGCCGTCAGCGAATGTCAGCTGCAATTTGATAGTGCCGTCGTCGTCGGTGATGGTGGACGTGTACGACGACGGATTGAGGCGATCGGCCGCGATATTGCCCTGCGCCGCGACCGAACCTTCGCCGTTCACCAACATGCTGAGCACGCCGCTGGCCTTGCCGGTTGCGGAGGTGGTGTAAAGCGTGTCGCCGATCTCGACCAGCCAGACGATCTCGCCGATCGTAACGCCGGTCATCGAGATCGTGTAGTGCGCTTTGAGCTTGCCTTGCGCGCGCGCCGAAATCACGGCGAGTAATACGCAAACCAGCGTGACCAAGATCTTGGCGGCCGCGCGAGGAGAGTCTGCTGGGATTACAATCATAGCATCGGCATTTTAGCCGGAATTTCGGCATGACTATTAAACAAGTTATCTTTGTTTTTCCGCCAGTTCCTTGAGCATCGCCAGCGCCTGCAGCACCGACTTGTGCCGCACGGCGCTGCGCCCGATATCGCCGTAGCGCATCTCGCGGTGGCTGAGTGCGCCAGCGCGAGAAGCGGCGGCGAAATGCACGAGGCCCACCGGCCTGTCGGCGTTGCCGCCGCCAGGACCGGCGATGCCGGTGATGGCAACCACGAGATCGGCATTGCCAGCCCCCAGCGCGCCGCGCGCCATGGCTTCCGCGGTGTCGCGGCTCACAGCGCCATACTTTTTGATCGTGTCGGCCGGCACGCCCAGCATCTGCTGCTTGGCCGCGTTCGAATAGGTGACGAAGCCGCGATCGAGCACGTCGGAAGAGCCGGCGATCTCGGTGAGCGCAGCCGTCACCAGACCACCGGTGCAGGATTCCGCGGTCGCAACTTTAAGCCCGCGCGCGCGGCACACTTCGAGCACGGCCGTGGCGGCGGCGCGCAGCTCCTCGCTCATCTTGCGCTCTTCATGGCTCGCCCCAGGGCAGGCGGACGGTGGCGGTGGCGTAGGCCGCGATGCCTTCGCCGCGGCCGGTGAAGCCGAGCTTTTCGCTGGTGGTTGCCTTCACCGCCACGCGCGCGATCGCAATTCCGGCGAGCGCGGCGATTTTGGCGCGCATGGCGTCGCGGTGCGTGCCGATGCGCGGAGCCTCGCAAACCAGGGTGAGGTCAAGATGGGCGATGCGGCCGCCGCGCGCGCTCACGCGCTCGACCGCAAACGCAAGAAAGCGGTCGGACGACGCGTTGCGCCATTGCGGATCGCTGGGTGGGAAATGCGCGCCGATGTCGCCCTCGGCCAGTGAACCGAGGATGGCATCGGTGAGCGCATGCAGCGCGACGTCGGCGTCGGAATGGCCGATCAGCGCGCGATCATGCGCGATGCGGATGCCGCCGAGGGTGACGTGATCGCCGGGACCGAAAGCATGCACGTCGATGCCGGTGCCGATGCGCACGTCGCCAAGTACTGCGAATTGTATGGCTTCGGCGCGCACGAAATCGCCCGCGTTGGTGATCTTGATGTTGCCCGGTTCGCCCTCGAACACGCTGACCTTTAGACCGGCCCATTCGGCGAGCGCGGCATCGTCGGTGAAATCGTTGCGGCCCGCGGCGGCCGCGCGGCGATGGGCCTCGAGCAAAGCGGGGAAGGCGAAGCTTTGCGGCGTCTGCACCAGCCGCAAGGTGTTGCGGTCGAGCGTCTGGTCGACCAGACCTTGCGCATCGACGCTCTTGACGGTGTCGGTCACCGGCAAAGTGGGGATCGCCGCCCCGGTGCGCTGGGTGGCCGCGATCGCGCGCGCGATCAGCTCACGGGTAGCGAACGGCCGCGCCGCGTCGTGGATCAGCACGATATCCGGCGGACGCGCGCTCAGCGCTTCCAAGCCGGCACGCACCGAGGCCTGCCGGGTGGCGCCGCCGAATGCTGGCGTAAGCATCGTCATGTTGGCGGCGGCGGCCTGGAAAAGAGCGATATCCTCGGGATGAATAACCGGCAGTACGCGGCCGACGTTCTCAGCTTCTACGAACATGGACAGCGTCCGCCGCAGCATGATTTCGCCACCGATCTGCAGGAATTGCTTGGGCAGATCGCCGCCCGCGCGCACTCCGCGCCCGGCGGCGACAATGACGGCGGCGACGTCCGACATGGCTGGTGATCCTCCCGATTGCCGCATGGCTTTAGCGCATGATTCCCGATAAAGCATGCCCCCCGAGCGCGGCCCGGCTACCCTCAGCCATGAACAATTTATTGCAGTGCAGCACTTGCGCTCCCGACCAAAATGGCTAAACTCTGAGCATCAAAAGGGATAGCCTAAATGTTAGGCAAACAGGCCGTCTTGGGCGAAATCATGCGGTTTCCAATATCGGCGCTGTCCATTGGGCCGGTTTGCTTGCCGAATCGGGTGATTTTGGCCCCGATGTCGGGAATCACCGATGCGCCGTTTCGCCGGCTGGCCGAGCGACTCGGCTGCGGGCTGGTGGTTTCGGAAATGACCGCCTGCGCCGGGCTGGTGCGCGGCGACCGCGAAGCCCGCGTGCGCTCCGAAAGTCGTGGCGTTGCCACCCGGGTGGTGCAGCTGGCCGGCTGCGAGCCACATTGGATGGCCGAGGGGGCTCGGCTGGCGGAGGCGCAAGGTGCCCAAATTATCGACATCAACATGGGTTGCCCCTCCAAGCAGGTGACCAATGGCGCGTCCGGCTCGGCGCTGATGCGCGATCCTGATCACGCCCTGGCCTTGATCGAGGCAACCGTCGCCGCCGTGCGCGTGCCGGTCACATTGAAAATGCGGCTGGGCTGGGATCACGCCAACATCAATGCGCCGGAGCTCGCGCGCCGCGCGGAAACTGCCGGGGTTTGCATGATCACCGTGCATGGCCGCACCCGCTGCCAGTTCTACGACAGCAGCGCCGACTGGTCGGCGGTGCGCGCGGTGAAGCAGGCGGTATCTATCCCGGTCGTCGTCAATGGCGACATTCGTTCCTACGACGACGCTGAACACGCGCTCGCCGCCGCGGGCGCCGACGCGGTGATGATCGGCCGCGCTGCGCAGGGCCGTCCCTGGTTCCCCGGTCAGGTGGCGCGCTATCTCGCGACCGGCCGGCGCGAGCGCACGCCGCCGCTGGCCGAGCAATTCACGCTGATCGATACGCTCTATGAAGAGATGCTCGTTCATCACGGGCTGACGATCGGCCGTCGTCACGCCCGCAAGCATCTGGCCTGGGCACTCGATTCCGCGGCGGCAACCGCCGGCGTCTCGATCGATCTTCTCAAAAACCATCGCGCCCGCGTGCTCACGGCCGAAGAGCCGGCGCAGACGCGCCGTCTGCTCGCCGATGCCTATGACGCCTTCGCCTGGAGAGCCGCCGCATGAGCCGCGCGCACGCCGTCTCCGCTACCGTCAATTCGCCCGCCGATGCGGTGCTGCACGCGTTGCCGCATCCGGTGATCATGGTATCGCCCGACGGCAAGATCGCCGACGCCAACGTCGCCGCTGAGCAATTCTTCGAGGCGTCGATTCCGGTGCTGCGCCGGCACATGTTGCGCGACCTGGTCCCGTTCGGCTCGCCGTTGCTCACATTGATCGAACAAGTGCGCCGCACCGGCGCCGCGGTGAACGAATACAAGGTCGATCTCGCCACTCCGCGCAATCCGGGCGAGCGGCTGGTTGATCTCTATGTCGCGCCTCTGCCGGAATATCGCGACCACATCGTCGTCATGTTGCAGGAACGCACTATCGCGGATAAAATGGACCGTCAGCTCACCCATCGCGGCGCCGCTCGCTCGGTGATCGCGCTTGCCGCCATGCTCGCGCACGAGATCAAGAACCCGCTGTCGGGCATTCGCGGGGCAGCGCAGCTGCTCGAGCAGTCGGCCGGCGACGACGACCGCTCGCTCACCAAGCTGATTTGCGACGAGACCGACCGCATCGTGAAGCTCGTCGACCGCATGGAGGTGTTCGCCGACGAGCGGCCGGTCGAACGCGAGCCGGTCAATATTCATGTGGTGCTCGACCACGTTAAGCGCCTGGCGCAGACGGGTTTTGCCCGTCACATCAAATTCGTCGAAGATTACGATCCCTCGCTGCCGCCGATTCTCGCCAATCGCGACCAGCTTATTCAGGTCTTTCTCAATCTGGTGAAGAACGCCTCCGAGGCGATCGGCGAGGGGGCCATCGACGGGGAAATTCAGCTAACGACCGCGTTCCGGCCGGGCGTGCGGCTGGCCAGGCCGGGCAGCAAGGCGCGCGTATCGCTGCCGCTCGAATTTTGCGTCAAAGACAACGGGCCGGGTGTGCCGGAAGATCTGCTGCCGCATTTATTCGATCCGTTCGTCACCACCAAGCAGAGCGGAAGTGGCCTGGGGCTTGCATTGGTAGCGAAGATCGTGGGCGACCACGGCGGCATCATCGAATGTGAATCGCAGCCGCGGCGGACGATCTTTCGCGTTCTGATGCCGATCTACACAGGTGACGACGAAGTAACTGACGCCGCGCTGCCCGTACAGGGCCCGTGAGGACGACGATGCCGACCGGAAGCATATTGGTAGCCGACGACGATGCCGCGATCCGCACCGTCCTCAATCAGGCGCTGTCGCGCGCCGGATACGAAGTGCGCTCGACCAGCAATGCCGCGACGCTGTGGCGTTGGATCAGCCAGGGTGACGGCGATCTCGTCATCACCGACGTGGTGATGCCGGACGAGAACGCCTTCGATCTGATCCCGCGCATTCGCAAGGCGCGTCCCAATCTGCCCATCGTCGTGATGAGCGCGCAGAACACGTTCATGACCGCGATCCGCGCGTCCGAACTCGGCGCTTACGAATATTTGCCAAAACCGTTCGATCTGAAGGAACTGATCGCCATCGTCGGCCGCGCACTTTCGGAACCGAAGGAAAAGCGGCCGGCAGCCGCCAAGCCTGATGATTTCGATTCGATTCCGCTGGTCGGCCGCTCGCCGGCGATGCAGGAAATCTACCGCGTGCTGGCCCGGCTGATGCAGACCGATCTGACGGTGATGATCACCGGCGAATCCGGCACCGGCAAGGAACTGGTTGCCAAAGCGCTGCACGACTACGGCAAGCGGCGAGCCGGCCCCTTTGTCGCCATTAATATGGCGGCGATCCCGCGCGATCTCATCGAGTCGGAGCTGTTCGGTCACGAGAAGGGCGCCTTCACCGGCGCCAACAGCCGCAGCGCTGGCCGCTTCGAGCAGGCCGAGGGCGGTACGCTGTTCCTGGACGAAATCGGCGACATGCCGATGGAAGCGCAGACGCGGCTGTTGCGCGTGCTGCAACAGGGCGAATACACGACCGTCGGCGGGCGCACGCCGATTAAAAGCGACGTCCGCATCATCGCCGCCTCCAACAAGGAGCTGCGGCTCTTGATCCAGCAGGGCCTGTTCCGCGAAGATCTGTTCTTCCGCCTCAACGTCGTGCCGCTGCGGCTGCCGCCCTTGCGCGAGCGCAGCGAGGACGTGCCCGACCTGATCCGTCATTTCTTCGCCCAGGCCCAGCGCGAGGGCTTGCCGCCCAAGCAGATCGATCCGGCCGGCCTCGACCGCCTCAAGCGCCATCGCTGGCCGGGAAATGTGCGTGAACTTGAAAACTTGGCGCGCCGGTTGGCTGCCCTCTATCCGCAGGAGACCATCACGGCCGCGGTGATCGAGGCTGAACTGACGCAGCCCAAGCTGCCGGTCAGCAGCGATGAGCCGCGTACGGAGGAAAGTCTCCGCGCCGCGGTAGAACGGCATCTGACCGCGTATTTCGCCGGGTTCGACGACGGTCTGCCGCCCGCCGGCCTGTATCACCGCATCCTGCGCGAGATCGAATATCCCTTGCTGACAGCGGCCCTTGTCGCCACCCGCGGCAACCAGATCCGCGCCGCCGACTTGTTGGGCGTCAACCGCAATACTCTGCGGAAGAAAATCCGCGATCTCGATATTCAGGTTTTCCGCAGCAACTGACCCTGGCGGGTTAACCCAACTGTAGTTTTGCGCCGCGCTTTTGTCGCAATTCGGCAACATTGTTGTATAAAAGCATCAGTGCCGGGGAGGGGCATGCGCCTCTTGGCGCACGTTCTTCAGGGGCCGCCAGGCTCCGCACCATCCGCTGACAGGGGTCAATGAGCGTAGAGCAGGCTACCAGCGCCGAGACCGCGCTTGTCGCTCCGCCTGCCAAGCGGGGGGAAGCGAGGATGCTCGGACCGATCGCGGTCGGCCTCGCCCTGCTGTCAGCCTTCATCACGTTTATCGTACTCGCCGACTTCACTCCGATTTCGCCGACCCACAACGTGGTCGTCACGCTGCTGCTGGTGAACGCGACGACGGTACTGCTGCTGCTTGGCGTGATCGTGCGAGAAGTTTGGCAGGTGGTGCAGGCCCGACGCAGCGGGCGGGCGGCCGCACGGCTGCATGTGCGCATCGTCGGATTATTCTCCATCATCGCCGCGGCCCCGGCGATCCTGGTGGCGATCGTCGCGAGCGTTACGCTCGACCGCGGCCTCGACCGGCTGTTCTCCACCCGCACGCGCGCCGCAATCGAGAATTCGCTGATCGTGGCGGAAGCCTATCTGCGCGATCACGCGCAGATCGTACGATCCGATATCATGGTCATGGCCACCGATATCGCGCGCTCCAAGCCGGTGTTCGAACAAGACCATGAGAAGCTGCGTCAATACCTTACCTTCCAGGCGTCGGTGCGCGGGCTGGCTGCCGCGATTGTTATCGACAAGGACCTCAACGTCATTACGCGCGCCGACCTCAAGGTCAACCAGACCTTCGCCATGCCGCCGCGCGACGCGCTTCCAAAAATCGGCGAGACCGATCCGCAATTAGTCCTGCTGCCGGATACCAATTATGTCGCGTCGGTCGTCAAATTGCACAACTACGATGACGATTATCTTTACGTGACCCGGCTGCTCGATCCGAACGTGGTGCCACAGTTGCAAGCAACGCGGGCGAGCGTGACCGAATATGCCGCGATCGAGGCACGCCGCTTTGGCGTGCAAATTGCTTTCGCGCTGATGTACACCGTCATCGCGCTCACCGTTCTCCTATCCGCGGTCTGGATCGGATTGAACTTCGCCAACCGTTTGGTGGCGCCGATCCGGCGCCTGATCGGCGCCGCCAATGTCGTTTCCACCGGCAACCTGCATGTGCGCGTGCCGGTCCGCCAGTCGGAAGGCGATCTCGCGCAGCTCGGCGAAACATTCAACCGCATGACGCAGGAACTGCGCAGCCAGCGCGACGACATCGTGCGCGCGCGTGACCTCATCGACAGCCGGCGGCGCTTCACCGAAGCGGTGCTTGCTGGCGCCAGCGCGGGCGTGATCGGCGTGGACGGCGACGGCTGCGTGAGCATCCTCAACCGCTCGGCGGAGAAACTGATTGGCCGTACGGAGCCCGAGGCGCTTGGCCGGCCATTGACGGAGGTGTTTCCGGAACTCGCAGATTTCATGGCGGCGGTCCGATCGGGCGCGCGCACGCAGGACCAGGTGACGATCACCCGCAATGGCCGCGAGCGAAACCTGTCGGTGCGGATCACCAGCGAGCAATCGGGCGAATCCGGCCATGGCAATGTCGTGACGCTCGACGACATCACCGAATTGGTCGCCGCACAGCGCACGGCGGCATGGGCGGATGTGGCGCGCCGCATCGCGCATGAGATTAAGAATCCGCTCACTCCCATTCAATTGTCGGCCGAACGTTTGCGCCGCAAATACGGAAACATGATCGGCGAAGACCGCGCCATATTCGAGCAATGCACGGACACCATCGTGCGCCAGGTCGACGACATACGGCGGATGGTCGACGAGTTCTCGCGCTTCGCGCGCATGCCGAAGCCGGTGATCGCCGCCGAGGACGTGGCCGATACCGTGCGACAGGCCGTGTTCCTGATGCGTGTCGGCAATTCGGAAATCGAAATCGATGCCAATATCGCCGAGGATCCGATGCCGGCGCGGTTCGACCGGCGCCTGATGTCGCAGGCGCTCACCAACCTCATCAAGAACGCGACCGAAGCGATTGCAGCGGTACCGCCAGCCGACCTTGGCAAGGGCTCGATCCGAGTCTTTGCCGCGCGCGAGGGCGGCGACATCGTCATCGATGTCGTCGATAACGGGATCGGCTTGCCGAAGGAAAATCGCAGCCGTCTGCTCGAGCCTTATGTCACGACGCGCGAGAAGGGCACCGGACTTGGGCTCGCCATCGTCGGCCGCATTGTCGAGGATCATGGCGGAAGCATCGAGCTGCGTGACGCCGCCGACAAAATCCCCGGTCAAAGGGGCGCCTGGGTGCGCGTGCGGTTCGCCGCCGCCGGCCATGCGGAAGCGTCCGAGCCTGAAAAACAGAATAGCGTGAACGGGTAGTGGGCATGTCCGCAGATATTCTCATTGTCGATGACGAGGCCGACATCCGCGATCTGGTGGCCGGGATCCTGCAGGACGAGGGCTACGACGCGCGCACCGCGCGCAACAGCGATGACGCGCTCGCCGCCATCGTCTCGCGGAAACCGAACCTGGTTTTCCTCGACATCTGGCTGCAGGGCAGCAGGCTCGACGGGCTGCAATTGCTCGATGCCGTCAAGCAGGATCATCCCGAGGTGCCGGTGGTGATGATCTCCGGTCATGGCAACGTCGAAACCGCGGTCGCCGCCATCAAGCACGGCGCCTATGATTTCATCGAGAAGCCGTTCAAGGCCGACCGGCTGGTGCTGGTGGCCGAGCGCGCGCTCGAAACGTCGCGGCTCAAGCGCGAGGTCAAACAACTCAAGCAGATGGCGCCGCAGCCGGCGACACTAATGGGTCGCTCTGCGGCCATTGCGCAACTGCGCCAGACCATCGAGCGGGTGGCGCCGACCAACAGCCGGATCCTCATCGTCGGTCCCTCGGGCTCAGGCAAGGAACTCACTGCGCGCACCATCCATCAAATTTCGGCCCGCGCGAATGGGCCTTTCATCGTGATCAATGCCGCCGCGATAACGCCCGATCGCATGGAGGTCGAATTGTTCGGCGTCGACCCGTCGAATGGGTCGGATGGCCGCAAGGCGGGCGCGCTGGAAGAGGCGGATGGCGGCACGCTGTTTATCGACGACGTCGCCGATTTGCCGCGTGAGACGCAGAACAAGATCCTGCGCGTGCTCGTCGATCAAACATTCCAGCGAGTCGGCGGCGGCACCAAAGTCGCGGTCGATGTGCGCATCATGTCGTCGACCGCGCGCAATCTTGAAGCGGAGATCGCAGACGGAAAATTCCGCGAGGATCTCTATCATCGCCTGTCGGTGGTGCCGATCCGCGTGCCGCCCTTGGCGGAGCGGCGCGAGGACATTCCCAATCTGGTCGACTATTTCATGGACCAGATTTCGCAAGCGACCGGCCTGCCGAAACGCCGCATCGGCGAAGACGCCATGGCCGTGCTGCAGTCGCATAACTGGCCGGGCAATGTCCGTCAGCTGCGCAACAATATCGAGCGGTTGATGATCCTGGCCGGCGGCGACCCGGATGCCGTGCTCAACGCCAGCATGCTGCCGCCCGACGTCGGCTCGATGGTGCCGACCATGCCGAACGGCAATGGGGGTGAGCACCTGATGGGACTGCCGTTGCGCGATGCGCGCGAAATGTTCGAGCGCGAATATCTGGTGGCGCAGATCAGCCGTTTCGGCGGCAACATCTCGCGCACTGCCGAGTTCGTCGGCATGGAGCGCTCGGCGCTGCACCGCAAGCTCAAAGCGCTCGGGATCGGCTAACGCGTTATCACGAAAAAGCCTGTCCCGGACTTGATCCGGGATGGGAACCGATTTCCCGCCGGAGCCTGTGCTCGGGCCGGCCAAAGGCCGGACCCGAGTGCGAAGCCCACTTCGGCGGGCGAAGGAAGGTAGGACAAGATCACGCGCAAGGAATAAGTATTCGATGTCACGCATCGCCTATGTCAATGGACGCTACCTGCCGCGCGCGCAGGCAAAAGTCTCGGTCGAGGACCGCGGCTATCAGTTCGCCGACGGCGTCTACGAAGTGTGCGAGGTGCGGGGAGGGTGCCTGATCGATGAGCGCCGTCATATGGCGCGGCTCGATCTCTCTCTGAATGAACTGCGCATCGCGCGTCCGATGTCGCCGGCCGCGCTCTCGATCGTGCTGTGGGAAACCGTGCGGCGCAACCGCGTGCGCGACGGAATCGTCTATTTGCAGATCACCCGCGGCGTCGCGCGGCGGGATTTTGCGTTTCCACCGGCGGATACGAAGGCCTCCGTGGTGGTGACCGCGCGCAGCAACGATCTCGCCCATCTCGAACAATTGGCGGACGAGGGCATCGCCGTGATCACCGTGCCCGATATCCGCTGGCAGCGGGTGGATATCAAATCGGTGGCTTTGCTGCCGAATGTGCTGGCCAAGCAGGCGGCGCGCGATCGGGGCGCGCGCGAGGCCTGGCTGGTCGATGCGCAAGGCCGCGTCACCGAAGGCGCCTCGTCGAATGCCTGGATTGTCAGCCGCGACGGTAAGCTCATCACGCATCCGCTCGGCCGCGATATCCTGGCCGGCGTCACGCGCTCGGTCGTGGTCGATGTCCTCAAGGCGCAGGGGCTGGCATTCGAGGAACGGGCCTTCTCGGTCGACGAAGCCTATGCGGCGCGCGAAGCCTTCGTCACCTCGGCCAGCCAGACCGTGCTGCCGGTGGTGAGCATCGACGGCCGTCCGGTCGGCAATGGCGCGCCCGGGCTGATTGCCGCGGCGCTGCGGCGCGACTATCACCGCCATGCCGAAGTGGCCTGATTGGGTCGCGAAAAAGCGTCAAAAACTCAAGAATTTCAGCGATTTGGTGGGGTTGGTTCCAACTTGTACTTGCGCCGGGAGACCGCCTGCCATCTAATAGCAGCCTCTTGAGCCTGGCACCGCTTTTGCGTGGGGCTAAGCGGCGCATGCAGCGGAAATCGCATGCGGAGGGCTTGGGCAACGAAGGTCTCGCGCTTCAGACGCGGGCAAAAAAATGGAACACGGCCATGGCAGCCGAACGTGCGCAAAATCTGCAAGACACCTTTCTCAATCACGTCCGCAAAGCAAAAATCCCGCTGACCATTTTTCTGGTCAACGGAGTAAAACTGCAGGGCGTGGTGACCTGGTTCGATAATTTCTGCGTGCTGTTACGGCGGGATGGACATTCCCAGCTCGTCTACAAGCACGCAATTTCGACCATCATGCCCGGTCACCCGATTCAGTTGTTCGAAGGCGGCGAAGAGCCGCCGGCCGGGGATAAGGTCTGATTGGAACAACGCCAGCGTGACAAGCGCGCCGATCTGCTGAGCCCGACGACGACGGGCGCAGAGACCGGCCGCGCCATCGTCATCGAGCCGTGGCTCAAGCGCGAGATCAGGGGCGATGCCGCTCGCTCGCAGGCGGAGACGCGCACTCCGGACGCGCGCCTAGCGGAGGCCGTCGGGCTCGCGCGCGCCATCGACCTCAATGTGGTGCAGGAGGGGCTGGTCACGCTCAACCGCGTCCAGCCCGCCACTTATATCGGCACCGGCAAGGTCGATGAATTTGCCGGTTTCGTTAAGAGTCTTTCCGCATCCGTGGTGGTGATGGATTGCCCGGTCTCGCCGGTGCAGCAGCGCAATCTCGAAAAGGCCTGGGGCGCAAAGGTCATCGACCGCACCGGTTTGATCCTGGAAATCTTCGGCCGGCGCGCGCGCACGCGGGAAGGCGCGTTGCAAGTCGAGCACGCCCATCTCAACTATCAAAAAAGCCGGCTGGTCCGCTCCTGGACCCATCTCGAGCGCCAGCGCGGCGGTTTCGGCTTTCTCGGCGGGCCGGGCGAGACGCAGCTCGAAGCCGACCGGCGCGTGATCGAAGACCGCATCAGGCGCATCGAAGGCGAACTCGACAAGGTCAAACGCACCCGCAAGCTGCATCGCGACAGCCGCAAGCGGGTGCCTTACCCGATCGTGGCGCTGGTCGGCTACACCAACGCCGGCAAGTCGACGCTGTTCAATCGCATGACGACGGCAAGCGTGCTGTCGGCCGACATGCTGTTCGCCACGCTCGACCCGACGTTGCGGGCGGTCGCGCTCCCGCGCGGCAACCGCATCATCCTCTCCGATACCGTCGGCTTCATCTCCGATTTGCCGACCATGCTGGTAGCGGCTTTCCGCGCCACGCTGGAGGAGGTGATCGAGGCCGATGTCATCCTGCATGTGCGCGACATGTCGCACGAGGATTCCGGTGCGCAGTCGCACGACGTCGAAAAAGTGCTCGGCGAGCTCGGCATCGAAGCCGCCGATCCTCGGCTGGTCGAGGTCTGGAACAAGATCGACCGGCTTGATACGCAAGCCCGTGCGCGGCTATTCAACCTGGCCGAACGGCAGCCAGAAGCGCGCCGGCCGGTGCTGGTGTCGGCCTTAAGCGGGGAAGGGCTCGATCGCCTCATCGCGGCGATTGAAAGGCGTTTGGCCGAAAGCCGTCAGACCATAGCGCTTTCGCTCGATCCTTCCGACGGCGCGGGGTTAAGCTGGCTCTACCGCCATTCCGAAGTGCTATCCAGGACTATGGACGACGACGGCCGGCTGGCGGTCACAGTGCGCGCGGATGCCGAGAAAGCGGCGCGGGTGAGGGCGAAGTTCGCCGTCTAGCGCGTTATGATTTTTCCGCCGTCTTCGCCTCGTCCCAAAGGGCGTCCATTTCGGCCAAAGTAGCGTCCTTGGGGGTCTTTCCGCGCGCGGCCAGAGCGCGTTCGATTGATCCGAAACGGCGCTCGAATTTCAAATTAGTCTGCCGCAGAACATCTTCCGGATCGGCGCCCAGATGGCGGGCGAGGTTGACCACCGCGAACAAAAGATCGCCGACCTCGGCCGCCGCCGCGGCCTTGTCGGTACTATCAAGCTCGGCCTCGATTTCATCGGCTTCCTCGCGGATTTTGGCGAGAACGCTACGCGGGTCATTCCAGTCGAAGCCGACGCGGCCGGCCTTGTCCTGCAGCTTGAGGGCGCGGGTTAACGCGGGCAGGGCGACCGGCACCCCGGCCAGCGCGGCCACGGGCGCCATTTCGACGCGTTCGGCCTTCTCCTTGGCCTTGATACGCTCCCACAGCCCCTCGACCGCCTCGGCGGTGCGGCCCTCGGCATCGGCGAAAACGTGGGGATGGCGGCGCACCAGCTTGGCGGTGACGGTGTCGACCACGTCGCCGAAATCGAAGGCGCCCTGTTCCTCGGCCATGCGGGCATGGAAAGCGACCTGCAGCAGAAGGTCGCCCAGTTCGTCCTTGAGGTCGGTGAGATTGCCGCGCGCAATGGCGTCGGCCACCTCGTAGGCTTCCTCGATCGTATAGGGCGCAATGGTGCGGAAAGTCTGCTCGAGGTCCCAGGAACAGCCGCTGCCGGGCGTGCGCAGGGCGGCCATGATTTCGATCAGCCGGGCAATATTGCGGGAAGGCTTCACGGGCTGAGAGCTCGTTGCGGCGGGAATAACTGACCGTAGCAAAGCCCGCCCCGGGCGGCGACCGTGGATGCCAGATTCGCATAAGACATATTATGGAATATATCGATAGAGGCGGTTAGCGGGTCCACATTAAGAATGGTCAGCAGATCACTGAAAAAACAACCGTATTTATGAAATCGATCAATCGCGCGGGGCGTGCCAGCAAGCGGAGCTTTTTGTTTCATTTTCAATGGCATCAGAGCAGAAATGGAGGGAATAGATTAATTGCCAGCAATCGTCATCCCATCGTGGGCGGGCTCGACACCGGGCGGCAGGCTGGCGCGCAGCGCCGCGTAATCCATATCGCTGTGCAGATTGGTCAGGATCGCCCTTTTGGGCTTCACCCGCGCGATCCAATCCAGCGCCTCATCGAGGTTGAAATGGCTTGGATGCGGCGCCTTGCGCAGGGCGTCCACGATCCAGACGTCGAGGCCGGCCAGGGCGGCCAGGCTGGCCTCCGGCAGGCTCTTGATATCGGCGGAATAGGCCACAGTGCCGAAGCGGAAGCCGAGGGACGGGATATCGCCGTGGTTTTGCAGCACCGACAGCGCCTCGATCGGGCCGCCCTGCCCGTCGATGCTGACCGCCTGGCCCGGCAGCAGCCGGTGCTCGGTTAAAATCGGCGGATATTCGCTGCCCGGCGGCGTCATGAAACAATAGCCGAAGCGGGCATGCATCGAACGCGAGGTCGGCTCGTCGAGGTAGACGTCGACTTTGCGGCGCTTGTGCACGAACAGCGGGCGCAAATCGTCGATGCCATGGGTGTGGTCGGCATGCTCATGGGTGATCAGCACGCCGTCCAGCCAATCGACTTGCGCCTCGAGCAATTGCTCGCGCAGATCCGGCGTGCAGTCGACCAGAACGCGCGTGATGTGGCCTTGGGCATTCTTGCGCTCCACCAATAAAGCACAGCGCCGCCGGCGGTTTTTCGGATTGTTCGGATCGCACGAGCCCCAGCCGAGCGCGACGCGCGGCACGCCCATGGAGGAGCCGCAACCGAGAATGGTGAAAGTGAGACTCATGCTGCGTTCGCCAAGTCGCGCGGCACTTTATTGAACAGCCGGAAGAAATTCTCCGTGGTCTGGCGTGCAATCTCGTCGGAAGAAACCCCGCGCGTATCCGCTAAAACTTTAGCGGTTTCCACCACATAGGCCGGCTCGTTGCGTTTGCCGCGATACGGCAGCGGCGCCAGATACGGCGCATCGGTTTCGACTAGAATGCGGTCGACCGGCAGCGCCGCCGCGATGTCGCGAAGCGCCTGTGAATTCTTGAAAGTCAGAATGCCGGTGAACGAGATGTAATGGCCTAAGCCTATGGCGCGCATGGCCAAATCGCGGCCGCCGGTGAAGCAATGCAGCACGGCCGGGAAGGCGCCCTTCCCCGTTTCGTCCTCCAGAATCCGCGCCATGTCGGCATCGGCCTCGCGCGCATGGATCACCAGCGGCAGCCCGGTTTCGCGAGCCGCCGCAATGTGTTGGCGCAGGCCCTGCGCCTGCGCGGCGCGCGGGCTGTTGTCGTAGTGATAATCGAGCCCGACCTCGCCGATCGCGACAACTTTGGGATTTTTCGTCAAGGCGATCAGCGCCTTCGCATCGATATCCAATTCCTCATGCGCGTTGTGCGGATGGGTGCCGACCGAGCAGAAAATTTCCGGAAATTTCTCTGCGACTGCAAGCACCTGCGCGTGTTTACGCACGCGCGTGCAGATGGTGACCAGGCGGCCGATGCCGGCGGCGCGGGCGCGCGCTACCACCTCGTCCAACTCGGCGGCAAAATCCGGAAAATCCAGGTGGCAGTGGCTATCCACCAGCATTTTCAAGCCTTTTCCTCCGGTTCGACATAGCGCGGGAACACCGGCACCGGCGCCGGCAGCTTGCTGCCGGGAGCTATGCGTTTGGTGCCGTTAAGCTCGTAGAAGCCCCGTTCCTCGGGCCGTACAGCGAGAAGCTCGAGAAGTTTCGCGGCCGAGGATGGCACGAAAGGCTGAGCCATGATGGAAACACAGCGCAACACCTCGGCGGTGACGTAGAGCACCGTCCCCTGCCGCTTCGGGTCGGTCTTGGCCAACGCCCAGGGCGCCTCGGAGGCGAAGTAACGGTTGGCGTCGGCCACCACCGCCCACACCGCATTGAGCACCTGGTGCAGTTGCTGCGTCTTCATGTGCTCGCGCGCGATGCCGATCATCGCATCGGCGGAAGCCAAAATCGTTTTGTCGGCCGCGCTGAATTCGCCCGGCGTCGGCAGCACGCCGCCGAAGGCCTTGGCCACCATCGACAGCGAGCGCTGCGCCAGATTGCCTAAATCATTGGCGAGATCGGCATTGATGCGGTTGACGATCGCCTCGTGGCTGTAATTGCCGTCCTGGCCGAACGGCACCTCGCGCAAAAAGAAATAGCGCAGCGGATCGACGCCATAGGCATCCGCCAGCGCGAACGGGTCGATCACATTGCCGACCGACTTCGACATCTTCTCCCCGCGATTGAACAGGAAGCCGTGCGAGAAGATGCGCTGCGGCACTTCAATGCCGGCGGACATCAGGAAGGCCGGCCAATAGACCGCGTGGAAGCGCACGATGTCCTTGCCGATCACGTGCAGCGCGGCCGGCCAGTAGCGCTTGAATTTTTCGCTGTTGGTGTCGGGGAAGCCAACGCCGGTGATGTAATTGGTCAACGCGTCCACCCATACATACATGATGTGCTTGTCGTTGCCGGGCACGCGAATGCCCCAATCGAAGGTGGTGCGCGAGATCGACAGGTCCTGCAGGCCGCCGCGCACGAAGCTGGCCACTTCGTTGAGCCGCTCCTTCGGCAGCACGTAATTCGGCCGCGCGAAAAGTTTCAGCAACTTGTCCTGATAGGCCGAGAGCTTGAAGAAATAGCTCTCCTCCTCCACCCATTCCACCGGCGTGCCGGTCTTGGACGACACGCGCACCTTCTGCTCGTTCAGGTGCGTCTCGGACTCGGCGTAATAGGCCTCGTCGCGCACCGAATACCAGCCGGCATATTTGCCGAGATAGATGTCGCCGTTCTTCTCCATGCGCCGCCAGATTTCCTCCGACGAGCGGTGATGGCGCTCCTCGGTGGTGCGGATGAAGTCGTCGTTCGAGCAGCCCATGCGCTCGACCATGGCCTTGAAAAGGGGAACGTTGCGCTCAAGCAGCTCGTGCGGCGTCAGCCCTTCCTTGGCCGCCGTCTGCTGGATCTTCATGCCGTGCTCGTCGGTGCCGGTGAGGAAATAGACGTCGTAGCCGTCGAGCCGCATGAAGCGCGCGATGGCGTCGGTCGCGATCGCCTCATAGGCGTGGCCGATATGCGGCGCCCCGTTCGGGTAGGAGATCGCGGTGGTGATGTAGAAGGGTGTTTTGGAAGGCATTTTAGACTTTGTTGAAAGCGTGGATGGCCGAGAATTGGCCCGGCCATGACGAGTCAGGGGGTTAGGTATCAACCCATCGCCGCCTCGGCAAGCGAGGCGCCCCGCCCCCTAGCTTGCTGGTCACCCGCCGTCTACCATCGGCGTGATCGGTCCAGCGTTGGTCTGGAAACAAAAACAAACAAAATCACTAGGGAGATAGTCATGCCGCGTCGTTCGGTATTTACGAGCGTCAGTTTCCTTGTGCTCCTCGGATTGCTGGCGGGCGCGGATGCTGCGGCGGCACAGACCATCGCACCGGCGCTCACCGGCAAAGTCACCGCCGAGCAAGGCGCGCTGGAAGGCGTCCTGGTCAGCGCCAAGAAGAGCGGTTCCACCATCACCATCACGGTGGTGAGCGACAAAGACGGCCGTTACGCCTTCGCGGCCGCCAGACTGGAGCCCGGCCAGTATTCCCTGCGCATCCGGGCCGTTGGTTACGACCTCGATCATTCCAGCCCGGTCACGGTCGCGGCAGACAAGACGGCGACGGCCGATCTCACTTTGCGCAAAACCGAAGATCTGGCGTCGCAGATGTCGAACGCCGAATGGCTCGCCAGCATGCCCGGCACCGATCGGCAGAAGGGTCAGCTGCTCAATTGCGTCGGCTGCCACACGCTGGAACGCCCGCTGCGCTCGAAATTCAGCGCCGACGAGTTCATGAACGTCATCCTGCCGCGCATGCAGGGCTATGTGAACCAAAGCATTCCGCAGCACCCGCAGCTGCGCAAAGCCGAACGCTTGATGGAGGAGCGCGGCGATCAGCGCGTCCAGGTTTACCGCGCCAACGCCGAATTCCTGGCCAGCATAAACCTGAGTTCGCATGCGCAATGGAATTTCGAACTCAAGACGCTGCCGCGCCCGAGCGGCGCGGCCACTCGCGTCATCTATACCGAATACGATTTGCCGCGCGAGACGATCTCGCCGCATGACGTGATCGTCGATGGCAATGGCACGGTTTGGTATTCCAGTTTCGGCGAGCAGAATCTTGGGCGTCTCGACCCCAAGACGGGCAAGGTGACCGAATTTCCGATCCTCGAGCACAAGCCGGGCTTTCCGACCGGCGGGCTCGGCCTGCGCAGCGATCGCGACGGCAATTTGTGGCTTGGCAACATGTATCAGGCCACGATCATGAAATTCGACCGCAAGGCCGAGACGTTCCGGTTCTGGCCGCTGCAAGGCGAGCAGAACATCGACGCCGCGCAGATCAATATGGTGAGCCCGCAAAGCTCCCATGTCGACGGCAAGGTGTGGGCACAGAACAACGGCTTTGCCGGCGTTCACCGTCTCGATATCGCCACCGGCAGGATCGAGACTTGGCAGCCGTTCAAGGACGCGGGCGAGCCGCACAATATCTATGACGTGATTCCGGACTCGCAGAACAACGCCTATTTCACCGACTTTCGCCAGCGTCACATTGGGCGGATCGATGCCAAGACCGGCGAGGTCAAACTGTTCGCGGTGCCGACGCCGGCGTCGGCGCCGCGCCGCGGCATGATGGATGCGCAGGACCGGCTCTGGTTCGCCGAGTATCGTGGCGACCGCATCGCCATGTTCGACACCAAAACAGAACAGTTCAAGGAATGGCCGGTGTCACCGCGCTGGTCGGCGCCCTACGACGTCGTCATTGACAAAAACGAAGAGGCTTGGACCGGCTCGATGCTCAGCGATCAAGTTACGCGGCTCAACACCAAGACCGGCGCAAGCGTCAACTATCTGCTGCCGCGCGAGACCAATATCCGGCGCGTGTTCGTCGACAATTCCACGACGCCGGTCACATTCTGGGTCGGCAGCAACCACGGCGCATCGATCATCAAGCTCGAGCTGTTGGAATAACGCTGGAGAAAAAAACACCGCGCCCCCCACCCGGCTCGCTTTGCTCGCCACCCTCCCCCGCGCCCAAGTCGGATTTATCCGACTTGGGCTACTGATTAAGTGCCGAACTCGGGTAAACCCGAGTTCGGATGGGGGAGGGATAAGAACCGCCCTCTTGCGGCGAACCGCGCTTCTGCCACAAACAGGCCGCGTCCTGAGGCCCCGATGACCGCTCTCCGCCGATGGCTGCTCGCTTTGCTGCTCACCGCTGTGGCGGTGGCCGTCTGCTATCTGTGGATCGACCGGCCACTGGCTTTGCTCGTGCATGCCCATAGCGCGCAGCGCGAGACCTTCGCGCGTCTCACTTACCTTCCCGATCTGCTCATACCGCTCGCCGCCGCCGCGTTCGTGGCCTTTGGGCTGTGGGCGCTGGCCGGCCGTCCGCTGTCGAAAATCGTGACGGCCGGCGCGCTGTGCAGCATCAGCCTGATCGTGGCCGAGACCATCAAGAGCCAGCTCAAATTCGCCTGCGGGCGGCTGTGGCCGGAGACTTGGGTTGCGAACAATCCGTCGTTCATCCACGACGGCGCCTACGGCTTCAACCTGTTTCATGGCGGCGCCGGCTATGCGTCGTTCCCATCCGGGCACACGGCGGCGACCTGCGCCGTGATCTCGGTGCTTTGGATCATGGTTCCCAAGTGGCGGCCGCTCTATGCGCTGGTCGTGCTGGCAGTCGCCGTCGGGCTGATCGGCGCCAATTATCACTTCCTCAGCGACGTGATCGCCGGCGGCTTCGTCGGCACCTCGACCGGCTGGATGACGGTCGCGCTTTGGCAGGCGCGCCAATCGCGCGGCGTTCCCCCGCAAGCGGGGGAGGGAGAAGAAAAAGCGCCCGCGCCGCCTCCGCAGGCAAGCCGAACACCGCGAATACCAGCGGCTGGCGCTGCCCGGAAACATTCGGAACCAAACGCTGCTCGCCGGGTTGTAGAAGCGCCCCGTTCCTTCGTACCTAAGCATGTCGGGCAAAAGGAAATGCCATGCGCCCCATGACCCAACCGCCGCCATTGTCGCATTGCGACCAATGCGGTGGCGAGCTGCGGCTCAAGCTGATCGAGGGTGCCGACCGCGGACTTGATCTGGAGAACGAGATTTTTGTCTGCGCAAACTGTGGTCGTGAGCAATCGCTCATCGTGAACCACGACCACAAAATGCCGCACACTAAGGTGGCCTGGCGCGTAGCCCACGTATGAAACGTCAGCAAAATCCGGGGTGAGTTAGCGGTTGATCCCGAATTACGCTTCACTTCATACGGCTACAAGCTTTTCCGGAAACCGGTTCCCATCCCGGGATTCAAGTCCGGGGCAGGCTTTTTCGAGATCGGACTCTAAAGCCAGTTTAGCGCGTATAGTCGCGTGACCGTTCGGGGCGAAAGCGCCCCCCACCCGGCAGCTCGCTCGTTTGCAAACCAATCAATTCCGAAAGGGAACGCCATGGCTTTCAAGCCGAATTACGGGATGCAACGCAACGATCGCAACCGCGCAGCGCAGGCCCGCAGCGAAGAAAAAAAGCGCAAGCGAGAGGAAAAATCCGCGCAACGCAAAGCCGACCGCATAGGAGAGATTAACAGCTCGCCTGACGATGCGAAGGCAAAATAAGGAAAAATCGATGACGAACGCCGAATCGAAAAGCCTCACGAAGGGTAGCCGGGTTTATTGGCAAGGCGATGCCGCCGACCGCGGCAGTATCACAGAAACGAGCTGGGATGCCGTCACGATCGCTTGGGACAATGGTCAGGTGGCCAGAGTGCACCATGGCGATATGCGCGAAATCCGGCAAGCGCCGGCAAGGCCGGTTACGGTGTAGCACGTAGCCCGAATAGCGCGTCAGCAAAATCAGGGCTACAGGTTAAAACACCCCGCTCCCCAACCCTCCCCCACGCCCAAGTCGGATTTATCCGACTTGGGCTACTGATTAAGTGCCGAACTCGGGTAAACCCGAGTTCGGATGGGGGAGGGAGAAGAAAGCGCGCCCTCACCTTCCCACACGGTCAAGCCCGGCAATGTCGGCGGCGAGCATACGGAACCAAACGCACTATGCCGAGTTGATATAAGCACCCCACTCGGGGAGTATTTTCTATGGCGAATTTTCTGCCCATCCTCGAAAGGAAGACGTTATGAGAAAAGCTCTCGTGCTCTTCACCACCGCTGCCCTGGTTGCCGGCTCCGCGCTGGCAGGTCCGGCGCTCGCGCGCGACCGCTTGGACCGCGCCGAGCTCAGCGCAAACCAGATCACCGATCAATACGCCGCGCGCACCGCCCGCATCAAAGCCGACCTGCGCCTCACGCCGGAGCAGGCGAAAAATTGGCCCGGTTTCGAGAGCGCCATGAACGACCTCGCCAAGGCAAGCGCCGATCGCCAGATGGCAATGCAGACCACCGGCACGCAGCCGAAAGGCCCCGTCGATATCATCGAGCAAATGCGCCGGCAGGCCAAATACATGAGCGAGCGCTCGGTCGAACGCAAGACGCTCGCCGATGCCGCCGAGCCGCTCTATGCCAGCCTCGACGATCAGCAGAAGCGGCGCTTCGCCGCAGAGTTGATAAATTTGAGCCGGCCGGACGCTGATTAAGCGAACATTCCGCTGGCGAAATGGATGACGGGCGGCCACACGGGCCGCTCGTTTTTATGTTTCTCTAGGTCGGTGACGCTGGGCTCGTGGGGTGGCGGCAAACGAGGCGCGGCAGTTCAATCGTTGGAGGCGTAGCGGGTGTCGCGTCCGTGCCGCGGGCGGGCGATGTGCGTGGGCTTGGTCCCGAGATTGGCCACAACGACCATGCGGTCGACCTCGCCCTTCAAAAAGGCACTCAGGAATTTGCGATAATCCCTGAAGGACACGCAGCCATTCGACTGGCCGTTGGCACCGAGCATGTAAGTATGCGCCAGCATGCCATCGCGACCGAACATCTTGCCGTCGTCGACCGGATTGAGGCGAATGGCCCGAACGCCGTGGAAGGGTTCCTCGCGCAACGCGAGCTCATAGACATTCGGCGGCGTCGGACCGCGCATCCTGACGTGGACGTAGCGCGGGTCATCCAGCTTGTCGCCCAGCCCGGAATGCGCCTCAAGCCTGTCCCCGTTGGGCAAATAGACGGTATGCGCCGCGATGTCATAAACCGCCGTGCGGCTGTCGGGAGCGGGCAGCGACAGCGACTTGTTGTGGGCCTCCTGCGGCGCAGCGCGCTTATCAGTGGGCGGCGCCTGCGGCGGCGTGGCCGTTGCGACCTGCGGCGCGACTTGAGGGCCGATTTGACCGACCGGGGCAAGCGCGATGTCATGCTGCGCGGGATGTGGCCGCGGCAGCGGGACGCTGGTCGCCCGTTCGGGCTTCGGCGGCACAGGCACGTTATCGGCGATTTCGAGGGAATGCGGTGGGATAAGCGGCATGACGCTGGCCTGCATGGAAGCGGTCGTGCGAGGCCATCTGTCCGCAAAGGTCACGGCCGGGGCGGTGGCGAAATTTGGCGCGTCTTGGACAAGCGCAAGCGCCCCCGGCCCCGCCGGCGCGCTCGCATGGATAACAGGATTGGTCGCAACAAAGGTGTTGACGATCCACGCGGCAGCAAAGGTGACGGTCGTGACCAGCATGCCGACGGCGGCCACGGCGCCGAGGCCCATGACCACATGGTCGCCAATAAGCCGAATAAGGCGTCGACAATCGTCAAAAGAGAAAACACGACCGTCGAAATGAGGGACGTCGCAATACGTCGCGGTGGTCTTCGGCATAATCCACGCTACTCAAACGCGACTGCTTACATTGACGCCATGGCCGGTCGCGCCGGTTGAAGCGCGGCGACTGGTGCTGATCGCTTGCAAGAGTCGGAACTTGGTCCCGGCATCCCCATGCCGCCGCCTCACGACACGTAAGGCGGCGCAAAATTATGCCAAGATTTAAGTTAAGCACCTGTAAATGGCCGCGCGCGGGAGCCGATATCTCGGTTCACGGGTACCGGCGCTCGCCACCCTCCCCCGCAAGCGGGGGAGGGAGAAGCGCGCGTCGCTTAAATCGGTGAATCCGGCCGGCGCGACATTGTGGATGCCGCCAAGAAACGCCATATATCCCCCGACCCGAATCCCCCCAGGAGAACGAATGCCCCACTTCAGAAGCCCCGACGTTCTGGAACGTCGGAATAGCGCCGCCAGCATCAAAAAGGCGATGCTGGAGAAGTTTCGCGCCGCCAGCCAAGACCCCGCTCTCGAACAGCAGCGCCTCAACCGGATCGCCGTGAATGAGGCACGCGCGGGCCGCATGGCGGAACGCGAAGCCGCCAAAAAGGTGCGTGAGGCGGAACTCGCCGCGCAAGCCGCCCGTGCCGCCGAACTCGCCGCGCAGGCGCAACACGAGACCGAGCAAGCCGAGGCGCTCGCCAAAGCCGAAGCGGCCGAACGCGCGGTGGCGCTGGCGGCGGAGCAGAAAGCCGAACGCGATGCCCGCTACGCCGCTCGCAAAGCCGCCAAAAAGGTGCGGCGCAGAGGCTACTGACGGTTTGGCCGGCCGAATACTACCACCCTACCACTCCCCCCGTGGCCGATTGAGATGTGTCAACGCGGCGTGCCGTGACTTGTGGCCTGTGTGGGCCGCATTCCGGGAGACGTCGCATGCCCAACACCGACCACGCCGAACATCGGATCGATGCGCTGCTGCCGGCGGAAATCGCCGAAAAGGCGGAAGAGATCGGCGTTCACAAAGCGCGGCTGGACGTGCTCAGTCTGGTGGCGCTCGCCGTGCTGGCCGGCGCCTTCATCGCGCTCGGCTCGATGTTCGCCACCACCGTCCTGGCCGGCGCCGACGGCGTCATTCCGTTCGGCGTGAGCCGGCTCTTGGCCGGCATCGTGTTCGGCCTCGGGCTCATCCTGGTCGTGCTCGGCGGCGCCGAACTGTTCACCGGCAATAACCTTATGGTGATGGCGTGGGCCGCCGGCAAGCTGCCGCTGCGCGACATGCTGCGCGCTTGGACGATCGTCTATATTGGCAATTTCATCGGCGCGTTCGGCACCGCGCTGCTGGTGTTCCTGTCCGGCCAGTATCTCGTCGGGCACGGCGCGGTCGCCGCCGTCGCACTCAAGATCGCGTCCGACAAGACGGCCCTGCCCTTCGACCATGCGCTGTTTCTCGGCGTGTTGTGCAACGTGCTGGTCTGCTTGGCGGTGTGGCTGTCGTTCGGCGCCCGCACCACGACCGACAAGGTGCTCGCCGTGCTGTTCCCGGTATCGGCTTTCGTCGCCGCCGGCTTCGAGCATTCGGTCGCCAATATGTATTTCATCCCGCTCGGCCTGTTCATGAAGGCCTGGGGGCCGGCCGAAATGTGGTCGGAGATCGGAAATAACGCCGCCGCCTATGCCGGCCTGACCTGGCCGGCATTTTTCCTCAGTCTGATCCCGGTCACGATCGGCAATATCATCGGCGGCGGCGCGCTGGTCGGCGGCGTCTATTGGTTCATCTATTTGCGCAAACGCTGACGGCTGTTCGCTATTTTGCGCACAGCTTGTCGAGCCCTTCGAGCGTCGCGCCGATGTCCTTGCCGACCTTGGAATTGGCGTCCATGTCCTGCATTCCGTCCATCAAGGCGGCGTATTCGGGGCCGAGCTTCGCCGACATGTCATCCATTTGCTTCGACAGGGCTTCGACCTTCTTGGTGTCCTTCTTCTGGTCGGCCTGCTCGATCTGCTCGCCGAGCTTGGCCATGTCGCAATAGGTCTGCGTCTTGGCCTTGTCGGCGCTGATCATCTTGACGACCTTTTGCGCGTCCGCGTTGGTCACCTTCGAAGCGGCCTTCGGTTGAGCCAGTGCGCATAGCGGCACGGCGGCGATCACGACTGCGGCAATGATAGACTTCAGATTCATGGAGTCCTCCCGATGTTTCGTTCTAGCGCGCCGGCTTGTGCGAGATGTGATAGGACATCACACCCGTGAGAAAACTGCGGCTTTCGATGTCGACGAAGCCGACGCCCTTGAGCAGCTCGTCCAATTCGCGCGGCTTGTAGAAGTGCCGGATGGCATCCGCGAAATAGCGCACGCATTTCATGCTCTCGGCGGAACTCCCGAACAGCTTGGCGGTAAACCAGACCGAGAACCGCAAATAGGCGAGGTACGGCACTTCGACGATGCGCGATGCCGGACGCAGCATGTCGTCATGGCAGAAGATGCCGCCCGGCTTGAGCACCCGATGGATCTCCTTGAACGCGCGGATGATCTCGAGATGGCGCGAGGCGAATTGCAGCGTCACTGCATCGAACGAATTGTCGGGAAACGGCAGCACGTGGGCGTCGCAGACCTGGGCATGGATGGTCAAATTGCGCTCGGCGGCGCGGCGTTGGCCCTCGGCGGTCATGTGCGGGCTGCCGTCCACGGCATGGATCTCGAGCGATGGGTCGAGCGCCAGCAGCTTGAGCGGGATGTCATGCGTGCCGGAACAAACGTCGAGCACCTTGGCGCCCTGCGGCAGATGGCGTTGCACCGCCTGCGCGAAGATGCTGCTCCAGCACGCGCAAGTCCCAAGCGAGGCGACCGCGTTGCCCTTGTCGTAATAGGTTGGCACGTCCCGAAAGACTTCCGGGATCAAGGTCCGCCACGTCTCGCCAAACATTTGCGAACGCAGATCTTCCTTTTTCAAGAAATCTTCTGAGATGCTCATCCGGCTGCCCCACAAGTAGTTGGTCACATTATACACGAAGCGCGAGGCCTACCAAGCAAGCGTTGCGCTTGCCTGGCCACCGGCACCACCTGAAAGCCCCGATGGATCGGGAACCATTTGTTTTATAGATCGATTCCGACCCCCAGGAACTGATCTCGATCAAAAACCTGTGAAACAACCCGGGCGGAAAAGCGCGGCGGGTCTGCGCGGCCAATTTGATAAATCGCAAAGCCGCGCATTCGATTGATTGCAATGATTGAATATGAACGTCGAAACGACGAGTGAAGCGGACCGCTTTCGCACGCTTTATGACGCGAATCACGATCGCGTGCATCGGCTGCTCGGGCGCATGGCAGGCCCGCTAGACGCTGAGGATCTGACCCAGATCGTGTTCGCGAAAGCGGCAGGAGCATTGCCGCGGTTCCGCGGCGATGCCCTGGCCTCGACATGGCTTTACCGGATCGCCACCAATGTCGCTTCCGATTGGCTGCGCGGCCGCGCGGCGCGCGAGGCCAAGCTGACGGTTCATTTGCCTGAAGTCCCGGACGGCGAGACCGCCCAGGCCAGCGCGACCCTCGCCGTACCCGACCATCAATCGTCGCCGGAGCAGCGGCTGGTCCGCAAAGAGATGCATGACCACATTCGTCGCGAGATCGGACAACTTCCCGAGGGCAGCCGCGAGGTACTCATTCTTGGCCAGCTTGGCGGCCTCCCCGACGAGGAAGTGGCTCAGACCCTCGGAATTAGCGTGGCCAATGTCAAAGTGAGATTGCACCGCGCGCGGGCGCAGCTGAAGCAGGCCATCGGAGCGCGCTGCGGATTTTACCGTACCGAGCTGTCCTGCGCTCCGAGCTCGCAGGCCTGTTGCGCGCCCGCCACGCTCCCGGACGGCGCCCCATCCGATCACTGATTGGCATCCGCAAGGCCTGTAACCTTTTTCAAGCGCGCTCCGTCTAAGGGGGGTGAGCGGCTGAAAATGGCCGCGCCGGATAGGAGCCAAACCCATGAACAAACGATTTTGCGCGCCCTGCGTCATGCTTGCGCTCGCGCTGGTAGGGACAAGCATCGCGTTCTATGACGCCTATGTGCTCTACAACGTCCAGCCGCTGTGGTGTCCGCCGCCGATCAATGGCTGCAACGAGGTCGCCAACAGCCCCTATGCCCGCATCTTCGATCTGCCGGTGGGCTATTACGGCGTCGTCTACTATCTGTATATGTTCGGCTTGGCTGCGCTGCTCGTATTCGAACCGTTCGCGCGTGCGCTGCGTTTGGCCGCGCTTGGTTACGCCGCCCTCGGCGTCGGCTTCTCGATCTATTTCATGATCCTGCAGGTCGCCTTCATCCACGCCTTCTGCATTTACTGTCTCGCCTCCGCGCTCACGACCGTGTTTCTGTTGATCGCGGCGCTCGCGCATTTTCGTGCGACGCCGCCCGGGGTTGCGCCGGCAACCAGCGTCTGATCGCGCCGTCACAGGTCGGGCCCGCTGGCCGGCTCGCCGGTCTCAACCGCGCGCCGTTTCCGCCAACAGGCCGAACACTGCGAACACCAACGGCTTGCGTTCAAGATTATAGGTCTCGACCTCGCGCGCGGCGCGATTGACCTTGTCCCATACCTCGGCGGTGCGCGCTAATTGGCGCGCCGGACGCGTGGCGCCGGAGAGCCGCGCCGACAGCCAGCCATTGACCATATCCATGAAGGCGGCCAGCGTTTGCGGCTCGCTGCCGCCAAGCGCGTCGCCGAGCGCCTGCAGCGCGCGCG
>Ga0097691_1000328_pt1 | contig 42977 bp, 30 predicted proteins | sample NGESurdeep072012_8_FD_72858 | JGI IMG/M metagenome (GOLD analysis project Ga0097691, IMG submission 72858) | Arctic peat soil microbial communities from Barrow, Alaska - NGEE Surface sample 210-1 deep-072012 | ecosystem: Environmental > Terrestrial > Soil > Wetlands > Peat ... | reverse complement strand
CACGGCGGGAACGGCACGGCGATGCATTTGTCAGCGGAATTATTGAAGCAGATGTCGGGAATAGACGTGGCTCTGGTTCCTTACAAAGGCTCCGGCCCGGCGACCAACGACGCCGTGGCAGATCAGATCCCTCTGGCGATTGCCGACATCCCGTCGTCAATTGCGTTCATTAAATCAGGCAGGCTCAAGGCCTTGGGTGTGACTGCCGGCAAACGCAGCGTTGCGCTGCCGGAGGTACCGACTTTCGCCGAGGCCGGGGTACCGGGCTACGAATCCATTGGTTGGTTCGGCGTCGTCGCACCTGCGGGAACGCCTGTTGCGGTGGTCAATCGCCTCAACGCAGAGTTGCAATCAGCGCTGAACGATCCCGAGACACACCGCCGGATAATTGCAAGCGGCGCGGAACCCATGCCCGGTACGCCAGCGGAGTTTCGAAGCATGATCGAGTCCGAGATTCTCAAATGGGCAAAGGTAATCAAGATCTCGGGTGCGCGCATCGAGTAGCAGCTCGTCCCTTGATTCCCCAGCCTAAACGTTGAGGCTGCAGAAAAACTCCCGCATCGCGTCTGGCGCGATCGTCCGTTCAGATCGACAGCGCCAGCACAGTTTTTCCAGAAGCGGACGCTCAAATCCAAAGCGCGGATTACCTTTTCTTCAGATCGCTAGTGCCCGATTTGGCCGATCAAGGGCAATCAGTTTGTTCAATCTGTATGGCGGCAATGCGCTGAAGACCGGCCGCTGGTCGACGCGGTTTTCAATTTGCTCCAGCGGCTGTTCATGGCCGGGAGCGGCGGTCGCGCCTATTCGCCGAAAGCAGGCCTAAGAAGAAACGGAATTTTGCGGCTGAACGGTGTCGCTCTTCACAATATTGGCCGATATCGCCGCGCCGAGTCGTTGACAAGTGGTGCCAATAGTGGCACCATTGATTCCGTCATGGCCGGCGTCGAAAAACTTCTGGAACAGATGCGCCGCGAGCCTGCCAATGTGGGGTTCAGCGACCTGAAGAAAGTGTGCCAAGCCTACTTCGGTAAACCACGGCAAGACGGCAGTAGCCATGCCATTTTCAAGACACCCTGGCCTGGCGATCCGCGCGTCAACGTCCAGAACGCGAAAGGCAAGGCCAAGCCCTATCAGGTCAGGCAAGTTCTGCAGGCCATAGACAAACTGGAAGGTAAGCCATGAACATCAAACACTACACGTACCGTGTGACCTGGTCGACCGAAGACGGCGAGCATGTGGCCCTGTGCGCCGAGTTCCCGTCGCTGAGCTGGTTGGCGAAGACGCCCGAGGCCGCGCTCAGGGGCATACAGAAAGTGGTGGCCGACGTGGTGACCGACATGCAGGCCAGAAGCGAAGCGGTGCCCGAGCCATTGGCCGAAAAACACTACAGCGGCGAGTTTCGCGTCCGCATCCCGCCGCAACTGCACCGTGCCCTGGCGCTGACGGCGGCCGAGGAAGGCGTCAGCCTGAACCGCTTGGCGAGTGCGAAGTTGGCAGCTTAATTCTTGGCCGCGGCAGTTTTCGGGTTCAGATTCGTCAGGCGACCGCTCTCGGTACCCGCTGCTTCGTCGATGACGGCGTTGATGAGTGCCGGCTTGCCCGCCGCGATCGCTTCGGTCAATGCCTTCGTCAGTTCTGCCGGCGTGGTGACGTTATAGCCGATGCCGCCGAATGCTTCGATCATCTTGTCGTAGCGCGCTCCCTTGACGAAAGCGGTAACTGCGATATCGGACTTTACGTTGGGGTTGAGGTTGGGATCGCAGCCTTTGTAGACGCCGTTGTTGTTGAAGATCACGGTGACAATCGGCAGCTGGTAGCGGCAAACGGTCTCGAGTTCCATGCCGCTGAAACCGAAAGCGCTATCGCCTTCGATGGCAACGACAGGCAGGCCGCTAGTGACCGCCGCGCCGATGGAATAACCCATGCCGATGCCCATGATGCCCCAGGTGCCGGAGTCGAAACGCTTGCGCGGCTGGTACATGTCGACGATGCTGCGGGCGAAATCGAGGGCGTTGGCGCCTTCATTGACCACGTTGATATCCGGACGTGTCTTCAGCACATCGCGGATCGCGCGCAGTGCGCTGTGGTAGTTCATTGGAGACGGATTCTTGTCGAGGGTTGCCGCCATCTTCGTCAGGTTCTTGTCTTTGCGTTCAGCGATCGCGCCAGTCCACTCGGCGCTTGGCTTGCTAAAGCCTGAATTGATGCCTGCCAGCATGGCCGACACGCAGGAGCCGATGTCGCCGATCACAGGAGCGGCGATCGCCACGTTGCTGTCGATTTCCGTTGGCGAGATGTCTATCTGGATGAACTGCTTCGGTGCACCCCAGGTTTTGCCCTTGCCATGTGAGAGCAGCCAGTTCAGGCGGGCGCCGATCAGCACCACGACGTCGGCCTCCGCCAGAACATAAGAGCGGGCGGCCGAAGCCGATTGAGGATGGGTGTCGGGCAGCAGGCCTTTAGCCATGGACATCGGCAGATATGGGATGCCGGACTTTTCGACGAACGCACGAATATTGGCGTCGGCCTGGGCGTATGCAGCGCCTTTGCCAAGAAGGATGAGCGGACGCTTGGCGCCTTTGAGCAGGTCGAGCGCGCGTTTGACCGAGTCTGGAGCAGGGATTTGACGCGGTACCGGGTCTACCACGCGTACCAGCGATTTTTTGCCGTGTGCTGCGTCGAGCGTCTGGCTGAGCAATTGCGCCGGCAGGTCAAGATAGACGCCGCCCGGACGGCCAGACACGGCCGCACGAATCGCGCGCGCAATGCCAATACCGATATCTTCGGCTTTGTTAATACGGTAGGCTGCCTTGGCGAACGGTTTTGCCGCATTCAGTTGATCCATTTCTTCGTAATCGCCTTGTTGCAGGTCGACGATTTCGCGTTCGCTGGAGCCGCTGATCAGGATCATCGGGAAGCAATTGGTAGTCGCATTGGCCAATGCTATCAGGCCGTTCAAAAAGCCCGGGGCGGACACAGTCAGGCAAATCCCTGGTTTTTGGGTCATATAGCCGGCGATTGCGGCGGCATTTCCGGCGTGTTGTTCATGACGAAAGCCGATGAAGCGCATTCCTTCAGCTTGGGCCAGGCGGGCCAGGTCGGTGATAGGAATGCCAACAAGACCAAAGATAGTGTCAATGTCGTTGTGCTTCAGGGCATCGATAACAAGATGAAATCCGTCGGTCATTTTCAAGGTATCTTCTGCGGTAGTCATAGTGGCTTGTTCCAATCCTGTGTACTTGGTCATCAAGGGGTTTCATAGGCGAAACTGTTGCACTTCCCGCTCTGCCGGCCGATCGCCGCGCAGCCGGTTGATTCAGTGGGCCATCGTAGCGAGCCGGGCCGGCATTCATCATTGACCACGGTCAATTTTCGCCACATCATGTTTGCCCTACTTGACTTCAACGCGGTTTCCCGGGCGGTCCCGACCGGCGGGGGCTTCAGCTTTGCGTTTCCGCAGGGCTGCTTGAGCCGGAGGCGAACACGCATTTCCACAGATCCAGCGTGGCCTCGATGTACCGCGCCAGCGGCCCGTGCTCGACGCGCGCGTACTGCGCGCCGTTCAGCCTCTCCGCGTGCTGCAGCCTGCGGAATTCGCGGTAGCCGTCGCGCACGGTCATGGCCGTGGCGAGCGGGATCAACCCGAGTTCTCCCGCCATTTTCAGCAACGCGATGTTGCCCAGATTGCCGGTCAGTTGCGGGTAGCGGTGCGCATGCGCGAGCACCAGGTACTGCACCATGAACTCGATGTCTATCATGCCGCCGCGGTCGTGCTTGAGATCGAACAAGTCGCTGCGGTTGGGGTGGGCATCGAGCATCTGCGCTCGCATGGATATGACTTCGCGCCGCAGCGCCTCGGGCTCGCGGCTGCGGCGCAGGATCGCGATGCGTTCCGCTTCGAACGCGGCGCCGACTTCGGTATCGCCGGCGCAGTAGCGCGCGCGCGTCAATGCCTGATGTTCCCACACCCAGGCATCCTTCTCCTGATATTCGCGAAACGCGTCCACCGAACTCACCATCAGGCCGCTCGCGCCGTTGGGCCGCAAGCGCAGGTCGGTCTCGAACAGCACGCCCGAGGGGGTCGCGCTGGTGAGCCAGGTATTGATGCGCTGCGCCAGGCGCGAGTACAGCTCGGGCGCGCGCGCATCGGCGTCCTCGTACAGAAAAATGATGTCCAGGTCCGAGGCGTAACCCAGTTCCTTTCCGCCGAGCTTGCCGTAGGCGACGATGGCGAAGCGCGGCGCGTCGCGGTGGCGGTTGCGCAGCTGCGCCCAGCACAGTTCCAGCGTGATCGCGAGCATCAGATCGGCAAGCGCCGACAGATGGTCGGCCAGCACTTCCACGGTGAGCTGACCCGCCAGGTCCTGCGCCAGCAGGCGGAAAACCTGAGCATGGTGTGATTCGCGCAGCACGTCCATCAGGCGCTCGGCGTCGCCCTCGTGGCGTAAGAGCTGCGCGCGCAGGCCGGCGGCGAATTCCTTCCAGTCCGGCGCCGCGTACAGCGTGCGCGCGTCGAGCAACTCATCGAGCAGCAGCGGATGGCGCGTGACGTAGGCTGCGGCCCAGCCGGATGCGGCCAGCAGCTGCACCACCTTCTCCAGCGCCTGCGGGTATTCATAGAGCAGTGCCAGGTAAGCGCCGCGCCGGCTGATGGCTTCGAGCAGATCGAGCGCGCGCGCCAGCGCGGCTTCGGGCGCGCCGGCCTTGGCCGCGAGCTCGATCACGCGCGGCACCAGGGCGTCGAAGCGCTCGCGGCTCGCCTCTGAGAGTTGCAGATAGCGTGGCGACGCGCGCGCCCCGGCGAGCCGCCTCAGCGCGGCGCCGGTATCGGTGAAGCCCAGCGCTGCGAGCCGCTCATGCGCCGCTTCCGCGTCGATCTCCCCCATCCAAAGCGGTGCGCAGGGGTGCACGTCCTGCACCGGATCGGCGAACACGCCGTCGAAATGGCGCGACACCTGCTCGCGATGCGCATCGAGCGCGGTCATGAATGCGGCGTAATCGTCAAAGCCCATGGCTCCCGCGATCAGGGCCTGGTCGTCGCTCCCCGCGGGCAATTCGTGCGTCTGGGCGTCGTCCAGGTACTGCAGGCGATGCTCCAGCCGGCGCAGGAAGTCGTAGGCCGCGCGCAGCTCGGCCACCACTTCCACGGGTAGCAACCCTTTTTTCTGCAGCAGCGGCAGCACTTCCAGGGTGGGGCGGGTCTGCAGCTCCGGATCACGTCCGCCGCGTATCAACTGGAATGCCTGGGCGATGAATTCGATCTCGCGTATGCCGCCCGGGCCGAGCTTGATGTGCCCGGACAAGTCGCGCCGCGCGACCTCGGCGCGGATCTGCGCGTGCAGCGAGCGCATCGCCGCAAACGCGCCGAAGTCGAGGTACTTGCGGAACACGAAAGGCCGGGCGATGGCGGCGAGTTCGCTCGCATGATCGCCGTAGACGGAGCGCGCCTTGATCCAGGCGTAGCGCTCCCATTCGCGCCCCTCGGCAATGAAGTAGTTCTCCAGCGCATCGAAGCTGCAGGCGAGCGGGCCGGAATCGCCGTTGGGACGCAGGCGCATATCGACCCGGAAGACCTGGCCATCCTCGGTGATATCGGCAAGCGCGTTGATCAGCTTGCGCGCGAGGCGGGTGAAATACTCGTGATTGGACAGCGGCCTCTGGCCCGCGCGCTCGCATACGGTCTCGCCTTCTTCCGGATAAACGAAAATCAGGTCGATATCGGAGGAGACGTTGAGTTCGCGCCCGCCCAGTTTGCCCATGCCGACGACGATCAACTCCTGCCGCTTGCCGTTTGCCATGGGCGTGCCGTGCTGCGCTTCCTGCCAGACGCACAAGTGCTCGAGCGCGTAGCCGAGGCTCAGTTCGGCCAGGTCGCTCATGCTCGCGACCACCTCCGCCAGCGGCGCGCGCCCGCTCAAGTCGCGCAACAGCACGCGCAGCATGACCTGCTGGCGCAGTTGCCGCAGTGCGCGCTTCAGCTCCGCTTCGTCGCCGGCCGGCTGCGCCGCGAGGAATGCGCGCATGGCCTCGGCGTCGAAGGCCTGCTCGATGGCGGCGAGCGCGGCTTGGAACAGCTCCGGCCGCGCCTGCGCCAGGCGCTGCGCGTAGCGCGAACCAGCCGGCGCGCCGGGTGGAAAACCCTGATCTGGGGGCATCTATGGATATTTTGCAGGTAAAATGGGACGCTACATTGTCTCTTTTTTTTCGGTTCGCGCCTTCATTGTAGGGCTTTCGCCGAAACGCGCTCAACTAGCATGGGAAATTCGCCTCCGGATGGTGCAACCCGACCAAACCGAAACTAGCGCCACGCCGCCGGCAGAGGAGAATTTCTCGCCGCTGGCGGAGCTCGGGGTTGCGCCGGCGCGGCGCGGCCTCGTGCGCAAGCTGCTGCGCATCGCCGGCATCGCCGCGCTGGTGGTCTATTTCGGCTTCGCGGCGGTGGTGCTGGCGCTGCGCTTCTGGATTCTGCCGCAGATCGAGGATCATCCGGAGGGCATCGCTCAGATCATTTCGCGCAACATCGGCCAGCGCGTCAGTATCGGCAGCGTCGATTCCGGCTGGCAGCGCCTGCGCCCCTACCTCGCGCTGACCGACGTGCGGTTGTACGATCAGGAAGGCCGCGTCGCGCTGTCGCTGCCCGCGGTGTCCTGCACCCTGTCGTGGGATTCGCTGGTCTTCGGCACCTTGCGCTTTGATTCCCTTTCCCTGGACAGACCCAAGCTGAATATCCGCCGCGACAACGCGGGGACGCTCTACATCGCCGGCGTCAAGCTCAACCCGGAAGAGGCGGGCGGCGGTTTCATCAACTGGCTGCTGGCGCAGCGCGAAGTCATCATCCGCGACGCGCAGGTGAGCTGGGAGGATCAGCTGCGCCAGGCGCCGCTGCTGTCTCTCGCCGACCTGAACTTCGTCATGCTCAACCGGGGCAGCCATCATCGTTTCGCGCTGCGCACTCAGCCGCCGCGCGAGCTCGCCGCCGTGCTCGACCTGCGCGGCGACCTGGAGGGCAGGACCTTCGAACAGTTGCAGACCTGGAACGGCAAGCTCTATGCCGAACTCGCCTATACCGATCTCGCGGCCTGGCGCGCCTGGATCGACTACCCGCTGGAAATCCAGCACGGACAGGGGGGCTTGAGGCTGTGGCTGGGGTTTGCCGACAAGCGCCTCGAGGAGGCCACCGCCGACGTCGCGCTGGGCAGCATCAGCGCGCGCCTCGCGCCCGAGCTGCCCCTGCTGGAGATGCGCTCGCTGCACGGGCGCCTGTCGGCGAAGCGCGCGCGCGGCGGCTACGAAATCGCCGGCACGCAGGTGGCGCTGGCGCTGCAATCCGGAGAGACGCTGCCGCCGGCGCAGTTCGCCGTGCAGTGGCAACCCGGCGACGACAAGCGTGCCGAGCAGGGCGAGGTGCGCCTCGCCGCGCTGGAGCTGCAGCCGCTGGCGCTCCTCGGCGAGTACCTGCCCCTGCCGCAGCACATGCGCAAGCTGCTCGCCGACGCTGCGCCTCAGGGCAGCGTCGCCGACGTACGCTTCGATTGGCAGGGGCCGCTGCCGAATCCGCAGCGCTACAGCGTGCGCGGGCATTTCGACCGGCTCGGCATGCGTGCCTACGCCGGGCTGCCCGGGTTCTCGGGCATCAGCGGCAACATCGATGGCAACGAGAAGGGCGGCAGCGTGCTGCTCAATGCGGCCAAGTCGAGCGTAGAGCTGCCGCGGGTATTTGCCGACCCGGCGCGCAATTTCGACACGCTCACGGCGCAGCTCGCATGGAGTCACGTGCAAGGCGAGTTGCAGCTCAAACTATCCAATATCGCCTTTGCCAACGCCGACCTGGCCGGAACCGCTTTCGGCGATTACACCACCGCGGCGGGCGGCCCGGGCGTGATCGATTTCACGGCGCGGCTCGCCCGCACCGACGCGCGCCATGTGGTGCGCTACATTCCTTTCATGAACAAGGCCGCGCTGGATTGGCTCGATCGCGCCCTGCTTGCCGGGCACGCGAGCGAAGTCAGCCTGCGCCTCAAAGGCGACCTCAAGGACTTTCCGTTCCAGAGCGCAAAAGGCGGTGTGTTCCAGATTGCGGCCAAAGTGACGGACGCGACTCTGCACTACGCCGAGGGCTGGCCGGTCATCTCCGGCATCAGTGGGCAACTGCATTTCGACGGCAGGCGCATGGATGTGACGAGCAACAAGGCGAGCGTGCTCGGCGCGAGGGTGACCAATGCGCACGTCGTGCTGCCGGACCTGTTCACGCAGGACCGGGTGCTCGCGGTAACGGGCCAGGCCGAAGGCCCGACCGCGGAGTTCCTGAAGTTCATCGCGCAAAGCCCGGTGAATAACCTGACCGACGGAATCACCGCGAATATGGGCGCGGCGGGCAACGGCCGGCTGCAGCTCAAGCTCGACCTGCCGCTCGCGCGCCTGGCCGAGACCAAGGTGGCGGGCAGCTACCAGTTCATCGGCAATCGGGTGAGCATCGATACGGATTGGCCGCCGGCCGAGCAGGTGAGCGGGCGGCTCGAATTCACCGACAGCGGCGTGAGCATGCGCGCGGTCAATGCGCAGTTTCTGGGCGGCCCGGTCGCGGTCAGCATCGCCAACCAGCGCGACGGCAGCATTGCCGTCAATGCGCGGGGCACGCTCAACGCGGCGCTGCTGCAGTCGGCGCTGGAACAGCCGCTGCTGCGGCAGGTGAGCGGCACGACCGCGTGGAGTTCGAGCATGAATTTCGGCAAGCGCGGCGCCACCATCGTGGTGGAATCCGGCCTGCAGGGGATAGCGTCGACGCTGCCGGCGCCGCTCAACAAGGCGCCGGCCGATGTGCTGCCGCTGCGTTTCGAGCGCACCGTCATCGCCGAGGGCCAGCGCGGCGGCGCGGCGGGGCTGCCGCCGGGGGATCGCAACACCCTGGATATCGGCAAGGTCGTGCGCATGGAGATACACCGCCGCCGCGAGGACGGAAAGATGGTGATCGAGCGCGGGGCCGTCGGCATCAATGAGCCGCCCAGGCTGCCCGAAAAGGGGTTCGTCATCAGCGGCAACGCGCCCGAGCTCGACCTGGACCAATGGCTGCACGTGTTCGGCGGCGCGCTCGGCGCTCAGGCGCAGCTGTCTACACTCAACCTCAAGGTCGGCGCGCTGGATGTATACGGCAAGCGCATCAACGACGTCACCCTGCGCGCCGGTTTTCAGGGCAACGACTGGCTCGCCAACATCAATGCGCGCGAACTCGAAGGCGACGTGCGCTGGCGCTCTCTGGGCAAGGGGCGGGTGAGCGCGCGCCTTTCGCATTTCACGTTTCCCGAGCCCACTCCCGGAAAATTGGCGGACGATACGCCGCCGAAGGAATTGCCCGGACTCGACATCGTCGCCGACAACCTGATAGCGCGCGACAAGAAACTCGGACGGCTGGAACTCTCAGCAGCGAACGCGGGGCGCGACTGGCGCATCGACAAGCTGACGCTGACAACGCCCGAAAGCCAGTTGAGCGCCGATGGCCTGTGGCAGGGCGTCGCCGCGCAACAGCGCACCAGCCTGAACCTCAAGCTCGAAATTAAGGACGTGGGCAAATATCTGGAGCGCTTCGGCTATCCGGGGAGCATGCAGCGCGGCAGTGCCAAGCTGTTGGGCAAGCTCTCCTGGGCCGGCAACCCGCAAACCATCGATTACCCGAGCCTTGCCGGAGACCTGTCGCTGATTGCGGAGAAAGGACAGTTCCTCAGGATCGAGCCGGGCATCGGCAAACTGCTGGGCATCCTCAGCCTGCAGGCGCTGCCGCGCCGCATCACGCTCGACTTCCGCGATATTTTCAGCGAGGGCTTCGCCTTCGATACCATCACCGGTACCGCCGCGGTTGCGAAGGGGGTGTTGCGCACGCAGGACTTCAGCATGCGCGGACCTTCGGCGCAGGTGGCGATGTCCGGAAACATCGATCTCGCCCAGGAAACGCAGGCGCTCAAAGTGCGCGTGGTGCCGAGCGTGGGCGACAGCCTGTCGGTGGCGGGCCTGGTGGTACTCGCCAACCCGATCGCGGGGGTTGCGTCATTTTTGGCGCAGCGGCTGCTCAAGGACCCGCTGGGCCAGGCCTTCGCCTTCGAATATGCGGTGAGCGGTACCTGGGCCGATCCCAAGGTGGAGAAACTGACGCGCGGGCAGCAGAGCAGCGCCGCGGGCGAAGCGAAATGAGCAGCGAGCCGAACGCCGGCCGGAGCCGGCATCACCCATCATCGACCGGACGACAGGAAGAACATTCATGGCTGAAGGCAAGTTCAAGGTAGCGGCAGTGCAGATGGTGTCGGAGCCCGAGGTGCAGGCGAACCTCGCCGTCGCCGGCGAACTGATCGCGCAAGCGGCAGGCGAAGGCGCGCAGCTGGTGGCGTTGCCCGAGTATTTCTGCATCCTCGGCCTGCGCGATCGCGACAAGGTCGCCGTGCGCGAAGCCGACGGGCACGGGCCGATACAGGACTTTCTCGCCGAGACCGCGGCGAGGAACAAGGTATGGCTGGTCGGCGGCTCGGCACCGCTCGAGTGTGCCGACCCCAACAAGGTGAAGAACACCTGCCTCGTGTTCGACCAAGCCGGCCGGCGCGTCGCGCGCTACGACAAGATCCACCTGTTCGGCTTCGATTTGGGCACGGAGCGCTTCCAGGAGTCCCGCAGCATCGAGCCCGGGAGCGAGGTGGTGACGGTCGACGCGCCGTTTGGCCGGCTGGGGCTGTCGATCTGTTACGACCTGCGCTTTCCCGAGATGTACCGCAAGATGGGCGTCGTAGACCTCATCCTGGTGCCCTCGTCCTTCACCGCCACTACCGGCAAAGCCCACTGGGAGATGTTGCTGCGCGCCCGCGCGGTCGAGAACCAGGCCTATGTCCTCGCCCCGGCGCAGGGCGGGCATCACAAGAACGGCCGCGACACCTACGGCCACAGCATGATCATCGATCCCTGGGGCAAGGTGCTCGCGGTTCTTGCGAGCGGGCCGGGCGTGATTACGGCCGAGATCGATCACGCCGAGATCGCCCGCGTGCGGCAAAGCCTGCCGGCGCTCACCCACAGAGTGATGTAGGTTGCTCGCCGCGTGCGCGCCGCCGTTTCAGCCGCCTGTTAGCGGTATTTCTCGGCGCACGTCATGATTGCGCGGTTCGTGGCCAAATCCAGACAGGCTCTTGCGTCGGAGCCCGCCTTCGACCGGAGCGGCGGCTTCGCCGCCGGCGCTGCGGGCTTGCTCGCGAGCGAGCCGATGCGCTCCCCAGCCTGCGCCGAAGCGCTCTTCACTTCTTCCAGCAGCGAGGCATACACGATGTCGGTGAACCATTTGCTGTTTTCCGCCTCGTAAATCCTGGCGTACTCCTCCAGGTCGGCGTCGCTCGCATCCTTGAAGCTGAATGCCAGGTTGAGCAAGGTCGCATTGCGGATCTTTTGCGTCGCGGAAGCGCGCTGTTTTTCGATCGCTTTGTCGACTGCGGCGGCCTTCCCGGCTCCCTCGCCAACGATGCCCGATGCGATCGCCTTCATGGAAGAGAACGCGACGTCGACAGCCAGGTCGCTTGCCCTGGTTGCGGCATCGATGCGCTTGACCAGACTCGCGCGCTTGGACGAAGGCCGGGTCGCGGCCGGGCTGCGGGCGAATCGAGCGAACTCCTCGGGCGACGGCGCAGCGTGCTCCAGTTCGATCATGCGCTTTGCCGCCGGCGTGGAAAAATCCTTGAGCAGCGCCTGCAGGCGCTTCTGATCGAAATTCTTCTTCAGATTGGCGCTTACCCGGTCATGAAAACCCTGTGCCGTAAACGACTCTGCCACCGCATTTTCGATTGCCTTGACGACCGCGGGCGGCGCTTTCGATTGCTGCTTGCCGGATTGCCTGACGCCGGCGATCAACTGTTGCGGCAGCTGGTCCAGTTGTTGTTTCAACCCTGAAGCGACCAGCGCGTCCTCGATCAGCTTGTCCCGGGCCGGGCCCGCATCGGCCGGCACGGCGGCTTTCGCCGCTGCGGGCTGTTTTGCCGCCGCAGGCTGAGGGCTGCTTTTTGCAACCGGCGCCGGTCCGGTACCCTCGAAGTATTGCCAGCCGAACCAGCCGGCCGCGGATACCAGGACCACCCCACCGACAATAGCCAGAATCTGCTTCTTGGTAAGAGTAAGCGCCATTTTTGGACTCCCTTTATCGCGGTTATTGCCCTTGGCCGACAGTGGTTATCAGGCGCCGAGGACTTGTCGCAGCCTATTGTAGGACAAAAGATTGCGTTTCAGAACTTCGGCGGCGCGCTATCGTGCTCATTCCGCCAGCGTCGGATACAGCTTCACGGCGACCATCAGCAGCACGACGAACACCGCGACCAACACCGCGAAATCCGTGCCGTAGTCGTGCACGCTCTCGCCGCCCACGATCATAAGCCCGCGCAGCGCGTCGACCAGGTAGGTGAGGGGATTGAGCTGCGCGACGACGCGCAGCCAGCCGGGCATGAGGTCCAGCGGATAGATCGCATTGCTGGCGAAGAACATCGGCATCGTCAGGAGTTGGCCTATGCCCATGAAGCGCTCGCGCGTCTTCACGATGCAGGCGATGATGAGCGAAAAAGTGGAAAAGAGTCCCGATCCCAGCAGCACGCCGGCGAGCACGCCCAGGATGGCCTGCGGCTCCTGACGCAGCGTGATGTGCATGACGAACGCGACGAGATAAATGACGGCCGCCTGCACCAGGCCGCGGAATCCGGCGGAGACGGCCTTGCCGAAAACCAGCGAGATCCGCCGGGCGGGGCTCACCAGCAGCTTGTGCACGACGCCGAGGTCGCGTTCCCAGATCACGGCGATGCCGTAGAAGATTGCGCTGAACAACACGCTCTGGGCGAGGATCCCGGGAGTGATGAACGCGAGGTAGCCGACCTCTCCGGTGTAGATGCCATGGACGTGGGCGAGGACCTGGCCGAACACCACCAGCCACAGCACGGGTTGCACCGCGCGCGAGAAAATCTCGGTCGGATCGCGGAGGAGCTTGATCAACTCGACTTCTGCCACTGCGGCGCTCTCGCGCACGAATCGGTCCATGGAATCGTCCTCAACCCAGGCGCTGGGCAGTCCTGCGGGTCTGGACCGCGTCGCTGAAATTGCCGCCTTCGCGGATCCCGCCGCCGGCATAATGCGCGAACACGTCGTCCATGGTCGCGCTGGCGCCGAGCCCCGCCCGCAGCTCGGCCGGTTTTCCGACGACGGCGACCTGCCCCGCGTGCAGAATCGCCAGCTCGTGGCAGAGCGCTTCAGCTTCCTCCATGTCGTGGGTCGTGATCAGAACCGTCACGCCGTAGTCGCGCCTGAGGTCGCGCAGGCGATCCCACACGGAATGGCGCGCCATCGGATCGAGCCCGATCGTCGGCTCGTCCAGGAACAGGATCGCCGGACGATGCAGCATGGCCTGGGCGAGCTCCAGCCTGCGAACCATGCCGCCGGAATAGGTCTTCACGAGCTTCTTCGCCGAATCGGCGAGGCCCATGAAATCGAGCGCTTCGCCGATGCGCACGCTTCGCTGCGCGCGGGGCAAGCCATAGAGCTTCGCCGACAGGAGCAGGTTCTCGTGGCCGGTCAGGGCGCCGTCGGCCGACAGGAGCTGGGGCACATAGCCGATGCGTCCCCTGACTTGCGCCGGAGACCGGATGATGTCGAAACCCCCGACCTCCGCATTGCCGGAGGTCGGCGGCAACAGCGTCGTGAGCATCTTGATCAGCGTGCTCTTGCCCGCGCCGTTGGCGCCCAGCAGCCCGAAGATCTCGCCGTACGGAACCCGCAGGTCGACGTGATCCACCGCCGTCAAGTCGCCGAAACGGCGCGTCAGTTCAGACGCCTTGACGGAAAACGTGCCGGACGCTGCGGTTTTGTTCATTTGAGAGATGAAGCGAGCCACGACTCCCGCTTGGTTCGGCGCGTTGGGCGCCGTGATAAGCATCATAAGCAATGCGCGTTAACCAGGCGACCGCGACGATAGCGACGCACAGGACGACAATGCTGGATAGACGCCCCCTCGGCGGATGTTTCGGCGCGATGAAGCGGATGTGGAAGTCGGACGCGGCCCTTCCGGCGCCGAGAGAGATCAGGGCGAAAAAAAATACCACCGTCAGCCAATGGGCGTCCAGGTTCCGGTACAGGAACGCGGGCCAGACCCAGAAGTACAGGGCGCTGATAAATCCGGTGGCGTAATAGGGATTCATGTCGACAAAGAGTTCATTACAAAATGAGGGGATACCTCCCCTCATGCTCCCCTAATTCAGGGGCCGTTTCGGTAATTCTGAAACGGCCCGTAAGGCTGGCCTGCAGTTCAAGGGTTCGCAAAAATGCGGATCATCACAGTACGCGTTGCCCCCCGATGCCGTCAACCATCCTTCGAATCAAGGTGTTGGGAATTCGTGGCCGCGCCGGGGCGGCTCTGGCGCGCTTGCGCGAGAACCCGGACGGCCGGCCGCTGGTCTAAGCGTAGAATGCAGCCTTTCGCCCGAACCCCGACGGACCCCATGCAGACTTTCACCGTTTCCCACGCGCAGACGCAGCTATTTTCCACCGCCGAATCCTGCCTGCTCGCGCCCTACGACCTCGGCGCGGGCAAGCTCGAGCAGGTGTTCGGCTCGATCATGGCGCACAGGATCGACTATGCCGACCTGTACTTCCAGTACGTGCGCTCCGAGGGCTGGAGCCTGGAGGAGGGCATCGTCAAGTCGGGCAGCTTTAATATTGAGCAGGGCGTGGGCGTGCGCGCCGTCTCCGGCGAAAAGACCGCCTTTGCTTTCTCCGACGACATCAGCCTGGTGGCGCTGGAAGATGCGGCAAAAGCCACGCGCGCGATTGCCCAACGCGGCCAATCGGGCCGCGCGCGCGCGCGCGGCCGCGCCGCGGTCGCGCGGCGCGGCGCCGGGCGCGACCTGTATCGCCCGGCCGATCCGCTCTCATCGCTGGCGGATGGGGACAAGGTGCGGCTGCTGGAGCGCCTGGAGGGCCATGCGCGCGCGCTCGATGCGCGCGTGGTGCAGGTGATGGCGGGGCTCGCCGGCGAGTACGAGGTGGTGCTGGTGGCGCGCTCGGACGGCCTGATGGCGGCCGATGTGCGCCCGCTGGTGCGCCTGTCGCTCACCGTGATCGTCGAAGAAAATGGCCGGCGCGAACAGGGCAGCGCCGGCGGCGGCGGGCGTTTCGACTACGCCTACTTCGACGAGGAGCGCCTGCGGCAGTATGCCGGGATGGCGGTGGACCAGGCACTGGTGAATCTGCGGGCGCGGCCGGCGCCGGCGGGCAGCATGACGGTGGTGCTCGGGCCGGGCTGGCCGGGGATATTGCTGCACGAGGCGATCGGTCACGGCCTGGAGGGCGATTTCAACCGCAAGGGCAGTTCGGCCTTCTCCGGCCGCGTCGGCGAGCGCGTCGCGGCCAGGGGCGTCACCGTGGTCGACGATGGCACCATTCCCGACCGGCGCGGATCGCTCAACATCGACGACGAGGGCAATCCGAGCCAGCGCACGGTGCTGATCGAGGATGGCATCCTGCGCGGCTACATGCAGGACAGCCTGAACGCGCGCCTGATGGGCGTGCCGGTCACCGGCAACGCCCGGCGCGAGTCCTATGCCCACACCACGCTGCCGCGCATGACCAACACCTATATGCTCAACGGCGACAAGGAGCCGCAGGAGATCATCGCTTCGGTCAAGCGCGGCCTGTACGCGGTGAACTTCGGCGGCGGGCAGGTGGACATCACCAGCGGCAAGTTCGTGTTCTCGGCCTCCGAGGCCTACATGATCGAGAACGGCAAGGTCACCTATCCGGTGAAAGGCGCCACGCTCATCGGCAACGGCCCGGATGCGCTCAAGCGCGTCATCATGATCGGCAACGATATGCGCCTCGACACCGGCGTCGGCACCTGCGGCAAGGAAGGTCAGAGCGTGCCGGTGGGCGTGGGCCAGCCCACCTTGCGCATCGACGGCTTGACGGTGGGCGGGACCGCGTAGGGGGGCTTGCCGGCTGGCAGGATGTAAAACCTGCGCGCTACGCGCGCCAACCGTGTTTTCCGCGCGGATGAAAAGCGCATCCGCACAGAAAACACGGTTATTGATAAAAACAAGGACGGCGCTGGGGTTTTATCCAAGATCGCTGATTGGGCGCGGACGTGCTTTTCGTCCGTGCCCAATCGGCGATCCGCGCGGACGGGCCGCCGGCCGCGCAAGCTCTGGCGCCACAGCCCGAAGTATCCTCCGGCGGCCGCCGAAGTGGGCGATCGGCTGCAGCCCGCTAGCGCTCGATCCAGTGCTTCGCGCGTTCCAGCGCGCGCGCCCAACCGGCCATGCGCGCTCGGGCTTCGGCGCGGTTCATGGCAGGCTCGAAGCGGCGCCCGACCGCCCACTGGCGGCCGATTTCGGCGGTGTCTTTCCACACGCCTGTGGCGAGTCCGGCCAGATAGGCCGCGCCGAGCGCGGTGGTCTCCAGCACTTTGGGGCGCACCACCGGCACGCCGAGGATGTCTGCCTGGAATTGCATCAGCATGCCGTTGATGGCGGCGCCGCCATCGACGCGCAGTTCCTTCAGCCGGATGCCGGCGTCCTGTTGCATCGATTGCAGCACTTCCGCCGACTGGAAGGCAATGGCTTCGAGCGCCGCGCGCGCGATGTGCGCGCGCGTGGTTCCGCGCGTGATACCCAGCATCGTGCCGCGCGCATAGGCGTCCCAGTGAGGCGCGCCCAGGCCGGCAAAGGCCGGCACCAGGTAGACGCCGCCTGCGTCGACCACGCTCGCGGCGAGCGCTTCGACCTCGTTCGATGCGCGAATGATGCCCAGGCCGTCGCGCAGCCACTGCACCACTGCGCCGGCGACGAAGACGCTGCCCTCCAGCGCGTAGCGCGGCTTCGCGCCGCTCTGGGCGCAGCGGGTGGTGAGCAGCCCTTTGGCTGAAGGCACGGCTTTGGCGCCGGTGTTGAGCAGCATGAAGCAGCCGGTGCCGTAGGTGTTCTTGGCCATGCCCGGGGCGTGACAGGCCTGGCCGAAGAGGGCCGCCTGCTGGTCGCCGGCGATGCCGGCGATCGGGATCGGGGCGCCGAAAATTCTTTTTGCGCTCTCGCCGTAGAGGTGCGAAGAGGGCAGCACCTGCGGCAGCAGCGAGCGCGGAATCCGGAACAGGGCGAGCAGCCCCTCGTCCCAGGCGTCCGCGTGAATGTTGTACAGCATGGTGCGCGAGGCGTTCGACACGTCGGTGACGTGCAAAGCGCCGCCGGAGAGCTTCCACGCGAGCCAACTGTCCACGGTGCCGAATGCGAGCTCGCCGCGCTCCGCCTGCAGCCTCAGGCCCGGGATGCTGTCGAGCAGCCAGGCGAGCTTGGTGGCGGAGAAATACGGGTCGAGCACCAGACCGGTCTTGCTGCGCACGGCCTCGGTCCTGTCGCGCCGCTTCAAGCTGTCGCACGCGGCGGCGGTGCGCCGGTCCTGCCAGACGATCGCGTTATGCACCGGCTTGCCGGACTTGCGCTCCCATACGATGGTGGTCTCGCGCTGGTTGGCGATGCCCAGCGCCGCAATATCGGCCGCTTTCAGTCCGGCCTGGGCGAGCGCGCGACGGGCGACCTGCAACTGCGAGGCCCAGATGTCCTCCGGGTCGTGCTCCACCCAGCCCGGGTGCGGGAAGATCTGGCGGAATTCCTGCTGGGCCATGGCGCGCATGCTGCCGTCTTCGGCAAAGACGATTGCGCGGGAGCTGGTGGTGCCTTGATCGAGGGCGAGGATGTGTTTCATGTCGGTTTGCGCATGGCGGCAATTCTAACGAGTAAACAAGAATCGTGAATCGCGTGGTGCTGTTTACGGCCCACTCTTTGTGCTTCGCGCCTTCGATCTGGGGGCATGCGATTGTGTTACCATTTGGCCCTGGTTTCAACGACATTTTTCCCACAAGCAATGCCGCTGTCCGCAGCCGCCGTCTCCCGCATCCGCAAACACACCCGCAGCGTCCGCTTCGAAGGCTATGCGCGCGCTGACGGTTTGTGGGACATCGAAGCCCATCTCACCGACGTCAAGCCCGACGACTATCCGCTCGCCCCCGGCGTGCGTCCGGCCGGCAGCCCGGTGCACGACATGTGGATACGCCTCACCATAGACCGGCGGATGAACGTGGTCAGCGCCGAGGCGAGCACCGACGCCATGCCCTATCCCCCGCATTGCGCCGGGATTGCGCCCGATTACGCGGCTCTGGCGGGACTGAACCTGATGCGCGGATTCCGCAAGGTGCTGTACGAGCGCTTTGGCGCTGTGCGCGGCTGCACGCACCTGACCGAGTTGCTGAGCCAGTTTCCCTCCGCGGCGATCCAGGTGCTCGCAGGCGAGCAGCGCGACAACCACGACGACGGCAGGAAGCCGTTCCAGCTCGACCGCTGCCATGCGCTCGATACCGGCGGCGAGGCGGTGCGACTGTACTATCCGCGCTGGCAGCGCGACGCGAAGACCGGCACCGATTGACGCCGATTGACCTGGGTCAATGCGCTCGCTTGCCCGTCTGCCTGAAGATCCCATTGCGATTCAACCAGGAACCGAGAAATGAAAATCCACGAATACCAGGCCAAGGAAGTGCTGCGCAAGTACGGCGTGCCCACGCCGCGGGGAGTGCCCTGCTTTTCGGTCGATGAGGCAGTCAAAGCCGCGCAGTCCATCCCGGGCAAGGTGTGGGTGGTGAAGGCGCAGATCCACGCCGGCGGCCGCGGCAAGGGTGGCGGAGTGAAGCTGGCGAAATCGCTGGACGAGGTGAAAACCTTCGCCGGCCAGATCCTCGGCATGCAGCTGAAGACGCACCAGACCGGTCCCGAGGGGCAGAAAGTGCGGCGGCTGCTGATCGAGGAGGGCGCCGACATCAAGAAGGAACTCTACGTCGGCATGGTGGTGGACCGCGTCACGCAGAGAGTGTGCCTGATGGCCTCGAGCGAAGGCGGCATGGACATCGAGGAAGTCGCCGCGCACACGCCGGAGAAAATCCACAAGGTATTCGTCGATCCCGAAACCGGGCTGAAGAACGCCGAAGCCGACGAGGTCGCGGCGAAAATCGGCATTCCCCCGGCATCGGTGCCGCAGGCGCGCGCCGTGCTTCAGGCGCTGTACAAGGCGTTCTGGGACACCGATGCCAGCCTGGCCGAAATCAACCCGCTGGTGCTCACCGGCGACGGTCGCGTGGTAGCGCTCGACGCCAAGATCAACTTCGATTCGAACGCCCTGTTCCGCCATCCGGACCTGGTCGCGCTGCGCGACCTCGACGAGGAGGACGCGGCCGAGATCGAGGCGTCGAAATTCGACCTGTCGTATATCTCGCTCGATGGCAACATCGGCTGCCTGGTGAACGGCGCCGGGCTGGCGATGGCGACCATGGACACGATCAAGCTGTACGGCGCCGAGCCGGCCAACTTCCTCGACGTGGGCGGCGGCGCCACCGCCGAAAAGGTGACCGAAGCGTTCAAGATCATGCTGAAGAACCCGAAGGTCAAGGGGATACTGGTCAACATCTTCGGCGGCATCATGCAGTGCGACACCATCGCCAGGGGTGTGGTGGCCGCGGCGCGCGAGGTCAATCTGTCCGTGCCGCTGGTGGTGCGCATGAAAGGCACCAACGACGAGATCGGCCGGCAGATCCTCAAGGATTCCGGCCTGCCGATCATTTCAGCCGACAACATGGCCGACGCGGCGCAGAAAATCGTCGCCGCCGTCGCGGGCAGGTGAAGTGAATGTAGCGGCTGCCACAGGAATTTTTGTGGCAGCGCCAGAGTAGGGGAGCACGAGGGGAGACGCCCCGAAGGTCTCGATCCCCCTAGAGGGGAAAGTCCCCTTGGGGGATATCCCCTCCTATCCGGGAACAAAAAGGAAACGAAATGTCCATCCTGATCAACAAGAACACCCGCGTCGTGACGCAGGGCATCACCGGCAAGACCGGCCAATTCCACACGCGCATGTCGCGCGATTACGCCAACGGCAGGAATTGCTTCGTCGCCGGCGTGAACCCGAAAAAAGCAGGCGAGGATTTCGAAGGCATCCCGATCTATGCCAGCGTCAGGGAAGCGAAGCAGAAGGCGGGGGTCAACACCTCGGTGATCTACGTGCCGCCGCCCTTTGCCGCCGCGGCCATCTGGGAGGCGGTCGATGCCGACCTGGATCTGGTGATCTGCATCACCGAAGGCATTCCGGTGCGCGACATGATCGAGGTCAAGGACCGCATGCGCAAGCAGAACAAGCGGGCCCTCCTGGTCGGGCCGAACTGCCCCGGCGTCATCACGCCGGAGGAGATCAAGATCGGCATCATGCCCGGCCATATCCACAAGAAAGGGCGCATCGGTGTCGTTTCGCGCTCGGGCACGCTGACTTATGAAGCGGTTGGGCAGTTGATGGAGCTCGGCCTGGGCCAGTCCACCTGCGTCGGTATCGGCGGCGATCCGGTGAACGGCATGAAGCACATCGACGTGATGAAAAAGTTCAACGACGATCCGGAAACCGACGCCGTGATCATGGTGGGCGAGATCGGCGGCTCCGATGAGGAGACGGCCGCTCTGTGGGTGAAGGACAACATGAAAAAGCCCGTGGTCGGCTTCATCGCGGGCGTCACCGCGCCCGCGGGCAAGCGCATGGGCCACGCCGGCGCCATCATCTCCGGCGGCAAGGGTACGGCGCAGGAGAAGCTGGCCGTGATGGAGGCCTGCGGCATCAAGGTGACGCGCAATCCGGCCGAGATGGGCAAGACACTCAAGGCGATTCTGAAGTAGGCGCGGGGCACGAGCGAGTCGTTTCGAGCCGGGAGCTTGACGTTTGGCTCAGCTGTCTTGAGCGCAAACGCGTTTTGCATAGAGGACATTTGTGAACCAAGTCATCATCCCGATCAAGACCGAGCGCAAGCTGCGCTCCACGCTCAAGGGCCGCGCGCTCGATCCGAAGGCGCTCGCAGAAGTGCAGGCGCTGCTCGGCGGGGAGCCGCGCCGGCGCGACCTGCTCATCGAGCACCTGCACAAGATCCAGGACCGCTACGCTCACCTATCCGCCGCGCACCTGGTCGCGCTGGCCGAGGAAATGAAACTGGCCCTGGCCGAGGTGTACGAGGTCGCGACCTTCTATCACCATTTCGACGTGGTCAAGGAGGGCGACGCGGCACCTGCGGCGATCACGGTGCGCGTATGCGACTCGCTCGCGTGCGAAATGGCCGGGGCGAAGGAACTGCTCGAAAAACTGCCCGCCATTCTCGGCCGCGACGTGCGCGTGATTTCCGCGCCTTGCGTCGGCCGCTGCGAGACCGCGCCGGTGGCCGTGATCGGGCAGAATCCGCTGCCGCACGCGACCCTGGACGGGGTGAAAGAACTGGTCGCGGCCAAGGCGCAGAGGCATAAACCGGGCAAGTACATCGCTTACGCCGAATACCGCAAGAACGGCGGTTACCGCCTCCTGCAGCAATGCCTTGCGGGCAAGCGCGACTACCGCGATCTGACGCAGACGATGGAGGATTCGGGCCTGCGCGGCCTGGGCGGGGCGGGTTTCCCGGCCGGTCGCAAGTGGAAAATCGTGCGCGCCGAACCCGAGCCGCGCCTGATGGCGGTGAATATCGACGAGGGCGAGCCCGGCACGTTCAAGGACCGCTACTACCTCGAGCGCGATCCGCACCGGTTTCTGGAAGGCATGCTGGTCGCCGCCTGGACCGCCGGCATCGCCGAGGTCTACATCTATTTGCGCGACGAATACGCCGGCTGCCGTGCAATCCTCGAAAACGAGATTGCGGCGCTCAAGGCCGATCCGCCCTGCGCGCTGCCGCCGATACACCTGCGCCGCGGCGCGGGCGCCTATATCTGCGGCGAGGAATCGGCGATGATCGAATCGATCGAAGGCAAGCGCGGCATGCCGCGCCTGCGCCCGCCTTACGTGGCCCAGGTCGGGCTGTTCGACCGGCCGACGCTGGAGCACAACATGGAGACGCTCTACTGGGTGCGCGAAATCCTGGAGAAGGGCGCTGCCTGGTTTGCCGGCCATGGCCGCCGCGAGCGCCGCGGCCTGCGCTCGTTTTCGGTCTCCGGGCGCGTGAACAAGCCGGGCGTGCATGTTGCGCCGGCGGGCATCACGGTGAGGGAACTGCTCGAGGAGTACTGCGGCGGCATGCTCGCAGGGCACGCGTTCTACGCCTACCTGCCCGGCGGTGCCTCGGGCGGCATCCTGCCTGCGTCCATGGGCGACATCCCGCTCGACTTCGACACCCTGCAGCCCTACGGCTGCTTCATCGGCTCGGCCGCGGTGATGATCCTGTCCGACCGCGACCGCGCAACCGACGCGGCGCGCAACCTGATGCGATTCTTCGCCGAGGAATCCTGCGGCCAGTGCACCCCCTGCCGCGTGGGCACGGCCAAGGCGCTGAAGCTTCTGGAACAGCCGAAATGGAACCAGGCGCTGCTAGCCGAACTGTCACAGGTCATGATCGACGCCTCGATCTGCGGCCTGGGTCAGGCTGCGCCCAATCCGGTGCTGTGCGTAATGAAATATTTTCCGCATGAGCTTGCGTGATGGATAGCCGGGAGAAGAACCTATGACTGCAATCACGAAACAGGAAATCGCGGCGCTGCCGGTGGAATTCAAGCTGAACGGCAAGACCGTAGTCGGTCGCGCGGACGAGACCATCATCGAAACCGCCAAGCACTACGGCATTGAGATTCCGCACCTTTGTTACAAGGAAGGCTTGCGGCCCGATGGCAACTGCCGCGCCTGCGTGGTCGAGATCAAGGGCGAACGCGCGCTCGCGCCTTCCTGCTGCCGCACGCCCAAGGGCGGCATGGAAGTCACTACGGACAGCGCGCGCTCTGTCGCCAGCCAGAAAATGGTTCTTGAACTGCTGCTATCGGACATGTCGGAGCAGTCCTATTCGCCCGATTCGGAACTCGACCAATGGGCGCAGAAGCTGAAGGTGGGCAAGCCGCGCTTCGCCCGGCGGGCGCAACCTGCAGCCGACGTTTCGCACCCGGCGATTGCGGTGAACCTGGACGCCTGCATCCAATGCACGAGGTGCCTCAGGGCCTGCCGCGAGGAGCAGGTGAACGACGTCATCGGCTACGCCTTCCGCGGCGAGCATTCCAAGATCGTGTTCGATTTCGACGATGCCATGGGGGCGAGCACCTGCGTCGCCTGCGGCGAGTGCGTGCAGGCCTGCCCGACCGGTGCCCTTGCACCGAAGGTGCTCCAGACCTCGAAGGTGCTCCAGACCTCGACGGCGCTGCATCAAGGGCTCCCGGCGCGCAATGCGCTGCTGACGGTTGCCGACAAGACGGTCGACTCGGTCTGCCCTTACTGCGGCGTGGGCTGTCAGCTCACCTACCACGTAGCGGACAACAAGATCGTCCACGTCGAGGGCCGCGACGGCCCGTCCAACCACGGCCGCCTGTGCGTGAAAGGGCGCTACGGCTTCGACTACGCGCACCACCGCCAGCGCCTGACCACGCCGCTGATCCGCAAACCGGGCGTGCCCAAGAGCGGAGGCTTCAGCGTCGATCCGGACAACTGGCGCGACGCTTTCCGCGAGGCGAGCTGGGAAGAGGCGCTCGAATTTGCGGCCGGCGGGCTCGCGCAGATTCGCGACCGGCACGGCAAATACGCGCTTGCGGGTTTCGGCTCGGCCAAGGGCTCGAACGAGGAGGCCTACTTGTTCCAGAAGCTGGTGCGCACCGGCTTCGGCTCCAACAACGTCGACCACTGCACGCGGCTGTGCCACGCCTCCTCGGTGGCCGCGCTGTTGGAGGGCGTCGGCTCCGGCGCCGTGTCCAACCAGGTAAGCGATGTGCTGCGCGCGGAAGTGGTGCTGGTGATCGGCGCCAACCCGACGGTCAACCACCCGGTGGCGGCGACCTGGATCAAGAATGCGGTCAAGAACGGCACCAAGCTCATCATCGCCGATCCGCGCCGCACCGAGCTTGCGCGCCACGCCACGCATGTGCTCCAGTTCAAGCCCGATACCGACGTCGCCATGTTGAATGCCATCATGCACGTCATCGTCGCCGAGGGACTGGTGAACAAGGACTTCATTCGTGACCGCACTTCGGGTTATGCAGCGCTGGCCGAGAACGTGAAGAAGTACAGCCCCGAAATGATGGCGCCCATCTGCGGCATTCCGGCCCAGACCCTGCGCGAAGTCGCGCGGCTGTACGCCACGTCGAAGGGTTCGATGATCCTGTGGGGCATGGGCATATCGCAGCACGTGCACGGCACCGACAATGCGCGCTGCCTGATCGCGCTCGCCCTCATGACCGGCCAGATCGGCCGGCCCGGCACCGGGCTGCATCCTCTGCGCGGACAGAACAACGTGCAGGGCGCCTCGGACTCGGGCCTGATTCCGATGATGTATCCGAATTACCAGCGCGTCGACAATCCCGAGGCGAGGGCGCGCTTCGCCAAGCTGTGGGGCGCGCCCGACCTCGATCCCAAGCCCGGCCTTACCGTGGTCGAGATCATGCACGCGGCGAAGAAAAAGGAAATCCGCGGCATGTACGTCATGGGTGAGAATCCCGCCATGTCGGATCCCGACGTGGATCACGCGCGCGAGGCGCTGGCCGCGCTCGATCACCTGGTGGTGCAGGACATCTTCCTCACCGAGACCGCCTATCTTGCCGACGTCGTGCTGCCCGCCACCGCCTGGCCGGAGAAGGACGGCACGGTCACCAATACCGACCGCATGGTGCAGCTCGGGCGTAAAGCCATCGAGCCGCCGGGCGAGGCGAAGGAAGATCTGTGGATCATCCAGGAAATCGCCAAACGCATGGGCCTTCCCTGGAACTACGGCCACGTTTCGGACGTGTTCGTCGAGATGCGCGCCGGCATGGACGTGATCGGCGGCATCACCTGGGAGCGGCTTGAGCGCGATTCCGCGGTGACCTATCCGTGCGAGGAAGAGGGCGATCCGGGCCAGTCGGTGGTGTTCACCGAGCATTTCCCCACCGCCACCGGCCGCGGCAAGTTCGTCCCCGCGGACCTGATTTCCGCCGACGAGCAGCCGGACAAGAACTATCCCATGGTGCTGATCACCGGGCGCCAGCTCGAGCACTGGCATACCGGCGCCATGACCCGCCGCGCCGGCGTGCTCGATGCGATCGAGCCCGAGCCGATGGCGTCATTCCATCCGCTCGACCTCGACGGCTTCGGCGTGAAGTCGGGCGAGGTGGTGACGGTGGCTTCGCGCCGCGGCTCGATATCGCTTTACGCGCGTGCCGATGCCGGCACCCCCAGGGGCGCGGTGTTCATTCCGTTCTGCTATTACGAAGCGGCGGCGAACAAGCTCACCAACCCGGTGCTCGATCCGTTCGGCAAGATCCCCGAGTTCAAATACTGCGCGGTGAAAGTGAAGAAGGGCGGGCCGGTGCCGGTGCATTCCAGTTTCGGCGGCGGCCAGTCGCTGGCGGCATCCGCCGACTGACTTGCGCGCTCGCGCGCGCCAACCGTGTTTTCCGCGCGGATGAAAACAAAAGCGGATTGGGTTTGTTTTTATACAAGATCGCCGATTGCGCGCCGATGGGTTCATCATCCGTGCGCAATCGACGATCCGCGCGGACGGGTCGCCGTCCGCGCAAGTTCGAGCGCCGCAGCCCGATGTATCCTCCTACGTCTGCCGAGGTCGGCGCCAGGCCATTGCGCGCTCGCGCGCCAACCGTGTTTTTGGTACGGATGAAAAGCGCATCCGTACCAAAAACACGGTTATGGTGAAAAGCAAGGACGACTTAGAGTTGTTTTTATACGAGATCGCCGATTGGGCGCGGACGGGTTCTCGTCCGCGCACCATCGTGCCTCTGTAACAACGGAAAGGCTGATCGCACCGCTTCGGCAATTCTTGACCGGCATCAAGGCTGCACCTTGCGTGTGTGCCTATATTTCGCCCCATTAGTACAAACACCATTACGGAGACCATCATGCCATCGGACATCGACATCGCCCAGAAAGCGAAAATGCAGCGCATTTCCAAGCTGGCTGCGGAAAAGCTGGGCATCGCGGAAGAACACCTCGAACCTTACGGCCATTACAAGGCCAAGGTGTCGCTCGAGTATGTCGATAGTCTGAAAAACAAGCCCGACGGCAAACTGATCCTGGTCACGGCGATGACGCCGACCCCGGCGGGCGAGGGCAAGACCACGACTACGGTGGGCCTGGGCGACGCGCTCAATCACATCGGCAAGAAGGCGATGATCTGCCTGCGCGAGCCCTCGCTCGGCCCGGTATTCGGCATGAAGGGCGGCGCTGCCGGCGGCGGCTATGCCCAGGTGGTGCCGATGGAAGACATCAACCTGCATTTCACCGGCGATTTCTCCGCCATCGGGCTCGCCAACAATCTGCTGGCGGCGTTGCTGGACAATCATATCCATCACGGCAACGAACTGGGCATCGACGTACGCCGCATCGCCTGGAAGCGCGTGGTGGACATGAACGACCGCGCGCTGCGCAACATTGTGGTGTCGCTGGGCGGTCCGGGCAACGGCTATCCGCGCCAGGATGGCTTCGATATCGTGGTGGCCTCGGAGGTGATGGCGATTTTCTGCCTGTCGAATTCGCTCGAAGATTTGAAACAGCGCCTGGGCAATATCGTGGTGGCTTACACCCGCGAGCAGAAGCCGATCTACGCCCGCGACCTGAATGCGCAGGGCGCGATGACGGTGCTGCTGCGGGATGCCTTGGCGCCGAACCTGGTGCAGACGCTGGAGAACAGCCCGGCTTTCATCCATGGCGGGCCGTTCGCCAACATCGCCCATGGCTGCAACTCGGTGATCGCCACCAAGACCGCGTTGAAGCTCGTCGATTACGTCGTGACCGAGGCCGGTTTCGGCGCCGACCTGGGCGCGGAAAAGTTCATCGACATCAAATGCCGCAAAAGCGGCTTGCGCCCCTCCGCCACGGTGATCGTGGCCACGGTGCGCGCGATAAAGTACCACGGCGGGGCGGACCTGAAGACGATCACGCAGGAGAATCTCGCCGCGCTCGACAAGGGCCTGGTCAACCTGGAGCGCCATGTCGACAACGTGCAGAGGGTGTACGGCATTCCCTGCGTGGTGTCGATCAACCACTTCACCAGCGACACCACGGCCGAAGTCGAGATGATCAAGGCGCGCATGGCCAAGCTCGGGGTCAAGGTTGTGCTGGCCACGCACTGGGCCGACGGCGGCAAAGGCGCCGTCGAGCTGGCGAAGATGGTGGTCGAGATGTGCGCGAAGAAGTCCAACCTCAGCTTTGTCTACGAAGAAACGGACAGCCTGTGGGACAAGGTCAACAAGATCGCGAAGAAGGTCTATCGCGCCGCGGAGGTGACCGCTGACGCCAAGGTGCGCAACCAGATCAAGAAACTGCAGGAGGACGGCTACGGCCATTACCCGGTGTGCGTGGCGAAGACGCAGTATTCGTTTTCCACCGACGCGCAGTTGCGCGGCGCGCCCGATAACCACGTGATCAACGTGCGCGAAGTGCGGCTCGCGGCCGGCGCGGAGTTCGTGGTCATGGTCTGCGGCGACATCATGACCATGCCGGGCTTGCCCAAGGTGCCTTCGGCCAACAAGATCGACTTGGTCAATGGCAAGGTGGTCGGGCTGTTCTAACGACGGGCGAGAAGCGGCAGGGGCTATTTCGCTCCTCTCTGCTCCCTCATCACCGCTTGCATGAGGTAAGATGGAGCCTCTTCTGAGGAGGAGAGTTCCCGCATCATGGATTTCTCGCTGCAAGCGTTCTGGATCCCGCTGCTGAAAATCATCTGGATCAACATCGTGTTGTCGGGCGACAACGCGGTGGTGATCGCGCTGGCGGCGCGCTCGCTGTCGCCGAGGCAGCAGATGATGGCCGTGGGCTGGGGCAGCGGCGCCGCCGTGGCGCTGCGTATCGTGCTTACCCTGTTTGCGGTGGCGCTGCTGCAACTGCCGTACCTGAAGCTGCTCGGCGCCGTGTTGCTGCTGTGGATCGGCGTGCAGTTGCTGCTGCCCGAGGAGGGCGAGGCGAACATCGACGGCCACGAGAACATGCTGGCGGCGATAAAAACCATTCTCATCGCCGACCTGGTGATGAGCCTGGACAACGTCATCGCGGTCGCGGCTGCGGCCGGGGATAGCACGACTCTGCTCATACTCGGTCTGGCGATCAGCATCCCCTTGGTCATTTTCGGCAGTACGCTGCTGATCAAGGTGATGGAGCGTTTTCCCATCGTCATTACCGTGGGCGCCGCGCTGATCGGGTTCGTTGCCGGCGAGATGGTGGTGACCGATCCGGCGCTCGGCGACTGGATGAGCGCCAATTTCCAGATGGTGGACAAAAAGCCCATGCTGGCCGGCTTCCATCTGGAAGTCATCGTGGGTCTGGCCGGAGCGCTGCTGGTGGTGCTGGTCGGCAAACTGCTGGCGCGCAGGCAAACCGCTGCGGTCGGCGAGTCGCAGGAAATTCCCAGATAATTGTTTTGTGCGAGTTTTGCTTTATTGACTCAGATCAATGCAAGCACCGGCACGTACAGCAGTATCCTATCGCTGCAATAGGATCTGGCAAAAAAATACTAGACCCGCCAGGGGCGCGCGCGAGCGCGTGTCTGGCGGATACTGGTTCGACGCAAGAAATTGATTGCAATTGCCGGACAATAATTAAGTTCCGTTGCTAGAGGAGATCGCGACGGAACAAGTCAAAAATGTTCTTTAATGGAGGAGGCGAAATGTCAAACGAGAGCACCGCTCAGATAGATCTCGCGAAACAAACATTCGGTCCGATCGTCGGCAACCGGTGGATTCAATTGGCTGCCGGTGTCGTGGCGATGGTCGTCATATCAAACTTTCAGTATGCCTTCACGCTTTTTACTCCCGGGCTGAAGCAACAGTTCCCGACCGTGCCCTATTCCGATATTGCCCTCATCTTTTCCCTGTTTATTCTCTTTGAAACCTGGCCGGTGCCGCTTGCCGGATACTTCATCGATAAATTCGGTATCCGCAATCTCATGCTCATAGGTGCCATACTCGTTTTTCTGGGATGGGTGCTCGGAGGACTGTTCGCAACATCCGTGTTTCACTTGTACATCTATTACGGCGTTCTCGCCGGTACTGGCTGCGGCATCATCTACATAGCCACAGTTGCCAATGCCGTCAAATGGTTTCCCGACAAAAGGGGATTGGCGGCCGGCCTGACCGCCGCGGGATTCGGAGGTGGCTCAGCGCTTACGCTCATCCCAATCAGCGGCAGTATTGCGTCCATGGGTTGGGCCGGTGCGATGACCGCGTGGGGCATTGGTCAAGGTGTTGTGGCCATCGCCATGGCGCTGATTTTGCACCACCCCCCCAAAGGCTGGTTGCCTAAAGATTGGGTGCAGCCCAAGGCGGTTGTGCAAACGCGGCGGGAGTTTACCTCGGGGCAGATGCTGTCGCAGAAAGAGTTTTATATCATGTACTTCATGTTCCTCATGGTCTGTACCGGCGGACTGATGACTACCGGCAACATGTCCCAGATCGCCAAGTCCCTCAACGTGTTCGACGCGAAGGTAATGGGTATCGCCATTGTCCCCTTCGTTGCAACCATAGCGGGAGTTACCAATGCGTTCGCCAGAATCATGTGGGGCTCGGTTTCAGACAGGTTCGGGCGCGAGTATACGATGGCCTTTGCCTTTGCCCTTGAAGGCGTGCTCATCTTCCTGATGACGCAGATCATGGGACAGCCGATCGCGTTCATGATCCTGATGCCCTTTGTCTTCCTTGCCTGGGGCGAAATCTACGCTTTGTTCTCGGCGATAACGGGAGATGTCTTCGGCCCGAAAAACGCGTCGGGCAACTACGGCATACTGTATACGGCCAAAGGCTTGGCTTCCATTATGGCCGGGTGGGGTGCTGCTGCGGTGGCTGCACATTTTGCCGGCTCTTTCTCGGTGCCCTACTACATCGCAGCCGTATTCGACCTCATAGCGGCGGCCCTGGCCCTTTTCGTCCTAAGGCCTATCATTAGAAAAAGAATCGCCGGGGAAGTTGCCGGGGAAGTTAAGGGTCCGGTATTCGCCGCCACCGCGGGGACTACCAGGTGATGATACGGTAGGCTGGCGTTAAGCGGCGGGCTTCGAGCGAAAGGGCAGCAACCCGACCACGCGATTGATCGGGTGGCTTGGCAGAGGGTGGCCTCGATGGCTGACTGCGGGCACGATCGGCACGATCCTGCGGCCGGTTGTGCAAAGGCCGTCGCACACAATAGATTGGACGCCGAGGCGGATGCCGATCCTGGCTGAAGCCGTTTTGCCCAGAAGCGCCAGCTTGGCAGGCTCAAGCCGGCGCTTGTTGTTTTTGCGCCGACGCTGTCTTCGCTGGGTGGACTTTGTCAGGGTGCCCCGGGCTGTCTGCGCTTTTTCAGGCGGGACAGGGTTTCCGGGGTAAGGTTCAGATAGGAGGCCAGTTCCTTTTTTGGAATGCGGTCGAGAAGTTCCGGATGCTTGCGCTTGAAGCGCGACAGCCGCCCGGGCGCGTCGAGCAGATGCAGGGTGATGGTGTGCGCCATCACTTCCGACATCAGGCTCATGACCTCGTACTCGAAGCGCGCTTTGAGCTCGGAGTGACATTCGAGAAACTCGACCCAGTGCTGCATCGAAAGCTTGGCCACGCGGACCTTGGTCACGGCGACGATGCTGTAGGGCATCGGCGTCCCCAGGCGCCAGGCGGCGTAGGAAGTGTCCATGTCGTTCTCGGCGGCGAAGCGCAGGATCATCTCCTTGCCTTTCGGGTCGCTGACCACCCGCTTGAGGATGCCGTCGAGGATGAAAAACTGCTCCATCGCGCTGTGGCCCTGGTGCACCAGCAGGTCGCCTTTGCCGAAATCGGCGATCTCCAGCTGGGGCTCCAACTCGGCCCATGCCGCGAGAGGCATGTCCTTGAGCACCAGGCTCTGCCTGAGCTGCAGCCGGATGGTGTTGTGCTGGGGATGCGATTGGATGGACGACATGTGAGGGTTGTGCCAGATTCAGAAGCGAATTAAAAGCGAAATTATTGACCTCAGTCAAGGTGCGCAAGCGGTTCGATTTCTTAGTATAAGCCCTCGCAATGAATTATGGTTTCGAAGCGCGCGGATGAAAGTCGATTGGCCCGGCTGGACGCTCGTGCGGGCGCCGCGCCGAGTCCTGCGAGCGGCGCAGATCAGCCCTAGCGCGACGTGATGATTGACCGCGATGTCTGCTCATCGGGCACCTCGAACCAAACGATGCACAAGTGATATACAAATGACCCGCGCCTAGGGCACGGGCGATCCCGCGCAAGCGGAAATGAACACAGGAGGGGTATCTAGCATGGAAGCACTCAAGGGAGTTCGCATTCTCGACATGACACATGTGCAGGCCGGACCGACCTGCTCGCAACTGCTCGCGTGGATGGGCGCGGACGTAATCAAATTCGAAAATCCGCAGGGCGACGCGACCCGCGGCCAGTTGCGCGACATTCCCAACGCGGACAGCCTGTATTTCACCATGCTCAACTGCAACAAGCGCTCGATCACCGTGAACATGAAAACGGCTGAAGGCAAGGTGGTGTTCGTCGACCTGCTGCAGAAGTGCGACATCATCATGGAGAACTTCGGGCCGGGCGTGCTCGACCGCTTCGGTTTCAGTTGGGAGAAAATCCACGAGATCAACCCGCGCATCGTCATGGGGTCGATCAAGGGCTTCGGCTCATCCGGACCGTATTCGGAGTTCAAGGCGTATGAAAACGTGGCGCAGGCGATGGGCGGCGCGATGAGCACCACCGGCGTCCCGGATGGTCCTCCGTTCGTGACCGGTGCGCAGATCGGCGATACCGGTACCGGTCTGCATCTGGCGATCGGCCTTCTGGCGGCTTTGCGCCAAGCCGAGAAGACGGGCCAGGGGCAGTATGTCGAGGTCGCAATGATGGACGGCATCATGAACCTGTGCCGGGTCAAATGGCGCGATCACCAGCGTCTTACCCGCGGGCCGATGCCCGAGTATTCGGTAGGCACGCACCAGGGCATGGGAGCGGTCCCGCGTGGCGGCAATGATTCAGGCGGCGGCCAGCTCGGTAATGCCATCCGCTGCAAGCCGGGGGGCACCAATGATTTTATCTACATTGTCGTGCAGGAAGCGGTGTGGGCCGGGCTCGCTAAGCGCATCGGCGCGGAACTCGGCATGTCCGATCTTGCCACCAATCCGAAATTTGCCACCATCGGCGAGCGCCGCAGGTTCCAGAATGACATGTGGGGAATCATCGGCGAATTCGCGCTAAAGCATACCAAGCGCGAGGTCATGGGCATTCTGAATGAGATCAACGTGCCCTGTGGTCCGGTCATGTCCACCGAAGATCTCGCGAACGACGAGCACGTCAGGGGGCGCGAGATGTATGTCGAATTGGATCACCCGCAGCGCGGCAAGTGGTACAACATCGGTATGCCGATCAAGCTGTCCGCCTCTCCGGCCAAGATCAAGCGCTCGCCGCTCTTGGGCGAGCACACCGACGAGGTGTTGAAGGAAGTGCTCGGCTACGACGACGCCAAGCGCACGACGCTCAAGAAAGCAGGGGCTTTCAGTTTGCCGCCGAAGCAAGCGAAGTAGTAGTACGCCAACGAGGGATTCGGTTTTCGCTAAAGGACGACATCATGCGTATTGCAATTATCGGTCAGCAAGACTTCGGCAAGGCTGTGCTGGAGGCCTTTCTCGCGCGCGGGGACGAGATTGCCGCGGTGTTCTGCGCGCCGGAGAAGGAGGGGGCGCGGCCCGACGCCCTGCGCGCTGCGGCCGAGGAGAAGGGGCTCAAGGTCTACCAGTTCAAGTCCTTGCGTGCCCCCGAGGCGGCGCAGGCGCTGGCTGAAGCCAAGGCAGACATCGGCATCATGGCGTTCGTACTGCAGTTCGCGCCGCAGGAATTCGTCAGCATTCCAGCGCACGGAACCATCCAGTATCACCCGTCGCTGCTGCCCAAGTTCCGCGGCCCCTCCTCGATCAACTGGGCCCTCATCAAGGGTGAGACCGAAACCGGCCTCACCATTTTCCGGCCGTCGGATGGCCTGGACGAAGGCGCAGTGATCCTGCAGAAGAAAACTCCCGTCAGCGCCGACGATACGCTCGGCACGGCCTACTTCGACCGCCTGTTCCCGATGGGCGTGGCAGCCATGCTCGCGGCGGCCGATCTGGTTGTCGCAGGCAAGCACAAGGAAGCGATACAGGACGAAACCCGGGCTAGCTACGAAGGTTGGTGCCGCGAGGGCGAGGCCAGGATCAACTGGGCCAGTCACGTCGATTTCATCCACAACCTGATCCGCGGCTGCGACCCCGCGCCGGGTGCATGGACCACGCACAACGGCGAGAAGCTGCAGTTGTTTGGCTCGAAGAAGCATCTGGTGCGCACTTTCGGCGCGGTCAAAGGCAAGATCGGCGAGGTCACCGCGATCAGCGCCAGCAGCATGTTCATCACCGCTCAGGGCGGACAGATCGAGGTTGCCAAGGGCAAGCTGGGCAGCGGCAAGAAAGTTTCACCGGCCGATCTGGGGATCGCCGCGGGAACGATACTCGGCAGTTGAACGTTCTCTCACAATCAGAAAACGAAGTTTCAGTGGAGGCTAATGCGCGAAGCGCGTTATGCCGGAACTAAAACCCTTGTCCTGCGGCAAGGGTTTTCTTTTTTTCGCCAGGGTCGTCCTGGCTCCCCTGCCTGTTTTCGCCTGCCACCTGCGCCATCGGCTGATGCCTGCATCAGATGAATTAGCAAAAAACATTTGACTAATCTGATATTTAACTGCAAGAATGACCATTATCGCCCTGTTTATAAATAGGACTTACCCAAGCTGTGCTGGGTCAAGCGGTAGCGAGCAAACAGGGGAACCTGAATCAGGCGTCGAGGCGACGCGGGACCTTGATGCCAGACGCCTCTCAGCGCGAGGCGCCGCGCGCTGTCGTTTTGCCACAGCGGAAATAGCACAAGCGCCGAGGCTAATGTCGTAAAATGCCTTGACTATCGGGCAGATAGCCAGGCAAAAGCAGAAAAAGATCAGGTGCGCAGGGGGCCGGGAATGACAAAGGCGGGATTTTGGAAGACGGACTGGTTTCTCGGGGTCGCCGTCGTCATTTCCGTCGTTCTGTTCAACCGCTTGAGCGACCTCATTCCGAGCCTCGAGCGCAAAGCCTATGACCTCGGTGTCGTCGCCACTTCGCGCGCGCCATCGGACAAGATCGCCGTCATCGCCATCGATGAGCAGAGCCTTGCCAATCTCGGCCGCTGGCCCTGGTCGCGCGATGTGCTGGCGAAAATGACCGATAGCCTGTCGGCGGCGAAGGCGAAGGGGATCGCTTATACCGTATTGTTTTCCGAACCGCAGGTCGATGTCGGCTACACCTATGTCACCAAGCTGCTGAAACTGGCCGGCGCCGGCGCGCCCGCCGACCCGGCGGCAGCGCCCGATCCGAACGCGCCGGCGGCGGGTGGCGCTGGAGTAGACATGGACATCAGTCTTTAGGAAGCGGGGCGCATGGATCTGAGCCAAGTCCTGGAGATTGCCAGCCATACCGACGCCGGCATGGTGCGCTCGCACAACGAGGACTCGATCGCCTCGATTGTGGAAAAAGGTTTGGTGGTGCTGGCTGACGGCATGGGGGGCTACAATGCGGGTGAAGTGGCGAGCGGCATGGCCACCACGGTGATCACCACGGAATTGCGGCAACTGCTAGAGGATCACCCGCCGCATGAGGTCGACCCGCAAAGCGGCCAGAAGGCCGCGATGAAGATGCTGCAGGAACAGGTTGCCAAGGCCAATACGTCGATCTATCAGGCTTCGCAGAGCCAGCCGCAGTATGCCGGCATGGGCACGACGCTGGTGGTGGCTCTGTTTTACGACAACAAGATGATGGTGGCGCATATCGGCGATTCGCGTCTGTACCGGATGCGCGGCGACGAGTTCGGCCAGGTGACCAAGGACCATTCGCTGCTGCAGGAGCAGATCGACGCCGGTATGCTCACCAAGGAGCAGGCAAAGCATTCGTCGAACAAGAATCTGGTGACGCGGGCGCTGGGCATCGATCCCGCGGTGGAGGCGGAGATCCATGAATACGACACACAGCCCGGCGACGTTTATTTGCTGTGCTCGGACGGGCTGTCCGACATGGTGAGCGACGAGGACATCGGCATGGCGCTGCAGGCGCTGGGCGCCAACCTGAATCTGGCGGCGCAGCAGCTGGTGCAGATGGCCAACGACAACGGCGGGCGCGACAACGTGTCGGTGATTCTGATCAAGATTTTGCGCGAATACCCGGCCGGACAAGGCCTGGCATCGAAAATTTTCGGATGGTTTAGATAGTACGAGGATAATGCCATGGCGAAGCTGATACTCAGTATGGACGGTCTGGTGCTCAAGGAAATACCTCTTTCCAAGGAGCGCACCACCATCGGGCGCAAGCCGCACAATGATATCCAGATCGACAATCTGGCCGTCAGCGGCGAGCACGCCGTCATCGTGACCATACTCGCGGATTCGTTCCTCGAGGATTTGGGCAGCACCAACGGCACCTTCGTCAACGGCAAAACGGTGAAAAAGCATTTTCTGCAGAGCAACGACGTCATCGAGCTCGGCAAGTACAAGCTCAAGTACATCAGCGAAGCGCTGCCGGGCGCGGCCAAGGCGGCCGATTTCGAGAAAACCATGGTGCTGCGCCCCGGGGCGATGAGAAAACCGCCGGAGCCTCAACCGCATGCGGCGGCCGGCGCCCCGCACGGACACGTCGACACCATGCCGACCGGCATCGGACACGCGGCGGGCGCGCCTGCCGCCGCCGGCGCTCCCAAAACACACGACGACACCCAGATCGGCATGGCTGCCGCTCCGGCCGCTCCTGTGCGGCGCGCAATGCTGCAGCTCCTGTCGGGCGCCAACGCCGGCAAGGAGCTCGAACTCACCAAGCCGCTCACCACGCTGGGCAAGCCCGGAGTCCAAGTGGCGGTGATTACGCGCCGGCCGCAAGGCTTTTTCATTACCCACGTCGAAGGCGCCAACAAGCCGATCGTCAACGGCAAACCGATTGAGCTGCAGGCGCACGCGCTCAACGACCACGACATCATCGAGCTTGCCGGCGTGAAGGTCGAATTTTTCTTCAAGCCCTGATCTCCTGCCCCCTACAATAAGATGGAGGCGGCTTGAAACAGCATATCGTCAGGATTGCGCTTGGCCTCGCGGTGATGCTGCTGTTCGTCGGTCATGCCGGCAATTTCTACAACATCGGCCTCATCACCCGGCTCGACAACATCATCTATGACTCCCGGCTTGCCCTTACCATGCCCGGCGGTGTCGACCCGCGCGTTGTCATTCTCGACATCGACGAGCGCAGTCTGGACAAGAACGCGCTCGGGCGCTGGCCCTGGCGCCGCGACAAGCTTTCGGTGCTGCTGAAAAAGCTATTTGATGAATACGGCATCGTCATCGTCGGCTTCGACGTGGTGTTCGCCGAGCCCGACGAAAGCTCCGGCCTGCCGGTGCTCGACAAGCTTGCCAAGGGCAGGTTGAAGGACCTAGGCCAATTCCAGTCGGCGCTCAACGAACTGCGCCCGGAACTCGATTACGACGGCATTTTCGCCAAGACCCTCAAGGGGCGACCGGTCGTGCTGGGCTATTATTTCAACAGCGAGGAGAACGCGGTGCAGTCCGGCGCGATTCCCGAGCCGGTACTGCCCAAGGGAACTTTCCAGGGGCGGAACATCAGCTTCACCAGCTGGAGGGGCTTTGGCGGCAATCTGCCGGAGTTTCAGGTCAATGCCGCCAATGCCGGCCACTTCAATCCGCTGGTCGATCCCGACGGCGTGTCGCGCCGCGTGCCGATGCTGGCGGAATACCATGGCGCCTATTATGAGGCCCTGTCCCTTGCGATGATCCGCGTATTGACGGGGTACCCGAAGGTGGAGCCCGGCCCGTCCGACGGATCCTCCAGCACGGGCTACTCGGGGTTGGAATGGCTGAAGGTGGGGCCGGTTACCATCCCGGTGGACGAGAACGTCAGCGCGCTCATTCCCTACCGCGGCAGGCGCGGCAGCTTCAAGTACATCTCGCTCGCCGACGTCTATTTCGACAAGGTCCCGAAAGACGAACTCCGGGGCAAGATCGCGCTGATCGGCACCTCGGCCCCGGGCCTGCTGGACCTGCGATCCACGCCGGTGGGCAGCGTGTTTCCCGGGGTGGAGATCCACGCCAACATGATTACGGCGATGCTGGATAACGACTTCAAGCAGAAACCGCCATATATGCTTGGCGCCGAGGTGGTCCTGCTGCTGATCGGTGGCATAGCGCTGGCGATGCTGGTGCCGCTGGTGAGTCCGTTGAAGGCAACCCTGGTGTCGCTGCTGGCGATACTGCTGATCACCGGGCTCAACGTGATCCTATGGACCAAGGGCGGCATAGTCCTGCCGCTCGCTTCGAGCCTGCTGATGACCGCGGCGCTGTTCGCGCTGAACATGTCCTGGGGTTACTTTGTCGAGTCGCGCAGCAAGCGCCAGTTCACCGAGTTGTTCGGCCAATACGTGCCGCCGGAACTGGTGGATAAAATGGCCGCGGACCCGGAGAAGTACAGCATGGAGGGCAAGAGCGAGGAACTCACGGTGCTGTTCTCCGACATCGTCGGCTTCACCTCGATCTCCGAGAGCCTGGAGCCGAAAGAACTTTCACAGTTCATCAATGACTACCTCACTGCGATGAGCCTGGTGATCCGCAACCACCGCGGTACCCTCGACAAGTACATCGGCGATGCTATCATGGCCTTCTGGGGGGCTCCGGTGGAGGATCCCGAGCATGCGCGCCAGGGAGTGATCAGCGCGATGGCCATGCAGACGGAACTCGACAAGCTGCGCGCGCAGATGCTTGCCCGCGGTTGGCCCGATATCCGCATCGGCGTCGGCGTCAACACCGGCCAGATGCGGGTCGGGGACATGGGCTCGAAGCTGCGCAGGGCGTACACCGTGATGGGCGACGCGGTCAACCTCGGATCGCGCCTGGAGGGCTTGACGCGCGTCTACGGAGTCGGGATCATCGTCGGCCCGAATACCAAGCAGGCGGTGAAAGACATAGTGTTCCGCGAACTCGACCGGGTCAAAGTAAAGGGCAAGGACGAGCCCGTGGATATCTTCGAGCCGGTTGGCATAGAGGGCCAAGTCGACAACAAGGTCATGGACGAGATCAAGCTGTGGCACAAGGCGCTCAGGGCCTATCGGGCGCAGAAGTGGGACGAAGCGGAGATGGACTTGTTCAACCTGCAACGGATGTCGCCCGAGTCCAGGCTTTACCAGCTGTATTTCGAGCGCATCAAACAGTGCCGCATTGATCCGCCCGGCCCCGACTGGGACGGTGTAACTGCCTTCAAGACCAAATAAGGCGCGGCGATGAAGCTGAAGGTACTCGGATGCAGTGGCGGTATCGGCGGGCGGCATCTGCGCACCACCTCGCTGCTCATTGACAATGACATCCTGATCGACGCCGGCAGCGGCGTGGGCGACGTGTCGCTCGCGGAGCTGATGCTGATCGACCACATCTTCGTCACGCATTCGCACCTGGATCACGTCTGCTCTATCCCGTTTCTGGTCGATACCGTCGGCGGCATGCGCAACAAGCCGCTCATCGTCCATGCGATCGAGCCGACGCTGGAGATCATCCGCAATCACCTCTTCAACTGGAGCATCTGGCCCGACTTCACCCAGATCCCGACGCCGAGCAAGCCGTGGATGCAGTACCAGGCAGTGCAGCTTGGCCAGACGGTGGAGGTGAAAGGGCGCAAGATCACGCCGCTTCCGGCCAATCACGCGGTACCGGCGGTCGGCTATCAGGTCGACTCCGGCCGGGCGAGCCTGGTGTTTACGGGTGATACCACCACCCACGATCCGCTGTGGGAGATCGTAAACCAGATCGCCAACCTGCGCTATCTGATCATCGAAACCGCTTTCTGCAACCGCGAACGGGATCTCGCGATTACGTCCAAACACCTGTGCCCGAGCCTTCTGGCCGAAGAACTGGCCAAGCTCGAGCGCAGCGCGGAGGTGTTCATCACTCATCTGAAACCGGGCGAGATCGAGCTGACCATGCAGGAGGTCGAGGAATGCGCCGGGCAGCACAAGCCGCGCATGTTGCAGAATAACCAGGTGTTCGAGTTTTGACGGCAACGGACCAAGGACCTTTCCGGAAACGCGCATGACAGGCACCAAAGCTAGCGTAGAAGCGCTGAAACACCTAGATCCGCTCTCGTCGCTGTCGGATATGAGGCTGCACGAGCTCGCCGACCTATGCTTCATCGAATCCGTCAGCCGCAGCCTGGATCCGTTTCGTCTGCGCTCGATCGCGGGCCAGTCGGTTTATCTGGTGCGCGGCGAACTGGCGCTCGCCTATAGCCAGGGCATCTCGGAGGTGATCGTCGGCGGCTCTGTCGAAGCGCGCTGCCCGCTGGGCAAGCGTCGCGTGTTCATTTCGGCCAAAGCGGTCACCGACGTGCAGCTGATACGCATCGACGACGACTTGCTCGACATCATGCTCACCTGGGATCAGGTGACCGCGCAGGAGCAGGTCGGTGCGCAGCAACCGTCCGCCGAGCGGCCGTCCAGCGGCGCCAACTGGGGCGTCATGTCGGGGTTGTTCGGCATCAACAACCTGCGCTTCGGCGCCTTTTCCCAGCTGCCCCCGGCGCACATCGACGAGCTGCTGCGGCGCTTCGAGCGCATCGAGGCGAAAAAAGGCGAGGTAATCATCCGCGAGGGAGCGGAGGGCGACTACTACTACCTGGTCGAGTCCGGCAGGTGCCAGGTGGAGCGCATGGTAGGCGGGGTCAACATGACGCTGGCGGCGCTCAAGAGCGGCGATACCTTCGGCGAAGAGGCGCTGGTGTCCGAGGCCAAGCGCAACGCCACCGTCACCATGAAGACGGACGGCGCCATGTTGCGCTTGAGCAAGCAGGATTTCAACGCGCTGCTGCGCGAACCGCTGCTGCGCGGGATCAACGTGGAGCAGGCCAAGCAAAAGGTGCTGGGCGGCGCCGAGTGGATAGACGTGCGCTACATGTCCGAATATCAATACGATAAGCTGCCCGGAGCGGTCAATATTCCGCTGTCTGAAATCCGCAACGCTTTCGGCGCCCTGGACATAAACAAGGAATATGTCGTCTATTGCCAGAGCGGCAGGCGCAGTTCCGCCGCCGCCTTCCTGCTGGCGCAGCGCGGCTACAACGTCTATTTGCTCGAAGGCGGGCTTTGGGGCGGGGACCGGCTGCCATGAGGGTAAGAACCGCCCAGGGCCGGGTGCCGCGGCTGACGGCGGCGCGCCGCCAGGCCGGCAGGGGATTCCCCGCGACGGGTGGCCCGCAGACCGGCAAAGCGCGGACCGCTTTTTGTCGTATAGTATGAAATATGTCGTTGTAGCTGCAGCCGCCGGCTGCGCGGATCGATTGACGAGGTCACTATGAGTGCAGTTCTGAATACCCCACCGGCCGCGGCGACGGCATCGGCCGACGTCAACGCCAGGTTGATGTTCTCGAAGAACCTGCAGAACGTCACCAACAAGATCCATGCTACCTCCAATATCGACGAGATCATGCTCGAGGTTTCGTCCGATATCTGCAGCCTGTTCAACGCCGACCGCCTCACCATTTATATCATCGGCGAGGACAAGCAATCCATCGTGTCCAAGGTCAAAACCGGGCTGAATTCCTTCAAGGACTTGAAGCTGCCGATCGCCGAGCAGTCGATCGGCGGCTACGTTGCCTTCGCCAAGAAGATGATCAACATCAAGGATTGTTACGACGAGACTGAGCTGAAGGCGATCAACCCCAACCTGCGTTTCCTGCAGGAAGTGGACAAGCGCACAGGGTATCGGACCAAGCAGGTGCTGGCCGCGCCGGTGCTCGACGGAGAGGATTTGATCGGCGTCATCCAGATCATCAACAACAAGGCCGGCGTGCCTTTCACGCCGCTGATGGAAGAGGGCGTGACCCAGCTGGCGCAGACGCTGGCTATCGCATTCAGGCAGCGGCAGAAACCCCAGGTCATCAAGACCAAGTACGATTTCCTGGTGAGCGACGCGGTGATCTCGCCGGCGGAGTTCGATCTGGCCGCGCGCTCGGCGCGCAAGAAGGCGGTGGACGTCGAGCAGGTGCTGATCGAGGAGTTCCAGGTAAAGCCGCCGGCCATCGGCCAGGCCCTGTCGAAATTCTTCGGCGTGCCCTACGAACCGTTCAAAGCCGACCGCATCAAGCCCCCGGAGCTGCTGAAAAACCTGAAGCGGGAGTATGTCGAGCAGAACCAGTGGGTGCCGATCGACGACAGCAAGGAAGGGGTGGTCGTGTTGTGCCTCGATCCGGAGCGGGTAAAGAGCTCGCGCATCGTGCAGAACGTGTATCCCAAGAGCAAGCTGGTGTACCGCGTTACCACGCAGCGCGAGTTCAAGGAGACGCTCAATATCTTCTACGGCGCCGAGGTGGTCGACACCGGCGATATCGGCGAAATGCTCTCGGGGCTGGAAGACGATGAAGAGATCGGGGGGGGCGAGGGCAGCGGGGACGACCTCTCGCAGGCAGCCGACAACGAGCTGGTGAAGCTCGTGAACAAGATCGTCATCGATGCCTACAACCAGGGGGCCTCCGACATCCACATCGAGTCGTATCCGGGCAAGGGCAAGACCGAGATCCGCTTCAGGAAGGACGGCTCGCTCGCGCCCTACATCGAGGTGCCGGCTGCCTACCGCAACGCCATCGTCGCCCGCGTCAAGATCATGTGCGACCTGGACATCTCGGAGAAGCGCAGGCCCCAGGACGGCAAGATCAAGTTCAAGAGGTTCGGGCCGCTCGACATCGAACTGCGGGTCGCCACCATTCCGACCCAGGGCGGCGTCGAGGACATCGTCATGCGTATCCTCGCCGCCGGTGAGCCGATTCCGCTCGAAAAACTCGGCCTCACGCCGCATAACCTGGAGACGCTGAAAGTCGTGGTAAGCAAGCCCTATGGTTTGTTCTTCGTCTGCGGGCCGACCGGCTCGGGCAAGACCACTACCCTGCACTCGGTGCTGAAACACCTGAATACGCCGGATACCAAGATCTGGACCGCCGAGGACCCGGTCGAGATTACGCAAAAGGGATTGCGCCAGGTGCAGATCAACAAGAAGGCCGGGCTGGACTTCGCCATAATCATGAAAGCGTTTCTGCGCGCCGATCCGGACATCATCATGGTGGGTGAGATGCGCGACAAGGAAACGGTGGGAACCGGCATCGAGGCTTCGCTCACCGGCCACCTGGTATTCGCCACCCTGCACACCAACAGCGCGACGGAATCGATCATCCGCCTGCTCGACATGGGCATGGATCCGTTCAACTTCTCCGACGCCCTGCTTGGCATTCTCGCCCAGCGCCTGGCGAAGCGCCTGTGCGCCAAGTGCAAGCAATCCTACAACCCCGCTGCCGAAGAAATGAAGGCGTTCCTGACCGAATACTGCAGCGAACTGGTCAATACCTCGACCTTCAAGCAGGACCCCAAGGCGGGCTACGAGAACGTGTACAAGGAATGGGTCAAGGACTACGCCAACGACAAGGGCCAGTTCACCATGTACAAGAAGATCGGCTGCGACGCTTGCGGCGGCAGCGGCTACAAGGGCCGGGTCGGCCTGCACGAAATGCTGGTCGGTACCGATCCGCTGAAAAAGCTGATCCAGGAGCATGCGCGCGTGGCTGAAATGCTGGCCTGTTGCCTGGACGAGGGCATGCGCACCCTGAAAATGGACGGGATGGAGAAAGTTCTGATGGGACTCACCGACATGCCCACGGTGCGCGCGGTCTGCATCAAATAAGTCCATAGCGAGCGGCGATGGGGAAGAGATAACGTGGAGGCGGCGCGCAGCGGTCAGGGGATGGCAGTGCAGACCGTGGAAGACCTGTTTCGGCGGCTGGAGCAACTGAACGAGATCGGCGCGTCGCTGTCGGCCGAAAGGGACATTAACCGACTGCTGGAAACCATCCTGCTCGCCGCCAAGGCGATCACCGGGGCCAACGGCGGCACGCTGTATCT
>Ga0097691_1000327_pt1 | contig 43170 bp, 52 predicted proteins | sample NGESurdeep072012_8_FD_72858 | JGI IMG/M metagenome (GOLD analysis project Ga0097691, IMG submission 72858) | Arctic peat soil microbial communities from Barrow, Alaska - NGEE Surface sample 210-1 deep-072012 | ecosystem: Environmental > Terrestrial > Soil > Wetlands > Peat ... | reverse complement strand
AACATATAGACGAACTAGTCATTGAATTAATTAAAGAAAAAGGTGAAGCTAAGCAAGGCGTAGCCGAGGCTATAGAAGCCTGTGAATCACTTAAGTTACCGATGGCTATTGCCTCATCATCACCGGATGAACTCATAAATACCGTTCTTGAGAAGCTTGGAATTAAAGATAAAATGCAGGTAATTCATTCTGCCCATGACGAGGCCTTTGGTAAGCCTCATCCAGCTGTATACATTAGTACTGCCCATGAGCTTGGGGTCCATCCAACTCACTGTCTAACATTTGAAGACTCAGCTAATGGTGTGCTATCAGCAAAGGCAGCAAGAATGAAGTGTATAGCTATTCCTGAACCGGGTATGCGTAACGACAAAAGGTTTGGCATAGCAGACATCATTCTTCACTCATTAAGCGATTTTAGCGTTGAAATGCTAGAGGATTGGTAATATATAATTTCTACGGCATGAGCTAAATAAAATAAGCTATTTTGACCGAATTTTGTTATCATTACAGATATGCAGAAATACGCATTCCTTGATAGAGACGGAACAATCCTAATTGAGCCTGAGCAAGATGGAACCGATTCATATCCGCTGCAAACTACCAGAGAAAAAATGACTAGATTAAGATTTCTCAATGACGCTTTGGAAGGCTTGGATAAATTAAAAAAACTAGGTTTCAAGTTTGTTCTTGTTACCAACCAGCCCTGGCTAGATACGCCCAAGAGACCTAAAGATATATACGAGGAAGTTACGAGCAAAATGTATGCCGAGCTGGACAACAGAGGTATTGTATTCGATTTTGTAATGATGTGCCCTCATGGGCCAGAAGAAAACTGTGAATGCCGTAAGCCAAAGATCGGCGGCCTTAAAGATTTCCTGGAAACAAACAAAGGCAATATTGATTTCGAGCATTCTCTTATGTTTGGCGACAGGGATACAGACGGCATTTTTGCAGACAATCTCGGAGTTCGTTTTGTCAGAATAGTTCCTAACACAAAGTTTGAGATACCAAGCGATATTTAGTCTAGCTACTGATCAACGGAGGTCGAAGTCGGTCATAGGTAAATATTTACCTATCTCAATATGACTCGAGTCTCCGCTTACCGTTTATGATATCATTCAACAATGAAGCATGGTGAACTACTGGCTATTGGCGGGGCGTATGTAGATATTAATGTTCCAAATTTCCCTATAGGCGAAAATGGTCTGCAGTTGGAAACCGAAACAGTAGGACAAGGCTACGAACTTGTGCCAGGTGGCTCAGCAGTTAATTTTGCAAGAATATGTAGTGCGCTGGGAATGCCGACAACTTTTGTTGGTAAGGTTGGTAAAGATGAAATGGGTATTATTCTCTCAGACATGCTCGAGCAGGCTGAGGTCGAACCATTGTTAGTTATATCAGAAGACGTTTCTACTAACATTAGCTTCAATATGGTTAATGATAGAGGCCAAACTATTATGGCTGTAGCAGGTGATGCAAACCAGTCTTTAACTGCAGATGAATTAATTATCCGGGCACAATCTAGGCTGGAGGAATGTCATTATTTATTTATTGGTGGTGGCTTTAAATTAAAATCATTACTACCTACGCTTGAGAAATTGATTTTACATGCGGGTACTTCAAATACGAGCGTCGTGTTAGACCATGGTCGCTTAAATAACAAAGTAACAGCCGAAGAGAGATTATTAATGAAAAGCTTAGCCAAGTTATCGGACTATTATTTGCCTAGCAAAGACGAGTTCATTGAGTTATGGGAAGTAGCTTCTATCGAGGAAGGTTTAAACTTGCTTGAACATGAAGTTAAAGGAATGATTGTAGTAAAAGATGGTGAAAATGGTGTAGTGAGTATTGTTAACGGAGAAATTGTTAGAGTTCCAACAATAACTGTAAAACCGATACATACAGTAGGTGCTGGAGATAGCTTTGATGCAGGATTTATAACGGCACTTAGTAAAGGTAATGAGTTTATAGATAGTATGAGATTTGGGTGTATAACGGCGGCACTAAAAATATCTCAGCGCTCTTTGCCGTCATATATCGATGTTGCAAACTATATTGCTGATCATAGCTAGCATAGCTTCTATGCCCGACGTTACTAGGGTCATCCTAAAATATTTGATATGCTAAACCCATGGGAGCCATGGGTAAAAAAATAGTAAGTAATAGTTGGTTAATCTATTTTCCAGTTGCGCTGTTTGCACTTGATTGGTTGTTACTTTTTATTGCAACTAAACTAGACGGTCAGTTTAATAATGGCAATTTCTTCGATAATATCCACGCCTGGAGATGGGGCGTACTCGGCTTGCCACTAGCGATCGCTGGCATAGTTTATGGTCTTATTGGAGCAAAAAGAGCTAAGGGACTAACGAAAATTGTGCCGCTGGTAGGTTTAATTCTTTGCATTTTACTTAGCTACTGGCTGTACTGGAGTATAGTAAACGCTAACCATGCTAATTATTGGGGAGTTTAGTTCTTAAAGCTATATTTTTAACTTTTGTTAGGACTTATTTATGATCGATCCTGAGCTAGCCAGTGCTGAAGAAGCCATCAATGAAGCATTATCAAGATTTGCTTTAGCGAGAGCATTGGGGGCATATTCTACTACCGATGCTGAAGAAGCCAGCAGTATAAGGGCAACCGTCGAACAGCTAAAAGATAACGTATTTCCTGCTCATGAGGGTATTGATATCTGGGTTACTGATCTGGGGTTAGACGCTAAACTATATGCCGAGCAACTTGACCCACAATCATCAATTTGGGCTAATTCTCTTGCGGGTAGTTCGTCATATAATCATAATATCTCTCGAATCAGTCCCTATCGTCAGCTGTTTGTTGGTAAATTGGTTGAATATGATGAAGAGACTGAAAAAGTTTGGGTCTATAATTCACGACATGATTTTCGTGTACTATACGGTGAAGGTATAGTAATGAAAGCGGTAGTCTCTGCTGAGAACGAAGCTATATGAAAAGTCTGTGATTAAAACGGAGGCACTCTTCTAGGTGCAATAGTTTATATAAGCATAAATAGGGCTAGACCAAATCAAGTCAACAAAGAGCAGGAAGGACTCACTAATATAGACATTATTACCACAGTTTGCACCGACACTGGTATAATTTAAGTAGTGGATATTTATGTCTCAAGTACTTATCGTATCGAATAGATTGCCAATTAGCGTTAAGAAGGAAAACGGTGTTCTGGTATATGTGCCGAGCCTAGGTGGGGTCTCGACCGGTCTTTCTTCATACGTTAACGACCGAAGCAACGTTTGGGTTGGTTGGCCTGGTATTGCCAGTGAGGAGCTAACAGAACGAGATAAAGAGGCGATTGCAACTGAGCTGGGTAAGCACAACTGTTTTCCGGTCTTTCTAAGCAAAAAACAAATCGCCGATTATTATAATGGCTATTGTAATACTGTGCTTTGGCCGATGTTTCATGACCTGCCTGCCAGAAGGTATAGCAAAGCTCATCTTAATGCTTGGTGGACAGCCTATCGAAAGGTCAATGATCTATTTGCTGAAACCGTTATAAATTTAGCTAATCCAAAGGCCCAGATTTGGATACACGATTATCACCTATTATTGCTCCCTAATACGCTACGTAAGAAAAACTCTGAAGCCACAATCGGCTTCTTTTCGCACGTGCCATTTCCGAAGCAAAAAACCCTTACTCGTCTACCTGAAGCAAAACGACTGGTAAATGGTATACTGGGCGCGAATGTAGTTGGCTTTCATACCAATAGTTATGTTAAGAAATTCTTAAAATACGTCAGTATTTCAGGTATAGGCAAGGTAAGTGAAAATAGAGTATACCTTGCTAGTCGCCAGGTAAAAGTTCAGGCATTTCCTATGGGGATAGATTTCGAGAAGTATGCAGCTGCTCGGAAATCCAGGGGAGTCAAACTAGCGGTAAAGAGATACAAGAAAAAGTATGCTCGGCAAAAAATAATAGCTAGCGTTGATCGTCTTGACCCGACCAAAGGACTAATTGAGCGGTTAAGTGCTTATAAAGAGTTTCTAAAGCGCAACCCTAAATATATTGGCAGAGTTGTATTTGCTATGGTAGCAGCACCATCAAGAACTGAGGTCTCACCCTATATGAAGCTATCGCTAAAACTAAATGAGCTGGCCGCCGAGATAAACGAGGCTTACGGAAACGATAAGTGGACGCCAGTTGATCTTATGAATATAAGTCAACCATTTGAAGAGGTCGCCGCATTATTTCAGATTGCAGACATAGCTTTTATTACGCCACTTAGAGATGGTATGAACCTTACGGCAAAGGAATTCGTTGCAACAAACAAAAATCATGGAGTTTTAATTCTTAGTGAGACTGCTGGGGCTGCAGAGGAATTAAACGATGCCCTAATTGTTAATCCCAAACAAATAGACAGTTTGATCGAGGCGCTGGAGAAGGCAATTAGGATGCATAGGCGGGAATACCGTGGTCGGCTTAAGCGGATGAAAAAGATACTTTCTACCAACACCGTTCAGTTTTGGGCAAAATCGTTCGTCACCGCTATTAATCAGCCAATAGTTATTAAGCAAACTAAAACCCTAAACAAACAAATTCTAAACCAACTGGTAACTGATTATAGGCAAGCTAAAAAACGATTAATTTTACTAGATTATGATGGCACATTAGTTCCATTTAACAAGAACTACAAAAAAGCATTGCCACCAAAATCATTAATAAGCCTTTTAAATAAATTGAGCCAAGACAAATCTAATGAGATTGTACTGATCAGCGGAAGAAGTTCTTTAGATTTGGAGAATTGGTTTGGTGGGCTAAAAATTAACTTGGTCTCAGAGCATGGTGCGTCGATAAAAAAAGCGTCAAACACAAGATGGCATTCAATTGAAAAGGCTAACAGTAACTGGCAGAGACTATTACTGCCAGTACTCGAGAAATATAAACTGCTAACTCCAGGTGCAGATATTGAGGTCAAGGCACATTCACTTGTTTGGCATTACAGAGCTGCAACTCCGTATCAAGGCCAGAAATATACAGTAGTTATTAAGAGCGCCTTAAAACCAATACTTAAAGATTATGGATTAGAACTTATGCAAGGGAGTAAATCACTAGAAATTAAGAATCCGTTAATTAGCAAAGTAAACGCTGCAGAACAGTGGCTAGATCAAGGCTTCCCCTTCGTAGTATTTATTGGCGATGACGCAACCGACGAACCTTTATTCGTTGGCCTGAAAGCTAATCAATATGGTATTAAAGTCGGGCCTGGCCGAACTGCTGCTGCCTATCGAGCGCCTTCAAGTAAAGAGGTGTTATCACTTCTTAAAATGATTGCTAGTATCTAATTTATCGAACAAATCCTAGTAAATTTGTAATCCACAAGGTTTTTAGTCTGATATTTTGCTATATTAACTAGATGGAATGGATTTGGCTAACAGGCGTCTCGGTTATATTCAGAGCGGTTTACGGTGTTATGACCAAGGTCCTATCGAATAAACTTCTTGTATCGCCATATACACAAGCGACTCTTCTATCATTTTCAGGAGGGATAATTAGCCTTATTCTTGCACCACTATTAGGCGGCTTATCTCTTAATTTTAATGGCGTTAGCTTAATAACCATTTTGTTGGTAGTGCTTGGGCAAGGCCTGGGTAATATTGTCTACTTTGCAGCCATTAAAAATCTTACAAATGGCACAGCCCAAATCTCATTTTCTTCTATACTAATTTTTAATACATTCCTATCTTTTATATTTTTGAATCTTCACCTAAGTTTTATAAATATTATGGGCATAGTACTACTGATACTTGCGGTTTTATGTGTTGTATCTGGAAAGATCGAATTTCACAAAAAAGGCGTGAGTTTGATGATACTCTCAGCATTCTTGTTTTCAGTTTTTCAACTGGCAAGCGCAAAGCTATCTAAGGAAGTAGGGCCGAGTACTTATTTAGTAATTGCATACTTTGGAGCGGCAGCTGTAGTTTTCTTGTTAAACTCGAAAGTTGTTATTAAAGACTTAATTAATAGTAAAAAGCTAAAAAATACTCTGGGTATTCCACTATTGGTGGCTTTGCCAAGCCTGGGAAATTTCCTTTTTGCCTACTACGCTTATAGGAGTGCTCCGCAGCCAGCCAAAGTGGCGATGCTACTAACATCGCAAGTCGTGATCACTGTACTGCTAAGCTACTTCTTTCTTAATGAGAAAGACCATTTGCCAAGAAAAGTCGGCGCATCTATCCTGGTGGTCTTATCGGCTGTTCTAATCAAAAGCTGAGTAAGACCAAAATCAGCGCACGATAAATAAGCATTATTAACTAAGGATAATGAAGTCATTTTGTTATGATATATCTATGAAAAAGATTGCTGTGATTGGTCTTGGTATTATGGGGCGCGGAATTGCCGATAATTACCTTAAAAATGGATATGAGGTTTATGTTTGGAACAGAACCCCCGAAAAAGCCAGCAGCCTGGTCGCTAAAGGGGCAAAGTTATGTCGCTCGCCAAAAGAGGCGGCCAATCAAGCTGATATTATCTTTGAAGTCACCGCGAATGATGAGTCATCCAGAGAAGTGTGGATGGGTAAGAACGGAATATTGGAAAATGACTTTAGTAACTCACTTAAAATGGGTATTAGCTGTGCTACTATCTCGATTGAATGGGTTGACGAGCTAGCTGATAACTGCGAGCAAGCCAATTTAGAGTTTTTTGATATGCCTATGACTGGTGGACGTATGGGAGCAGAAGCTGGTGAGCTTATTTTGCTTGTTGGTGGAGATAAGCAGAAGTTTGAGCAGTTAAAAGAAGATCTTAAGGCGATAGCTAAAGAACTAAAATATTTTGGCACTGCTGGAGCAGGTATGAGGTATAAGCTGCTGCTCAATATGCTTCAGGGCATACACATAGCAGGCCTAGGCGAGGTCCTACGTCTATCAAAAGTAATGGGGCTGGATGAAAAGTTAGTGGGGGATGCTTTGGCGGAGCGTCCCGGCGGTACTACGACCAATCTTGCTTGGCGAGATTATCAAACCGAGCCTGATCCAATAAATTTTTCAGTCCAGTGGATTAATAAAGACTTAAACTATGCCAAGCAAACAGCTGATGGGGTGAGTCATCCATTACTAGACGAGGTAATAAGACAGTATAAAAATGCCATTGACCAAGGCTTTAAAGATAGCGATTGGACTAAAATTAATAAACTGTAAGTAGACTATACCTCATAGTAAATTGACCTTTTTATATTTTGCTCATGCTTGCAAGTAAATGTTGTTACTGGCAGTATTGTATTAAATAACGAGGATAGAACGTGTCAACGATTACAAGCGAACGTACCTTTGAAACTATAATAACTGGCGATGTCGGTTGGGAAATAACGCCAAAAGGTAGCACTGAGCCAAGCATTGAAGCCCTGTCAGGGCTAGAATTTTATCGAACAGCCGGCCCTTCCACAGTAGATAAGCGTTATGATGTTCTGTATCAAAGATTTCCGGGTGATTCGAACCATAAAATAAAATTGAGAAATGGTTTTCGTACTATTTTCGATGGGACACTGGAGATAGTAGGGCCAAGAGGTCATGCTAACTATGCTAGATATACAAGCGAAGGAAGTGAAGGCCCTACTCGGGGACCTTTCAGTTTCCAGCTAGACGACACCGAATGGACATTTGAGATGTGCGGCAGCTGGTTGAATGCAGACCACAGCCCCGACCAAATAAACACTCTCCCAGAAGTATTAAGGCAATTTCCCGACATACAACCATTCGACCCAGCTGATGTTGGCACGCAACTACTCTTGGCTTACGTTAGTAAAATCTAGAGACCAAGCAGCATCGGTAATTCGCCCCGCGGCATACTATAGTGCTAGATTAGTTTAATGACGACCATATAGTTATGCTCTGATATCATAGTTCTATGATAATAATAACTGGAGCGAGCTCTGGCGTAGGACTACAACTCGCAAAGTGCTACAAAGATGCCGGTAAGCAAGTAGTAAATATATCTCTTCAAAAGTCTGAATACGCCGACCATAACATTGTGCTAAATCTTCGTGAGGGTCCGGAGATTGAAAAAGCAGCCCATTTAGTTCAAGAATTAGACGGTCAAATTGAAGCGGTCATTAATTGTATCGGTGTATACAATGGACAAAAATTCGGGGAAATTACTGAAGCTGAAGTAAAAAAAGTAATGTCTACAAATGTTAAAGCTCCACTTCTACTGATATCACTGCTTTTAGATAGGATAAAGCATGACAAGGCAGATATTTTAAATGTCGTATCTACAGCAGGAACGGTTGGCAAAAAAGAGAACCCACTATACACTGCTTCAAAATGGGCTGAACGTGGGCTAACTATGAGTCTGCAAGAAGAGCTCAAAAATACAAGCTGTAGAGTGATTAGTTTTTGCCCAGGTGGCATCAGAACTAATTTTTCTGAAAAAGCACTGGGTTATGATGCAAGCGAAGAGGACTGGATGCGCCCCGAAGACGTGGCTATGTTTATCAAGCAGATACTAGATCTACCGAAGAATATGGAAGTGTCTGAAGTCATAATAAACAGAAAATAAATTGTCTAGTCGTGGGTCTCCAAACGTCGATGGAGAATATTAAATCAAGATGTACGTACTAATTAGTATGCTCATTCTGTTATTATCAAAGTATGAAGCAACTGGAGATGCTAGGATTTGAACTACGCGCTGATGAGGCGCACGAACAAGTTATTGACCCTGAGGACACAGACACCGAATTATTTTTCGAGGTTGCTGAAGCATTGTTAGATAAAGCGACTCCGGCAGTCCAGACTGAGGTGATTCCTGAGCTTGAGTCTTATAAGGGAAGATGGCACCCTTTGGGCTTCATGGTCTATCCACTAGGAGTTCATCCCGAAATAGGCTCCCTACGATTACACATTTGGCCTATAACTTTCCGAGAGACAATAGCTGGTGGTTCAGGTATTCATAACCATGCCTGGAACATAGCATCAAGGGTTGTCGCTGGCGAGTACACAGATGCTCGTTTCCAAATTGACGAAACTACAACTTTGCCAGCAGATAAAACTTTGCCAGCAAACTGGCTTCGTGTCTTTATGCCTAAAAAAGTAGCTGGCGAGCCAGATTGCTTAAGTTCAGACGGTACAATCGTAAGCGTAAGGAACGAAGGCGAAGTTCGAGTATCGGCTGGCTGGAATCATCGGCTGGTTCCAGAAGAATTCCATCTGCCAACAATCCCATTAACCAGACTAGCTTCGACGCTAGTCCTAGACTCCCCTTCATTTGGCTATCCACCAAGTATTCTGATCGGCGGAACTAGAGGGCCAGAATCGTTTCATAACGCACGACCAATTATCTCTGTTGTTGAAGCGCGAGCTGCTAAAGAACAAATCCTCGCCAGCCAAGACAGCTACTAGTTTTATCCCATATTTGGACAAAGCAAACATAATCAATAAAATGAGGCCAATTTTGTTGGTTTTGTTATTCTAAGGGTATGAGTAAAGATCATCCAGACCGAGCCAAACAAATCATTAGTCAGATTGAGTACATAACCATTGCTTCCGTTAGTGAAGACGGTCAGCCCTGGAACTCTCCGGTATATAGTGCTTTTGATACCGACTACAACTTCTATTGGGGCTCACACAAAGATAGCCAGCATTCAACGAACATTCGAGCAAACAATAAAGTATTTCTTGTTATTTATGACTCAACAGTTGAAGCAGGTAAGGGAGAGGGTGTTTACGTTAAGGCTACCGTCAGTGAATTAGATGATCCAAGCGAGATTACTGAGGCACACAAACTTATACAGGATCGTCGACCTAACTGGTACTGGAGGTTAGAGCAGTTTAAAGATGGCACACCGCTAAAACTTTACAAGGACACACCTATTAACGTCTGGATGAACGACGGCGATCGAATCGACGGGCACTATATTGATAAAAGGATTGAAGTAAAACTAGCTAGTAAAGAAAAATAAGAGGCCATAGTTACCATGATGGAGTTAAGACTAAGTGTAAGAGTAGAAACATCGGCGAGTAATGCTTTTGAGTTCACCATAAACCCTGACAACACACCTAGGTGGGTAAGCGGCATTGTCATTGAGCATACCAACGAGACACCAACTAGACTTGGAACAATCTATAAAAACCAAGGTCTTGACGGCAGCTGTCGAGAATTTAGTATTACCGCATTTGAGCCTGGGGCCATGTTTGAGATGAGTGAAAAAAATAGTGACATCCACGTTAAATATACATTCAAGCCACTCGGTGATGATCAATGTGAGCTTGAGTATTACGTTCGGGTTGATAGTGGGGATCTTAGTGAGCCATTTACCGAAGATAATATACAAAACATCTTGATAAAACTAAAAGAAGTAATTGAAGCCGCTACTCAAGACCCAAGAAATTTGATATACAGAAATAGGGACTAGGTTAGACATTTGCTATTATTGACCTATGGGCGCATTCATTGAAATCAATGACACATTACGAATAACAAAAGAACAAGGCTTCCCCGGCGAACTTGACCTTGAGACACACCTAAATAGTCCTTATCAGACAGAAGACTTTGTAGATAAGGTATTTAGATTTAAATCCAAGCCGGATATAAGGGTCTATAAAGTACCGCCTGTTCGTAACTTCCTTGTCCAGGACGTCGATGGCAAGTGGGTGTACTGGGGTCTTTGCTATATCCTGAGCATTGAGCATGATTATCTAAAGAAAGAAACATCAGGGACATTCAAAATTATTCGTATCAATAGTCCGCAGGAGATGAAGCAGGCATTCCAGCTGGTTGACTATGGTCGGCCTGAATTAAACTATTTTGAATAACTGCTAGTGCTTGCATATATTAGGTAAAGAGATTTTAATTTGAGTATGGTACAAACTGAAACACTAAATTTGGACGCAGCTATTCAAGCCTGGCAAGTTGCAGAATTCCCGCTTATTCCAGAAGAGGAAGGCCAACACTATACATCTGTAGTTAATCGGCCAGAACATGGGCGAGAGAGCCTACTGCCGGTTTCGTTATTTACGCCGACTGAGTATGACCTAGCCGATGTTCATAACGCAGTCCATGAAATAAAGGATGTTTGGCTGTGGGAGGCCCATGTACACAGCATTCTTCAGAGTAACCTGGGTAAGACTCAAGGTACTCGTTTCTCAACTCACATTCTAAGCGAGCTGCTTATTATTGCCGCCAATCAACATAAGGCAACGACCTCATTTTCCGCAGCCCGATTTCTTGTCGGTGCAGAGGCTGAACAAGAAACAGTAGTTTCCTTGTGGGATAATGGCCAAGAATATCCGACTTCTGAAGCACTGAAGCTAGCATTTTCAGAAGATCAATACGGCGACCTAAAAGGATCAACTTCTGGCAAAGTATCGGCCGAAGCGCCTTGGCCAACTTTAGTGGTGAAAAATGTACTAGGTGCACTTGATGGGAGGCTGAGCATACTTAGCGGCGACTTAAGAACTGAGGTAACCAAAGTAGACGATGAATTTACGTTTACGGCCGTGCCAAGCGAACCTATAACTGGCAATTTAGTTATTGCTCACTTGCCACACCAACTACAATCTGCATAATCACCTCCGCTTACATTGTTTTAAATATATTTGTTATTCTATTATTATGCCCCATAAAATAGTAGTCTTAGCTAACGCACGCCTTCTTCCAGAAGATCGAGAAAGGATCAGCAAATTATCCAGTAAACCTGTGGAATTTCCTGATACAGAAGATCAGTTTGATATAACCGAGATGACTAGACGAACCGGTGATGCTGAGATTGTATTAGTCAACACTGGGACAAAAATAACCGCTGAATATCTTAAGGCCTGTCCGTCGATAAAGTATATTGGCCTTTGTGGTACCTCCACCGAGAACATAGACTTACAAGCCGTCAGCGACCAACATATAAGCCTTACAAACGTAGTAGATTATGGCGATGAACCTACTGCCGAGTTTATTTTTTATCAACTAGTATTTCTTGCTAGGGGTATGGGAAAATACCAATGGTTTGACTACCCTACCGAATTGATTGCAAAGTCCATTGGCATTATTGGTCTTGGAGCCTTGGGCCAGTCAATAGCCCATTTAGCGCTGGCATATAAAATGCAAGTTAACTACTACAGTAAACATCGTAAACCTGAGTGGGAGAAAAAAGGTGTTAAATATGCTGAAAAAACGGAACTACTTAAAAGTAGCGACATTGTTATAATCAGCTCACCGACTAATATAAAAGTTATTGATGAGGGCGATTTTAAAAATATGAAGCCGAATAGCGTTCTAGTCCAAGCAAGCAGCGGCAATTGTTTCGATAGAACCGCCTTTTTAAACTGGCTTGAAAAAGGGAATCATTATGCCATTTTCGACCTAGCTGCTGGTATCGACCACTACAACTCATATAAAGACTTGCCCAGAGTCGTATTCCCTAAAGTGATAGCAGGATTTACTCGAGAAACTAAACAACGACTAGGAAATCGAGTTATTGAAAACTTAAAAAATTATATAGACAAAAAAGCCTAGTTCTAACCGTCGAGCATTCCTTAAAAGAATTCATCTACCGATAGTTAAATTTGTTTATGCTTGCACTCATATGAAAGGTAACCTTATACTAGCTGGAATATGGTTGAAGCACATCAAACACGAGAACAACGAGCAGGCACTACTGAGGCTCGATTCCTAACTCGCCTTAAAGGCGTATACGAAGGGTTTCAGCTAGCCCGCTTTAACTGGCTGACATCCTTATCTAGGCTCAAAGACGGACCGATCCCAGGCCCCAATCTAAGCGGCAGTGTCAGTACAAGTTTCAGTATTGGCAGTAGGCAGATTACAGTTCGTCGAGAACACACGGATCCAAACTACTATACAGACTGGAAAATTACCGCAACCTGGAGTGATACATCAGCAGGGGGCGATTTGCCAATGGATATTACGGCTGTTGAAAAAGAGTATTTTCATAATCCCGACCCGATTCCTGGCGAAGAAGAGAAACCATATAGCGAACGAGTATACTCGGCAGAACCGGGGAAAAAAAGTATGGGTCTCGGTGCGATAAACAGAATCTTAGCTGAAGTCGTCCAAGAGCAGAGTTTATACCCAGCAGCATAGTCATTCGATCTTCGTCTATCCGATAATGCTTGCAAAATAGTCAAGTCGGTAGATAATAAATCTCATCTAAGGAGATTTTAGGCTATGACTATGGTAGAAGCACCCAATACATTTGAGTCGGAAGCTTTTAACGATTTGTTAAGAACAGTTCAGATAGCAGGGACTACAGAGACGGTAATGTACGGTGGCGACCGAAACTTTGAACCGCTTGGCGAAGTATTTGGAGACGTTGCACAACTAGCAGTTATTGGTTGGAGTTCACAAGGTCCGGCACAAGCCCAAAATCTACGAGATTCTTTCAGAAGTGCAGGGCTGGACACAAAAGTCGTTGTTGGTCTAAGAAATGGCTCGGCATCAAGAGCAAAAGCAGAGGCTGTAGGCTTTAGCTTAGCTGATGGTTCACTAACTACAGTTGAAGACGCTATCAGCCATTCTAGGATGTCGCTGTTATTAGTAGCCGATGCGGCTCTAGTTAGCGAAGGACATGCACTTATGGACCTCGCGCCAAGCGGTGCAGACATAGGCTTATCACATGGGTTCTGGGTTGGCCATAATCAGGTAACTGGACGGGGCGTTCGAGAAGATATTAACCTAACCGGTGTATGTCCTAAAGGGATGGGTCCATCCGTCAGGAAGCTGTATGAACAACTTAGCGGCATCAATGTCAGTGTTGCCGTCGAACAGGGTGGCCAAGATGCACTTGACAGAACACTGGGCTGGGCTCTAGGGCTTGGTGCGCCCTATAGCTTTCAAACTACTCTAAGAAATGAGTGGCGTTCAGACGTCTTTGGCGAACGAGCGATGCTACTCGGTGGTGTCCATGGACTCGTAGAAGCACTCTATGGCTGGAAAAGACAGCATAACGTTGACCCTGAAGGGGCATACTTACAGGTCGTCGAGTCACTGGTTGGCCCAATATCTCAAACTATCTCTCATGAAGGACTAAGAGGCCTATTTGACCGACTAGATGAAGGTGAAAAAGAACAATTTATAGTTGCCTATAACGCAGCCTACCCACAACTTAAAAATCTAACAGAAAAGCTCTATCATGATGTGTCTAGCGGCAGAGAGCTTGAAGAAGTTGTATCGGATAATGAATTTAATGTACGAATGACACAAGTTGACGGTACAGATATGTGGCGAGTCGGAGAATTAGTTAGAAAAAGCCTAAGTAGCTCAAGCGAAGCAAGAGTTAATATAGACCCAACTGTAGCTGGTATCTATATTGCCGGGATGATGGCCCAGGTAGATGTTTTAAGGGCAAACGGTCACTATTGGTCAGAAGTGGTAAACGAATCAATAATCGAAGCAGTCGATTCACTTAACCCTTATATGAGGGCAAGGGGGATAGCCTACATGGTAGATAATTGCTCAATTACCGCTCGTAGAGGTAGCAGGAAATGGGCGCCAATATATCAGGCATGGATTTCTCAGGGTATTTTGCCCGTTATTGATGGAGTTCAGTCTCGTTTAGATCACCGAGATTATTTTGCTGATTTTCTAAACCACGATGTCCACGGAGCACTGGATACACTCAAAGATATGCGACCAAAAATAGACATCGCAGTATCTTGACTCTATGACTAAGAAATTTAAGTACACCGTCAAAGAAGCCAGAAAGTTTAATAAACACGGCATAGATCTAGCTATTTATGGCCAGGATGAGCCATCTGCAAATGTTTGTCATGTATCAGTTAATAAAGGTCATTTTCAAGAGTTCTATGACATAAAGAGTGCATTTACTTATTACATTATCAAAGGCGAAGGCACATTTTTTCTAGATGATGAACCAGTAAAAGTTGAAGCAACCGACTTAGTCGTTATTCCCCCAAACACACGTATTCATTATTTTGGAACAATGGAGATGGTTTTAACTATATCACCGGCGTGGGAAGAAAAGAATGAGCGTCATGTCAGATTTGTTGAGGAAAATGAAAGCCCATACGCCTAAGCTCTATGACTAAATCCATAATTTCTATTGATGCTGCCAAAGTCGACAAACTATTCTATGTAGTTGCCAATGTAATAATACTTAATACAAAAAACGCAACTTGCTTACTTCTCAAACGAAGCGAAAGAGAAAAAGTTCATCCCGGTAAATGGGCATTTCCAGGAGGAAAACTTGAGCACGGTGACGTAGAGTCTCTACTGGCTGAGTCTGGCAAAGCACCAATTGATGGCATAGATAACATCATGGGTAAACTAGCCATGCGTGAGGCCAAAGAAGAATGCGGCCTCGACGTTGATTGTGACAGTAGTAACGTAGTAAGTAACAAGCTATTTGTTCGACCAGACGGCATACCAGTTTTTATGGCAGTGCTAACTACTAGTATATTGATGGCGAAGTTGCACTTGAAGAAGGGGCCTTTACGGACTATATATGGGTAAACAAGACCGACATAGAAAACTATGACTGTATAGATGGTGTACCTGAAGAAGCAATCAGAGCCATAAATACTCTAAGCTAAAATCGACAGGATCCACCCGACTATCTGAGTAGCTTATGCTTGCATTTTAAGCAAAGCTTCTGGAGAATGTGTATATGGCAGAAGAACTAAGCAAGCAAAAAGAATTGTCTGACCGCAGAAGAATTGCGTCATCTAACCTAGTGGTTGCCCAAGCGACCTATGAACAAGTACGAGACGAATTTGTAGTATTTCTAGACACAAACAAGGATAGCGTACAGCAGCTAAAGGGTCATGCAAAACACAAAATGGTAAAAACTGGTGAAGGCTGGAAAAGACAGGCTTGTGATGAAGTCGTTATTGCAGAGGACTACGTCGTTCATGGTGTAAGTTTGACTGGAGACGATAATTGGACAGTAGAAATATTCCGGCCTAACCTAGAGGACTTTACCCATTACTTAGTTTCAGCAGATGACCTTTACTTCGCAACTCCAGAGGAAGTAGAAACTACTCGTCAAGAACATGCTGCTGTTATGGAATATGCCGCTGCAGCTAGCGGTTTAGGTGAGGTGGCGCTTCGCTCGTCGATAGTTGAATCAACAGGCCCTTCCTAGCATATATCTCACAAGCCCGAGCAAAAAGATCCTTAAACATGTGAGACAATAGGTATATAGATCAAAGTTAGGGGTAAATATGAAGACAAAGTCATTTGCCGCAAAGGCACCAGAAAAAGCTTTAGAATATTATGAATTTGAGCGACGAGAGCCGACTGAATATGATGTTGAATTCGAAGTTCAATTCTGCGGAGTATGCCATAGCGATATTCATACTGCACGAGGAGATTGGGGAGAAACAGAATATCCCTGCGTAACTGGACACGAAATAGTTGGCCAGGTAACTCGCATTGGAAGCTCAGTCACGAAATTCAAAGTTGGTGACCGAGTCGGTGTTGGTTGTTTAGTTAACAGCTGTGGTAAATGTAACCCCTGCAAAGCTGGTCTTGAGCAATACTGTGATAAAGGTGCTACCTGGACTTATGGTTCTAACGATCCAATCGACGGAACTGACACCAAGGGCGGTTACTCAACAATAATGGATGCGACAGAAAAGTTTGTAATGAATATCCCAGATTCGCTAAATATGGCTGATGCAGCACCACTACTATGTGCCGGTATAACCATGTATTCGCCGCTAATGCACTGGAAGACAGGACCAGGCATGAAGGTTGGCATAATTGGTCTTGGTGGACTAGGTCATATGGGAGTTAAATACGCAAAAGCGATGGGAGCTTATGTCGGTGTTATTACTTCGTCTCCTGAAAAGGCCGAAACAGCGAAGCAGTATGGTGCTGATGAAGTCATAGTTTCAAGTTCAGAAGCAGACATGAAGGGCGCTATTCGGAAGTTTGATCTAATAATAGACACCATTCCTAGCGCTCACGAGCTTAAACCATACCTAGAGCTTTTAAACGTTGATGGTAGCATTGTGCTCGTTGGGCCGATTAATCCCATGCCAGGCTTCCACGGTGGAGAATTAATTGGTGGCCGCAAATCTATTGCCGGATCTGGTGTTGGTGGCATAAAGGAAACCAAAGAGATGCTAGAGTTCAGTGCCAAGCATGGCATAGTGCCAAATATTGAGGTCATAACTATGGCAGACATCAATAAAGCTTGGGACTCACTTGTCTCAAAACAGTTTTCTAAACGCTATGTTATCGACATTCAAAAATCATTCACTTAAAAAAATATGTCTTTTTCATAGCCCAGCCGTACATAGTTGTCGGAGCCTTAATCGCGAAAGACGGCAAGATACTTCTATTAAAGGAGAATTTTTTGCCTGATAAGGGCAAATGGAATATTCCGGCTGGAAAACTAGATTACGGTGAAAATCCAATTGACGGGGTTAAACGTGAAGTTTTCGAAGAGTCGGGGCTTAAATTTACACCTAAAGCGATACTAGGGCTGCATTCAATACATCGTAAAGATGTACCAGCAAAAAACAGTAGCACCCATGTACTGCGAATTATATTCACTGGAGAGTTTAGTGGCGAACTAACCAATGAACACGGCGAAATGCTTGATGGTGAACTTGAGATTGCTGAATTTGCCTGGCTTTCCCTGGAAGAAATACTGGCTATCGATGATAGTCTTATGCGCTATCATGACCTCAAGGACTACATTAGGGACTTTTTAGCTAATAAGACGTATCCGCTGGAGTTGATTACCCATTTAGTCCAACCTCCAGTAGCTAAGTAGTCTGGCTGCTTATGCTTGCACTTACTAATTTAAGGGCGTATTAATATAAACAACTATTGTAGCTAGGGAGAGACCATGGTACGACCAGAAACCTCAGATGCGCAAAACAATCAACAACTTGTCGATCTTTATAGCGGCTTAGCAGAGGTAGTTTCAGAGATGCCAGACGGTCTACCGAAACTGTTAGATGAGATATTCGCTGACACTATTCATAGAAGGGGCCACGTAGGGCATTCTTCTAGTGGCGATGGGACAGGTACAGGGCCGGCCCTCACACTCCTAAACAGTAGTATTGGCGATCGGTTAGTTCTCGAGTTGCCAAAATATATCGATCTTGATGATATTCGTCCGTCGTTTTGGGAACATTTCGACGCTGAAACAGACCGTGGCCACGGTACATTATTTGTTAGCTGGCATGCAAGAGGCTTTAGTCAGAGGATAAGCAACGTCATTGAATTCGGCTCACTTGATATTAATACTGACGGTATAAACGGCTTTAAAGACATAACTCCGTATCAGGAACTCATACTGCTATATGCGGAAGTCGTAGACACAGAAGAGAAAAAAAAGAGTAATTAGCCACTTCCTAGATACGCCGCAGTGGGTTGGAGCGGCAATTAAATATGCCGAATATCAGGCAGAAACAGGTAGTTATCCTGATGGCGTAGCCCAGGAACTAAATGCATTTTTTCACGGTCATGCCCCCGATGAGTCTTTTACTGGAGAACAGGTTCTTATGATTGATGAACAGGGCACTTATGCCGGTGCTCTTCAGGCAATCCAGGCAGGTAGAATTGCGGCCAAAGCTGCTACAAGCCGTGTCAATCAATAAAATAACTTGTCAAAAACTAGATGCTAATGCTATAATAAGAATCTAGTATGACAATACTAGAAACAACAACAGAAAGAATCGATGAACGGCCTGAGGCCGTTTTTTTTGAGCCTGAAGAAAATCTGTTTAGTTTCTCGGAAAGCTACTTCCAAGCTCACAACGAATTACTGTCAAGTGGGTCAGGTGTAATTTACAAACAGCACGAAATCCTAGCCGCAGATCATGGCCACGAAGTGGTCCATAAGGTTAATATGTTAATTTTTGACGCCACTCAGCGTGAACAAGGTCGTTTCATCTGGCAGCTAAGCACCGGAGAAAAGGGTTCGCGAACTATTACTCAAGTAGCTATAACTGAAAGCGGTATCGAAGGCCATGTGTTTACTACTGATAGCCAGGGAGCATTAAGAAGTTCAGTTTCAATAGAAGAAGACGGTCAACTTGAGCAATTATGGGGACGGATAACAGATATAATATCGAGCCGGCCAGTAGCTGAGCTCGAGGCACAACTATTACAGGATAAACAAGCGGCGATAGACAAATTAGTTGAGTTTGTAAGAAGCAAGAAAATGATTATTGATATTCCCTCATTTGACGATCGATCAAGGCCATCTGAGAGAAGAGAGGTTATTGTTGACGGTGAAGGCTATATGAAACAGTACGACAACCTTTCCGAATCTGTTAGTCGAGTAGGCTTTACAGTCCTAAGAGCGTTCAGGCCGCCCGAAGCAAGTGCAGTCGACTCAGCCGACAGATAAACTTTGACAAGCATAAATATTATGGTAATATAAGCCCTATGATTCTTTCACAGTATCTAATCTCTGCTCGCCGAAGCAACCGTACTACCGGGGGCTGTTCTTGAAGTTGTAGAAAATTATATTAAGCCTTAGCAGCCCCTACATACTCAGGGGCTTTTTTAATTACAAAGGAATATATTATGAGTTTAGAATTTAACAATTTTGACGACCTTGACGGTGAACTTAAAAGTAAGGTTGCTGAGTGGGTTTCAGAGTATACCCAAGGGAAAATGGATGAAACCCCACAGATGCTGCCTATAGCCGAAGAAGATGTTTATAAGAAACATCTTGGCGTAGCGGCATTCATAGACGAAGAATTTAGTGGCTATATCGCTGCGATCGACCCTGAATCACATAACGGGAATCTGATGAGTGAAGTCGGATCACTTTGTGTGCCTAAGGAATTTAGAAATATGGGAATAGGCGGAAAGCTAATCCATGTTATTACCGGCCATCTTGTGTCTGCACAGATTCATCCGTACGCATTTACAAACCCTCTAAGTACCCCCTTGTTCATGGTAGAAGATTACCTTAAAGCTGAATCAGCCTTGATTCCTCCGTCAGCGCTGAGGGCATGCTTGTCTTGCCCAATGAAGCCTGAATGTGATGGATGTTGTGACAATATACTTATATATGGAGGCGGCCATGCCAAGTAGTGACATAATTGAAATAAATGGAAAAGGACCAGGCCCTACATTGGCAATTTTTGCTGGCGTACACGGGAATGAACTTGCCGGCGTCTACGCCTTACAAGAGCTAATACCAGGTCTGAAAATAAATATTGGTAAATTGTATATCGTTTTTGCAAATCCGGAGACAATCGAAAAAAAAGTTCGAATGATAAACAAGAATCTCAACCGTTGTTTCTTTGAGGGGAACAGTGGGGCTGAACCTGAAGACAAGCGTGCCCGAGAATTAATGACAGTCCTCGATAGTTGTGATGCACTTTTGGACCTACATATGTTCTATGACGACGATGGAGCGCCTTTTGTTATCTGCGAGGATAACGCTATCGACCTTGCTAGTAAGTTAGACGTTGGTATTATTTCTACTAATTGGACGAGAACCGAACCAGGTGGCAGTGATGGGTATATGTATTTAAAAGGAAAAATTGGCCTTTGTGTCGAGTGTGGTCCGATTACACTCGCAAACGAATATACCGGCTTTGCAATAAACGTTATATATCAGTTCTTAAAATACTTCAATATGGCTGATTATCCGGTTACTTTTTCTGATATACCTAAACGCTACATACGAGCCAAGGAAACTATCTATAAAACGTCAAATGAGTTTAAGCTAACTAGTGGACTACATAATTTTGATGCATTAAGGCCTAACCAACTTATTGCTACTAAAGGAGAGCAAAAGTATTTGGCTCGAAAGGGAGAATGCATTATATTTCCGCATTACTCAGCAAGAGTCGGTGAGGAGGCATATATATTGGGCCAAGAGCTTGATATAACTTGATATAATGGGGGTGGATGAATAAGAAAATACTCCTATCCGTATGTGTTGTAGTGGCTGTATTGATACTATGTGCTGGCTTCTATCTCCTTGGTAATATGCGAGCAGTACAAAAGATGAGCATCGTAACTGTTAGCCCTGCTCAATTGGCCGATGCGATGAAAGGGGACTACTTTTACTCCAACTACCGAGAGAATACCATAATCGTAAGCGGCCAGGTCGGTTCGATCAGTAATGTTAACGGGGTAAGACAAATTACCATCAAATCACCTTCAAGCTACCAGGTTTATTGTGACCTTGCTGCTACTGCACCAACACCGGCTAAAGGCACAGTAGTGACCTTAATTACTGAGGGAGCCAGCGCGATTAGGCAACCAGGCGGTGTAGAATTAGTTGGCTGCACCGGAGTATAGAGACGACAAACTGGCTTTCACGAACCAACCTAACATATCATCGATTTTATAGGGTACACTGTCATTAGGTTAATGTTAAAGGGAGAATTAGTATGAAGAACAAGAATCTTATTATCGGCGTTTCGGTCGTTTTGGTGGCTATAATACTAATTGGTGGTGGCTATGACCTGTTTCATAAATCGAAAAATACAACTCCGCCAAAAGCGGCGTATTCGACAACACAGTCAACAACTCAAAGTACGTCAACGTCGACGACTAAAGATATTATTCAAACTGAATCTAATTCTTCGGTCGGCAAATATCTTGCTACCTCGAGCGGCATGGCTCTTTACACCTACAGCAATGATACCTCTGGCGTAAGTAACTGTAGTGGCTCTTGCCTTCAAGCTTGGCCAGCATACGCACCAACTTCTAGTAGTGAGACACTACCAGCTAACGTGACTATAATTACTAGAACTGACGGCACGAAACAATATGCCTATAAAGGCTTACCGCTATATACATTTTATAGTGATACCGCCGGCCAGGTAACTGGTAATGGTGTCTCCGGATTTGTTTTAGCAAAGCCATAAGCACGCGATGCAAGCCGCTCTTTAAGATGAAGCATTGACAGCCCTAGGTCCCGTAGCTTAGCTTGATCACATGCCTAGAATTTAATTCGCAATCATGTTAATATAACTAGCGATATGAAGACTCAGATGATTATAGCGATTATTATTGCCCCCGATAATGCGGAGGATAATTAAGCTTTTTCAAAAAAATCTTAAGCAATCTAAAATTAAGCCTCCGACAACAAATAACGGAGGTTTTTTATTTAAACAAGAATTACCATGAACAGTTTAAAAAGCGAACAATGTGTAGACCCGGACCTGTTAGCTGAAATATATTCAGCAATGGACACTATTCAAGATAGCGATAGCCCGGTTCTTGAAACATGCGTCGAAAAAGATGAGGAGCTATCGGTGCGTTATGATGCCGATATATGGCTTGCTAGTGAGCTACATCAGCTAATTGGGGCCTACAAAATTCGTGGCGCATATAATCATGTTAGATCACTCAGTGACCAGCAGCAGGCAGCTGGCGTAGTAACGTCTAGTGCCGGTAATTACGGCCAGGGTATTGCCCGTAGTTGTCAAATCAGTGGTGTTGCTGCAGAAATATTCATGCCACGGAGCACGCCCTCATTAAAAGTTGAACAGGTGGCCATCCATGGCGGCAACAGAGTCCATATTACTCTTGAGGGGAGTACGTATGATGACACCCAGATAGCGGCCATTGATTACGCTAATCAGAAAGACATGGTCTTTTCTTCGCCATTCAATGATCGCTTAGTCATTGCCGGTCAAGGTACCTGGGGGCTAGAGATTGCTGACGCTATTGAAGGCATTGACGCAGTAATCTGTCCCGTTGGCGGCATGGGGCTAATTGCCGGGATAAGTACTGCTATTAAATCACTACAGCCAAAAGCGCGAATTATCGGAGTTGAGCCATCAGGCGCAAGCTCACTGGCTCGTGCTATAGAAAATGGTGGTCCTGCTGAACTCGATGACATCGACACCTTTATTGACGGGGCATCAGTCAAAAGCGTAGGCGAAGTGCCCTTCCGCCTTGCTGCTCATCTTCTGGCCAGCCTGATCCAAGTTAGCAATGATCAAGCAAGGCAGGCAACACGTGATCTATGGCTAAGAGAAGAGCCACTTAAAGCTGAGCTGGCCGGTGCCTTATCTGTTGCCGCACTTGACCAAATGGCTGAGCAAATAAGAGGCACGACGGTAGTTTGCCTAGTTTCTGGAGGGAATTTAAGCCAAGCTCGCTTTGAGCAACAAGTCCTATAGACTTAGAACAAACCATCGTTCTGGTTGCAATAATAGCCCCCCAGTCTTAGAATGTGAAATAGAATAAGGAGATGAAGCTATGACTACCAGGGGTTCGGAAGTAGGCGTTGGTGGACTAGTCGAGGCTGCAAATATACGCTTGAGCGAGCTTAGCGAAGAAGGATATAGATTTTTAGCAAATATTTTTCCGCCAGCCTATGCTTTTGAAAGCCAGGATGAACAGATCGATGAGCTTAAACGAAGCAGGGGCGTTAGCCAAGTTACAACAATTGATGACGTAATTTATACGATGCTCATCGGTAACACTAGCCGAGAATTCCTTGAGATGAACGGGCATGGAGCAGTTTTTGCACTAATGGGCGACGAATAAGTAAGTAGTATAGTTTTATATACTAGGACAAGGAACAGAAGAGCTATTAAAAAAGATGTAGTAATTAAACTCATGGTCGTGTCGGTGATTCTTGGGATTGCTGTCGGCCTTATTTCAGATCTTTTTATCCGAGCAATTCAGCTTGGAACCAGGTTAATTTGGCAAGACTTAGTTCCGCATGCCATCCATCATCCGCTAGCAGTTATTCTAATAAGCCTTGCTGGCGGCATCATTATGGGACTTTGTGTTAAGTACTTTGGTACAAACGAGGGTATAGGCTTCGAAGCGGTCATGGCTTCGGTTAAAGAGGACGGAGCTCTGGGGGTTAAGCAGCTAAAGAGGGTCGTCGTAAATACCTATGCTGGACTATTGGCCGGCGCAAGTATAGGGCCAGAAGCTCCACTAGTTACGCTTGGTGGATATGTAGGTGATTGGCTAGGCAGACGACTTAAAGTGACCAAAGAACAGATCATGTCGTTTATTGCCATCGCGCTTGGTGGATCACTCGGTATATTGCTGAATGCTCCAGTTGCAGGTTCTATCATGTTTGCCGAAAATCCCGTAGCTGAAGATAAAAAAGCCAACACCTTACTAATTTTTGCCAGCATGGTTGCTGCTAGCATTGGTTTTGGCATCTATGTGCTTTTGAAAGCGCCTTTTCTACACGGCGTCCAACTGGTGCCTAGCTATAGTGGCTTCAAGCCAGTTCAGCTAGTCTACGGCTTTATAATTGGTATTATCGGAATGGCAATTGGCCTAAGTATGAAATACGGCATCATCCACCTTAAATCGTTTAATAAGAAGTACCTCAAAAACCCAATTATTCGTGGCGGAATTGTAGGTATCATAGTCGGGATTATTGGGAGTATTTGGCCACTTGCGATGTTTGACGGTACTCAGCAACTATCTCAGCTAGTAACTCATACTGCTTCCTATACCGTAATCGGCCTATTAGTTCTCTGTCTAGTCAGGGTAATTACTACCAGCGTCTCGCTTGGTGGAGGTTATCAGGGCGGTAATATATTCCCAACCCTATTTGCCGCTGGAGCAGCTGGTCTAGCGATTCATGGTATGTTTGGCTTTGTCCCTGCAGCCGTGGCAGTAGTTGCCTGTATGGCAAGCTCGATGTACGTCTTTACTCCACTCCCACTATTTACCATCTTCCTTATAACAGATATCAGTAGTTTTAGCCTGATCCCGGTGATGACCATGGCGCTAGTGAGCAGCTACCTTATAAATATCATTAAACCATCTACTGCCAAATCGAACGCTTAGTAAGCCAATAAATCTTCTCCAGCTCTTGACTAATACTTAAATATATGAGACAATATATCGATGAAAAATCACCAAGGTTCGGAACATACACCTAGAGCGGGTAGAGAAGCAGGCAAGAGGTTTCGATCACTTAGAGCAGCTCTAGCAGCCACAGTTGCACTGACCGGTGCTTCTGTTATGTTGTCTCGTCAACCAGCAGGTGCAGCTATCAAAAGTGATATACGGGCTCAAGCAAATGCTAGACTTGACACCCTTTACTGGCAGCTAGAAAGCAGACTAGTCAAAGCGGCCAAAGATGATCAAAAGGACCCAGCATTTGATGTGTCTAGTGAGCCGATTGAACAAACCGTTGTATCTCCAAGAGCACATTTGGTAACGGTTAAGGGTAGGACCCTACAACTAGATAGTACTGTCGTGCCAACAAGAGTAACGCCAGCAGAGGGCTATAACCTTAGTGTAACTAATTTTAGTAAAACCAGTCTTAATAGTGCTGGTATAAAGACTGACCAACAAACAGTATTACCTTATAGCTCACTGGAAATAAGTCTCTATCAAAGAGACGACCAAACTAGCGAGTTTCAACCGCAGCTTGATCTAACGCCTGGCCTAAATACTCCACTATACTCAGAGGATCTATACAAGGATCTTAAAGGGAACTGGAACGTCATCATAACCAACCGGATGCTCGGCCGTGAACTCGGTTCGCAAATTACCTATACAACAGGCAATAATAGCGCGGTTGGTGAGCCATTTAGTAAATCTGGTAAAGTTCCAGTAACTTATATAACTGATCTTGGTCTGGTCAACAGGATGACTGAGCAAAGTGAGGAAATGCTTGGCTTAGCCCTAAACAACTATCCTTTAGTTGGCGTTTCGTCTAATCTCGGAAGCCCAAGCCCGGTTAGCTACGCAAACCTAGCAATACCCGTAGAGGAGTGAGCAGTAATGTTCGAAGTTATTGGTCTTAATGAAGCAAATGACGGTAATTTTGTTACTGGTCTTGCTTGTCAGAAGGTGCGCGAAGTCCTTGTCGATATCGACGAAAACGGACAACAACGGGTTACCCCTAAAGGCAGACAAATATTAATGGGTGTCGGCTTTATTGAAAAAGCTCCGGTTGAATGTGGCATAACTACTACGCCTTTGCGCGATCGGACTCCGGACACTTTTGGCCCATGCATTGACTGCGATTTCTCCATTGTTACCGAAGAAGTTAGCTTAGAATCGTAATACATATCAATTGAAACTCCTCAACGTTCGCTATCCTATAGACGAATAGGGGGCAAAATGAAGTCAATTCAAGATCTACTTAATTTACAAAATAAATCAGCGATAGTTACTGGCGGGGCAAAAGGTATTGGACTGGGCATTTCCAGCAGGCTGGCCGAAGCAGGAGCCAATGTACTAATTGCTGATCTCAATGAAGCATCTGCCCAGCAAGCGGCTGAAACACTATCGGCTAAGGGCTATTCGGTAAAGGCGATGAAAGTTGATGTCTCCAGCGAGGCAGAAATAAGACAGATGGTTAACTTCTGCGAACAAAGCTTTGAATCGCTAGATATCTTGGTAAATAATGCCGGCATTTACCCAACTAATCCACTCGCCACTATGTCAGTTGAGGATTTTGATCATGTGATCAGTGTTAATTTACGAAGTGTTTTTCTGACTACTAAGTATGGGTCCGAAGTGATGAAGTCACATGGCGGAGGCAAGATAATAAATATTTCATCAATTGATTCACTCCACCCCTCAATGGTCGGCCTAGCCCACTATGACGCCTCAAAACATGGATTACTTGGCTTTACTAAGAACTCGGCCCTAGAGCTTGCCGAGCATAAAATATGGGTTAATGCGATTGCTCCTGGTGGGATTGCAACACCTGGGGCTAGCGGCGGTGGATCAAGCGACATCGATCAAGTCGTACTTGAAGAGATATCCAAACAATTCCTTGCTAAAATTCCAATGCACCGAATGGGTGACCAGGATGAGATTGGAACAGTTGCCCTATTCCTGGCAAGCGACATGTCATCGTACATGACCGGCAGCCAGATTGTAGTTGATGGTGGGGTTCTGCTGTCGTAATCATAAACATGTTGACAGCAAAAGATGATTGAGCTTAACTAATCTCAAGTATTAATCCTAGGGATAGGCGAGGTCATTATGAAATTAACTAAGATCGCGACCAAGCTCAGTTCGATAGTACTATTGTTATCGGCGTTATTAATTCCGCTTAGGGCTGCATCAGCTAGCGCCTCGTCTGCAAGTTCTACTAGTTCCGGCTCTTTAAAAGATAGCCACGCCTAAAATTGGACTCTATGAAGCTATATCAGTTTAGCCCGATTCTAGATAAGGACAGTCTAGATGCCGCAATTATGCACTTACATCTAGAGGCTCACAAGCTGTCCAAGCAAACCTTTGAGCGCTATTTAGATAACTCTGGAAATATAGGAATCTTTTGCCACTACCAGGGGGAGTACGAATACCTCAAGCAGCTACGAGATAGATTAGTAAAACGCTCAGACAATCCCGACCAGAAATATTTTGAATTAGTCGAGCCAATAGTTATAACAGCGACTAAGGATATACCAGAAGCGACATACACTCATCTGTACATCAGAAAACCAGATCCATATAGAGCACAGGTAGGTGACATAGATTTTCGCCTAGAGCCAGCGGAGTATATCGAGCTAAAGCAGTCGATGTTAGCTGGCAAACAAATGGTCGGGGCACGAACTCTGGACAGAGTAGACCTGGACATGATTGAATTATTTGATCCTGACATAGACGTCCTGGCCTACGTTACGACAAGAAAGATGACCGAGGATGTTAGGTTGAAGATCAGCGGTGGACCTACCGATTTAAGCTAGTAGATTATTTAATAAATTTGCTATTATTAGGTGCATGAAGAGAGCCTGGTTGTTACACGGTACTGGCGGCAGTGATACGGATTATTATTGGTATGCCGATACCCAGAAATATTTGCAGTCAAAAGGCTATCAAGTTTGGTGGCCCAAACTACCTAATACCGAGAAGCCAAGGCTTCAAGAAACCATAGAATACTTAGAGAGCGATGATCTGAATTATGTGTTTGATGAACAAACAATAATCATCGGTCATTCATCTGCTTGCCCGTTAATCTTGAGTATGTTGCAGTCTTTTAAGATACCGGTAGCCCAAGTTATCTTAGTGGCCGGCTTTTACCGGCCAATAGATGACGAAGGTTTTTCAGAACTAATGCTTCAAAAAAACTACAACTGGCCAGCAATTAAACAGGCGGCAAAAGAAATAATACTTATTAATTCAGATAACGATCCGTGGGGCTGTAATGATGTACAAGCCAAAGATGTTGCTTTGAAGCTTGGTGCAGCGTTAGTTATTGCAACTGGCCAAGGGCATATGGGCTCAGGTTCATTTAAGCAGCCATATCGTGAATTCCCGCTGCTTAAACGACTAATTGTATGAGCTACATAAATACGCCGACTTTCAAGCTGGCGGTTTATATGAAGGGATCAAATGATGCCAAAAACTTAGCTATCGTTACCCCTGGTAGGCTGGATTCCAAGGATTACATTAGTCTAACCTCACTAGTCGATATGTTGGCTGATCAAGGGTTCTTAGCACTTAGCTTTGATCCGCCAGGAACCTGGGACAGCCCCGGCAACATTAACTTATACTCGACAACCAATACACTCAAAGCGATCAACGAACTCATAGGCTATTTTGGCAATCGTCCGACGATACTAATTGGTCATAGCAGGGGCGGGGCAAATTCGATGCTAGTCGGCACTGTAAATAATGTCGTAACTAGCTTTGTTAGCATGATGTCTAGATCAGGGCCTACAAGCAACGATCTACCACCTAAAGGAAGCAGTGAACCGGTCTTGTCGTTTAGGGATCTACCCCCAGGCAGCGAAAGGACCAAACAGCAAAAAGAATTTCGTTTGCCTTTGTCATATTTTGAAGACCAAGAAAATTATGATGCCAGCGATGGTCTTAAACACTGCAAAAAACCAAAGCTATTCTTTTATGGGACACAAGATTTAATGGTACCCGAGCAAGTAGGTAGGGCTATCTTTGATCAGGCAGCTGAGCCTAAAAGTTTGCAGTTGGTAAGTAGCGAACACGATTACCGTCTGCACCCAGAGATAATCAAGGAAGTAAATTCAGCGATCAAGGATTTTATCGTTCAGCACAAGCTAAGCTAGAAGTTCTTAGCGGACACTAAAGAAGTGAGTGTGCGGTAGCCGATTGACCAAAAGAATCATCCCCGAGTCGAACATAAGATCAATAAGCAAAATTGCTAGCAGTAAGGTCAATAAGACTAGAATTAAGCTGACTCGGATAGATCTTTTCTGAGCAATGGTATTAATTGGTACAAAATATTTACGACTTTCAATCGTTTTTTCTAATTCTTGGTGTCGTTTTTCTAGTTTTTCATAATCCTGTTCACCCTTGTCGGCTTGTTTCATTTTATCTGATGCTATGTTCGTAGACACCTCTTCAGCCGGGGGGTCTAACTCAGCATCTGGGGGAGTTTGGTCAACTGAGGCAGCCTCTGCTTCTGGCTCTTGACTCGGTGCAGTAGTTTTGTCTGCGACTAGATCACTAGATTCGAGAGGAGCAATAACTGATGGGCCAGATTTCCTTAGCGGGTGCTGCTCTTCTTCTGATGGTTGTTCATTCTCACTTTTTTGTTCGCCTGTTGGTGGACTGACTTTAGTTTCAAGAATAATTTTTGGCTGATCAACTTTAGTTTCAGCAACCTGGTTCTTCTTTGTGTCTTGGCCTTCTTCATCTCTAACAACAATCGGCTTTCTCGATGAGATGCCTTGAGATTTACTTGTTTGAGGGGTGGGTTCCTCGGTCGGATTGGTTTTTGCTGCCATGTCTATCTAGTATATTCAAAAATAGTTAATAAAATGCTCATGTTTATAATATATACTAATAAGAAGTATGCGTATTCCGGATGAATTAGTCAAAAAACTGCTTAAGCTTACAAATAAAATTAGCCCAGACGAGCTAAAGAGCCTGGTTGAACAAGCCGAACATGAGCATAAGTCGCTGCAATCGATTATTCTAAAATCGAATCTTTTAACCGAGCCTCAACTCACGCAGCTATATAGTCATGAGATTGATGTGCCGTTTGCCAATATAGTAGCTAATGACATTGACCCAGAGACCCTACAGTTAATACCTGAGAGGGTTGCTCGTAAATATCGAAGCATTGCCTTTAGTATTGATGAAGATAATGTTGTTTTCGTGGCTATGGAAGATCCAGACGATATCCAAGCAATTAACTTTATTCAAAAACAGATGGGTCGACCAATTCGGGTGCATATCGCTACAAGCCATGCAATTCAAGCGGCTATTGATCTATATAGCGGTGAAAACGTCAGTGATGAACTGGCTAAAGTCATAACTGATGAAGATAAAGAAACTGTTGACGAGGTTGTGGCCCAAGAGGATGTTGCCGAAGACTCACCGATCGCCAAAACCCTAAACTTGATCATAGATTACGGTATTAAGACTCGTGCTAGCGATATTCACATTGAGCCGAGAGAAGACGGCGTGATGGTTAGATATCGTGTTGACGGAGTGCTTCACGAAGCCAATAAGTTACCACGTAAAGTACTAGCTGCTCTAATATCGAGAATTAAAATTTTAGCCAATCTTAAAATTGACGAACATCGTGCTCCACAAGACGGAAGGTTTAAGATATCGGTTAACGACCATGGTTACGCGCTTAGAGTATCTACTCTGCCTATAGTCGACGGCGAAAAGGTAGTAATTCGTATCTTGGACGAATCTAGTAAATCAATTACCCTTGAGCAACTTGGCTACTGGGGAGAGCCCTTGCTAATTCTGCAACACGCTATTAAACAACCGCACGGGCTAATATTAGTCACTGGACCGACTGGATCAGGAAAATCCACCAGCTTGTTTAGCGTCTTAAGCAGCCTCAATAGTCCAACGGTTAACATCAGTACGATTGAAGATCCAGTTGAATATAAAGTGATTGGAGCAAACCAAACACAGATTAATCCGGTTGCTGGTATGACCTTCGCTAGCGGTCTACGGTCATTACTGCGACAAGATCCAAATATAATAATGGTTGGAGAAGTTAGAGATAAAGAAACAGCCGACCTAGCAGTCCAGGCTGCACTAACTGGTCACCTTGTGTTTAGTACGCTGCATACGAACGATGCGGCAACCTGTTTGCCTAGGCTTATCGACATGGACGTAGAGCCATTCTTAATTGCCAGCACTGTACGTGTAGTCGTCGGTCAAAGGCTAGTCCGTCACCTTTGTATGGACTGTCGGGTCGAATATATCCCTGACAGCAGCGCTTTGCAGCGAATTATGTCTGCTTTCAAAATTAATGCCGAAAGTGATGTTGCCCGGATTAACCAATTAGAAAAAGAGGCTATTGATTCAGGACTTGGTGTAAACGAGCAAGACAAGAATCCGGAAAACAGTAAGACTATGAGCTCCACCGAAAAAACTATAAAAAGACTTTGGAAAGCTAACCCCGAGGGCTGTAGTCACTGTGGTAACAGCGGTTATATTGGTCGTTTTGGGGTCTACGAAGTTCTTCCGGTGACAGAGGGTATCCAGAAATTAATTATGACTAGTGCCACAAGCGAAGCAATTAGTAAACAAGCCGTCATAGATGGTATGGTAACCATGACTATGGATGGATTAATCAAAGCACTACGCGGAGAAACATCAATTGAAGAAGTAATGCGAGTTATAAGTGATGAGGTATAAAAAGTAATGGCTGACTTTGTCTATACTGCTCGACTGCAAAATGGCACTATCCAAAAAGGCAAGATATCTGCCCATTCTAAGAGCGCGGCAATTGAGTCACTGCACGAAAAACAGCTACAGCCACTAGTGGTCAAACAAGATACTCAGAACAAGGGTCTGAGTATGAATATAACTTTGCCAGGATCAAAAGTTAAAGATAAAGACCTAGTCATCTTTACTAGACAGTTTTCGACCATGATTGATGCTGGCGTGCCCATTCTAAGAGCGCTAAGTATTCTGAAAATTCAAACAAACTCAGCAGTACTCAAAAAAGTGCTGGAAGAAGTAGAAGCTAGTGTTCAGGGCGGCAGTAGTTTGAGTGAGGCCTTAGCAAAACACCCTAAAGTATTTTCACATATTTATGTCAGCATGGTCCAGGCCGGTGAGACAGGCGGTATCTTACAGGAGGTCTTAGACAGGCTCGCTGCACAGCAAGAGAAGGATGCAGCTCTAAGAAGTAAAATAAGAGCGGCAATGGTCTATCCGGCAGTAATCTTCACCGTTACGATGGTTGCTTTCTATATTTTAATGACCTTTATTGTCCCCAAGATCGGTGCAATCCTCAAATCTATAAGTAACGGTAAAGCTCAGTTACCAATCTATACTCGCGCACTTCTATCGCTAAGCCACATTCTAAAACAGCCGAGCTTTATACTGACCGTTGTTATAGGCCTGCCACTATTCATATATTTTCTTAAAAGGTATATAAAAACCAAAAACGGCAGATATCAATGGGACAGTTTACTGCTACGAATACCGGTAGTCGGCACTATTATTACTAAAACTGCAATTGCTAGGTTTGCTAGAATATTCGCTTCACTAATGACCGCTGGTGTATCTATAGTCTCAGCCATAGATACAACTGCAGGTGCAATCGGTAATGCGGTAATCGAAAAGGAACTTCTTGCTTGTTCAAAAGCGATCCAAGACGGTAGTCAGTTATCGATTGAGCTGGAGAAGAGTAAACATTTTCCACCGATTGTTTCACAGATGCTCGCCGTAGGTGAAGAAACAGGTAAGACCGATGAAATTATTCTAAAAGTTGCCGACTTCTATGAAGATGAGGTTGCCGAAGCGGTAGGAGCTATTTCTTCAATCATCGAACCTGTAATGATAGTCGTGCTCGGCGCTATGGTTGGGCTAATTGCTATAAGTGTATTCGGCCCGATCACCAAAGCCGAGACATCAGTCTCTGGCTAGAGAAGTAAAATAATGATTGACAATAGAATAACCATAAGCGATAATACGGATTAATGTTAGTAAATTACGCAACATAAAATATATAACTAAGTAAGAAGGGTGGGCCCTAGTAATGACAAGTCTATTTAACAAGAAATCTAACTCAAAAGGTTTTACACTGATTGAGCTACTAATCGTAATTATTATTATCGGAATCTTGGCAGCAATCGCGTTTGTTGCATATAGTGGTACACAGAACAAAGCACATCAAGCAGCAGCACAATCAACTCTATCTGAAGTTGGTAACAAATTGGGTGAATATAACTCAGACAATGGTAACTACCCAACAACTCAAGCTTCATTTAACACTTGGCTAGCTTCGGCTACCGGTGGTAACAACACTACACTAGCCGCTACATTTGTAACGCCTGACTACACATACACTCCCTCACCAGCAAGTTGTGACAACAGTGCAACGCCATGCACTGGTTACACAATTGACGCTAACAAGGCGCAGTGGAATGGTTCAGCCGACATCACTGTCACCAATTAGTAGAAAGTTAGTTTAACCCTTATAGCCGCTTAGTGCAGACGTAAAGCATTAAGCGGTTATATAATTATAGGCGTAGCATGAATAAGCGCTCCGAACATAAAAATCAGCCTCACAAAGCAAGACAGTACTTTATAGGGAGTGCTGGTTTTACCTTGGTCGAACTGATGGTAACGATGGTTGTTTTAGGTATCATTATTACTAGCCTGGGCGGGATGTACTACATCATGCAGGACCTAGCCGTCCAAAGCCAGCATCTGGATATAGCCACTAGGGCTGCACGGACTGAAATCGAAGACCTTAGAAATAGTGGTTATGACTCCTTAACCCCCGGCACAAACATTAACTTTACCTCAAGCCTACCTAGTTCGTTGCCAAAGAACGCAACTGGGACAGTTGTTGTCACCCAACCCTTATCAGGCTTAATTCGGGTAGATGTAACTATTAATTATACGGATTTTAACTCCCCCCAGACGGTCGAATTAAGTTCAGACATTGGAATAATAGGGATAGGTCAGACCTAGGATGAGTATAAAGCGCAAAAGCCGTGGTAAAGAAGCCGGATTTACTCTAGTAGAGACGCTTGTGGTGATGATAATAATGGGCGTCATTGGCCTGATGCTATCGACTTTTATTTACACTTGGCTACAAGCGGCAACCTTGGCTCAAAACCGGGCTAGTCTTCTCGATACCGCCGAATCTTCGATGAACACAATCACAACCGACGTTCAGTTATCTGGTGATGTCGATACCAATAATCGCTGGGCTGACGCCTACGGCCCTGGTGGTCAATATGGCTGGACTTCAGGCAGTCAAGTCCTGATACTGGCTAAAGCTGCCACCGATAGCAGTAATAACATTCTCTTTAGCGACCCAGCCAAGTATATTAGCCAAAAAGATAATGATATATATTACTTGTCCGGGAGTAACTTATATAGACGGACACTAAGCGCTGGGGTGGCTAATGACGCCGCCGTAACCACCTGCCCACCGGCTAACGCATCAGCAAGCTGCCCAGCTGACAAACTTATTGCCAGAGCTGTCACTAGCCTGTCATTTAGCTATATCGATAGCGGTGGCAATACAACTACCCCAACCAGCGCCAGATCAGTCCAAGTTTCGCTAACTTTAACAAAGACTCAAAATGCCCGTAGCATTACAGCTAGTTATTCGACTAGAATGGTACTTAGAAATGAATAAACTAATAAAACGACTACTATTAATCGAGCAGACAGATAAATCTCAAAAAGGTTGGTTACTAGTAACCGCCATAATAATGATTCTATTTATTACATCAATTGGTTTTACTATTTCGGCACAAACTGCAGAGCAGTACCAGCACACTAAAAATGGTCAATACCAACAAAACGCGTCATTGGTGGCAGAGGCAGGTATCGAACAGTCAGTCGATCAGCTAAACGCAAATAGTTCATTCGCAGGCTATACAACGCCTCAGACTTTCTTCAACAATACTACTCAGGGTAGGGGCACCTTTACTAGTAGCGTAACAACCAACTCCGACGGCACGTCAAAAACCATAATCTCTACTGCTAACTTCTACAAAAACGGTAACTCAGCTAGCCCATTTCTAACACGAAAAATTAGAGTTACAGTTGTCGGTACTGGCAGTAGTGGCTACTCAGTACTTAGTGGTCCAGGAGGTCTGATACTGACTGGCAGTGCCAATATAACTAACTCTAGCGTATATGTTGGCGGAACAATAACAATGACTGGTGCATCAAAGATTGGCACCTCAACAAAGCCACTAACTGTAGATGTAGCTAATAATGCCTGCCCGACTGGATCTAATCCAGGGGCCACGTATCCAGCCGTCTGTACGTCGACTCAGCCGATCTCGCTTGCTTATAGCACTAATATATACGGTACGGTTTGTGCGACCGGCCAAACTAGTACCGGTCCAAACAATAACATCCAAACTGGCAATGGTGGTGGCGGACTTCAGGTCGGATGTACGGCCCCAGTAGCAACACCGCCAACATATGATCGAGCTGGGCAAATTGCAGCTGTCACGACCACTTCAGGTGCGACAAACAGTACCTACAATTGCACGGGTAACAAAACAATTGTCTGGCCGGCTAATCTGGAGCTAGTTGGAAATGTCACCGTTGGGAATAGCTGTAACTTAAAAATCAACGGAAATGTCTATGTTACCGGCACCTTAACCATAGGTGGCGCTGCAACAATTACAGTTGCAAATGCGCTAGGTACTAATAGGCCATATATTATTTCAGACGGAGCAATCAATGTTGGTGGTTCAGCACAAATGTTGGCAAATAGCAGTGGAACAGGGATTGAATTCATTAGTTTTTATACAAATGCCGCCTGTAATCCAAATTGTACTAGCCTAACAGGAACCGCACTACATACTTCCCAGTCACTTCAAACAGTCGAGGTTGACGGGGCAGTAAAGGTTCCCGGCATGATCTTTGATGCTTACTGGGGTGAAGCCGACATCGGCGGGAGCGGGAATGTCGGAGCAGTAACTGGTCAGACAGTTAACTTGAGCGGAGCTGGAACTGTTATCTTTGGAACATTGCTCTCATCAGGTACAGAAACCTGGTCAATAACAAGTTATCAGCCGTTATATCAATAGGTTCCTCAGGCTTCGGTGTCGTCTTCGAGAGATGAAATTATAAGCGGTAAGTCTTTTGGAAGAATGTCGGTCTTCAGGACAAAGCCATCGGCTCCGCCCTCGATGGCACTATCTGTAACACTGCGCTGCGCCAGGTTAGTCAAGATAATGATCTTAGCATCCTGACAGCCCTTTTCAGGGTTGCTACGCAGCTCTTTGAGTATCTCGAGCCCGGAAACACCTGGTAGCATGACATCGAGGAGTATGCAGTCCGGACGATAGGTCAGGAGCTTGTTATATAACTCAGGGGCGCTACCTGCGACCTCAACCGTATAATCTGCTTCGATTAGCTTAGCCCTATAGAGCTCGCGAATCATTACATCATCTTCAACTAGTAGAATTTTTCTTAAACCAGCCACGAATTCCTCCTATCCTAGCTTCGTTAGATAGTAATATATCATGTTTCTTGGCATCGTATATCGGTAAACTAAAGTAGAATGTCGATCCCTTTGAAGTATCTGGCTCAATACCAATTTTACCGTGATGCATATCGATGATCGTTTTTGAAATATATAAGCCTAGCCCAGTGCCTCGATAACCACTGACCAGGCTACGTTCAGCTCGGTAGAACTTGGTAAATAATCGAGCTTGAAGATCTAAGCGTACTCCTGGGCCGGTATCGACTACCTCAACCTTAACATTCTCTTTGTCGGCGACGAGGTTTACCCGGACCGTGCCATCCATCTCGGTGAACTTAAGAGCATTGCCAATAAGGTTATTAAGCACTTCGCTTAATGATGAAGCATCTCCTGGAACATAAACCGATTTTTCAGTGTTGGCGCTATATACAACGCTCTGTAATTTCTGGGCAGCCGCCCCTTGATGAGCCTTAACTGAGTCCTTAACTAACTTGGTCAGCTCCAGTTTTTGGATGCTAATCTCCATTTCACCTCGCTCAATTCGTGAGATGTTCAGTAGCTTATTAATTAGATTACGAAGTTGATCAGTCCCAACGATAGCTTTTTGTAGGTTTTCCAGGTTTGATAGTGAAAGTTGCCTCAGAGCGTCATCGTTTAAGATGCTCAAGTAGCCTTGAACTACGGTAAGTGGCGTTCGGAGTTCATGGGCGGCAATGGCTACAAAGTCGAGTTTCATAAACTCTAGTTCTCGACTTTGAGTTAGGTCGTGGACAGTAATAATAACCGTTGCTTCGCTTTCAGTACTATCAAGGACAGACACCATAATATCTAAGTACGAAACATCATTTCCTGTTTGCAACACTAGATCAGTGTAGTGATAAGTTCCGGGTTTTTTTAGTTCCGGGTTGAACTCTTTTCCGTCATTAGAAAAGAGGTAGAGGTCATCAAGAATTTTGCCGACTAAATCTTCAGGTTTTCTTTTAATTAGCTTAGCGGCTGGCGGGTTAATCGAAATTATCCGGAACTGGGCATCAAGCGCAATAACTCCGTCGCTCACACTACGTATAATGTTATTAAGTTTAATTTGCTCAATATTTAGGTCAACATTTTTAACTCGTAGGTCGCCGACCAATTTACGGATACTGAGGGCCATGTTATTAAATGAGGTAGCAAGGTCTTGAAGCTCATCATTAGTATTAACTTCGACTAACTTAACAAAACTACCATTTTCCAAGGTCTTTGCCCCTGCGCTTAGCTTTTTAATTGGGTCAAGAAGTTGCTTGCGCAAAATTAGGCTGACTAGTATGGCGAAGATGGTCGAGGTGATAATAAAAATTGCCGATAAGTTAGTGAATGAGTGTATCCCAGCATAGACACTTGAAACAGGCTCCTCGACAATAACTGCCCAGTTGGTCAGATTGAGTTCTTTCGGTGTGCTAATAACCTGAGTTCCGACTTCAGATACTGTTTGGCGCGTCGCGAAGTTGCCGTTAATAAACTGGTTAACTGCTTGAACATTGGTTATGTTTTGGTGAGTTAGCAAGTATTTCTTATCTGGGTGGGCCACTAGATTACCTAATCCGTCTACCACGTAGGCATAGCCGCCTTGACCAACTTTTGTAGATAGTACTGACTGCCAGAGACCGGATATATTGTACTTAGCAACTATTACTCCTAAAAAGTCAGAAGATGAGGTATAAGTGTCGAAACTAGCTGAAGGCAGGTTATTAAGGTGCTGATTTAGATTAGACCGGAGTACCGGTACTGCAATAGTAAGTTGCGGCTCACCAGTTGCGCTATAGGTAACCGGCCCGACAAAGGTTTTCCCCTGCAAGTAGCTGACAGCTTTAAATGCATCACCACTGCTGACGTTGGTCAAATTAGTAGATTGACCAGCTTGGGTAAATACTATTTGTTCGTTACCTTTCGAGTCGACCGAATCTAATTGTTCAAGATTGCTATCTTGTTTCATTACGATAGCCAAGTTTTGACTAGCGGCAGCAGTATTGCCTTGGTTCAAGGCGTAGATTTCAGACTGAAAAGTGAGAGCACTAATTTTACTCTGCAAAAATGCATCGACGTCTACAGCGGTATTATCGGCAACAATCTGTTGACGAGTAATCGCCGCACCTAGTAGTAGCGACTTACCAGAACTAGTCAGGATGATACTAACGGTCAATAGTGGAATAAGTGAGACTATTAAAAAATATAATAGTAACTTAGAGGAGATTTTTAATCTGATCATTTTTTTGGTCCCACCACAGCTTGAGCCAGCCTAGTGTTGTTTATATAACTTGACAATACTATCCATCCTACTTATGCTAATGCTTATGACCCCAGAAGACAATACCAATACTGAACAAGACGCTACTTCGGTAGAAAATACCACCAACGAAAATCTGGGCCAAGACAACTCAAATGACTCACAATTTACTTCGTCTACAGATGACCCAGCCAGCGGCAGCAACAATACACAAGACGATACGGCGGCATCTACTAGTCAAGAAACTACAGAACCTGAGACATCCGATGATGTTTCGCCAGTCCAGGAATCTCCGTCAACTGATGCTCCAGCCAACGAAGAAGTAGCATCAAATGAGCCGGTAAATGATGGGCAGAGTTATGCCACACAACAGCCTGAGGGGACATCCCCGGCAGAATCTGCTTTAGAAACTGCAGCCATAGCCGAGGCAATACCAACGATGACCCAACCAGACGCTAATCAAGTAGTAGCTTCATCGCACGGCAAATCTCCAATGAAGATGCTGCTAAAAGTTTTAGTTGTCATCATCTTAATAGCGGCTGCATCATTCGCGGCTTATACAATTGGTAAGAACCATGCACCAAAACCAGTAGTTGCTAGTACTTCTACGACCATTAAGACTATTAGTCTTCCACCTAGTGCCATCGTTACTGCTGCCTGTGTACCTGGGCGCGGCAAGCAGTATATAATACCTAAAGACATCCCTGAGGGCCCTATATATGACGTCGAGAACAATAAAGTTATCGCTATAGAATATGTCTTCGGTGTTCATCAGATTTTGGCCAATTCGTCACTGTTCTCAAGCACACTACTTGCGCTTTCTCGGGACTACCCTGTTGATCACTTTGCATTTCTACCTGTAGCACCACAACCTGGCGATACTGATCAATACGTACATCTAATAATGTCAGTAGTATCACCAAAGATATCTGACGCTATCACCTGCCAAGGCGTTTCTAGCACTTCGACATCGTCAACTAGCACAACTCCAACTACTACTCCATCAGCCACGTCAAAGGCTACTAACTAAAATAGCTGCTTCCTCATTAACCGATTAGATGTAGCTGTTATTGCTTATGATTTATAGCGATTTTTATATAGCTTAATGATATACTTATGCTTGAGATAGAATGTAGCATATGCTTGGATGGGGCATGAATAAAAACCTAAATAATCCGAAAACTTACTTCTTTGTCGATAAACCTCTCTTTGGTCTAGACATCGGACATGACATGCTGAGAGTTATTCAGTTTGATCTCGAACAGAAAGTGCCGAGACTTATTGGTTATGGCGATATAAAATTCGATTCAAGCGCCATAACTAACGGTGTAATCACCAAGCCGGAGATAGTTGCCGAAGCGGCCAGCAAACTATTCAAGAGCGGCCTGATCGGCGACATTAGCACCAACAGGGTCGCCGTTAGCCTGCCAGCTAGCAAAGCCTTTACTCATGCTTTGAAACTACCAAAAATGAAGCTGAAAGATATTGAGGAAGCGGTTCTAACTGAGGCAGAGCAATATATCCCTGCCAATCCAGAAGAGCTATATATTGATTACACCACCTTAAACGAAGATGCAGATAACATTGAAGTCCTGATCGTAGCTTTTCCTAGAAGCATTGTAGATTCCTACCTTATTCTTACTCGTATGCTCGGTCTTGAAGCGGTGCTTATGGACACTACAATTGGTGCTAGTGCTAGATTGTTTGGCCTAGATAAAAGAAGCGAAGCACCAGCTGTACTAATCGACTTTGGTGCCAATAGTACCGACATTACCATCTATAACCACGGCCTAGTAGTCACCGGGACAGTTCCATATGGCGGAGACGATATAACTAAAACCATCTCTTCAACGCTTAAGATCAGCAATCAAGAAGCTCTGACTATGAAAAGCAACCTCGGCCTGACGGTCAGCGATGTTCAAAAACAAGTTACTGATTCAATCTCACCGACCTTAGAGCTAATTATGAAAGAGATTAAGAGGACTATTCGCTACTATGAGCAAAGATACCCAGACCAGCCAGCGCTCAAGCAAGTAATAATTATGGGTGGCGGTGCAAACATGCCCGGCCTAGCAGACTTTTTAACCTCTAGCTTGCGTTTAGCAGTCAGAACAATCGCCCTTGAAAATCATATAGATTTTGACCATTTACACCCTTTCTACAAGGCTGATCGGATGTCATATGTAACTGCGTCTGGTCTCGCCCTAACAAAACCAGAGGAAGTTTTGGCATGATCAACCTTTTGCCTCCAGATATAAAACAGGAATACCGTTATGCCGGGCGTAATCGAAAGATAACTAATTGGGTCAGCGCGTTTTTATTTGGCCTAATTGGTATTGCCCTTATTGCAGGTGTAGGTCTTTATTATATGGACAATTCGATACACAACTACAACGTTCAAGTAGCCAAGGTTCAAACTCAGCTCAATAAAGAAAACGTGAATAGCTACAAGGCGCAAGTTGCCAGCATATCCAATAACTTGAACTTGATGGTAAACGTGCTTTCTAAAGAGATCTTATTCTCTGATCTTTTAAATAGACTTGGCAGCATAACTCCATCAAACGTGATCTTGACCAACCTATCGATTGAGCAAAATCAAAGCGCTATTGATATTACGGCTGAGAGCACCAACTATAACGCGGCCACGCAGCTTCAGATCAATCTGCAGGATCCTAATAACCAGGTCTTCTCCAAAGCTGACATTATTAGTATTTCATGCATAAACCCCAAGCAGGCTACAAATTCCAACTATCCATGCACTTCCAATATTAGAGCTTTATTTACCACCAACAATCCTTTCCTATTTATTAACCAAGGTACAGCCGCAGGAGCAAAACAATGACCGCTAAACGAGTACACCTAGGTCTAATTGGTCTTCTTGTTGTAGTCGCCATTGGCGTGGTGTTTGGCGCCCACGAGGCAAATGCACTACTGGAAACTCAATCAAAAGACTTAATCAAAGCCAAGGCTCAAGTCGTAGCCGTAAACAATGACCAACAACAGCTGATTAAGGACAAACAAGAGATTGCCAAGTATCAGGGCTTAAATCAAATTGCCAAGGCTGTCGTACCGCAAGATAAGAACCAGGCTGAAGCTGTCCGTGAAGTTGTTGATCTAGCAGCACAGAGCGGTATCCCCCAGCTTAGTTCAATTACTTTTCCGGCCTCAACTCTCGGCGGCACAAGCGGCTCAACCAAAGGCCTTACTCAGGTTACCGCTGTTAGCGGCATCCCTGGAGTATATGACCTGCCTATTACTGTCAGTCAAGACAATACCAATCCAGTTAACTACGCCAACTTTATAAGCTTCTTATCCAGTCTAGAAAAAAACCGAAGAACTGCAGTTGTAAAAAGTATTACTGTTCAACCGGAGCCAACCAATCCAACTTACGTATCTTTCACATTAGTACTCGAGGAGTTTATACGACCATGAATTCAAGCGAGAATATCTCTGAGAAAATCCAAAAATTATTCGCAGCCTGCTATAAGTTTCGATACCTTATATTCATAGTATTTATTCTAGTAATTTATTTATTCCTGGTCATTAAAGCCGCTACGCTAAGCCACGTACAGCCAAGCATTTCAGTAGTTAAAAGCCAATCTAGCACCTATAATAGCCCGGAAATTAATCCTCAAATTGTAAATAAAATAAATCAACTACAAAACAATAGCGTAAGTGTTAACGCCTTATTTAACCAAGCTAGACAAAATCCATTCCAAGAATAAACCTAGGCGGCATCCAGTAAGTAAGCGGGGTCATTCAGAACTTGTACTGCAATAGCTGCCCTAGCAAAGCGAAGCTCATTTTCAAGATTCGAATCGCCTTTAAGCTCGGCGGTAAAGTCCCGATATGCTTCTTCAGCGACAGCCCAGTTTAACTTTCCCAAATCGAATATAGGTGGCTGTACAAAATGATCTTCCGATGGCCGTCGAACATCAGCTAATTTACCTAGTAGATACCCGCCTCGTCTTAACATTCTACCCGTGAATGCGCCATATATATCTTCCTTGCCACCAATAGACATGACTACCGTGTCGTCCGATAGTATTTCTCTACATGGCTCACATGGAGGTAATATTCTGGATGGAACACCAATTATGGATCGGATAACTTCAGGATCAGTTTCGCCCGGCACTATAATAGCTTCGCGTCGTGTATAACCATTTTTATCGGCAATTTCAATTGCTCGCATCTCAGCACAAAACTTCGATGCGCCTTTATAAGGCGAATCATTCCAGCCTACATAAATACGCTGTTTCTTAATTTCTGGCTTATTCGCAAGTAGAGCAGATCCTACAAACACATTTCTATGCGATCGACCATAGTTTTCACGTATGGCTCGGGCATTGATTATCATCCACTCGCCGTTATGAAAAAAAGTAACAAGTGGGTCAAAGTTGCCAGCACTAGCTTCTGCGCTGTAATCCTTCTCAAAAACGACAGCCGGTAATTTTTCATTGCGACTTGGCATACATATATAATACCATAAAACAGTATAAAATACTAGATCTATGTTAGAGAACTTATTTTAGTAATGGTCGAGCCACTAAACATATAGGACACTTGTATCTACTGTAGCACTCTCAAAGCCGTTTAGGCTTTGTAAATATTCAATTGGGGTCTTCATGCCCAGCATAGAATGAGGTCGGTAGAAGTTGT
>Ga0097691_1000326_pt1 | contig 43185 bp, 32 predicted proteins | sample NGESurdeep072012_8_FD_72858 | JGI IMG/M metagenome (GOLD analysis project Ga0097691, IMG submission 72858) | Arctic peat soil microbial communities from Barrow, Alaska - NGEE Surface sample 210-1 deep-072012 | ecosystem: Environmental > Terrestrial > Soil > Wetlands > Peat ... | reverse complement strand
GTCATCGGTGACCAGCTCGGGATCAGCCGGCAAGCCGCTCAACAACGCTTCGGCCAAGACTGCAACCAAGATCTACTTGACGGCTTAGAACCGTGGGGTGTCTTGCGGCCAGCCAGTGCGGCCTCGACGACGTCCGCCGGCGCGGTCGTCACAGCCACGCCGCCGCCACCGGCTCCTCGTTGACCTGCCGCGCGATCTCCTCGGCGATGAAGTGGTCCTGGATGACGACGGTGCACCGCTCGACACCGGAAAGCTCTTCGACGCGGCGCCGGACTTCGCGGCCGATGTCGCTGGCGAACGGCGAAGGGCACAATGGCGACGTGAGGTGGTAGTGGACCGTCACCCGGCCGCCGGTTGGCTTCGACGTCGTCCAGCAGGTCCAGCTCGGCCAGCGTCCGCCGAATCTCGGGGTCCGGGACGCTGCCGGCCGCATCCCGGACTGCGGCGAGGTCCACCCCGCCGACCGCGTGCGTCATCGCCCCGCCGTACCGGCCACGCCGGTCTCGGTCCGGGCTCGGCCCGGCCGGGTGCGCGCCGGGACGCTGTTGGCGAACTCCTGGTGGCTGACGTCGAACTCGTCACCCGCGAGCTGTTGCTTCTTCGCCTCGATGTCGATGCCGTAGAGCCGGGCAATGTTCTCGCCCACGACCTTCTGGTTCGTCTCCATCGTCAGCGTGACGCCGTACTCCTCTTCGATGTCGCCCGGGAGCTCGAAGGTCATGAACCGGTCCAGCAGCCAGTGCGGGCACCAGATCGGGAAGTCGGTACCCCCGATGATCCGGTCCGGTCCCAGCCAGAAGAGCAGGTTGGCCATGACCTTAGCGAACTCGCGCGCGGTGGCCGAGGAACATGTTGGCAACGGCAAGGGACGCGTAGACGTTCAGGCGGCGGCCGGACAGCCAACAGAAATCGTCGAGCCGCGGCAGCCCGCAGTGGTCGACGATGAAGTTGAGCTCCGGGTAGAGCGTCGACGGCTCGTCGATGTCGCGGACGTCGAACTTCTCCAGCGCCAGCGGCTCCATCGCGGGGCCCTTGTGGAAGTGCATATTCGTGATACCCAGCTCGATGCACCGCTCGTAGAGCTGGAAGACCATCGGGTCGTTGGCCTTCCACCCGCGCGACTCCCCGCGCCATTCGGCGGTGTACCACTTGAATCCGCGCATGCCCAGGTCCTTGACCTGGTGGTCCACCTGCCCAAGAGCGTCGGGAGCGCGCGGGTCGATGCCGCCGAGCGGAATGAGTCGGTTCGGCGCGCGCTTGACCAACTCCGCATTGCGCTCCGCGTGTCCGGGTGTCCGGGTGTCCGGGTGCGTGAAGCCCGTGCGGTAGAAGTCCATGAGCACTTGCGTGGACAGGATCGCCATGTCGTTGTCGCCCTCGACGAACATAGTCTCGAGGTACCAGTCCGCGTCGACCTTTCGGAAGGTTTCCTCGTGGTCCATCGTCCACTGCGGCTCGTTCACCGGGTTGAACCCTGTCTGGAACGCGTGAAGGTCTCGATGAAAGCTCCCCCGTACTTGTTCTTACAGTCCTCCGCGCTGGCGTCCCAGAAACCGGTGTGGGCATCGATGACGAACAGGCCATCCTCACGGGGCCTCCTTGGGCCAAGCCGGCGATGCGGACACTGCCACGGCCGGCTCGGGAGAGGAAGAGATGTGGCGGCCCAGCGCGGGCGATCGTGAACGAGCCCGGCCAGGCAGGCTGCGCCGGGCGTCGCGCGGCGACGGCGGCGGCCTCTACACCCGGGTCTCGTCCACGCCGAGCAGGCGCACCCCCGCTCGGGCCGGACCGAGCACGTCGGCGGCTCGGTCGATCAGCGCCTGGTTCGCCGACCACCAGGACACCGCGTATTCCCGGGCGACGTCGGCCACCGACCGCGGGCCGCGCGAGACCGCCCGCTCCAGCCGCTGGCGCAGCCGCAGCGTGAGTAGACGGCGGCGGCCGAGCTGGTCGGTGACCTCGGTGAAGGTGCGTCGGGGACACTCGACCTGATCGCAGACGAACCGGCGCTTGTCCCAGCGCACCAGCATCGGCGCGCCGTACGGCAGGTCCTTGACCGATTGGGCCCAGCGGGAGTGCACCCGGGCGCTGAACCGCATACGATCTAGCACCGGGCGCGCGCCACACGGGAACTTGACGAAGGCCACAGGCAGCGCAACCTCGTTCTCGCAGCCATGGAGGAGGACGGCGATCGTGCTATTGATACGTCCGTGGCCGGCCCTTCGTCTGGACGTTCTCCCGCTCATCGAGGACTTCGATCGTTGCGGACGGCTTATGCGGATCCCCAGCCGGCGCACTCGGCCGCCGGACTTGGGGATGAGTCGCTCCCAGGCCGGGAGCGGAACGAACTGCTGGGCCACCAGATCGGCCCGCAGTTCGGCTAGGAAGCTCTCAACGCCCCGCACCGCTTCGATGTAGTGGGCGGTCGAGCCGTCCACCCCGGCGGTGCGCGCCCCGCGATTGCTCCGCACCCGACGCCATGCCATCAGCAGCACGGCGGGGTCGACAACGAGATTGAACAGATCGTCGAACCGGCGAGCCGGATCCTCGCTGGCCCATCGGTGCAGCTTCGCCTGGATCCCCAGTACCCTGACCGTTACCTCGGTTGGCGTTGGCCATGGTGCGCCGGTAATCACCGGCGACCTCCTGGCATGCCAGTCCTGCCGCTGCGGACACGCTGCCGCCCTTGGCCATGTGGCCGACTTTCCTTCCCGGCCTCGGCCTACTACGGCGGCTCCGTCCCCACCCGGGCTCATCAGTTGACGACGCAGTTGCCCGGCACCGACATGGCCGGCCGGTGGGAAGGGCAAGCCCGGGCGGGTTCCCACGTTCACTGCGCTTCGATCGACGGGATGGGTGCCCAACTGTGCCCCTGCGGCATCGCCATGAGTACGCCGTAGACCTTCCCCATGGCCTCCCTGCCAGCCGATACAAACCGGCTCAGGAGTCGCCCGAGCTCGGTGCTGCCGGGGCGTGCGCCGCATACCAGCCCACATCCACCAGGTTGGAGCTGGCGGTATCCCTGAGGGGCTTTAGCCGTTGATTCCTCACGTACACCTTCCGTTTCGTTCACCGGACCTGAGCCGTCTGGCTCACCGGACCTGAGCCGTCTGGCCGTACCGGCCCGACTTCGTCACGGCTGCTTTCCGCCCTCCCCGGCGTCTCCCGGCTCGGGCTGCCGTCAGCTTCACCGGCCCGCTACGACGGTCCAGCGGTGCAGGTCTTGCACCTCCACTCGAAACAGCAGCGCCTCGTGGCGCACGTATCGCAGATACCAGTGTGTGCGCGAGTGATCTTGTGACGGCAGCTGGCCAGCCGGTAAGGGGGGCGGGCGGGCGGATGCGGGGTGGCTGGTCAGACGGTCGGCTGCCGGGGTGCCAGGCGGGGACGGGTCGGGACGGTGCTAGCGGTTACAGGGACGCTGAGCGCGGCGAGCCCTCCGGACGCCGACCCTGCTCGCAATGCCCGCCCCGGCCGGCTGACCGGCGCCGACTAGATCGGCCTTCGCCAACCTGCGCAGGCCAGCCCGACCACCGCCCCCGCGGTGGTCCGTGCTCCCGAACAGGCGCCGGCCTCGTGTCGGCAGAGCGGCGTCGTCCAGCCGGCCGGGTAGCTCAGGTCGAACAATGCCCGGGGACGGCGCACCCGGCACCGCCTCAACCGGCCGGCTGGCGCTATCGGGAACCGGGCTAGTGCCAAGAGGCCGTGGAGCCGGGTCCGGGGGCGTAGCTGGGGCCAGTAGGCGGCGAGGGTGCCCGGCATGGACGACGTCGGACAGGCCGAGTACGCGACCCTGGGCTCGCTGTTGCTGGCCCCGGCCGGGCTGGACGGGGTGGCGCCGTGGCTGGCACCCGGGGACTTCCGGGACCCGCTCGGCCGCGAGGTCTACGGCCTGCTCTTGGCCATGCGGGCAAGGTCGGCGGTGATCGACGTGGTCAGGGATGACCTTGCCGACCGGGACGACCCGGTGACTCGGGTTCCCCCTCCGCAGCTTGTGCTGTGATTAGCCGCGGGCCAGTTCGTGCTCGACCGCTCGTCGGATCCAGTTGGAGACCGAGCGGTCGTCTGCGGCGGCGCGGTCGCGGACCTCTTGCAGCAGCTCTTCGGGAAAGCGCACAGGCACGGGCTCGCTGAGCTTGGCCTTGCGGCGCACCGGCGGCCCTTGGGGCACCTGGTTGTCAGGGTCGGCGTAGAAGGCGTTCTCCTGCTCTGGGGTCATTCTGGTCATCGGTCCTCCCGATAGCGGCGGGCGAGGTGGTCGGCGGCGACATAGCAGCCGATGGGGCGGCATCGACGCCGGTCGCCGCTGTTGGCCGGCGCCAGTGGCACCGTCAGGACGCGTCCGGAGACCTCAGCCACCATCAGCCAGTGGGCGGGTGGCCTGGCCGGGTAGAACAGCGGCTGGCTGGTCCAGACATCGCTGATGTCGTCGAGGCCTAGGCCGGGGTGCTTGAAGAGGTGACTGGCTTGCCGGTCGATCTCGAATGGCCAGTCCTCATCGAGGTCGTCGACATCAAACCGTTCCACACCTTCGGATGGTATTACAACCGCGCACTACTGACTACGATCGCGTGGCCGGCGGTACCGATCTGACTGACAGCCAGCCGCCCCACCGACGTCCCCACGAACGTCCCCACCGCCGGCGCCGCGCTCCAGCGTTATCCGACTCGGCGGGGTCTGGCTTGGCCTGATGCCGGACGCCGGGGACGACCGGAGCTGCTCGACTGCTCCGCTGATCTGCTGGGCGCGGGATCCCGCGCCGTCGAGCCTGATGTGGATCTCACCGGTGCAGTTATGGGCACGCGGGGACGCCGCTGGGGTCGGTGTCGAGATCGGCTTTCGCTCCGACGAGCCGGAAGGAGAGCCGCATGCAACCGCAACACAGAGGCGGCGGTGGTGAAGGCTTCTTGCCTCCCGCCCCCTGGCCGGTTATTGCCTCGCCGCCGGTTGTGCCCGCGTGGTCCGCTGTTGCCAACGCGGACCGAGTCGTCATGCGAAGAGGTTGGGCGGGCGCAGAGGCCGCGCCCGGGCGGCCGACGGAGGACGGCGTGCATTGTCCCCCCGCCGGTACACAGTGAAGAGGGCGGAAGTCGTGGACCGGTTGCTCACCGTCGAGCAGGCAGCCGATCGACTTGGGACGTCACCCCGCTTCATTCGCCGATTGATTGCCGAACGGCGGATCGCCTTCACCCGGTTAGGCTCGGTAACCGACCCGCGTCTTGGGCTTGACGTCGGTGGTGGTCGACCACCACACCTCCAACTATCGGGCTGCCGTCATGGCGTTGGCGAGGCGCGGGTCGACCCACACACCACGCTTGCGGTCGGTGACAGTCTCAGGCGAGCCGCCCTGAGGCCTCTCGCTTCGTGGCAAACGTGTGCGGAGCGGGGACCATGGACCCGTCGTCGGTCAGAAGTCGATCTTGGTAGCGGCCGGAGGGCAACCGACGTACCGCACCAGAGCCGGCATCGCGCCAACTCCGAGTTGTCGGAGTCGATGCGCTCACGCCGCCCACCTCCTTGACCGCAACGCGCCATTATCTACCGCAGTGAATGGCACGCGAATGGCACGAGTCGCTCATGAAAGCCCGGACGGCGACGTCAACAACCCGGTGAGCTGCAGATACGGCGTGCCCCTGATCGAACGGCTTTCGAACGGGCAAATCAGCGCAGAACTCGACAGACTGCCCTACGCAGAGGAGGAAGCCGCTGTCTCCGTCGGACAGGCTCGGACCTGTCGGTGTGGCTGTGGGCAGCCAGTCCCGGACACCCGGAAGTTCGTGAGCCAAGATCACTACAGCGTCTGGCTCAGCCTTGAACGGTTTGTCGGGCGGCACCGGAAGCGGATGTAGGTCCGTCACTGGGGGGCCCATCGGTTCCCGGGTAGCCTCACCTGTTAGCCGTCGCGGCGGGGGACGTCAGCGGTCGAATTGGCGGGAAGATGCGGGCCGGCTGCCCGGACGGCGGCCGATCCGGGCGAGCCTCAGCGCGGCAGAAGCGGGCGCTTGCTGAACCTTGGTTTCCGCGCCACGTGAGACCCTAGGTGCGTAGCCGACGAAGACCTTCGAACGGTATGGGAGCGGCTGCAGGACTACGCCGGGACGCAGTCCCGGTCCTTTACCTCCCAGGAAGCCCTGTCCTAGTCCGACGGTGCGGCGTCCCAGGCGAACGACCAGACCGTGCGCGCCTATATTCGTGAAGACTGTTGGAACGTCGACAACCGGTCGCAGTTTCTTGAGTCGCGAGCCATTCCTGACCCGGCTCGACCGGGGTTCCTTCGTCGTGGAACTGCGGACGAGATTGCGAAGTTGCAGGCCAACGACAACTTGGTCTCCGCCGACCGGCAGGGTCTACGCCGGGACAGTGAACGCCGGCCGTATCGGCGAAGGAACTATTGGATGGATCTGCCCTCGGGACCGCAGCCTTGGCTCCGTGGGGGGCTTTGCATCTTCACCGGAACGACCTGGGACCGGACATTCGGAGACCGTCGAGTTCTCAACTTAACCGGCGGACCAGTGGCGTTGTCCAGCTGCATCAACCGGCACTTGGCGACCTGCCGTCTCGCACGCCTGACTGCTTGAGGAGCCAGCGCCGAAACAGAGGGCCGTGCGTAGCGGTACGCCTTCCTGGAACGCCACCGCACTGGCACACTTGCGAGACGCGCGCTATCACACACCTGGGACCGTCTGGGAGGCAACCTTTGTCGACCAGCGAAGGCCCGCCCCATTATGACAGAAGGATGAAAGCCAGGATGACGGCGGCCTTCTTCATAGAGGTTGCGGACATGTTTGGTGACCCGGAGAAGCACGAGGAGCTCGTGCCCCCAGACATGAAAGGTCCAATCGAGGACCACTTAGCCTGGGCAAAGGAGATTTTGGGTGAGGAGCACCCCAACAGGTCGCTGTTTACTCGCTGGGAGAGGTTGACGGTGCTTGAGAATGGTCCTCGGGACGTACCCATGACTTTCGGGGAAGCTATGCGGCTCGCACGCTCGATGGCCGCCTCACTTCGCATCATTGGGGAGGAGCCAGTCGGTCGCTCCACCCTAAAGCCGTCACAAGCAAGCATCGTGACGGTAGCAATCGATAAGAAGCCGCACAGCAGCTAGACAAGAGTCAATTTGTGGTGCCTGCGTCAGTTAGTCACTTGCCATGGCGGGGTAAGAACCACACCAGCAGCATGACGACGCTTAGACAAGCTAGTGATCCGAAGGTTAGAAGTATGGCGGCCTGCAGCCGTTGCGCGGCGGTCTTAGAGTAATCCCGGAGTGCCGCATACCATAGCTTGAGCTGCTCGTTGTCATTGACCTCGACGGCGCGTGGCCACCCGTACGCGGCAAGGTAACCGAGGACCAGTGCAGATCCAGCCGTCGCGAGTCCTGCGAGCAACGCAAGAGCTACCAGCCATTTGGAGGCGCCGCTAAGACCGACAAGGGCATCTTTGGCGGTGGCAATACCTGTGAGGGAGAACAGCCCGTAAATCCCGGTGACGGCACCGAGCCATTTCTCCGCGGTAGCCTGCACTCGCTTGTCCTGGGACCTCGCAGCTTCGTTGAGGGCAGTCGCGGCAGGGAGGAGCTGCAGGTCCCGTTCGACGGCCATTGTGTAATCGCCATCGGTCTTGAGGGAAAGCGTTGCGAGCCAGTACCGACCGCACCCCGCAGGTACGCCGGCCGGCGGCTGATGGTCCACACGACAGTTACAGATGATCTGCCGCGTCAGATGCGACACGGGTGCAGCTTCATATGCCGCGGGCGCCCCACCTTGAACAACGATATCGATGATGGGGACCTCGCACTGATCGTCGCATGCAGGACACGCCCCTGTCACCGTGAGCGGCCGCGCTGCTGTTGCCGGGAAGACCTGCCAGGTGCGAATCTGAGCATCTGTAGCCGGTGCGAGTTCATGTGCGTATGCGATCGGTGCTGTAGTCACAACGACTTTTTGACTCCTACGATAAGAAGCCTTGGGTGGTGGCAACAGGACGCCCCAGCGGCGTACCTGTCCCAGGTGCTCGCCGGGGGTTGGCAACCGCGACAGCGTTCCCCGCGCCCCGGGTCCTCGGCGTGCTGAATCTAACCTTGATTCCGGTGAGTGGCGAGTGCGCCAGCGATAATGGCCGTGGCAAACGAGCTTCCAAAGCAGTCGACGGCCCTCCCGTCCGGACCGGTACGGGTACAAACTGGCTCGCCGTCTACGCCGCCATACGCAAGAGTGGTGTACACGCGCGAACCGAGCGGCGGTCTGCTGTTATAGGGAGCCCTATGCCCGGTCCAGTCTGAGGCAACTGCGACCATCGCGCCAGGCAGCATAGCGGGACCAGACATAACCTGACCTGGACCGTCGTTACCTGCTGCGCAGACTACTAGCGGGATGGTGTGGTGAGCTCGGCGAGTCAGTACGGCCGCCAAACCTTCTGGGTAGACCCCTTCCATCACGCCCGGTCGCACCGTCAGCGGTATTGCGACCACATGCCACTCCTCCAACAGCGCCAGGGACAAGGCCCAGTAGACAGTCGCTGCGTCGGCCTGGCGGTCGACAGGTCGATACACCCTGGAGCTGTGTACTTCAGCGTCAGGCGCCACGAGGCGGGCAAGAGAACCCACGCTGGTTCCGTGTCCGCGATGGTCTATCGGCTCTTCACTGCCCGCGTGCGGCAGGAGAGGCGTGAACTGGCTGTGGGCGTGCTCGTCGCCCGTGTCGAGCACGAGGACGCGACGAGGATCGACACCGTTGCGGTGTGAGTACGCGCCAAGTGCGTCGTCGGGAACGACCACCGTTGGAATCTGATTGAGTGCATCAAGTCGCTCAGGCGGCCACGTGATGGTCCACGATCTTCGTCTCTCGGGCATGGTCGGCGACTGCTGAGTCAGAGTGGCGGGTACAAGGAAGTACCCCTCCTCAACGACAACGTCCTGAATATCTAGACGGCCGAGTCCAGTTCGCACTGTAGAGGTGACAGCTTGTGACAAGCCGGGCGGGTGCTGCGCTCGGGCGACATAGACAACTTGGTCAGCATACTGCTCCATTCCTTGGGGCATCGGCAGGAGGGCTGGCGGAGGCGCGCTCGCTAGAAGCGCCTGGTCAGCTATCAACCTGTCCCAGTTTTCGATGATTGTTGTTAGAGACGCTCGACTGCCGATCAGCGTCGAGAAATCCGCAGGTTGGGCCCTGTCGGCCTCGGTCTCCTCTGGCGGTGGAGATGGTGGACCCCCAGTCGGCGTTTCGCCGACGGGATCACCGCTCGCCGGCGGAAGAAGGGGGGCCGCAGGCCGCCGCTGCTTACGGGTCGTGGTGGCAGTGGAGACATCTGCCGGGTGGTACACCGACGCGGCTTTCGGGGTGAGCGCGGGAGGTACCTGGCTCCCCCCCGCTCCGGCAGGTTGGGATTCCTGCAAAGCGGCGCCGGACATTGGTGTCCCGTGCGCAGGATCGAGGGTTGTCGAATGTGCGTCACTGCCCGCAAAAACGACCGGCGTGGGCCTTCCATTTAAGTCGATTACCCCGCGAACTTTGAATGTCTGCATTGTCCAAAACGCGACCGATTGGAGCGTCGTTGGCTCCGCCACACTGGGCGACCCTGTTGGGGAGCCTCGCAAGTCCGGACTGATCTCTAGAGCGCCCGAGGTATTAGCTTCGAGATCAGCGAAGGTCACGCCCTTGGTGTTAGCTAGAGCCTGCTGGGGCGGTTCAAGAGGAGTGGCCGCCTGCCATTCCTCAGCACAGATGTGCGCCGCCGCCGTGTAAGTAACGGGTGACGAAGCAGCATCCGACACCTGCGTCGGGTCGTCATCATCCACCCGCACGAAACTCCTCAGCGGGCCTTTATCCGTGTATGAATTCTGTAGCTCTACCGCGCCTGAGCTTCCCAATACGCCTGATGCAATCAAGTCATCGACTGGGAAGGTAATTTGAAGCCCGTCTCCTTCCAGCCGCAGAGGTACGGCGATCGTCGCTTTCCATCTGGGCAGTGTGTCCCATGGCCGCTGGTGGCGACTCTCGTGCAGCAAACCCTCAGACCGCTCAGGCATCCCTGTGACGTGGACATCTGTGGTCACGCCTTGGTGTCGGCGCCATGAGCCTTCGGCACTTCCGATCACGGAAGAAGCCAAAACATCAAGGTCTTCATTCCCCAACGCGCCCGGTGCACCAAGCTGCTGTGCTTTGGATGGATATACGTGCGTTCTGGGTATTGTCGGCCCGTCTGCGTAGGCAATCGACTCGTTGCCCAGCTGGCGGCTGACCGCGGTTTGATCGGCAGGGTTAGTGACAGACAGAGCGTCACGTCGTCCATTGCCTGACGATGGGGTCAAGAAGGCCAGGGTCTTGTTGAACTCAACTACCCCGGTGAACCGTCCCTCCGGTGCCAGTGAACCTTCCGTGGTAGCAAGATCTAGGTACTTCGCTCCGCCGATCTCTAACGCGTCGCCGAGCAAGCCCGGAACTGAGACGTCCGGGGAGGAGAGCGCACTTATTGGTGTGATGCTGAGTGGTACGTCACTAACGGGCAGCCGTCCGCTAAGCAGTACCGCGCTAGGGTTCGACCCTGAGACCACCTCGGCGTACAAGTCCGGCGTCTCTGCGGTGAGCTGATACCGGCCAGATCCCAAAGTCCGTCCCGGATGCTCCCCGACGTTGGACGTGTAAAGGGCGACCTCGGCATTGATGTCTTTCTGCCTGGTCAGACGTCCAACCTCATCGCGCTTCATCCAGTGACCATCCTGGTGCCTCGTGGCGCTACGAACGATGTCATGCACAGGGTGGCACAGCGAGCAGGGCCCCCACTTCTGCCCCGGTCGGAGTGCGTCGCAACACATCGCAGCTCGTGAGCGCTGTCTTTAGCGATCGATCGCTCGCTGCTGCTTGCGCAGTCGGAGACGGAGACGGAGACGGGGTGATGCCTACCATCGACGACGTGATCCGGAGCGTCACGGATAAAGCGCCTTCGCGGTGAGCTGCAAGTCGCCGTGGCCGCCACCGCGCAATGGTTAGATGCTGGCCTCGCGTTGAAAAGCACGTGCCGGACAGCGTCCTCCTCCCCGTCCGCCGGCATCCAGCCCGTGCCACCGTCGTCAGGCGCAACGACCGGCGGAGACTATTGGCGCTAGGAGGCTGTGTCGCTGAACGACGAGGCGCTCGCCATAGCCGACGCCGGCGAGTCCAAGACCCTCGCCCTCGAGAACGTTCTGGTTGTCGAGTGCTTCGGCGGACCGGTGTATCCGGTGCTAACACGGGTGGCTTCACGTCGCCAGGCGGAAGAAGGTCCAGCGTTGCTCCTGCCAAAATTTGCACGGAGGAGCTCTGGAATCCTATTAAAACGACTTCCGGATTAGTGTTTGCGAGGGGTTCGGTAGTGCTGGCCAGCAATCATTCCAGCGTAGCGCGGCAAAAACGTCAGGGAGCCTAGTGTTGTCCGGTCGACGAAATGTCCAGTTTTGCATGCCGCCGCTGCACTCAGCGCTCGAGACCTCGTCGCCTTCTATGACCCACATAGGGCGGGACTCCCCCGCCACATGGCCGTGAAGAATGTTGCCCGCAGTGGTGACCGTAGGTCACTGCCCCCCTCGTGGCCTACCTGCCGCGAGTAGCCCCAGGGTACCGGCCCCCAGCGCCGGATGCTGTGGGACGCGCTGTCATCGGCATGACCGTATGTCTTGAGGGGCTGCGACCGCTGACGTCGTGCTCGGAGCCTGCGGTTCGGAGGAGCGAGATTAGGTGGTCGCGAAGTGCCCCCGGCAGGATTCGAACCTGCGGCACACGGTTTAGGAAACCGTTGCTCTATCCCCTGAGCTACGGGGGCGCACGCCGAAGCGTAAAGGTTGGTTAGAGCCGAGTGCGCGTGGTGGGCATCGAGCTTCGCCGGCCGAGTCGTCTGGTTCTCTTGGCCGCCGGGCCGCCGGGCGGCCAATCCGAACCTGGTGGCAACGGCTCCGATAGTCGCCTTATCGGACCAGCTTCGCCGGCGACGGCGACGGCGATGGAGGTCTCGGTCGCTGGCTGGGAACGGCATCAGCGGTCCGTACGCCGAGCACCGAGGTGCCGCGCACGTCCACGGCGATCACGGCGAAGCGGCCGCCGGTTGTGGTCCCGGTAAGGCTGCCGGCGGCGTATGGACCTTGATAGACGACCAGGCAGGCTCGCGGCATCGGGCGCGGGGACGGCGATGCGGTCGGGCTGGGGATCGGGGCCTGTGGAAACAACTCGGTTAGCTCTCGCCGTCCGACCGGGCGCACCTGCACCAGCTTGCCGCGGCTGTGCACGGCGCTTCGGGCGACCGGAAGGACTTGAGAGCAGACGTTCTTCGCGGCGGCGTACCCACCGCGGGGCGCACCACAGCCGACCAGTGCGGCGAGCCCCAGCGTCACCGCGACCACCACAGCCGGCCCGCGCCCGAGCGCGGACAGCCGCCCATGCCAGCGGTTGCTCACCTCGGCACCGCAGTCGGCTGCGGGGCCACCCGGGGAGCCCACGTGCGGCTCAGGGTGACGTGCGCCGCCGCCCCGACCGGCAGCAGTGCCCAGTAGGTGATCAACCGATAGAGCAGGACAGCCGCCAGGGTGCTCTGCCCGGTGCCGCCGTAGGCAACCAGAGCCAGCGTGAGACTGCCTTCCACCACGCCGAGGCCGCCGGGGGCGAAGGGGATGATCGCGGCGAGCTGGCCGGCGCAGTAGGCCACCAGCAGCCCGCGCCAGGGCACGCCGGCCGAGACGGCGAAGGCGCACAGCACCAGGCATCCGCAGTCGACCAACCAGCTGGCCGTCATCAAGCTGCCGACCACGGTCCACCCCCGGGGGGTCGGTAACCGCATCCGCGCGCTGGCGGTGGTGTCCGGCCACGGCAAATCCGGCCAGTGGGCCTGGAGGCGCTGCGCCGTGGCCATGCCCCAGCGGTGCCGCATGCCGACCCGGACGAGTGCCAGCACCGCGACCGCGGCGGCCAGCACCGCCGCTGCCGTCCACCGCAGGTCGATCGGCCCGCCGCCGCCGGCGATCTCGGCGCCGATCAGTCCCAGGCCGCCCAGCACCGTGAAGTACACCAAGACGGTGACCGCCTGCACGGCCACGCCGATGTACTCCTCCACCCCGCGCCGATGCAGCTGCCGGACGACGTACACCCCGGCAGCCGCAGACCCGACCGGGATGACGTTGCCCAGGGCCTGGGCCGCCGCCGACAAGGCGGTGAGTCCACCGGTGCCCACGGAGTGGTCGCAGGCTCGCAGTAGCCGGCGCTGACCCGCGGCGTACGTCGTGTAGCTCGCCACCTCCAGCGCCACGGCAAAGATCACCCAGCCGACCGAGACGTGATGCAGCTGTCCGAAGGCGGCCGCGAACTCCGGCGCGTTCTGGGTGATGGCCCAGGTCGCCGCCCCGATCACCGCGGCCAGCACGACGGCGAGCAGCAGCCGGCGCAACCCCGGTCGACGTGCCGACGCAGACCGCGGCTGACTCACCGCGGCCGCGGGGCCGCCGCTCACCGGCTGTTCACGACCCCGACGCTAGCCCCGCGGGTAGCGCCGCGCACCAGTCAGCGAGCGGCTCAGGCTCACCTCTGAGCTTGGGGTGCCGATTAGCTTGGGGTGCCGAGCACTACGCTATGCGCAGGTCACGTAGGTGCCGCATGGCATAGCCCGGCCGCTTATCGTCGTACCGTGCCTGCATCCGCCCTGTCCTCCCCGCCGTTGCCCAGTGTCCCGTCCGCCGCCGCGCGGCGGTGGCGAGTCCTGCGGTGGGCGATGGTGGCGCTGGCCGGGGCGGTGTTCATCGGGTTGGCCGTCGAGGTCGTGCTCGGTCGGGGCATCGTCGGTTTCGACGTGGCGCTGCGCGACGCTCTGCGCGAGCACGGCCGTGGGCCACTGGGGTTGGCGGCGCGGCTCTTCACCGACGTGCTCAGTCCGCCGTTCGACGTCACCGTGCTGCTGGCCGTGGCTGGCGCGGTGGCGAACCGCCGGGGAAACTGGCGACCGCTGATCTTCGCGGCTGGCCTCCTCGGCGCGCTCAGCGTCAGCGTGCTCGGCCTGAAGTACGGCATCGGTCGGCCGCCACCCGACGCCATCGCGCACGCCAAGGGTGCCTTCCCCAGCGGCCACACCGCGAGCCTGCTGGTCTGCGGCGGTGGGCTGGTGTTCCTGCTGGTGCCGCCGCGACGTCGACCCGCAGCCTGGCTGGCGTTGGCCGCGACCACCACGGTGTTGGCTGGTTGCCTGGTCTATGACCGGTTCCACTGGTTCAGCGACGTGGTCGCCGCCGCCGCGCTGGGGGTCGTCGTGCTCGGAGTAATGCAGCGCTGGGCGCCCAGTCATCCGCAGTCACAGCCGCAGCTGGCCGAGGTTAGGGCCGCCTCAGCCCCGGTCGATCCAGCTGCTGATGTCGGTGACGATGTGGTCGACACCCTCCCAGGCCTGACCTTGGCCGTGCCCGCCAGCCTGGCCCTGTGGTTGACCGGGCTCAGCCTCGTGCTGGCAGTCGGCCGGCCGTACCGGCTGGCCGACCTGCTGACCGACTTCTGGACCCGGGCGGCGGCCTCCGCCGCACCCGGCCACTCGGCGGCGTTGGCCCAGGCTCCGCTGGCCACGCTGCTGGGTCTGGCGGCCGCGGTCTGCGCCGGGCTGGCGCTGTTGGCCCTCACTCGCAGCGTCCGGTGGCGCTGAGTCGCACTGCCGGGCGGCGCCGGGCCGAGATCACGCGGTTGCGGCCTCGGCCGCCGGGAACCGGTGCGCCGCCACCTCGGCCAGCAGCCGGTCCCGGTCCTCCGGCGGCAGGAAGGACGCGCGCACCGAGTTCGCCGCCAGCTCACGCAGCTGTTCGTCGGTCAGTCCGAGCTCGCGCTGGACGGCGCGGAAGTTGTCCTCGACGTACCCGCCGAAGTACGCCGGGTCGTCGCTGTTGATGGTGACCAGCAGGCCGGCGCGCAGCAGCGCGGGCAGCGGGTGATCGGCAAGCTGGTCCACGCAGCGCAGCCGGACGTTGGACAGCGGGCAGACGGTCAGCGGCACCGCCTCCGCGGCCAGCCGGGCCATCAGTTCCCGGTCCTCGACGCAGCGGATGCCGTGGTCAATCCGCTCGACCCTCAGTACGTCGAGGGCGTCACGGATGAATGCCGGCGGACCCTCCTCGCCGGCATGGGCGACCCGACGCAGCCCAGCCGCCCGCGCCCGGTCGAACACCGGGCGAAACTCCGCCGGCGGGTAGCCGACCTCGGCCGAGTCCAAGCCGATACCGATGATCTTGCCAGCGTGCCGCAGCACGGCACCGAGGGACTCCTGTGCCGCCTGGACGCCGCGGTCCCGCAGGAAGCAGGCGATCAACGCGGTGGAGACGCCGTGCCGGTCGCGGCTTCGGTCCAGGGCGGCCCAGAGCCCGTCGACGACCAGCTCGAGCGGTAAGCCGCGGCTGGTATGCGCCTGCGGGTCGAAGAAGATCTCGGCGTGCCGCACGCCCTGGGCCGCCGCTCGGGTGAGGTAGTCCTCTGCCAGATCGGTGAAGTCCCCGGCCTGCACCAGCACGGCCAACGCCGCGTAGTACAGGTCGAGGAAGGACTGCAGGTCGGTGAACGCGTAGCGGTGGCGCAGGTCCTCGACGTCGGCAAACGGCAGGCGGATGCCGTTGCGCTCGGCCAGGGCGAAGACCAGTTCGGGCTCCAGGGTCCCTTCAATGTGGACGTGCAGTTCCGCCTTGGGCAGTGCCGGCCCGGGCGCGGGCTCCAAAGTCGGCTCCAGTGTCGGCCGCCCGGTTAGGAGATCCCCAGCCACTGGGTGATCGGGTTCAGGGCGAAGTAGATGGCGAACAGGATGGCGACTACCCACACCAGCACGTGCACCTCGCCGGCCCGGCCGCGCACCAGCTTGAACAGCGCATAGGAGATCATGCCGGCGCCGATGCCGTTGGTGATGGAGTAGCTGAACGGCATCAGCACGATGGTCAGGAATGCCGGGATGGCGATGTCCCACTCGTCCCACGGGATGTCCTTCACCTGCTGCATGAGCAGGAAGCCGACGGCCACCAACGCCGGCGACGCCGCCTGGGACGGCACGATCGTGGTCAGCGGAGTGAGGAACAAGGCCACCACGAAGAAAGCGGCCGTGAACACGTTCGCGAGCCCGGTTCGGGCGCCTTCGCCGACGCCGGCCGCGGACTCGATGAAGCAGGTGTTCGATGAGGCCGAGGCGATCCCGCCAGCGCTCGCGGCCAGGCCGTCGATGAACAGCACCCGACCGATGCCGGGCAGCCGACCGGTCCGGTCCAGCAGGCCGGCCTCGTTGGTGACGCCGATGATCGTGCCCATCGCGTCGAAGAAGTCCGACAGGATCAGCGTGAAGGCGAAGATCACGGCCGTGAGCACCCCGACGTGGGCAACGGCTCCGAACAGGCTGAAGTGACCGAACAGCCCGAAGTCCGGCTTGCCGACGATGCCTTTGTACTTCGGCGTGGTCAGGCCCCAGGACTTGATGGTCGCCAATGCCTCGATGATCACGGCGAGGATCGTCATGGCGATGATGCTCAGCAGGATGGCGCCCTTCACCCGGCGTACCAGCAGAGCCAGCGTCAGCAGAACGCCGAGGCAGAACACCACCACCGGCCACCCGGTCAACCGACCGGTCAGGCCCAGCTGGACCGGCACGGTGGAGCTGGCGGCATCGGGTATCCGACTGACGAATCCGGAGTCGACGAAGCCGATGAAGGCGATGAACAGCCCGATGCCCACGCTGATGGACTGCTTGAGCGCCATCGGAATGGCATCCATGATCGCCTGTCGGGCACCGGTGGCGACCAGGATGCAGATGCCGAGGCCTTCGATGACGACCAGGCCCATCGCGTCCGGCCAGGACATCTGCGGTGCGAGCTGGAAGGCCACCACGGCGTTGAGCCCGAGGCCCGAGGCGATGGCCAGCGGCAGGTTCCCGCCGACGCCCATGATCAAGGTCATCACCGCGGCGACGAGCGCGGTGGCGGTCGTCAGCTGGCCGACGCTGAGCCTCTGGCCGAACTTGTCGACGCCGCTGCCGAGGATGATCGGGTTCAGGACGACGATGTAGGCCATGGTGAAGAACGTCGCCAGGCCGCCGCGGAACTCCCGCGCCACAGTCGAACCGCGCTCGCTGATCCGGAAGAACCCGTCCAGACCGCCGGGCCCGGTGCCACCCGCGGTCGAGGGGCTTCGCGGCGACGAGCTGGCCGGCTGCAGCACCTCGTGCGTGGGGGGCATCCCGGTTCCTCCTGCCTCTGCAGCCGTCGGCGACGTGCGGCTCGCCCGGGTCCCGGAGACCGACCGGCCCCCCGGTTGCGTGGATAAGGTAGTCGCAGCGCTGTCTTGGTCAAGTCACGGTTTTGGCCAGCGTCGGTACACCGCCGGACCTCGGCATTGGTGCCAATGCCAGCCCCTGCGGCGTCCCGAGCGGAATGGTCACCGTGTGGGCGTAGCCCTCGTTGCGCACAATCACCGAAGGGAAGACTCGTCGCAGGAGCTGCGCTACTGCGGTGTTGTTGGCCAGCACAGTGGCCGTGAAGACCCGCACACCTCGGTCGATGGCCAGGTCAGTGAGCAGGGGGAGCAGAGTCGTGCCCACGCGCCGTCGCTGCCAGGCATCCTCGACCAGGATGGCTATCTCGGCTTGGTCGTCCGCGGCGCCAGTCCAGTCGTACCGGGCCACCGCGACGACCGCCCCGTCGCACATGGCCACCAGGGCCTCTCGCCGAAAGTGATCCACCTCGGCCAGCCATTGCAGCGTTGCCGGCCGCGGCCGCCGGATTGCGGTGAAGAACCGGTTGTACGTCGTCTCCGGAGAACACCTCTGCAGCAGGTCTCCGAGGCGCGGGGCGTCGTCCGGGGTGATGGGCCGAACGGTCAGCGGCGGAACGCTCGATGGCGGGGTCAGCGGGTCTGTGGTCATGCCACCACCGTCGCAAACGCTTGCTACGAGCTAGCAAATTACAGGTAACGTCTGAACGTCGACATCGGTCGCTGGGAGTGCTGGTCAGCGCGGTCAGGTGCACTGCCTCGCTGGCTGGTTCCGGCTCAGCCGACGGCCAGCACGCCGTGCGCGCCGATCTCGGCGTCGGCGATCTGGTGCGTGACGATCGAGTAGTGCCCCGGTTCGGTGGCGACCAGCTCGACGAAGCCGCCCTGCGCGGGTGCCAGGTCGAGCACCTGGGCGCCGCCATGCTCGGCGTTGCCAGGCCGCAGCAGGTACGCGCCTTCCTTGAACACCGTGTCGAACTGCGTGCCCACTACATGGAAGGCGCTGGCCCGCTCCGGACCGGCGTTCAGCACCCAGATCCGCACCCGCTGTCCGGGCTCGGCAGTCAGCGGGACCGCGTCGTACTGCCGAACGTAGCCGTTGAAGACGACGGCGTCGGCGGTGCGAGCGCGCAGCTTGGCGTCGTCGGCGGTGCCGTTCGGCGGACCCAGGTAGAGCTCCGACTGAACCAGCGCGAACTCCCGATCCACCGGCGGGAGCCCCGGCGGGTCGATGACGACAGCGCCGTACATGCCGTTGGCGATGTGGTCGAGCATCGGCGCGGTCCCGCAGTGGTACATCCAGGCGCCGGCGAAGCCCGCGGTGAACCGGTAGACCAGCGACTCGCCGGGCTGGATGGTCCGCATCGGCTGGTCCGGGGAGACCGAGCCGGCGTGGAAGTCGATGCTGTGGCCCATCGAGCCGTGGTTGACCAGAGTGACCACGAACGTGTCGCCGACCCGGCCGTGCAGCGTCGGCCCCGGCACGGTGCCGCCGAAGGTCCACATCCGTTGCCGCACGTCCGGCGCCACCTCGATGTCCTTATCGACCACGGGCAGCGTCACGGCGTGCTCGGTGCCAGCGGGTGCCGGCGCCAAGACCGGGTCGTACGGCGTGAAGCCGCCGCCAGGCGTGGCCTTGGGGTCGACGGTGGCGTCCGAGGCGCTGCCGGCCGCCGCTTGGGTGCCGGCACCCGACACATGGATCGCCATCGTCATTCCGGCGGCGCGGTGGCCGGGCACTGTGCACCAGGCGTCGAGGCCCGTCGTCACCACACCCACGGACAGCCGCTGCGACTCGCCCTCGGCCAGCCGCCGGGTCTGCGGCCCGTCGGCCACCTTGAGGTCGTGCCGGCCGCGGTCGCGATTGGTGACGTCGAGAACCAGGTTCGTCCCGGCCGGTACGTCGATGGAGCGCGGCTCGATCGTCATGTCGCCCAGCGACACGGCGACCACTTGGGTGGCGCCGGCGGCCCGGGAAGTGCTCGCGCCGCCGGCGGCAGCCCCGTGGCCGAGGTCACCGACGGCGATCGCGGCCCCCAGCAGCACGATGGCCAGGCCCACTGCCCCGGCTACGACGACCGCTCGGCGGCCCGAGCCGGGGCCGGTACCTGCTGGCGCTGAGGCTGTCGGCGCGGGCGGCGGCGGAGGCGCCTCCGCCGTGACCAACAGGCTGGCGGCAAGCAGCACGAAGGCGCCGAGCGCGGCCACGACCAGCGTCCATCCCAGCGCGGTCAGCCAGGACGGCCCGGACACGGCCAGGCCCAGCACGCCGAGGTTAACCGCGACGATGCGCGGGAGCCATGCCTGCTCCAGCGTGGCTGTGGCCTGCCGGGCGCCGGCGGGTCCGCGGCCGAGCACCACCGGCAGCAGGAAGGTGAGCGCGCCGGTGAGCACCTGGCCGACGAAGCCCACCAGCAGCACCGGCACCAACCGGTCGAGCGGGACGGCCACCGCTTCCACGGCCGGCGCTCGGAGCATGATCACCACGTCCGCCACCACGGCGACCGCCAGCCAGGTGGTGCCCGCGGCCAGCAGCCAGGTCGCGGCGGTGTGCGGGTGCCGCTGGACGGCGGTGCGGACCAGCGGGATCAGCGCGGTGACGAGCCCGGCGGCGTACAGCACCAATCCGGCGGCGGCGCCGAGGGTCGAGCCGGCCAACAGTGCAGCGATGGTGGCGGTGAGGCCAACGACAGTCAGCGCCAGCGTGCGGTGGGCGGCATCCTTGGTGCCTTCGACCATGCGGGTGCGCAGCGCGGTCGGCCAGAGCGTGAACTCGGTGCCGAGCACCGTCAGGGCGACCCAGCCCAGCACGTTGGTGTGCACGTGGGCGGCGTGCAGCCGGCCGTCCCAGACTCCGCGCGCGTGGCCGGTGGCCAGCAGCGTGCCGAACACGATGCCGGCGAGCAGAAAGACCCCCGCGGCCACGTAGAACCGGGTGATGGCGCCGAAGCGCGTCTGCAGCGCCCGGCGCCCGAGCCGGACCAGGCCGGCGAGGTGGACGCCGATGACCGCGGCGACGACGCCGGCACCGGCGGTGGTCAGCACCGGGTGGTCGGTGGCCACCCCGGCGAGTACGGCGAGGATGCCGACGTTGAGCCCCACCAAGCGCAGGCCGACCTGACGCCGAGAGGCAGCCGGCGCCCGCAGCAGCGTGGTGGCGAAGTGCTCGCTCCAGGTCACTATCGCGTTGGTGACCGCGCCGAACAGGAACAGGTGGACGGCAAGCCAGCGCGGAACTGGCAGCGCATCGCGGGCTACGACCGCCAGTGCGCAGGCAGCGAGGTAGGCCAGCACGACCGCGTTTGCCCGGGTGTGCCAGGTGGCCCGCGGGTTGCGCTGCGGCGCCGTACCCAGAGGCACGGAGACCCCGCCGCCGGAGGGCCGGAGCGGTGGGTCGGCGGTTGGGGCGTCGACGGTTGGGGCGTCGGCGGTTGGGGCGTCGGCGGTTGGGAGCAGCCGGCGGCCCTCCGGTACGACGTCCGCACCCGCGCCGTTGTCCTGCACCACCCGACCCTCCTGGTCACGTCCGTTGCCTGGCGCACCCGCCCGCCATCCAATCCTCACACGCGCCAATACACGCGCCAATCCTCAAACGCGCCAGCGCCATGAGACCCCGCCTCGTTCGGGCTGGTGCTGGTCATTCGCTGCCGCATCCTCTACACGGTCGCCGCCGCCGTACCCGCCCCCGCGAAGGTGCGGGTGACGGGGGCCGTCCGCCGGCTGCACCCACTCCAGTTCTCGATCTGCTCGGCAGAGACACCTGCATCTGTACAAGGGCAGGGCTTACTTGTACAGTTTGCGGCATGGCGACGATGAACATCAGCGCGGCGCGGGAGAACTTGCCCGCCGCCGTCGACCTGGCTCGGAGTGAGGCTGTGTTCATCGAGCGCTATGGACGTCCCGCTGCCGTGCTCCTGAGCCAGCAGCGTTACGAGGAGCTGACGGCCGCCCTCGAGGAGGCTGAGGACGTTGTCGCTTTTGATGCGGCGATGAGCGAAGAAGGCGCAAACATCCCGTGGGAGCAGGTGAAGGCTGACCTCGGCTGGGTGTGAGCAATTACCGGATCGAGCTGCGGCCAGCGGCCGTTCGAGCCCTTCGCAATCTCGACCCGCCAGTCTCGCACCGCATCCACGGTGCGATCGCCATGTTGGCGCACGACCCCCGGCCACCGGCCGCGCGAGCACTCCGGGGTCGGCCCGGATACCGGGTGCGGGTCGGTGAACACCGCATCCTCTACACGGTCGCCGACGACGTCCTGCTCGTGGTTGTGGTCACGCTCGGACACCGACGTGACGTCTACGACCGGTGACCGAACGCGGGTACGCTGCGGCCCGATCAGTCGAGCGGTTTGCGGGAGGCTGCGATGCAGGTGTTCGACGTCATGACGAAGGCGAGCGTGACGGAGACGCCGACGGAGAGCCTGACTCAAGCCGCGACGCGGATGTGGACCCAGCAGACCGGGTCGTTGATCGTGATGGACGGTCCGCGGCTCGTCGGGATCATCACCGAGCGGGACGTGATGAAGGCGGTCGCCCGCGGGCTCGACCCGGCCACCACGCCGATCACCGAGATCATGACCCCCGGGGTGCTGACCGTCAGCCCGGCGACCCCGCTAAACGAAGCCGCTCGGCACATGGCCTCGCGCTGGATCCGGCACCTGCCCGTGGTGGAGGACGGCCAGGTGATCGGGATGGTGTCCCAGCGCGACCTCGTCGGCGTCTTAGCCGCTCTCACCAGCGATCCCGACCTCAGTGAGCTGGCCAGCGACGAACTCGTCCGCGGCCGCCGGTTGGCCCGGATCGAGCAGGGTGACCTCGACTAGCCCGGCCGGGGAGTCGGACTCGGACCCAGACCGCCGGCTGCTGCCGCAACGCCACCGAGAGGCTACCGACGAAGGCTGGAACGAAGCCGACCAGCCCGACGACCTGACCCGCCTGCTGGCCGAGCGCCCGCCACACTATGACCGCTAAGTCAACTGCGACCGCTGAGTTGTGGTCCGAAGCTGGTGCCACCCCGACCCACAGGAGCTGCCCGTGCTCGACGAGGCCGACGTCACCGCGACGCTGACCGCCGCCCTCACCACCGGCGGGGACTGGGCCGAGATCTACGCCGAGCAGCGCGACTCCACCGCGATCCGGATCGAGGACCACCGGGTCGAGGAGCTGACCAGCGGGCGCGACATCGGCGCCGGCGTCCGGGTGGTCCGCGGGCCGCAGTCGGCGTACGCCTACACCAACGTACTGTCCCGCGACTCCCTGGTGGCGGCGGCGAAGGCGGCGGCCGCGGGGATCGCGGGTGCGCAGCACGCCAGCGTGGCCGACCTGACCCGGGAGAGCCCGCCAACCCGGCACCCCATCCGGCTGGCTCCCGACGACGTGGACAAGGCGACCAAGGTTGCGCTCACCCGGCGGGCGGAGGAGGCCGCCTGGGCGCAGGGGGCCGAGGTGCGCCAGGTGCTGGCGGCGTACGCCGATGTCGCCCAGCGGGTGTTTCTCGCCAACTCGAACGGCCATCTGTCCGACACCACCCGGGTGCGCTCCCGGCTGGTCGCCCAGGTGGTGGCCGCCCGCGACGGCCTGGTCCAGACCGGGTTCGAGGGGCCGGGGGCGTCGCGCGGTTTCGAGCTCTTCGGCGAGGTGACGCCGGAGTCGGTCGGGGAGAAGGCGGCCCAGCAGGCGCTGCGGCTGCTCGATTCGGTGCCGTCGCCGGCCGGCGAGATGACCGTCGTCCTCAATGCCGGGGGCGGCGGCGTGCTCTTCCACGAGGCCTGTGGCCACGGGCTGGAGGCGGACGCGATCGCCAAGGACACCACTGTGTACGCCGGACGCCGTGGTGAGCAGGTCGGTAGCGAGCTGTTCACCGGGGTCGACGACGCCACGTTGCCCAACGGCTGGGGTTCCTTCGACGTCGACGACGAGGGCGCCTCGGCCCAGCGCACCGTGCTGTTCGACCACGGCGTACTCGCCGGGGAGATGAGCGACCGGATCTCGGCGTACAAGCTGGGACTCACCGCCTCCAGCGGGAACGGCCGCCGGCAGTCCTACGCCTCGGTGCCGCAGCCCCGGATGACGAACTCGCTGGTTCTGCCGGGCGAGTCCGGCCCGGCCGCCGTCATCGCCGACGTCGCCCACGGCCTGTACGCCGAGGGCCTTGGCGGCGGCGAGGTGAACCCGGCCACCGGGGACTTCGTCTTCGGGATTACCGAGGCCTACCTGATCTCCAACGGCGAGCTCACCCAGCGGATCCGCGGCGCCAACCTGATCGGCAACGGTCCCCGCGCCATCTCGCTCGTTGACGCGGTCGGCACCGACTTTGCGCTCAAGCAGGGGATGTGCGGCAAGGGCGGTCAGTGGGTGCCGGTGGCCTTCGGCACGCCGACGCTGCGCATCGCCCGACTCACGATCGGCGGGACCGGCTGATGGGCGAGCTGTTGGACCTGGCCACCTCGGCGCTGGTCGGCGCCCAGGGGGGCGAGGCCGTCGAGGCCTATGCGGTGCACGGCGTGGCGACCTCGGTCGCGGTGTACGGCGGGGAGGTCGAGACCCTGACCTCGGCGGAAACCCGCGGGGTCGGCGTCCGGGTGGTGGTGGACAGGCGGCTGGGCTTCGCCTCCTCCTCCGACGTGACGCCGCCCGGACTGGAGCGAGCGTTGGCACAGGCCCGGTCGAACGCCGCCTTCGGCACGCCGGACGTAGGCAACGTGCTGCCCGAGCCGGCGCCCTGGGAGCCGATGCCGGCCATCCTGGTGCCCGGGCTGGAGTCCGTGCCGGCCGCCCGCAAGGTCGAGTTGGCGCTGGAGCTCGAGCGGGCCACCCTGGCGGCCGATCCCCGGGTACGGGCGGTGCAGCGGGCGACGTACGGCGACGGGATATCCCGCGCGGCGGTGGCCTCGACGACTGGGGTGTCGGCCGAGTACGCGCGCAGCGACGTCTATGCCTATGTCTCTGCGCTGGCCCGCGCCGGGGAGGAGACGCAGACCGGGTTCGGACTGACCACCGGGCGCTCGGTGGCCGAGTTGGACATCGCCGCCGCGGCGGCCGAGGGGGCGGCTCGGGCGGCGCGGCTGCTGGGCGCGCGCAAGCCGGCGACCACCACCGTGCCGGTCGTGTTCGACCCGCTGGTGACCGCGCAGTTCCTCGGCGTACTGGCGTCGATGTTCAGCGCGGAGGCCGTGCAGAAGGGGCGGTCGCTGTTCGCCGGCCGGCTCGGCGATCAGGTGGCCGACGCCGGGTTGTCCATCGTGGACGATGGGCGGCTGCTCGACGGTCCGGCGGCGGCGCCGGTGGACGACGAGGGAGTGCCGACCCGGCGGACGGTCCTGGTTGAGGACGGGGTGCTGCGCCGGTTTCTGCACGACACCGAGACGGCGGCACGGGACGGGGACGGTACGACGTCGACCGGCAACGCGAGCCGCGCCGGGCACACGTCCACGCCGGGCGTCGGGCCGAGCAACCTGTTCCTGGACGGAACGGCGGTGCCCGTGGCCGACATCCTGGCGGCCGCCGACGGCGGGCTCTACGTCCAGGACGTCTCCGGGCTGCACTCGGGCGTCAACCCGGTGTCCGGCGAGTTCAGCGTCGGGGTCACCGGGCTCTGGGTGCGCGGCGGGGAGCTCGCTGAGCCGGTGCGCGAGGCGACGGTGTCCTCGACGATCGTGGAGATGCTGCGCGCCGTGGCGATGCTCGGCGAGGACCGCCGATTCTTCCCGGTCGGCGGATCCCTGGCCGGAGCCACGCTGCTGCTCGGATTCATGACGGTGGGCGGGACGTGACCCGCTACTGGAAAACTTCACCGCCGGCGACGTGATCGAGCTCGGCCCAGGGTGAGCGGCGCCCGTAGCGCCGAGCCGGCCTGCCGTACTGCCCGCGCTCGTGCATTTCCACCCGAGCATCTCCTACGAGGATTTCGTCGAGGGCTACCGGCCGGCTGCCGGAAAGGGCGACGGCACGGTGAGTTTCGAGCTCACCCCGGGTCCGCTCAGCCGCCTGGTGCGCGCCGCGCCGGTCCGTCCGTGAGCTCGGCAGGTTGCTGGAGGAGGTCGATGTGGTGGCCATCGTCCAGGTGCAAGCGAACGGAGAGTGGCTGTTGCTTGGGGAAGCTCACCTGCTCGATGTGGCGGCCGACGACTGCCTCGAGTTCGAACCCGACAGTCGTCGCCCGGAGCGAGTCGAGGCGCGCGAGCGCGTAGCGGAGCCGCGCCCTCGCCGTCCAGCTGATGCAGGTCACGCGGACGATGTCCAAGCGATCAAGCGTCGCTCGATACGTCAAGTCAACGACGGCTTCGGGAACGAGGCCATCGGGCGAGGCCGGCACCGGCAGGTAGCCGACTACGCGGCCGGCCATCAAGTTGCCTCGGTCGAGGGCAAGGTCATTGGGAATGACCAACGGACTGGCTGTGAAGGTCCGATCCAGGGTCTCGTTGTCGTCCGCCGTCCGGGTCGCGGCGTCCCCGTCGAGCCCGCGTTTGATGAGGCTGTTGCGGAGACGGTTCCACTCCTTGTCAAAGTGACAGTCGTGCGAAGTGACCATTACGAGCGCAGGTCCGGTGGCCAGACGAAGTGGATCGTCGAGATTCGGAAGATCAACTGTCACGTCGGCTGCGTCCAGCGACACCCACGCTTGCGGCGTGTAGCGGTCCTCGGCAACGAGGCGCGCGACGCCGGCAAGCAGGATGTCGCCCTGCCTTGGCGGCCCGGCGTCGTCCTCGAAGAACTCGTCGGCCGGGATCACCGGTAGCTCCGCCGCCGGACGCCGGGCTCGTCCTCTTCGAAGGCGGATGCCTCATCCAAGTCCATCTCGTAGGTTGCGTCCGGCCGGATGCTGCGCTCCCACGTTGGTGGCGTCAGCCACCCGTCCACAAGAGCCCGCGCGGCCGCCGCCCAGATCGGCTCGGCCGAGTTCTGCGGTCGCACTCTCACTGAAACCTTTGCTTCCGGGCGGATGGAGGACCGCCAGGTCTGCAGGAGCCTCGTGCCCTCATCCGCCACGCGGTCGATCAACGCCCTCCCGCCGCGCCGCGCGAGGAGAACGTCGCGGACTCGGCCGGGGCGCTCGACAGCGATATCAGCAACGAGGCACGCCAGTGAGCGAAGCACACGGACCCTGTCGGCGGACGGCCTGATCTCACCGCTCACCCATCCCGACAGCGACCGGCGGTCGACGCCGACGGCACGGGCGACGTCCCGTCTTGTCAGACCGTGCGCACAGACCTCGTCGCGAAGGTCGCGTACCTCGTCTGCGATGCTCGGGATCTGCGTTGGCTCGATCGCCGGCGTCGTTGTGATGAGGGGCAGATGGTCGGCCCAGCGCGTGACGCCCGGGATTCCGGCGTTTGTTCCAAAGACGGTGCCAGGTAGCAGACCGGCCCGAAGGGCCACCGTGCGGCCGCGACCACGGCGGGAGGCGACGCTCGACGAGGTCTGCTGGAGGTCAACAGGAGCGGCGGTCACGGACGACCCCCATGAGCGGCCAGGAACTCGTCGTCGACCGTCCACCGGAAGAAACGATAGATTCGCTCGCAGAGGCGCTCGGCGCGGGCAGTCAGCGTGGGCGCGTCGAAGGTTTCCTGCTCGCGCGTGTAGGCATCGATGTCCAAGACCCAACTCCCCACCTCGGCGGCCGCGATGGCGGGATCGATGGTTGCATGAGCCGGCAGGACCCCCCACCGTGCGTGCAGTTCCGCGTTGTCCGGGAGTCCGTAGGTGGTGTCCGAGAACGAGTGGACCTGCTCGACTCCCGCCTCGCCGAGCGCGGCGCCGACCGGTCCCCTGACCTCCGGTTTGATGAGCTCAGCGAGCCGGGCGAGGAGGGTGCCGTCGGTGATCCGATCGACGTAGCGCACCCCGATTCGGTCACAGAACTGCAGGCCCAGATGTCGTTGGGCGGAGCTGAGCACCGCACGAAGGCGCCCCATGAAGTCACTCCGACTCGTGTAGCTGGCGGTGGAGAGCGCGACCGAGTCCGGCGAGAGCGCGACCTGCCAGCGTTCCGGGTGCTCATCGAAGCGCCACACAGTGCCGGCGTTCGTCGTCAGCAGCCGTCCATCTGGGCCAATGAGCACGGCGGTCTGCTGCTCACGCCGCAGCTTCGGGTAGCTCCCGCGAATCGCCTCCTGGAATGCCGCGATGAACTCCTCGGCGACTATGGAGGCGATTCGCTCGAAGCGCGCCTGCGCGACGACAAAGACCAGGGGGGCACCCGGCAGGGGGACCGCGGGCACGACTGGGCCGAACGGCTCAGCGATCATGATTCCCAGTCTACTTCCCGGCATTCCTTCATGGGAAGTGAATCGAGCAGTCCTCCACCGCGCTCGGCCGCAGCTGGGGTCCGGGCCGCCGCTGAGCCGGGCTGCCCCTCCTCGCGTCAGTGGGCGAGCGCGCTTCGACGTGCTTGGCTGTTCGAAACCGATCAGAGGTCGGCAGCTCGCCGCCGGGTTGACTCAACTCGCCCGGGTCGAGGCCTGACCAGCCCTGTGCCCCTCATGCGATCGCCTCCGGTCTGGGCTGAGCGCGGTCGGGTGAGCGAGGGCCGGAACACCATCCGGCGGCTGGAACGCAGCCGGTCAGGCCGACGTTGCCCGCTCGACGTGCGCATGCACCGCGGCCATGTCGAGGGTCCGAACCTGCTCGATGAGGTCGATAAGGGCGGGCTCCGGCAACGCCCCCGGTTGGGAGAACACGAGGACCTGCTCGCGGAAGACCATGAGGGTGGGAATGGACTTGATCCTGGCCCAGGCGCCGAGCTCGCGCTCGGCTTCGGTGTCGACCTTGGCGAAGACGATCTCGGGGTAGGCGTGGGCGGCCCGCTCGAAGGTCGGCGCGAACCGCCGACACCGCCCTGACATCCGAGGAGTGATACCGCGGTGACAGCTTCCCCGCCCCGGGTCGGAGAGGTCGGCCTGCCAACTTCTCCGCTGCTGGACCGGATCCGAGCCAGCGTGATCGGGGACGACGCGATCGTGGAGGGGCCGTACGGGCCGCGGCGAGTCACCTATGCCGATTACACCGCGTCCGGTCGGGCGCTGACGTTCCTCGAGGACTTCGTCCGCGCCGAGGTCCTGCCGCGCTACGCCAACACCCACACCGAAAGCTCGGGGACCGGACTGCAGACCACCCGGCTGCGGGAGGACTCTCGAAAGATCATCCGTGCCGCCGTGGGCGGCGACGAGGACACGCTCGTCATCTTCACCGGCTCCGAGACGGCCAGCAGGCAACCCGAGCCCGGGGTCGCACCGGCGGACAGCCCCGAAGCTCACCCCACGTCAGGCCACGAGCGCCCAGCAGATGTACGACTCCGACGACTACGCCGTCCAGCAGATCGCCGCCGAGTTCGGCGTCACCCGCCCCACCATCTACTGCCCGGAGCGGGCCCGGGCGGACTTCCAGGACCGGCTGACCGAGATGCGGCGCCGCCTGGAGCGCGCCCTGGACCAACGGTTCACCGCAGAGGGCGGGCCGGATCAGCGCGGCGGAGCGGGCGGCGGCGCTGCGCACCGAGCAGGAGTAGGAGCAGGAGACTGTCTGGGTGCGGGTAGCCCTGGAGGACCGACCGGCGGCCGGCACCCTGCTCGCGGCGGAGCTTGCGGGCACCGATCGGGCCGGCGTGGCCGCGAGCGGGCGGGGACGGTCGTGACCGAGCCGGACCGGGACGGGGCAGCCGACGGGCTGGCCGCCCTGCCGATCGACCCCGACCTCGACCCGGCCGAGGACGCCGACGCCGCCGGACGCACGGTCGCGCCGGCGGTCGACGTGTTCGGCGCCCGCCGGCGGCGCCGGCCGCGGCTGCGTGGCCGGGTGCTGGCCGCGGTGTTCGCCGGCGGCTTTGTCGGCGGCCTGGCCCGCTACGCCATCACGGCGGCGTGGCCGACCCCGGGCGCCGGGGTGCCCTGGGCGACGTTCGCCGTCAACACCGCGGGCGCCTTCGCCCTCGCGCTGCTGCTGGTGCTGGTGACCGAGGTATGGCGCCCGACCACCTATGTCCGCCCCCTGTTCGGCACCGGGTTCCTCGGGGCGTTCACCACCTTCTCCGCGGTGGTCACCACCACCGACCAGCTCGCCGCCCGCGGTGCCGCCGGCACCGCCGCCTTCTACCTCGTGATCAGCATGTTCGCCGGCCTGGCCGCGGCGTCGTTCGGTCTGGTGACCGGTCGGGCCGTCGCGGCCTCCCGGCACCGCAACCGGCAGCCGACGGCCGGCCGGCCGTAGTTACCAGGAGGACAAGATGGCCCTGCAGGGACCACGCAGCGACTCACGATCTCTAGCGGCGAGTCCGACCAGTGCCACCACAAGCCGCTCTACGCCGAGATCGTCCGTCGGGCGCACCAGGCCGGGCTGGCCGGCGCGACGGTGCTGCGCGGCATCGAGGGCTTCGGGGCGACCAGCCAGATCCACACCGCCCGGCTGCTCAGCCTCTCCCAGGACCTGCCCATCGCGGTGATCATCGTCGACGCCCCGGAGCGGATCCAGACCTTCCTGCTTGAGCTCGACCTGATCGTGACCGAGGGGGCTGCCGCACGCCGTGACCGTCATGCTGGCCGCTGGCATCGCCGGCGGGTACACCACCTGGTCGACCTGGGCCTGGGAGTCCCGTCGCGCTGGGCGAGGACGGCGGCTGGTGTCCGCGACACGCCGTACGACCGAGCACTGAGCGCACCACGATCGCGACGGCAGGCCCGCGACGAAGGGCCCATGACGCACTTCCGGGCGGCAGCCAGTCTCCCCCCACGGACTTCCGGCGGCGACGGGCTAGCCGACGGGCTAAGCACCCGTTGTCGCCAGGCGCCCGTCGGCCAGCGCGGCGCGGTCTACGTCGTCGAGCGTCGTGACCACGATGTCGGCGCCGGCGGCGGCCAGCAGGTCCGCGTCGTCGGCCCGCGCGATGCCAATGGCGGCCATGTGACCGGCCTTGGCTGCCTCGATCCCGGCGGCGGCGTCCTCGATGACCATCGCCCGCTCCGGCTCGACCGCCAGTAGGCCGGCCGCCGTGAGGAACATCTCGGGATGCGGCTTCCCGTGAGCGAAGTCCCGACCGGAGACGTCGGCGTCGAAGTACTCCAGCAGGGTGAGACCGGGCCGCAGCGAGGGCGAGGAGATGCCGTGCTCCGCGGCGAACGTGTCGAGCCGGATCTTGCTCAGGAACAGCTGCGCGTTCTTCGACGACGACGCGGCCGCCACCCGGATGCCGTCGTCCTTGACGGCAACGATGTATCGCAGCGCATCGGCGTAGGCGGTGAAGTCACCGGCCTCGATCAGCCGGATGACCATTGCCTGCTTATGCGCGGCGTACTCGACGACGCGTACGTCGCGATCGGGCACGTGAAAGTAGTCCAGAGCGGCCCGGGCGCCGTTCATGCGCGGCTTGCCCGAAATCTCCTGCTGGTAGACCGAGGCGGTAAAGGCATCCGGCGACCAGGTCGTGGAGTCGCGGATATCGCTCCATTCCGATTCCATCAACTCGCGCAGCGACTCCCGCCACGCCTTCTCGTGGGGCGAGTCGACGAGTACGCCGTCGACATCGAAGATCGCACCCTGGAACCCGGTGGACATTCGTTCCTCCCTCAAGCCTGGATGTCCTGCTGCCCGACCCGCTGGGCCGCGGGGAGGGTGAACGAGGTGCGCTCTCCGGCGGAGAGCTCGCGAATGTCGTCGCCGACAGCGACTGTGATCGGGCGGCTGCCGCCCTCCGCGTGGGCGGCCAGCGTGAGTTCGCCGCGGGTCAGAGTGATCTCTAGCGGGGTCCGACGGAACTGCATCGAGAACGACAACTCATCCAGCTGGTCGGGCAACCGGGGGTCGAAAGCCAGTACTCCGTCGCGGATCCGCATCCCGGCGTGACACCACTGAACCAGGTCGAGGGTTCCCGCCATGACGCCCATGTGGATCCCCTCCTTGGTGGTGCCGCCCTGGATGTCGCCGACGTCGCTCTCCAGGGCGAACAGGAACCGCTGCCACGAGGCGTTCGGGTCCAGGGTTGCCAACACCCCACCATGGGTAACGAAGCTCAGCGTCGAGCCGTGCGACGTTCGCCGGTCGTAGTAGGCGATGTTCTTGCGCGCCAGGTCGGGGGAGTGGTCGTACCCCAGCCGCTCGAAAAGCCGCCGCAGCTCGTCGCCAGCGAACAGGAAGAAGAGCATCACCGTGTCGGCCTGCTTGGCCAGCTTGTAGCGGTCCGGGTCGTCGCCCTCGGCGCGCAGGATCCGGTCGAGCCGCTGGATGTTGCCGTACTTGGCGCGGTAGGCCTCCCAGTCAAGCTCCGCAAGCTCTTCGTATCCCTCGAACTGACTGATGATGCCGTCGCCATGGAAGGGGACGAACATCCGCCGGCTCATCTCCTGCCATTTGCGCAGTTCGTCGTCGCGCAGGCCGAGTCGGGCGCGCAGCGCCTCGGCCCGGCTCTCCGGCAGCAGCGAGAGCACCTGTCCAGCGACATCGCACAACCAGGCCACCATCACATTGGTGTAGGCGTTGTTGCGCAGTCCGCCCTGCTCGGCGTCCGGGTACTTCTCGTGGAACTCGTCCGGCCCCATGACGCCGTGGATCTCGTAGCGCCCTCGGGTGGGGTTGAAGTGCGCAATGGACGCCCAGAAGCGCGCGATTTCCAGCAACAATTCCGCACCGTAGTCACGCAGGAAGGCCAAGTCCTGCGTCGCCTGGAAGTAGTGCCAGACGTTGTAGAAGATCGCCGCGTTGACGTGCCGCTGGTTGTGGCTGAGGTCGGGCTCCCAGCGGCCGGACAGCGGGTTGAGGTGGATGCGCTGCGTCTCCTCCGTTCCCTCGCTCCCGCTCTGCCACGGGAACATCGCCCCGGCGTACCCCAACTCCCGGGCGGCCGCACGCGCCTCGCCGAGGCGCCGGTAGCGATACATGAGCAGTCCGCGAGTGACCTCCGGAAGCCGATAAGTCAGGAAGGGAAAGACGTACAGCTCATCCCAGAACACGTGCCCCCGGTAGGCCTCGCCGTTCAGACCGCGGGCGGGCACACCCGCGTCCCGGTCGGCGGTGTGGCGGGAGCACACCTGCAGAATGTGGCAGATGTGCAGCCGCAGCAGACGCTGCACCCGCTCGTCGCCGCGGACGCGGAGGTCGCACACTCGCCACAGCTCGTTCCAGGCCGAAACGTGCGGACCGAGCGCCTCGGTGAAGGTCAGATAGCGTGCCGCCGATTTGCCCGCGTGGCCCAGCGTCTCCCCGGTCGCGCGGTCCCGGGAGGTGAAGATGGCGACCATCTTCTCGACCCGCACCGGGCTGCCCTGCTCCACGTCGAAGGCCAAGACCTGCTGGATGTACTCCTCCATCTGGAACAGCCGGCGCGCTACGGCGAGCTGCTCGGATCCGCGGTAGACATGGGTGCGCGCCGCTTGGCTGATGTAGACGTTCGACTGCCGCGTCTCCACCTTCAGGGCGATCACTTCTGGGTCGAACGTGCGCGGGGAAACCGGATCCAGGTGTCGGCCCTCGAGCTGGCGGTACCGGGCGACGTTGGAGTTCAGGACGCGCCCGTCGAGTGCAGACACCACCTCGACCCGGCCGGACCAGTTCTCCGCAGTGACCGTCCACTCGATGCCGGCGTGGTGGGTGTGCGCCATGCTGACGAACCGCCGGCTGCGCAGCGAGGTCTCCCGGCCGCTGCGATCGCGGAAGCGAAGTTCGCGAACGACGATGGCGTTGCGGATGTCTAGCTCATGCCGGTAGGAGAGCACCTCCACGTTGTCGAGTCGAACCGGGTCGTCGCCTTCAATGCGCAACTTGAGCACTAACCAGTTCGGGAGGTTGACCAGGTCCTCGTTGATCACCGGATGGCCGCCGAGGATCGTCGTCTCTCGGTTGTATACGCCGTGGATGTACGTGCCCGGGTAGTGGAGATCGTCGTCGTCCTCCCACTCGGCGGCGCCTCGGGTGCACACGTAGCCGTTGCCGGTCGAGGTCAACGCCTCGCGCAGCCCCTCTTCGGCCGGGTCGAAGCCCTCGTAGGTGAGCGAGAAACCGTTCATCAAGCCTCTCGTTCCATCCGCGCGACGACCGCCTGGGCGGGAGACTAGCGGGCGAGGGACCGCGGCCGGACGAGGTGCGGCATTGGTCACTGTGACCTCCTCTGCGTCGCTGCTTCGTCATCCTTTCAGGTCGGGTGGCGGGGGCAGCCGTCGTCGGCGTGCGAAGGTGGGCATCGTGAGCACGCCCCTCATCCCGGCCGAGGTTCTGGCGTCACCGATGACGGTCGCCCACATCGAGCTCGCGGAGGCGGTCACCGCACACAACTACCGTCCGCTGCCGGTCGTGATCGCCACGGCCGAGGGCGCATGGGTGACCGACGTCGACGGTCGCCGCTACCTGGACTGTCTCGCCGGGTACTCGGCGCTCAACTTCGGCCACCGGCACCCGCGTCTGGTCGCCGCCGCGGGTGACCAGCTCGCGCGGGTGACGCTGACGAGCCGCGCCTTCTACAACGACCAGCTCGGCCCCTTCGCCCGAGATCTGGCCGCCCTGGCCGGCATGGACCTCGTGCTACCGATGAACACCGGGTCGGAAGCGGTCGAGACCGCCATCAAGGTCGCCCGCAAGTGGGGCTACGAGGTGAAGGGCATCCCCGCTGACCAGGCCAACATCGTTGTCGCGGCGGACAACTTCCACGGGCGCACCAGCACGATCATCAGCTTCTCCACGGAGCCGGTGGCCAGGGCCGGGTTCGGGCCGTACATGCCGGGCTTTCGGGTGGTGCCGTTTGGAGACGTCGCCGCACTGGCCGCCGCCGTCGACGTACACACCGCCGCGATACTGCTCGAACCCATCCAGGGCGAGGCCGGGGTGCACATCCCACCCGCCGGCTTCCTGGGCCAGGTACGGCGGCTGTGCACCGAACAGCAGGTGCTGTTCCTCGCCGACGAGATCCAGTCCGGCCTCGGCCGAACCGGGACGACCTTCGCCTGCGAGCACGAAGCGGTTGTCCCTGACATGTACATCCTGGGTAAGGCCCTTGGCGGCGGCATCGTGCCGGTGTCGGCCGTGGTGGCCCGCGCCGATGTGCTGGGGGTCATCCGGCCGGGGAGCCACGGCTCCACCTTCGGGGGCAATCCGCTGGCCGCGGCCGTCGGCCGAGCCGTCGTCGAGCTGCTTGGCTCCGGGGAGCTCCAGGAGCGGGCGCGGCGCTTGGGCCAACGGCTGCGCGAACGCCTGGAGCCACTGGTGGGCAACGGCGTACTGGCGATCCGGAGCCGCGGACTCTGGGCCGGTGTCGACGTGGACCCGGCACTGATGAGCGGTCGTCAGCTGTGCGAACGGCTGATGGGCAAGGGAGTCCTGACCAAGGACACCCACGGTTCGACCGTCCGGCTGGCCCCACCGATCATCATCGAGGAGACCGACCTGGACTGGATGACCGACCAGTTCGCCGCGGTCCTGGCCGAGGTCAGGCTGTCTGTCTGCTGACTGTGTGCGGCTGAGATTCGACCCGCGCTCCTCGTGACCTTTTCCTCTGACCTGATGCCAGCGCCGTGCCGCATCGTGGGACCCGCGCTCGGGCGTCCGGCGGGTAGTTTTGACGCTGTTGCCCAGCCCGGTCACGACCGAAGTGAGGAAAGGACGCCGATATGACGAAGACCATGACCGACGCCACGTTCGGACTCGACGAGGCCAAGATCGCCGAGTTGAACGCCGTCGTGGACCGGGCTCAGGCGGCGGCGGCCGCGTTCCGCAAGCTCGACCAGAAGGCCGTCGACGACATCGTCTTGGCCATGGTGGTCGCCGGGCTGGACGTCGCCATCGATCTCGCCGGGGTGGCGATGGAAGAGACCGGTTTCGGGGTCTTCGAGGACAAGGTCATCAAGAACTACCTGGCCACCGAGTTCCTCTACAACTACCTCAAGGACAAGAAGACCGTCGGCGTCGTCGACCACGACGAAGAGGCCAACATCGACTACGTCGCCGAGCCGATCGGTGTCGTGATGGCCATCACACCGATCACCAACCCGACCTCGACAGTGCTGTTCAAGGCCATCGTCGCGGCCAAGACCCGCAACGCGATCATCTTCCGGCCGTCCCCGCACGCCGTGCGTTCGGCGGAGCGCTCGGCGGCGGTGATTCGCGAGGCGGGCGAGAAGGTGGGGCTGCCGCCCGGCACCATTCAAGTGGTGCCCGACCGTGAGCACGAGCCGACCCACTACCTGTTCAAGCACCCGGGGATCAACTTCATCTGGACCACCGGCGGGCCGACGATCGTCGAGCTGGCCAACTCCGCCGGCAAGCCAGCGATCAGCGTCGGCCCCGGCAACGCCCCCCTCTACATCCACCGCACCGCCGACATCAAGGGGGTGGTGGTCGACGTCCTGATCTCCAAGACGTTCGACGCCTCGATGATCTGCCCGGCCGAGCAGACCGCTGTCATCGACGACGTGGTCTACGACCAGGTCATCGCCGAGTTCCAACGGATGGGCGCACACCTGCTCAGCACCGAGGAGGCCGATCGGCTGGCCGAGTTCGCCTTCGGCTGCAGCACCAAGGTGAACCTGATGGCCCTGGGTCAGCAGGCGCCCGAGCTAGCGCGCCGGGCCGGTATCACGGTGGAGCCGAATACCAAGGTCATGCTTGCCCTGCTCCCGTCAGACCTGGAGCAGTTGGCAGCGCACCCGCTGGTGCAGGAAAAGCTCATGCCGGTGCTCGGGGTGGTCCGCTCGCCGAACGAACAGCACGCCATCGACGCCTGCGTGCTGGTCACCGAGCACGGCGGCCTGGGGCACACCTCGGCGATCTACGCCAACGACGACGACATCGTGCAGCGCTATGCTCACGCCGTCCGCACCGGTCGGATCCTCGTCAACGCCCCGACGGCGGTCGGCGCGTTGGGCGGCGTGTACAACTCATTGCCACCGACGTTCTCGCTCGGCTGCGGGACCTGGGGGGGGTCGAGCACCACGGACAACGTCAATTACAAGAACCTGCTGAACCTCAAGCAGGTCAGCCGGCGCAAGACGCCGTCGCAGTGGTTCCGGGTGCCGTCCGAGACCTACTTCAACGCCGGCGCGATCGAGAACCTGCGCGAGATGGAGGCCAACCAGGTTGTGGTCGTCACCGACCCGATCATGGAAGCCAGCGGCATTGTCGACGAGATCCGCCACCACCTACGCTCTGACAACGTCCGGGTCTTCGCCACGGTGACGCCGGAACCCGATGAGGCGCTGTGCCGACTGGGTGCGGAGATGCTCGAGCGGGTCCGTCCGGACACGATCATCGCCGTCGGCGGCGGATCGGTGCTCGACGCCGCCAAGGCCATGCGGCTGTTCTGGGAGCACCCCGAAGTCACCCTGCGCGAGTTGGCGCTGCCGTGGCTCGACCCACGCAAGCGGGTGGCCGAGTATCCGCAGACGGTGCACAAGGCGCGCTTGATCGCCATGCCGACCACCTCGGGCACCGGCTCCGAGGTTTCCCCGGGCGCCGTCATCACCGTCGGCGACCGCAAGATGTCGCTGATCGACTACACGCTGACGCCGGACACGGCGATCGTCGACCCGATGCTGACCCGCTCGCTGCCACCGGGTAGCACGGCCGACACCGGCATCGACGCCCTGACCCACGCCGTCGAGGCGGCCGTGTCGATCTTCGCCTCGCCGTTCAGCGACGCGTTCTGCGTGCAGGCGGCGCGGCTGATCTTCGAAGCGCTGCCGCGGGCGTACGCCAACGGCAACGACATCGAGGCCCGCACCTCCATGGCGAACGCCGCCACCCTGGCCGGCCTGGCGTTCTCCAACGCCTTCCTCGGCGTGAACCACGCCCTGGCGCACTCGGTGGGCGCGCACTTCCACATCCCGCATGGCCGGACCAACGCCATCTTCCTGCCGCACGTGATGCGCTACAACGCTTCGCTGCCGACCAAGTTCATGCCGGCGCCGGGCTACTCCTCCTACGTCGCGCCGGAGAAGTACGCCCAGCTGGGCAACGTGATCTTCGGTGGTCACACCGACGAGGAGCGCCGTCTGCGGCTGTTCACCGCGGTGGAAGATCTCGTCATCTCCCTCAACATGCCGCTGACACTGAAGGACGCGGGAGTGCACGAGGACGAGTTCGAGGCAGCCATCCCGGACCTGGCCCGGGCGGCTTTTGACGACCCGAGCCTGCGCACCAACCCGCGGATGCCGATGCTGGGCGAGATCATCGACCTGCTGCGCAAGGGCTACTACGGGGCCTGACCTCTCTTCGCCTGCGCCCAGGCGTACCGCCGTCCGATCCGCAGCCGGCGCCGCCCGCTCACTACGGTGGGGGGCGGCGCCGTGTTCTCCGACGGCGGTACGCCGCGGTTTGAGCCGGGACAATCCAGCCGGCGGAGATGAGAGGACCACGGATGCCGACGACGCTGGAGCAGGCCAAAGCCGATCTGATCGACCGCGCCATCCAGACGCTTCGCCAGGGCAGTGGCGGCCTGGCGCAGTTGGAGGCCGCCGGGTTCGAGTGCTTCCTGCGGGAGTACTACCGGCGCACCCCGCCGGACGACATCATCGACCGCAGCGAGATCGACCTGTTCGGGATGGCCTTGGCGCACTGGGAGCTTGGTCGCCACCGCGAAGCCGGTACGCCGCACATCCGCGTCTACACCCCGGTGTTCGAGCAGGACCACTGGCAGTCCGGTCACACCGCCGTGCAGATCGTCACGGACGACATGCCATTCCTGGTGGACTCCACAGGCATGCAGCTCAGCCGACAGGGCCACGGCATTCACCTGATGGTTCATCCGGTCTTCCAGGTGCAGCGGGACGCCGACGGCCACATCGTCAAGATCACATCGATCAACCGGAAGTTCGACGGTGCTCGGGCGGAGTCCTTCATCCACATCGAGATCGACAGGCAGACCGAGCCCGAGATGTTGGAGGACATTTGCGCCGACTTGGCTCGGGTGCTGGCCGATGTGCGGGCCGCCTACGAGGACTGGCCGGCCATGCGGCAGGCCGCCTTGGACGTCGCCGGTTCGCTGGGCGAGCCCGTGCCGACACCGGCGGCCGAGCGGGACGAGGCGCGCGCGCTGCTGGAGTGGATGGCCGATGACCACTTCACCTTCTTGGGCTACCGGGAGTACAACCTGCTCGTCGAGACCGGTGCTGCGGCCCGCATCGGTGCCGACGGCGTGGATCCCGAAACGGGTGCGGACGGGGCGGACATGCTGCGCTCCATCCCCGGTACGGGACTGGGCATCCTGCGCCATGCCGGCGAACCGGTGTCCACCAGTTTCGCCAAGCTGCCCGCCGAGGTCCGCACCAAGGCCCGCGACGCCTCCCTGCTGAACCTCACCAAGTCCAACGCCTACTCGACGGTGCACCGCCCGACGCATCTGGACTACGTCGGGGTGAAAAGGTTCGACGCGGCCGGCAACGTGGTGGGCGAACGCCGGTTCCTCGGCCTGTGGAGTGCCGCCGCCTACAACATGCGGCCGGAGGAGATTCCGGTGCTGCGGCGCAAGCTCGCCGCCGTCATGGCCCAGGCGGACTTCCCGCCGGACAGCCACGACGGCAAGGACCTGCTGCAGACGCTCGAGACCTACCCGCGCGACGAGCTGTTCCAGATCTCGGTGGACGACCTGTGCGCGACCGCCGTCGGCATCCTGTCGCTGCAGGAGCGGCGCCGAGTCCGGCTGTTCGTTCGCCGGGACTCCTACGGCCGGTTCTTTTCCTGCCTGGTGTTCGTGCCGCGCGAGCGGCACACCACCGAGGTGCGGTTGCGGATGGAGGAGATCCTCCGGCGCGCCTTCAACGGGACCAGCGTCGAGTGGTCGTCGCGGCTGTCGGAGTCGATTCTGGCCCGGCTGCACTTTCTGGTCTACACCGATCCGGACACCGTGCCGGCGTACGACGTGGCCGACATCGAGTCCCGGCTCGCCGAGGCCGCCCAGTCCTGGACCGACGACCTGCGCGTGGCGTTGTGCGAGCGGTCCGGGGAAGAGCGCGGCCTGGCGCTGTTCAAGCGCTACCGGGACGCGTTCCCGGCGGCGTACAGCGAGGACTTCCTGGCCCGCACCGCGGTCATCGACCTCGAGCGGCTGGAGGAGCTGACCAGCGACACCGACCTGCGGATGAGTCTCTACCGCCCGGTCGAGGAGGCGACCGACGTCCGGCGGTTCAAGATCTACCGGTACGGCGCCCCGATCTCGTTGTCCGACGTGTTGCCCATGCTGCAGCACATGGGCGTGCGGGTCGTGGACGAGCGGCCCTACCACGTGGACCGACCCGGCGAGCCCACGGCCTGGATCTACGACTTCGGCCTGCGGGACGTGCTCGGCCAGGAGATCGACCGCGACCGGGTGCGCGACCTGTTCCAGGAGGCGTTCGCCCGGATCTGGCGCGGCGAGGTGGAGAACGACGGCCTGAACCGGCTGGTGCTGGGCGCCGCGCTGGGCTGGCGCGAGGTCAACGTGCTGCGCGCCTACAGCCGGTACCTGCGCCAGGCCGGCACCCGCTACAGCCTCGCCTACATGGAGGAGAGCCTGTGCGCGAACACCACGGTCGCCCGCCTGGTGGTCGAGCTGTTCTTGGCCCGGTTTGATCCGATGCGCCGCGGCGACCGGGCGGCCGCCGCGGACCGGCTCATCCAGCAGGCCGAGGAGGCGCTGGACGCGGTCGCCAGCCTCGACCAGGACCGCATCCTGCGCAGCTTCCTGCAGTTGGTGCGGGCCACCTTGCGGACGAACCACTTCCAGCGCGGTCCCGACGGCGAGCCCAAGCCGTACCTGTCGGTCAAGCTCGACCCCGCCCAGGTACCGGACCTGCCGCTGCCGCGGCCGATGTTCGAGATCTTCGTTTACTCCCCCCGGATGGAAGGGGTGCACCTGCGCTCCGGTCGCGTGGCCCGGGGCGGCATCCGGTGGTCCGACCGCCGGGAGGACTTCCGCACCGAGGTGCTGGGCCTGATGAAGGCGCAGACGGTCAAGAACGTCGTGATCGTGCCGGTCGGGTCCAAAGGCGGATTCGTGGTCAAGCAGCCGTTTCCGGGCGGCGACCCGGCCGAGGCGGTGGAGTGCTATCGCACCCTCATCCGCGGACTGCTCGATCTGACCGACAACCTGGTGGGAACCTCGGTGGTGCCGCCGGAGGACACCGTTCGCTACGACCCGGACGACCCCTACCTGGTGGTCGCCGCCGACAAGGGGACCGCGACGTTCTCCGACGTCGCCAACGGCATCGCCGCGGACTACGGCTACTGGCTCGGAGACGCGTTCGCCTCGGGCGGGTCCTCCGGCTACGACCACAAGCGGATGGGCATCACCGCGCGCGGCGCCTGGGAGTCGGTGACTCGGCACTTTCGGGAGCTGGGACTCGATGTCGCGACCACGGACTTCAGCGCCGTCGGCATCGGCGACATGTCCGGTGACGTGTTCGGCAACGGGATGCTGCTGTCGTGCCATATCCGGCTGGTGGCCGCATTCGACCACCGGCACATCTTCCTCGACCCCGACCCGGACCCGGCGCGCAGCTTCGCCGAGCGCCAGCGAGTGTTCGCCCTGCCGCGCTCGTCCTGGGCGGACTACGACCGCACAGTGATCTCAGCCGGGGGCGGCATCGTCGCCCGCAGCGCCAAGTCCGTGAAGCTCACGCCGCAGGTTCGCGCCATGCTCGGGGTCGAGGCGGCCGCGATGGCTCCCAACGAGCTCATTCGAGCGATTCTGCAGGCGCCGGTCGACCTGCTGTGGAACGGCGGGATCGGCACCTACGTCAAGAGCTCGCGCGAGACCGCCGCCGACGTCGGCGACCGCACCAATGACGCGGTTCGGGTGGACGGCGCCCAGCTGCGCTGCCGCGTGGTCGGAGAGGGCGGCAACCTCGGCCTGACCCAGCTCGGACGGGTGGAGTTCGCCCTGGCCGGCGGCCGGGTCAACACCGACGCGATCGACAACTCGGCCGGGGTCGACTGCTCCGACCACGAGGTCAACATCAAGATCCTGCTGGACGCGGTGGTTGCCGCCGGGGACATGACCGAGAAGCAGCGCAATGCCCTACTGCGGGATATGACCGACGAGGTCGGGGCGCTGGTGCTGCGGGACAACTACCTCCAGACACTGGCGCTGAGCAGCGCCAACGCCCAGGCCGGCATGCGGCTGCACGCCCACGTTCGCGCCATCGAGACGCTGGAACGGGCCGGCAAGCTCAACCGCGCCCTGGAGTACCTCCCGGACACAGACGCGATCGCGGAGCGCCGGGCGGCCGAGTTCGGCCTCACCGTGCCCGAGCTCGCGGTCCTCCTCGCCCACGCAAAGATCACCGTGGCGGAGGCGCTGCTGGACTCGAACGTGCCGGAGGACCCCTACCTGTCCAAGGAGCTCGAGCGCTACTTCCCCACCCCGTTGCGCGATCGGTTCGGCGAGCAGATGCACTCCCACCGGCTGCGCCGGGAGATCATCGTCACGTCGATCACCAACCGAATGGTCAACCGGGCCGGCATCTCGTATGTCTTCCGCACGCAGGAGGAGATTGGTGCCCCGATCGCCCGGATCGCGCGCGCCCACACTGCTGCGCAAGAGATCTTCGACATGCACCGGCTGTGGGACCGGATCGAGGGTCTGGACGGCGTGGTGCCCGCTGCCCTACAGACCACGATGCTGCTGGCCGCGCGACGCCTGGTGGAGCGCGCCAGTCGCTGGCTGATCCGCAACCGCCGACCGCCGTTGGTCATCAGCGATGCCCGGGACTTCTTCGCCGGTCCGGTGGAGACTCTTACTGCCCTGCTCCCCGACCTCCTTCGCGGCGAGGAGCTGCTGGCGTGGCAACAGATGCGGACGCAACTGGTCGCCGCCGCCGTCCCGCCGGATCTGGCCGACTGGGTCGCTGGCATGGAGACGGCCCTGGCTTTCCTCGACATCATCGACTGCTCGGCCGCGACCGGCCGGGCGGTGGACCAGGTCGCGGCCGTTCACTTCGCGCTGGCCGAGCGGTTGCAGCTGAGCTGGCTCCGGGCCCGGATCGCCGGCCTGCGCCGGGACGACCGCTGGCAGACGCTGGCGCGGGCCGCGCTGCGCGACGACTTGGCCCGGTCCCACCGGTCGCTGACCGCAGCCGTTGTGCTCAGCGCTCCGCCGGGCACGCCGCCGACGCAGCTGCTCGACGGCTGGTCGGCGCACTATCAGGCGGCCACCGCGCGCTGCCTGCAGCTGATCGTGGATATCCGGGCCGCCGGGCACGACGACCTCGCCACGCTGACGGTCGCTCTGCGGGAGGTGCGCGGCATCCTGGAGCTGGACGATCCCATCCCGGTCGGCCGCGGATAGTTGACGTCCCTTTGGTCAGGCCACGGTGGCGACCGCCACCGGCGCGCTGCCCGGGCTGGGCGGCGGTGTGTGCCCGGGCTCCCGGATCACCGCCAGCAGCACAACGCTGCCCGGGTCGCGCATCTGCACACAGGACAGGGCGGCGGTCGTGCGGTCCAGTCGCCGGTTGGCGTCCCGGTTGCGGACCATGGTGCCCACGCTCACCCCGACGGCGATGATCAGCACGATGCCAGCGGCGGCGAGTGCCCAGCCATGCGGCAGTGCCCGCAGCCCGCGGCGCAGCCGAGCCGCGGCCAGCGACGTGGGCGCGCCGGCGCGCTAGCCCGGTGACCAGATCGGTTCGCCTGCGGGTACCGGGATCTGTGCCGGCGATCCGGCCTCGACCGGAAAGGAGGCGAGTACGGCGTCCCGCAGCGCCGGTGGCGGCGTCATCGGCTCCACGGCGTACGCCAGCTTGGTGGTCGTCTCTTGCATCTGGGCCGTCGCCCGGGCACATCGGTCACCGCCCGCGACGTGGTTCTCGACGGAGATCTCCTCCTGCGGCTCGAGCGCGTGCAGGGCGTAACCGACGACCAGTTGGTCCCAGTACTCGTGGTTGTCCGCCGCGCCGCCGGGGTTGACGCCGGTGGCTGGCCCACTCATGGTCGCTCCCCTTCTGCTGTCGTCATCCAGCCGCCCCGCAGCCCGGCGGCAAGAAGGCCGCCCCCAAATGTCCTAACGAATC
>Ga0097691_1000325_pt1 | contig 43278 bp, 44 predicted proteins | sample NGESurdeep072012_8_FD_72858 | JGI IMG/M metagenome (GOLD analysis project Ga0097691, IMG submission 72858) | Arctic peat soil microbial communities from Barrow, Alaska - NGEE Surface sample 210-1 deep-072012 | ecosystem: Environmental > Terrestrial > Soil > Wetlands > Peat ... | reverse complement strand
GGCTCCCTGCGGCTTCCTGCGGCTGCCTGCGGCTTCCTGCGGCTTCCTGCGGCTTCCTGCGGCTTCCTGCGGCTTCCTGCGGCTTCCGCACCACCCACAGGCCCAGTCCAGGCCGACCGAAGGTCGCCCGAAGGGTGAGCCTTGACGGGGCCGGGCAGTGTCAGGACCACAATGGGAATGGAGCCGGGGTCCCCGGCTCCTACGTGCGCCTTGGTCATCTGAGGTCGAAGAACTGTCTCTGCTTCCGCTAGTCTGTGATCCGGGACTAGGAGGCTGGCATGGTCGGTGACTTTCGGTCGGACAGAATGGAGACACCCGAAGGCAAGGGGAAGGCCAAGGGCCGCTTCGAGCGAGTGTGGGACAGCTACTCCCGGGGGGTGAACTCCGTGACCGGTCCGGTGGGCGCCAGGCTGTCGAAGTCGATGGGGGCGGCGACCGCCGTTGACCTCCTCGGGTTCTGGCTCACGTGGCAGACCGAGGGCGGGTTCGACGGCTTGCTGCGGCTGGGGATGAGTCGCTCGGCCATCTACCGGCGCATCGGGCTGTTCCGGAAGTTCATGGGCGTGCACCCGGACGAGTACGAGATGCCCGGGGTGACTATCGATGTCGCTGCCTACCAATTGGGAACGGGGATCCCGGCGAAGCGTGAAAATCGTGAGCGGGCCTTGAACGAAGTCGAGCGACAGGTTGGCCTGATGGCCGAACCCTCGGAGCGTTCCTCCTCGGAGTAATCCCGATCGGTGGACTGCGTGGCGGGCGGTGGCTATAGTCCGCTGTATGGGATTGCAGGACAGCGCTCGGGCAACAGAGGGAGCAAGCGGACGGGCAGCAGAGAGTTGCCCCGTCTGTGCTGGATTCTGTGCTCAGTGCCGGATCTATTTCGTGGACGACGAGTTGATCCACTGGTGGCGGACGCTGCCGTTCCATCCCTCCTGCGGGCCGCTGATCGCACCGGATGCCCGGGTGTTCAGCATGTGGTGTCGAGACAGTCGGTGCCTGGTCGACCTCTGTCGACAGGTAACGGCGATCAAGGCCCGATGGGACGGGGACGACGGTGCGACGAGCTAAGCCTGCGCCGCTGCAGCTCAAGTCCCGGGAACGTCAGGTCGGGTGGCACCTGACGCTCTACCTCGACGCCCGAGAGGCGGCGGGCATCTTTCGGACGACGGTCGACTTTCGGGTGAATCGACGTGACCTCCGGGGTGAGAGCTTGGACCCGGAACGGTCCAAACTGGTGGCCGATAGCCGTGCGTGCACGAAGATGCGGCGCTTCGTCGTCGCCCACCGACTGAACCGGCTCGGAACGCTGACCTATGCGGGCGAGGGATGCCACGACCCGGTCGTGCTCCGTCGACACGTCGGGGAGTTCTTCCGGCAGCTGCGAACCGTGCTGGGCGGTGAAGCGTTCCCCTATCTCTGGGTGCCCGAATGGCACCCCGGAGGACACGGGCTCCATGTGCACTTCGCCGTGGGCCAATACGTCAAGCGTTCGCTCATCGAACAAGCCTGGGGACGTGGCTTCGTGCACATCAAGCTATTGGGCGATCTGCCGGTCGGCTCGACCACTGTGGATGAAGCACGGGCGGCTGCCGGTTACTTAGCGAAGTACGTCGGCAAGGCGATCGATAACTCGCACGTAGCCGGGCTCCATCGCTACGAAGTCGCCCAAGGGTTCAAGCTGCGGACCGAGAAGCTCTTTGCCGTGACCCTGGACGAGCTCCTGGCGCTGGCCACCGAACGGATGGGGGCCGTGCCCCGGGAGATGTCGACGTCGGATACGTGGGCGTCCTGGACAGGGCCGACGGCGGTGGCAATGACATGGGCTGTCTGAGCGAGGAGGAGGTGGCCTGGCTCACGGCCAGCTGCGAGCGCCAGGGCGTGTCGGTGAAGGTGACCGACGTGCGGGTGCTTCAGCGAGTGCGGACCCTGTTGAGTGGGGAGGCGGCGACCCGAACGGGGCGCCAGCACCGTCGGGACGCCGGCGCCCGCTCAACAGCGCCACTGCGGATGGGCCCGGTGGCGGTCGAAGCTCCGTGCCCCAGGGGTGCCGGGGGTGATGATGACGTGGTCGAGCACGGCTTTCACGATTGCCACCTGACGGTCGAGGTTGAGCGTCCCCCATTGTCTGCGTAGCTCGTCGCCCTGTCCTTGGAGCGAAGCAAGCTGTCCGGTGTTGGTGGCTTGGCGAAGGCGGCGCTCGTTGGCCCGGAGCCGGTCGTCGATGGGCTTGCGGGCCGCCATCCACTCCGGCATCGAAATGGCCCGGTTGCCGTGGGCGGCGGCCAACTCCTCCAACTGTTCTCGGTCGGCGCTGACCTCGTCGAGCAGGGCGGCGGTGTCCTCGTCCTTGCGGGCCTGACCGGCGAGGGCATCGGCGAGTTCCGGGGAGTCGAGCCGGTACAGGACGGCATCGGCGATCAGCTGGTCGAGCGGGGCGGCGACCACGGTGATCTTGCCGCACCCCCCATGGTCGGGACCGGAGCTACAGACATAGCGTCGGGTGCCTTCTCGGGCAGCGGCATAGAGCGTGTGGTCACACAGCGAACAACGGAGCAACCCCGAGAGCAGGTATCGGCGTGGCGGCCTACGCCCAGATGTCTTCTTCGTTTCGTACATGGCGAGGATGCGGTCCCGGTCGGCTTGGGAGATGATCGGCTTCCACACACCCCGGCGGACGATCTCGCCCCGGTGGTCCCGAAGCCCGGCGACCCGGGGCGAGGAGATGACCTGTCGGACGGTGTGGGTGCGCCACTTCTTCCCGGTCACGGTCGGGACGTGTTGGTCCTGGAGCCATGAGGTAAGGGACCCGAGGCTCTCCCCGGCCAGGTAGCGGGCAGCCAGTTGGCGGATGATCTTCGCTTCGGCCTTGTTGTGGGTGACCCGGTCGGCTTCGAAACCGTAGGGGCGGGTCGAGCCACCGTGGGGCTTGCCCTCGGCTGCCCGCTCCTCGTTCTTGCGCTTGATGCGGCGAGAGGTTGCTGCCGACGCCTGGGCAGCGGCTGCGGCCTGGATCCGGCCGATGAACAGGCCGTCGTCGGTGCCGAAGTCCATGCCTCCGGTGACAAAGCGAACGTCGGTGATCCCGGCCGCTATGGCGATGTCGTTGAACCGTTCGAACTCCCGGGGCTGGCGGGTCAGTCGGTCCAAGTTGTAACAGAGGACGGCGTCGACGGCTCCCAATTCCATGTCGGCCAGCATCTGCTCGTATTCGGGCCGACGCTTACCGGAGTAGGCGGAGATGTTGTTGTCGACGTAGTGGTGGGCGACTGTCCAGCCCAGCTGTTTGGCCAGCTTCTTGCAGTCGGCCACCTGACGGTCCACCCCCTTGCCGAGGTCCTCGTGGTCCAAGGAGATGCGGGCGTAGATGGCTGCTGCTTTAGGTGTCGTCACAAGTGGTCAGATTAGCAACATGTGGTGTTGTCCAGGCTGGCCGGCCCGCCCTCGGCGAAGGGCCGCAAGTGGTCGATCTCGAGGCCCTCGCGGGTGTCGCATCCGGGTACGACGCAGACCGGGTCCCGTTCGACCAGGGCCCGTCCGAGAGCTGCGGGAATGGACCGGCCCGAGTGAGCCACCGTGGTGACGTCGACGCCATCGGTGACGAGGACGTTGAGCACCGAGTCGACCGCCAGGCGACGGGCGACCTCGACGGGTATGGGCCCGACACCAGGGATCTCGCACAGCTCGCCCGCCTCGACGTGACCGCGCACCAGGGCGGCATGGTCGACCCGCACGTGGATGGTGGCCCTCGGGGCAGCGGAACGGTCGTCCTGTCCCTCGGCACCGGCCGCCGGACGACAGGCCAGGGACACCAGGGCGTCGACTGCCACCGCCTTGCGGGGCTCATCGAGTCCTGCCCGGCGGGCGGCGGCGGCCAGAAGGTCGGTCTCGCCGGTCACCGCGGCGACCAGCCGGGCCCCCTCGTCAGGGGTGAGCCGGGCGTCGAACCGGACTGCGCCGTTGTCCTCTATCCAGTGGCGCAGGTAGCGGCTCCTGCGGATGGCTTCGTAGGTCGCACGCTGGTCCTGGCCGGTGGCCCGCACGCGCTTGCACCGGAGCTTGAGCACGCTGAGTGGCTGGTTTCCGGCGGCATCGACCAGTGACTGCTCGGCTTCGGGTTGGAGGATGGCCGCTCCGGCGATCTCTTTGACCTGGGTCTCGGACAGCTTCCCCTGGCGCACGGCATCGTCGGTGGCGGGCAGGGAACCCAGGTGGCGGGCTGTCTCGAGGGCGGTGATGGCGGGACCGATCCCCGTTCCTGTCGCCTCGGCCACGTGGGCGGCCGCCGACCGATGGCCGGAGCGCCGCCAGACATTGGAGGACTCGACCCGACGGGCGGACAGGAGTTTGCCGGCCGAACCCAGGCACTCGATCTCGGCGAAGGCGGCCAGCAGTCTTGCGGCGTCGGCGCCGCTCAAGGTTTCGGGGTCGAGGTCGGTCACCGACAACCGGAGCTGGTCGGCGATCCGTGCGAGCCGGTCGAGGAGCATGCCCGATCGTCCCAGGGGGGTGTAACTGGGCCGCCCGCCTCTCGGTGCGACGGGCGACTACCGTTCCCTCCCGGGACGGTGCCCCTCTGCGCCGCATCCCAGCCATCGCGAAAGGAATCTCCGACATGACCCGCCTCCGTACCTGGGCCCTGGTGGCCGTGGCCGCCTCCGGCTTCGGCCTGGCCGCCTGCGGGAGCTCCTCGTCGAGCTCGACCGCCACCACCGCGGCCACCGCGCTGCCGACCGCCAAGCCCGGCATCGGTACCATTGCCGACCCGTCGGCACCGGGCACGATCGGGACCGAGCCCACCATCACCGTCCCGCCCGGCACCGCGCCGAATCAGCTCGAGATCAAGGACCTGATCGTCGGGACCGGCCCGGCCGTCAAGGCGGGAGACAAGGCCACGGTGCAGTACGTGGGGGTCGCCTACTCGTCCAAGCAGGTCTTCGACTCGTCGTGGAGCCGCAACCAGCCGTTCCAGTTCACGTTGGGCGCCGGCGCCGTCATCCCCGGCTGGGACAAAGGGGTCGTCGGGATGCAGGTCGGCGGCCGCCGGGAGATCATCATCCCGCCGAGCCTGGCCTACGGCGCCCAGTCACCCGGTGCCGGCATCGCCGCCAACGACACGCTGGTCTTCATCGTCGACCTCGTCAAGATCAACTGAGCTTTGGGCATCTCCGCGGTCCAACTCTTTTCGCTCCCGGTGAGCGATCAGGACCGGGCGAAGGACTTCTACATCGATGTCCTCGGCTTCGAGTTGGTCAACGACGCCCAGATGGGACCCGACATGCGGTGGGTGCAGGTGCATCCGCCGGGTGGGGCCACGTCGATGACTCTCGTCACCTGGTTCGATTCAATGGCGCCGGGCTCCGTCAAGGGCACGGTGCTCGAGACCGACGACCTCGAGGGGGACGTCGTCCGGCTGCGTTCGCTCGGGGTCGACATCCCTGGTGACGTCGAAGCCGCCCCGTGGGGCCGGTTCGTGACGTTCGACGATCCTGACGGGAACGGCCTGGTCCTGCAGGAGACGACCGGCACCTGAAATAGACCTGCCACCTGCGGCGTTGACCACTCAGCACCAACGACAAAGGAGCAAACGATGGCAACGGTCGAACTGACCAAGGACAACTTCGCCGAGGTGGTGTCGACCAACGACACCGTCCTGGTGGACTTCTGGGCGTCGTGGTGCGGCCCGTGCCGTGCCTTCGGCCCCGTGTTCGAGCAGGCCGCAGAGGCCCACCCTGACCTGGTGTTCGGCAAAATCGATACCGAAGCCCAGCAGGAGCTGGCCGCCTCGTTCGGGATCCAGTCCATTCCCACCCTGATGATCCTGCGAGACCAGGTCATCGTCTTCAGCCAGCCTGGAGCGCTGCCGGGTGACGCACTCGAGGATCTCATCTCCCAGGCGGTGAACCTCGATATGGCGGAGGTCCACCGGGAGATCGCCGAGCAATCTGCCAGCCAAGCCGCCGACTGACACGTAGTCCGACAGCACCGGGATTGGTCCCTGTGCGACAGGCCACGGATCACCGCGGACGTCCACATCCACCACCACGCTGCGAGCCAGGCCGGAATGTAGGGTCGGGACCAATGGACCCGGTACTCCACCTGTCGATCGTGGTGGCCGACCTCGACGAGGCCCGTGCCTTCTATGTGGACACGCTCGGGTGCCGGCCCGGCCGGACCCACGAGGGTTGGATGGACGTCTGGTTCTTCGGCCTCCAGCTCACCCTCCAACTCCAGCCTGAGGATGTGTTGCCACCGGGGCGCCAGGGCAACCGCCACTTCGGGGTCACCCTCGACGCCGGCGGGTTCGAGATGGCGTTGGCCCGACTGCACGGGTCACCCGACGTGGCTTGGGTGGCACCGGTCTCGACCAACCACGCAGGCACCCCGCGGCAGCAGACCAAGTGCAAGGTGGCCGACCCGAGCGGCAACGTGATCGAGTTCAAGACCTACGTCGACCCCGCGGCGGCATTCGCTCCCTGACGCCCGAGCGCTCCGATCGGCCGCCCGTCAGCCGCCGCCCAACCAGGGAGGCGGTCCCACAGCGACCCGGGCCAACGGTGAGGTGACCGGCCCGAACCGGTCGGAGCCGTCCACCCAGTCCCGGTAGGCGTCGGACAGTTCGTCGCGGGTGCGGGCCACGAAGTTCCACCACATCGACACCTCCTCGGGGAAGGGGACTCCCCCAATGAGAAGAGCGATGACCGCCCCGTCCGCCGTGAGAGCCAACTCGTCGGCGCCGGTACCCAGGTGGGCGACGGCGCCGGGGGCCAGGGTGGTGCCGGCCACGGTGAGGGTTCCCGACGCCACGACCAGGCCGTGTTCGTAGGCGGGGTCGAGCGGAACGACGGTCGTGCCCCGCCGCAGGTCCAGTTCGACGCCGGCGTGGTCGGTGTCGCGGCGTGCCGGCGAGAGGGCCCCGTCGAACCGGCCGACCAGCACGGTTGCCGTCCCGTGGTTGAGGTGTACCCGGGGCAGGTCGGTGAGGTGCTCGAAGGACGAGCCTGCGGACCGGGTGGTCGCGGGCTGGGCCACCCACAGCTGCATGCCGTGGACCGTCCCGCCCGAGCCGTCGGGGTCCTCCTCGGAATGGGCGATACCGGCACCCGCCGTCATCAGGTTGAGCTGGCCGGGGCGGATCAATTGTTCGCTACCGAGACTGTCGCGGTGGAGAGCCGCACCCTCGAAGAGCCAGGTGACGGTCTGGAGGCCGGTGTGCGGGTGGGGCGGTACGGCCATGCCGTCGCCCGCCCGCAGGGTGGTCGGTCCCATGTGGTCGATGAAGCACCAGGCGCCGATGGTCCGGTGCCCCCTGGTCGGGAGTACCCGGCGCACTGGCAACGTCCCGACCTGGGCGGACCGCCCGGCCAGCACCTCGAGGCCGGGGCCGGCCTCAGCCATTGGGGAGGACGCGGTGCAGCACCTGACGGGCCTGGCGGACGACGCCCACCGTCGCGCCCGCCACCTGCCGGTCAGCCTCCAACAGCTCGACGGCCACCATCACGCTGAAGCAGGTGAAGAACACCGGCTCCACGAAGGCACCGAAGCGGTCGGTGAGGTAGGCGATCCCGAGAAATGGGTACGCCAGGACCATCACACGACCGATCCACCGAACGGTGGTTGTGACTGCCGACCTGTTCGGCCGGGTGCGCTTCCATGCCAGATAGACGGCCACCGTGGCGAACACGAACTCGGCGATGCCAGCCAGGACGTGGACGTAGTGATGGTGGGGCAGGGCGAGCCGCCACTCGGCCGCCCCGCACGAAGCACTGAGTCCTTCGGGGCACGCGTAGGAAAATTGGCCGCCGATGGCACCGGACACGGCCATTGCCATCAGCCACGGCCACTCGGACCGGCGCCCACCCCGGGCCTGCGAGCCGCGCAGCACCAGGGCGACGATGAGGACCAGGCCAGCGGCCAGATCGAGGTGCTGGAGCAGGGTGGCGTCGGGGCGCCCGGTGGCCTCGAGGTCGCTGAACAGTTCGTTCGGGCTGTTCATCAGCTTTCCCGAGATCGCCACCGGGATCCACCAGTTGTAGAGGGTGAGCCACACGACGCCTAGACCGATAGCGGCCGGCCGGCGCCAGGGTGCAAATATGCCGAGAGACGACGGGGGCCCGTCAGCCCGCGTCGTCGACAGCCTGTTCGTCGATCCTCCGCCAGAGTCCATGGTGGCACCTCCGTATCTGGGCAACGCCGTATCTGTCGCTTCGATTCCCGGAGATTCGCAACCGTCAATCAACCTGGAACGACCGCTTGGCCAAGCCGAACTGGAAACCCTCGACCGTGGTATCGACCGGCCCGTCGGGCGTGGTGGCGGCGCCCAAGGCGAGGAAGAGGGGCACGAAATGTTCGACCGTGGGGTGCGCGTAGGGCATGCCCGGCGCACGCTCGCGATACGCGGCCAGGGAGTCGAGGTCGCCGGCCGCCAGTGCGTCGGCGGCCCAGTGGTCGAACTCGGCCGACCACGTCGGTACCACGTTGTCGACGAACTGCTCGCGGGTGAGGTAGGGGAGGCCGTGGGTCATGAAGCCTGAGCCCACGATGAGAACGCCATCGTCGCGCAGGGGGCGGAGGCGGCGGCCGACTTCCATCAGGCGGGCGGGGTCGTGGGTGGGGATGCTGAGCTGCAGAACGGGCACATCCGCGTAGGGGTACATGACCTTGAGTGGCACCCAGGCGCCGTGGTCGAGGCCTCGAGTGGAGTCCTGGCGAACCGGCTCGTCGTCGGGCATCAGCGCGGCCACCCGGGCGGCCAGCACTACTGCGTCCGGGGTCGGGTAGCTCATGGAGAAGTAGCGCTGGGCGAAGCCGCCGAAGTCGTACACCAGCGGGACGGCCGCACCGGTCGCCGAGATGCGCAGGGGTGAGGCCTCCCAGTGGGCACTGACCATCAGGATCGCCGTCGGCTTGGGGAGGGCCTGTGACCACGCGAACAGTTCGCTGATCCACAGCGGGTCATCGAACAGAGGCGGTGCGCCGTGGCTGACGTAGAGGGCCGGCATCGGGCCGGCATCCGGTGTCCACACGGGCTGGTCGAGGCTCGACGGGGCGACGTCGTCGAGAAAGTCGTCGAACGCCGCACCGGGCTCTGTCGCTCGCATCGGGAAGCTCATGGTCGGGTCCTTCCTCTCCTGACAAGCAGGTGCTTGCGTCCGCAACTATCACGGTAGCACATTCAATTGAAGATTCAAGCAACTAAGATGGCGCCGTGTCAGAGGTGACGGGGACAGGGGTGAATGGCGTCCCGGTGGCCGAGGTTCGTTCGATGCCCACACACTGGCTCGATGGCGGTGAACGGGAGGCCTGGCTGAGCCTCGTTCGGGTCATCGCCAAGCTGCCGCCGCTGCTCGATGCCCAGCTCGAGCGGAGCGTGGACCTGAACTTCTTCGAGTACACCATCCTCGCCATGCTGTCGGAACAGGATGACGGGGAGCTCCGGATGAGTCACCTGGCCTCGCTGACCAACGCCTCGCCGTCCCGCCTGTCCCACGCGGCCCGGCATCTCGAGGGCCGCGGACTGCTGGTGCGGGAGGGCGACCCGGTGGACGGTCGCTGCATCCGGGCCGTGCTGACCGAGGAGGGTCGGGTGATGGTGCGGGCCGCAGCCCCCGGTCACGTGGACACCGTCCGGGAGCTCGTCATCGACGCACTCGACGCCGACCAGCTCGCAGCCCTGCGCGAGGCAAACGAACAGATCCTCCGGCGGGTCGACCCCGAACAGACCACCCGGCCGGCGTGGTCGGTGGCGCCGACGACCCGCTGACCCGGCAATCCGTTAATCCGACGACATACCTGACCATGCCCCCGCACGACGACAGCAGAGGACCAACCACCATGGCCACCACAGTGACGGACGACCGGGATCGCAGGCGCTACGAGATCACCGAGGACGGCGAACCGGTCGGATTCGTCAGCTACCGGCTCGGGTCGGACGTCATCGACCTGATCCACACCGAGATCGATGCCGACCACAGCGGTCGGGGAATGGCCGGGGTGCTGATTCGGACGGTGCTCGACGACGCCCGGGCCCGGGGCCTGGCCGTGGTGCCGCACTGTCCATACGTTGTGAAGTTCATCGGTGAACACCCCGACGAGTACCTCGACCTGGTGCCTGAGGACCGTCGACGCGAGTTCGGTCTGGGCGGCTGATCCAGCCCCTGGGCCTAGCGGGTGTGGCCCCCTATCGTGGGGCCATGGTGACTGGACCCGCCGACGCCTCGCCCGATGCGCTGCCGCCTGACGACCGCGACTGGACGTGGGTGTTGGAGCGCCCATGCCCGGACTGCGGGTTCGATGTATCAGCCGGCTCCCGCGGCGAACTGGGCGCCGAGGTGCGTGCGGTGGGCTCCCGGTGGGCCACCCGGCTGGGAGCGGACGACGTGCGGGTGCGCGTCCGTCCGGACCGGTGGTCGGCCCTGGAGTACGGCTGCCACGTCCGGGACGTGCTGCGGCTCGCCGACGAGCGGATCGGCCTCCTCCTCGATGAGGACGACCCGGTGTTCGCCAACTGGGATCAGGACGAGACGGCGGTGGCCGAGCGGTACGACCTCCAGGACCCGGAAAATGTCCGGGCCGACCTGCTGGTGTCGGCCGAAGTACTGGCCACCAGGCTCGACGACGTGCAGGACGACCAGTGGGGCCGGCCGGGTTCCCGGTCGAACGGGAGCCCCTTCACCGTCGAGTCGCTGTCCCGGTACATCGTCCACGACCCGGTCCACCACCTATGGGACGTCTCGACGTCGTGAGTGAACCGGGACCCAGGGTGACGCCGTGACCGACCACAGGTCCCCGCGCATCGAGGCCGACGAACTGTCGACGCTTATGGCCCTTCTGCAGTACCAGCGGGAATCGCTGGTGCGGAAGGTCGAAGGGGTCACCCCCGTACAGGCAGCGTGGAGTCCGGTCCCGACCGGCACCAACCTGCTCTGGTTGGTGACCCACATGGCCGACGCCGAACAGACGTGGATGGTGCGCCGGTTCGCCGGCCTTCCTACCGACGTGGGCGAGGAGCCGCCGCCGGAAGGTGACGGCCTTGCCCATGCCGTCGGGCAGTACCGGGCCACCTGGGTGACGGTCGACGCATTGGTGGCCGGAGCCGATGGACCCGACGCGCCCTGCCTCGGCGACGAGACCATTCCACCGGCGACGCTGCGGTGGGTGCTGGCCCACCTCCTGGAGGAGACGGCCCGTCATGCCGGCCACGCCGACATCATTCGGGAGATGGTCGACGGGACCGTGGGTCGCTAGGAGGATGGCACCGAAGGCGACGGGCCAACCCGTCAGGGTCTACCTGGAGGCCGGTCGTACGTCGGTCTTTGCGGCGGCGCTCGACTGGCCGGGATGGTGCCGCCGGGCCAAGACGGCGGATGGGGCTCTCGAGGTGCTCGACTCCTACCGTGACCGCTATGGGGTCGTGGTCCGCGGGACACCCCCGCGTGGGAGGCTCGACGTCATCGGCACCGTCGAAGGCAACCGGACCACCGACTTCGGGGCGCCCGACGCCCGCGGCCCGTGGGACGAGGACCCACCGACCGGTGGGGAGCTGGCCCGTCAGGTCGGCCTGCTCGGTGACGCCTGGAACTACTTCGACCGGGTGGTGGCTGTGGCCCCGGAGGTCCTGCGTAAGGGGCCGAGAGGCGGCGGTCGGGACCGCGATGCGGTCGTCGCCCACGTCACCGAGGCCGAGCGGTCCTACGGGCGCAAGATCGGGGCCCGGGTGCCGCCTAGGACCCCGTGGGCCGACCAACGGACAGCGCTTGCGGCCGCGCTCGGGGCCGGCGCAGTGGAAACGCCGTGGCCGGTCGGCTACGCCCTGCGTCGCCTCGCATGGCACGTCCTCGACCACGCCTGGGAGATCGAAGACAAGAGCGGGTGACCGGTGGGTGCCGGGGCCGGCCATCCAGGTGGCGCCATGCTCCGCCACCGGACCGAACCGTCCCCGGTCCCGTCGGGGTCGGGCCGGTGACACAGGGGTGGGGTAGAACGGTGCCATGAGCGTTCCCCTCCTCGGACTCCGCACGGTCATCTATCCGGCCCCCGACCTGGCCGGCGCCACCCGCTGGTGGACCGACTTCCTGGGTGCTGCGCCCTACTTCGAGGAACCGTTCTATGTCGGGTTCGAGGTGGCCGGCTACGAGCTCGGACTCCTGCCCGACGCCGATCCGTCGGACGGGGCCCTCATCTACTGGGGCGTGGCCGATGTCCGGGTCGCAGTGGACGCCGCGGTCGAGGCCGGTTGCAAGGTGCACACCTCGGCCGCCGAAGTAGGCGAGGGGATCGTGACCGCCTCGGTGCGCCGCACCGACGGCACGGTCATCGGATTCATCTACAACCCCCACTTCTCGCTGGCGTGACGGACGGGGTGGCCCGGCACAGGCCGACGGGGCCCGCCCTACAGTGAAGGAATGGAACTCGACCGCGCACTGGAGTTCGCCGCCGGTCGGCGCAATGCCGTGCTGACCACCCTGCGAGCCGACGGTCGACCCCAGCAGTCGGTGATCTTCTACGGAGCCGACGCCGACCGATTCACCATCTCGGTGACAGCTACCCGGGCTAAGACCAGGAACCTCCGTCGCGACCCGCGCGCCGCTCTGTTCATCTTCGGCGAGGACGTGTTCACCTGGGTCTCGCTCGATGGCCATGTGGAGCTGAGCCCGGTGGCCCAGTCGCCCGATGACGCCGTGGTCGACGAGCTCGTCGAGTACTACCGCCGCGGCAGCGGCGAGCACGAGAACTGGAACGAGTTCCGCCGGTCCATGGTGGACGACCAGCGCCTGGTGGCGACATTCGTCGCCACCTCGGCCACCGGCATCCTGCCCGACTGACTCGCCAGTCGGGCGAGAGGTCGGCGGCAGAGGACCTTGCGCTGCACAACGGTCCTGGATCACCATGACGAGGCACGGTCCGCGTATTCAGGAGCGAGGAGTCCCCATGAGCCGAGTCAGCACCTACCTCAACTTCCCGGGAACGACCGAGGAGGCCTTCGCCTTCTACGCATCGGTGTTCGGCACCGAGCCGTCCGTCCCGATCACGCGCTTCGGTGACATGCCGGCTGGGCCGGGGGCGCCCGAGCTTCCGGACCATGAGCGTTCGAAGGTCCTGCACGTGGAGCTGCCGATTCTGGCCGGCCACGTGATCATGGCCACCGACATGCTCGAGTCGATGGGCCAGGAACTGCGGGTGGGCAACAACACCACCTTGAACCTCGAGCCGGACACTACCGAGGAGGCGGAGCGCCTCTACGCCTCACTCGCCGATGGCGGGGCTGACGGCACCGGTCTGAACCACATGCCCTGGGGCTCCTACTGGGGGACGTGCCTCGACAAGTTCGGTGTGCGGTGGATGTTCAACGTCACGGACGCTGACGAGTAACCGGGGGCCGGTAGCTCTCAGTCGTCGCCCCGCTCGAGCCGGATCTGGCCCATGCCTACCTGGGCGTCCACCACGAGCTGCGGGCGGGGCGTGCCGAAGATAGACACCGGCCCGGACGGCGTTGCGAACGACGCCGGGCCGGACGCCCCGTAGTCGACGGAGCCGATCGACGTGTTGGCCCGGACATCGACGGCCGCACCCGGGGGGACGTCGACCACCAGCGTGCCCACGCCGACCGAGGCCACGACGGTGCGGGTGACGGGCCCGAGTGACATGCGGGTCAGATCGACCGTCAAACTGCCGAACGCCAGGCGGTAGGCGGGTTGCAACTGGGCCGCCGTCGTCGGCTGGATGATCCGTTGGCCGATGCCGCCGGTGAGCGGGACGCCGGTGGTGGCGACGGCGCCGAAGAACGCACCGGCGGCCAGGATCAGTGCGCTGAGCACGACCAGCGCCAGAGTGAGGAGGATCCGACCGAAGCTCGGGACCCGCGACGGCCGCCGCAGGGCGACGACCACCACGGCGAACAGGACCAGCGCCCAGCCGAGGCCAAGTCCGCCACCCCAGCGGGGACCGCCCCACCACGTCGAGCTGAGGATCAGGCCGAGGACGAGTGCACCGGTCAGGAGCACATAGGTGAGCCACGGCGGGCCCTTGGGCGCGTCCGGGTCGTTGAGCGAACCCTCGATTGGGTCGGCGTTCCGGTCCGGGGGCAACAGGGCCCACATAGCCAGGTAGATGACCGCCCCGAGTCCCCAGAAGCAGGCCGCCACCACGAAGGCGACCCGGACGATGGTCACGTCGATGTCGAACCGATCGGCGATACCGCCACAGACACCGCCGACCAGGCGGTGCGCCGAGCTTCTGCGCAGCTGATCGGGCCCGGTCGGCTCAGGAGGACCCGGGGGCATCTCTGTGGGTGGGAGCTCTTCGGTGACGGTCATGCTGCCACTGTGGGCTTGACCTGGGCCGCAGGCAATCGGGGTCATCCCCCGGTCACGGCACCACAAGGTCCGGGTTCGTCAGGGATCCCACCCATCGCCTGGAGGACCCTACCGTGGGACAATTGGTCCATCGCACGACATCGCTCCACCACATCCACGACCCACCCAACGTCCCCCACCGATCCTCCAGGCCCGGTCCGGCCCCTGCGCCGCTCTGTGGACAACCGAGTGCTCGCCGGGGTCTGTGGCGGGCTCGCCACCAGGTTTCGGGTCGGTGGCCGGACGATGCGGATCCTGGCCGTCCTGTCCGTGGCGGTGGGCGGTATCGGTGTCCTCCTCTACATGGCGTTGTGGGTCTTCATGCCTGCCGCCGACGAGGACTCGTCGATCGGTGGCCGGGTGGTAGGTGACCGCCGGGAGCTGCAGATCGTGCTGGCCTTTTCGACGGCCGTGCTCGCCGTGCTACTCGTCCTCCAGGCCATGGGCCTCAACGGCCTGGGCATACCGGCGTGGTCCTTCCTGGCCGCGGCCGTCGGCTCCCTGGTCGTATGGCGGGGCGCCTCGCCGGCCGAGTCCGCCCGGCTGCGGGAGACGCTCAATGCCGCACCGGTGATCGGATCGACCCCGGGCACCGGCTGGCGGGTGTTTGCCGCCCGAGCTGTCATCAGCGCGGTCCTCATCATCGGCGGGATCTCGGAGCTGTCCAAGATCGGGAACTACTCGGGGGCGGCATTCAGGGTCCTGGTCGGCGCGGTTGCCTTCGTCGGCGGTTTCCTGGTCCTGTTCGCCCCGTGGTGGGTCCGGACCCTGCGCGAACTTTCGACCGAGCGACGCGAGCGGGTGCGGGCTGAGGAGCGGGCCGACATGGCGTCCCACGTGCACGATTCCGTACTGCAGACGCTCCTGCTGATCCAGAAGGCCGCCGGTGACCCGTCCGAGGTGACCCGCCTCGCCCGGCTCCAGGAGCGCGAGCTTCGCCACTGGCTGTTCAATCCGGCCATGCTCGGACGCCACGCGGACCAGCCCGAGACGTTCGCTGAGGCGATGGCCGGCGTCGAACGCGAGATCGAGGACTCCTACGGTGTCGGGCTCGATCTGATCCTGGTGGGTGACTGTCCGATGGACGACGCGACCTCCTCGCTGGTCAGTGCCTGCCGGGAGGCCAGCTTGAATGCCGCCAAATGGTCCGGCTGCACCGACCTGGCCGTCTTCGCCGAAGTCGAGCCGAATGTCGTGTCAGTATTCGTCCGCGACCTGGGCAAGGGCTTCAATCCTGACGAGGTGCCCGCCGATCGCCAGGGGATCGCCTCGTCGATGGTCGAGCGGATGGTGCGGGTCGGTGGCCGGGTGACGGTGTCGAGTGCGCCGGGCACGGGGTGCGAGGTTGAATTCGTCCTTCCTCGTTGCGCGGGCGACCGGTGACCGAAAGCGCCCGTCTCCGGGTGTTCGTGGTGGACGACCACGCCCTCATCCGGTCCGGCATCCGGGCCGAGCTCGGCGACGCGGTCGAGGTCGTGGGGGAGGCAGATGAGGTGGAGGCCGCGGTCGAGTTGATCGAGGAGCGCCGACCCGACGTGGTGCTGCTGGACGTCCACATGCCCGGGGGCGGGGGTCGGGCGGTGCTGGAGGCCGTGATTACCACCGCGCCAGAGGTCGCCTTCCTCGCCCTGTCGGTGTCTGATGCGGCCGAGGACGTCATCGATGTCATCCGGGCCGGCGCCCGGGGCTATGTCACCAAGAACATCTCGGGACCGGAATTGCTCGACGCCATCCGGCGCATCGCCGACGGTGACGCGGTCTTCTCCCCGCGGTTGGCCGGCTTCGTGCTGGACGCATTCGCCGACCCGACCGGACAGGGTGTGCCGGCTCCCTCGTTCGACCCCGAACTCGACCAGCTGACGCCCCGGGAGCGGGAGGTGCTGCGCCTCATTGCCCGTGGCTACGCCTACAAGGAGATCGCCCGCGAACTGGGCATCTCGACCAAGACGGTCGAGAGCCATGTGTCGGCGGTACTGCGCAAGCTGCAGCTGGCGAACCGGTACCAGCTCACCAATTGGGCCACTTAGCGCCGGATCCTGTGAGCCATCGGCCCCATTGTGGGGTGCGAGGGCCGGATACGGTGACGGCCGTGGTTGATCCGACGGCCGGAGACGGGTGACGGTGCGGTGAACCGGGTCCCGGCATTCGAGGTGACCGATCCGGCCGTCATCGCCGGGCTCATCCGTGCCCTCGCCTTCGCCCAGGTCGTCACCCACGGAGCGGAGGGCTTCGCGGCCTCCAGCGTGCCCCTCCTGCTCGACGAGCCAGAAGAAGGACCGTGGCGGCTGCGCGGCCATGTGTCCCGCTCGAACCCTCAGGCCAAGATCGGCGAGGGGTCCGTGCCGGCCGTAGCATTGTTCGTCGGACCCCACGCCTGTGTGTCGCCGTCGGCCTACCCCTCCAAGGCGGAGACCGGCAAGGTGGTCCCCACCTGGAACTACGTCGAGGTCCATGCTCATGGCACCTTGCAGTTGACCGACAACGTCGACCGGACACTTGCCGCCGTGACCGACCTTACCGATGCCCACGAGGCCGATCGGGCCGAGCCGTGGCGGGTAGCCGACGCTCCTGCCGGCTATGTCGGGGGGTTGGCACGGGGCATCGTCAGCTTCGAGCTGGTGGTCGACCGGGTCGAGGCCAAGGCCAAGTTGAGCCAGAACAAGTCGGAGTACGACCGGGTCGGAGTCATCGAGGATCTGGCCGGGGGAATCGGCGGCGCCCCCGAGATCGCTCGACTGATGGGGTTAGGCGCGTTCGACCGGCCCGAGCTGTAGCGGACGGGCAGGTCCGCCTGTGGCACGGTACTGACCACGGCAATGCCGCCACGAACGGCCTCTGTCCGACCGACTCGGCTTATGGTCGCGGCCACGAAGCCGGCCAGATTGTCGAGCCCGAGCAGTGGCGAGGTGTCATCGATCGGCAGAGGATGGCACCGTTGGCCTACGGACAGCTCACGAGAGTGCCCGCAGAGCTGTGGGCGTCAGCGGGGGACGAGTCGGAAGTGTGCGGCGCGTTCGGTCGCCACGTAAGACTCGCAGCGGTAGCCGCTCGGCCATTGCGACCTCTCGAACAGGCACTCGCCGTCACCGAGGAGCACCGGGACGACGGCCACGTGCATCTCGTCGACGAGACCGAGTTCGAGGAAGGCGCGGATGGTTCCGGCCCCGCCACCGATCCGGATGTCGGAGGCGCCGGCGGCCTCACGGGCCCGCTCGAGAGCGACCGGTGCGCCTTCGGTCACGAAGTGGAACGTGGTCCCGCCTGCCATGGGCAGCGACGGACGGGGATGATGGGTGAGCACGAACACGTCGTGGTGGAATGGGGGATCCCCGCCCCACCACCCGGTCCACGCCGGGGAACCCCATTCGCCCCGGATGGGACCGAACATGTTGCGGCCCATGATCGTGGCGCCGATCCCGTCGAATCCGGCGGCCACGAAGTCGTCGTCGGTCCCCACCTCGCCCCCGTCCTGGCCGATCATGGCCCGCCCGCTGCGGGTGGCGAAGATCCATTCGTGCAACTGTTCGCCGCCGATGCCGAGCGGATGGGCCTCGCTTTGGGACGGTCCGGCGATACAGCCGTCGAGGGACGTCGAGACAGCGTGGACCCGGAGCTTCGGCACAGCGTCACGATACCAAGAGCTCTGTAACGCCATCCGCTGTCCTTCGGAGATGAAGGAGGCGGCAACTCTGCGGCGGGTACGGGAAGCGTTCCTGCAGCGGGCCGCCGCGAAACAAGTACTGAGCGACGCGGTCGCGTCGGCCCGACAGGAGGAACAGAGTTGGGGATTCACCGGAGCCATGCTGGGGATGTCAGGTGAGGCCGACCGTCAGCGCTATGGGACGCCCGCGACCAAGCGCTGAGGCCCCAGTCCTCGGCTACTGGTGATGCAGCGCGTCGAGGAAGTGCTCACGGTTCCTGACGAACCACTCCCGTCGCCGGTCGTACCGCCGCTCGCCGCCGCTCTCGTTCCACATTCTGGTGAACGCCGGATCACCTGCGACGACCCTTCGCCTCACGAACCATCCGCCAGCTTCGATCTGGTCCTGGAGGCGGTCGACGAGGGGCGATCGGTCCGGTGGAAGCCCGTAGGCATCGGCCACGACGCGGAGGCGGGCGAACGGATCGACGGATCCCTTTCCCATGTGCACTGCATCCTGGGGCGCGTCCATCGGCACGCACATGCGCGCGAACGACGCGAGATCCCACCATGGCGATCCGGGCGCCGCGAAGTCGAAGTCGAGAAGGGCGACCGCCGTACCGTTCCTGAATACGACGTTCTCTAAGCAGACATCATTGTGGCAGATGACGTCGCCGGTGCCGCCGTCCGACATCTCGAGATTCCAGGAGCCCCCGTCGGGAGTTTCGAAGCCCTCGGTCGCATCGTGAAAGCGCCGTAGGAGCGCGGCGACGGACGCGAGGGACTCGTCAGTGAGGGACCAGCTGGGGAATGGCGGGTACGGCACGTCCCCGGGAATGAACGTCAGCCATTCCCGGGGACCATCGTCGATACCGAGCGGTTCCGGGACTCCGTCGAATCCCGAGGCCCGGAGATGCCGGAGCAGCGCATGGATGGTCTCCACGTGGGGTCCGGCCGGCCGGGAAACGGCGTCGCCTTGTCGCCATACGAGCCCGGCATTGCCGACCCCACCGTGCAACAACTCCCGCTCGGACACCCGTCCATCATGCACTGCGGCGCCCTGACGTCGCCCCGGCGCGGCGACTCAGCTTTCGAGGCTGAACCGGTACACGTTCGTCGTCCTCTGTTCGAACCCGAGCCTCACATAGAGGCGGTTGGCCGCCTCGCGATTGGGGCGCGACGTCAGGTCGACCGTCTTGGCTCCGGCGGACCCGGCCCGATCGAGAGCCGCCGCCACCAGCGCCTCGCCAGCGCCGGCTCCACGGGCCGATCCGTCGACCACCACGTCCTCGATCCAAGCCCGGACCCCGGTGGGGATCCGGAACACGGCCAGAGTGAGGGAGCCGACGATGCCCCCGTCGGCATCCCGGGCGACAAACAGGATGCTGGCCACCGAGCTCACGATGGCGGCGAGCTCGTCACGGCTGGTGGGGGCCGACGATGACGACAGCTGGGGAATCAGGCGGACGAAGGCATCGACCAGTTCGTCGGTGACCTCGACGGCCTCGGCAACGGTGACAGCGGGGGCGTGGGCGGCGGGGTCGGTCACGGGTGGCGAGTGTAGCCAGGGTGCCGGCCGCGTCCAGGGAACCGGAGAATCGCAGGTCCCGGGCTCAGACCTTGTCGGGGTCGCCCCGCCAGACAGGTGAACGCACCGAGTCGTAGAGGACCTCGATGGGGTCGCCCCGCAGCGCCGAGAACACGTGGTCACCCCACCGCTCGGCCCCGGCCAGGGGGAACGGGAGGGCGTCGAGGGGAAACCACCCGACGTCGGCGCACTCGAGCGGGTGGGCCTTGAGCGTGCCGCCGATCGGGCGGCACTGGAAGACCAGCGAGTACAGCGGGATGCGGCTCATGCCCACCCGCAGGCCGTCGAGCACGGCGATGAGACGGACCACTTCGACCTCGATGCCTGTCTCCTCGAGGACTTCCTTGACCACGACCTCGGCGGCCGAATAGCCGACGTCGGCCCAGCCGGTCGGGTAGAGCCAGATGCCGGAGTCGGCCCGCTGCACCAGCAGGATCTCCCCCTGGTCGTTGCCCACCGCGGCGCCCACGGCCACTTTCGGGGTCACATAGCCGGGGACGCCTTTGCCCACCGAGGCTAGCCAGTCGTGGACGAACCCGTCCACATCCTCGGCACCGCCGTTGCCTTCGATGGCCGCATGGATGTCGGCGGCCACGTGCAGAACCTCTTCGAAGCGCTCCTGCTCGTAGAGCGACTCGGTGAAGGCCAACCCGGTCCGGGCGATGCCAGACAGGGCCTCGCTCCACCGCAGGAGCTGCTTGACGGTGGGGACGGCCTCGACGGTCGGATCGGTGGAGGAAGTGGGGTCCACGTGACCGACGCTACCCCACCGACCCCGAATACCGTCCGACTTCGGGCACAATGGAGCGTGGCCGTTCTCGAAGATTGCCGTCATTACATCATGCAGACCACGGCACGCGAGGAGAAGCTCGAGAAGTGCCGGGTGGGCGCCAACGAGCATCTTCCGTTCGCGTGCCCCGAGGGCTGCCTCTTCTACGAGCCCCGGAAGGTGTCCGGGGCGGGCTGGACCGTCCGGAACCCCGACGACCCAACCGGCTGAGCCTCACGGCTGAACCTCAGGGCTGAACCTCAGGTCTTCGTGGCCACCAGGGTGAACGAGAGTGGAATCCGCAGTTGGCCCTCGGGGATCACGAACCCCTCCTCGGCCACCTCCACCAGCCACGGGAACCGCTTCGAGCTGGTCCAGTCGTGCTCGTCGAGCCGGTCGATGCGCAGGCCGCGGCCGATGAGGGACCCGACGATCTCGCCCAGGCCGTGGTTCCACCCGAAGGTGGTGTCGCCCGGCAGGGCTTCGGTGGCCGTCTGGTCGGCGTAACTGCCGGCCCGGTTGTCGGCGTAGGGGGCCACGTCCTCGAAGTACGTGTAGACGAGGGTCAGGTCGTCGTCGGCCAACGCCATGCTGAGCGGGTGGGTCTCGTGGAGGAACAGCCGGCCGCCCGGTCGGAGGAGCCCGGCCACCTGCTCCGCCCACTCGTCGACGTTCGGCAGCCAGCACAGGGCACCCAGGCTGACGTAGACCACGTCGAAACTCCGTCCACCGAGTGCGGAGGTCGCCTCGGCCAGCGGGGCGCACACGAAGTCTGCCCGGTCGGCCAGACCCGCCCGCTCGGCCAGGCCGCGGGCGGCAGCAATGGCGGCCTCGGAGAAGTCGAGGCCGGTCACGGTGGCGCCGACCCGGGCCCAGGCCAGGGTGTCCTTGCCGAAGTGACACTGGAGGTGGACCAGGTCGAGGCCGGCCACGTCGCCCAGCACTTCGACCTCACGGGGCCGGGGACCCCGCCCGTCGGCCAGCCAGCCGTCGACATCGTAGAAGTCGGAGGCCAGGTGGACGGGGACCGCCGCCTGCCACCACCGGCGATTGGCCTCCTGGGCCACATGGACGGGGACTACCTCGGCCACAGGGACCGACTCGGCCGGCGCCCCGTAGTCCTCCACGGGTTCAGCTCTCGACGATGTCGCCGAGCAGGTCGACGCGGACGCCCTGGCTGCGGAACCATTCGAGGGCCCCGTCGACCACGCCGGCGTCGCCGTCGAGCTCGCAGACGATCCAGCCGCCCTGCTCACCCACGTCAGCCTTGCGGATGTTCGGCACCACCGCGAACTCCTCGGTCATGCGGGCGATGAGCGGCTCGCGGACCAGCTCCTCGGGAAACGTGAGCCTCACCCGGACTCCGATCATGGTGCCTCCTCGTCGGTGTAGGTCCCGCCATCGTCGATGGTGTCCGGGACGAGCGACCGGTTCAGGTTCCCCGAACGGAACCCGTCGAGATCAAGGGTGACGTAGTCATAGCCGGCGGAGTGCACCGCGGCGCTGACCGCCTCCCGCTTAGCGACGACCTCGGCCAGGTCCGCGGCGGGTACCTCGATGCGGGCCGTGTTGCCGTAGTGGCGGACGCGGAGTTGTCGGAAGCCGAGGGAGCGGAGGCCGGACTCGGCCCGGGCCACCGAGTCGAGGGTGGTGAAGGTCACCCGCGTACCGTAGGGCACGCGGGAGGCCAGGCACGCGGCGGCCGGCTTGTCCCAGGTCCGCAGGCCGAGCCGGCGGGACCAGGACCGCACGTCGGCCTTGGTGAACCCGGCGGTCACCAACGGGAACAACGCGCCGCGCTCGGAAGCGGCGGCCTGGCCTGGCCGGTGATCGGACAGGTCGTCGAGGTTGACGCCGAGGACCACGGTGGCGCCCGGTCCGGCAGCCGTGGTGACCGGCCCGAGGGCAGCCATGAGCGAGGCTTTGCAGTGGTAGCAGCGGCTCCCGTCGTTGGCTGCGTAGGCCGGGTCGGCCAGCTCGTCGGTGGTCACCTCGAGGTGGCGGAGACCCCATTCGGCGGCCAGGGCCCGGCAGTCGTCGCGCTCCTCGGGTGCGAGGGAGGGGGAGACTGCAGTCACGCACAGGACACGGTCGGCCCCGAGGGTGTCGGTGGCCACCTTGGCGACAAAGGCCGAGTCGGCGCCGCCGCTGAAGGCCACCACGACGTCGCCCAGCGAGCGGAGTGCGTCGCGGAGAACGTCGAGGCCGGCCGGCCCGGGAGCGACGGCTTCGACAGGCGAGACCCCACGATCAGGAGAGGAGTCGCCCACGGCCGCCACATCCACCGGGCCCACCGCGGTCGTCACGCCCCGGGGGCGATCTGGGCCAGCACGTCCTCGACGGGTGCCACCATGCCGGTCAGGAATGGGCCGAACTCGGCGAATCGGGCAGATCCCTCGTCGAAGCGCATGGTGTACACGCACTCCTTCAGGTCGTCGGGATGGACGCCGAACAGGGTGACGCCCCACTCCCAGTCGTCGATGCCGGTGGAGCCGGTGATGACCTGGACGATCCGGCCGGCGAACTTCCGCCCGGCCGCCCCGTGGCCGTACATCAGCTCCTTGCGCTCCTCGAAGGGGAGCGCAAACCAGTTGGCGCCCTCGACGTCGCTCCGGCGCTTCGACATCGGGTAGAAGCAGAAGGCGGTCATCCCCTCGGGGGGGAGCTGCGGGTAGAGGCGCTTCTGCTTCATTTCGTCGGGCACCCCGGCCGCGTACTCGGACACCTCGGTCAGCGACACGTAGGAGTGGACCACGACCAGTCCGGCGGCCTGCAGGTCGGCCTGGAGCCGGCGCAGGCGCCACAGGTCGGGACCAAGCGCCATCACACACAGATCGGCCTTGTGGCCCAGGATGGCAACCGTCACCACCTGGACGCCGTCGGCCTGGGCGTCCTTGGTTGCCTGCACCACCGCCTCGGTATCACAGCGGGCGCTGGTGGCGGAGGCCGGAGCCTCGGGGAGTTTGCAGAAGAGGTGGAGCACACCCCAGCCGACAGAGGGAGCGAGGGGATCGGTCACGCCCGCCAGTCTAGAGAAACAAACGGAGGGCGCCCCCGTAGGGACGCCCTCCGTCGCATACTGCTGGTCGTTGGACCGACTTAGAAGTCGTCCATGCCCCCGGGCATCGCCGAGCCGCCCTCTTCGGGCTTGTCGACGATGACGGCCTCAGTGGTGAGGAACAGGGCGGCGATGGAGGCCGCGTTCTGCAGGGCCGAGCGGGTGACCTTGACGGCGTCGATGACACCTTCCTTGAACAGGTCCACGTACTCGCCGGTGGCGGCGTTGAGGCCCTCGGTGGGCTTCTTCAGGTTGCGCACCTTGTCGACGATGACGCCACCTTCGAGGCCGGCATTGACGGCGATCTGCTTCAGCGGCTCCTCGACGGCCCGGGCCACGATGCGGGCACCGGTGGCCTCGTCACCCTCGAGCTTGTCGGCGGCGTCGAGCACGGCGGCCTGCGAGCGCAGCAGGGCGACCCCACCTCCGGGAACCACACCCTCTTCGATGGCGGCCTTGGTGGTGGAGACGGCGTCTTCGATGCGGTGCTTCTTCTCCTTGAGCTCCACCTCGGTGGCGGCGCCGACCTTGATGACGGCCACGCCACCGGACAGCTTGGCCAGTCGCTCCTGGAGCTTCTCGCGGTCGTAGTCCGAGTCGGTGTTCTCGATCTCGGCCTTGATCTGGGCGATGCGACCCTTCACGTCGTCGTGGGATCCGCCGCCCTCGACGATGGTGGTCTCGTCCTTGGTCACCACGATCTTGCGGGCGGTGCCGAGCATCTCGACGCCGACGCTCTCCAGCTTGAGGCCGATCTCCTCGGTGACGACCTGGCCGCCGGTGAGGATGGCGATGTCCTGGAGCATGGCCTTGCGACGCTCACCGAAGCCGGGGGCCTTGACGGCCACGCTGCGGAATGTGCCGCGGATCTTGTTGACCACCAGGGTGGCCAGGGCCTCGCCCTCGAGGTCCTCGGCGATGATGACCAGCGGCTTGCCGCCCTGCATGACCTTCTCCAGAATCGGCAGCAGGTCGCGGACGGCGGTGATCTTCGAGCCCACGAGGAGCACGCTGGCGTCCTCGAGGACGGCCTCCATGCGCTCGGGGTCGGTTACGAAGTAGGGGGAGATGTAGCCCTTGTCGAAGCGCATGCCCTCAACCAGGTCCATGTCCATGCCGAAGGTCTGGGACTCCTCGACGGTGATGACCCCGTCCTTGCCGACCTTGTCGATGGCCTCGGAGATCATCTCGCCGATCTCGGTGTCGGCGGCCGAGATGGACGCTACCTGGGCGATCTGACCTTTGGAGTCGGTGTCGCGGGCGATGCCGCGCAGCGATGCCACAGCGGCCTCGACCCCGACCTCGATGCCCTTCTTCAGCGACATCGGGTTGGCGCCGGCTGCCACGTTGCGCAGGCCCTCGTGGACCATGGCCCAGGCCAGCACGGTAGCGGTGGTGGTGCCGTCACCGGCGACATCGTCGGTCTTCTTGGCGACCTCTTTGACCAGCTCGGCGCCGATGCGCTCGAAGGGGTCCTCGAGGTCGATCTCCTTGGCGATGGAGACGCCGTCGTTGGTAATGGTGGGGGCGCCCCACTTCTTGTCCAGGACGACATTGCGGCCTTTGGGGCCGAGGGTGACGCGCACAGCGTCAGCGAGCTTGTTCATGCCGCTCTCGAGGGCCCGTCGGGCCTCTTCGTCGAACGTGATGAGCTTGGCCATCAGGTGTTCCTCCGTGATCGTTGGCACTCGTAGGTGTCGAGTGCTAATAGCAAACCACGTGAGAGGCTCCGGCGCAACAGCGCCCTCAGACCCCGATCGGCCCGCTGGGAGGTTCGATCCAGCCACGACGAAGCCGAAAAGGCGTCAACCTGGGGCGCCGGTCCGGGCCAACCAACCCTGGAACAGGGCCCTGGACAGGGCGTCCGGCCCGCGACCCCGGGCGTCGAACCCAGCCCTCAGGGCAGCCACATCGTCGTCAGCCAGTCCGGATCGCTCCCGGGCGTCGCCGATCCACCCCTCGACCACGGCGAGGGTCACTTCGGGGTGGAACTGGACCCCGGTGTGGGGGCCCTGGACGAATGCATGGAGCGACACCTCAGTGGTGGCAAGGGGCTCCGCTCTCGGCGGGCAGATGAAGGAGTCCTCGTGCCAGTCGAGCCACGGCCCGGCCGGCACCACCGACTGGTCCACGGTGTCCAACAGGCGCCAACCCACCTCGGGTCGGGACGCCCGGGCCACGGTGCCGCCCAGCACCTGGGCGAGGAGTTGGCCCCCGAAGCAGACGCCGAGCACCGGCAACCCGTCGTCCACGGCCCAGGCGACCAGGCGGCGCTCCGGTCCGATCCAGGGGACGGCGTCGTCGGTCACCGACTCGATCGAACCCATCACCACCAAGAGGTCGAAGGTGCCGGCACCGGGCAACGCCGATGCGCCGTGGTCGGCCCGGAAAGCGGAGACCTCCAGCCCGAGCCCGACGGCGAACGTGCCGAGCACCCCGGGCACGTCGGTGGCGCTGTGCTGGAGGAAGGCGATGCGGACGGGCACGGGGTCCATCCTGCCTGGTCGGCCCGAGCGTGGCCACGGGAGGCGACAAGACGGGCACTACGGCGGCCAACGGTCCGCCGGGCGTCAGTCGGGCGTCAGTCGGGCGTCAGCCGACCGCTGCCTTCACCGGACGCTCGTCGGCCAGCTCGGGCCACTTGTCCCGGGCCTCTTTCAGGTAGCGGCTGGCAAGCTGCCTCGAGAAGGCGAAGGCCTTGCCGATCTCGGCGGCGACCATCCCGTTGTCGAGGGCCACGGCTACCAGGGCCAATCGGAAGCGGTGCCGGGTGGCCTCGAACTCGGACACCACCTCGCTCACCGTGCGGCGGGCCGCACCTCCCACATGGGGGACCATCAGCTCCAGGACCAGGCCGGCCTGGACACCTTTCATGCCGCACTCGTAGTGGGCCACGTCATCGACCAGGACCTGCTGCAGGCGGACCGCGGCATCACGCCGGGCCGTCATGGCGTCGCACACTTCGCGTTCATACGGGCTCAGTCCCCGTAGTCCACCGTTCATCCGTCGGCCGTTCCGGCCCGCCCCGAAGTCCCGGGCGCGCTGTTGGATCCTGGCCAGCTCCTCGTTGATCACCTCGTCGAAACCCTCGGCCACCGACCCGTCGGACAGCCGGAGGCGACCGTGGGGATCCCAGTGGGACTGCCGGTAGGGGGGCGCCGCCTCCAGGTCGGGAAGGCCGTCGATGGCGTGGAAGCCCCAGGGGCCGTCGTCCAACAGCACGACGACTGTGCCCTCGTCCGGCTCCGGGCGCTCATTGCGCAGGCAGGTGGCGACACTCCTCATGGCAACCTCGCAATCGTCGATTCGGGATTCCCGACGACCGGCTCCGCCGGTACGCTGGAACTTCTTCAGTTGCCATTGATGACTGCTGCCTGTTGTAACGCTGTTGCAAGAGGTGGTGCAGATCGGAGTCGGACCCGACGAATCCGGTGGCCGCTGGAGCATGATGGACGACATGGCAGGCAGGGCCGTCGGTCCAGCCCCTGGACGACGAAGGGTTACGAAAGGGACGATGGACTTCCGGTTGCTGGGGCCCTTCGGGGTGGAGCGCGAGGGGCACCCGGTAGCACTCGGAGGGCGCCGTCAGCGGGCCATCCTGGCCCTCTTGACCATGCACGTCGGCGAGGTCCTGTCCACCGACCGGATCGCGGAGGAGATCTGGGCGGGCGACCCACCCCCGTCGGCCACCCGTACCGTGCACTCCTACGTGTCGCGCCTCCGTTCCGCCCTCCGGGACCCCGACGGGGGCGAGGACCTACTGGTCCGGCGAGATCCCGGGTACGTGCTGGCCGTGGACCCTGCTCGGGTCGACGCTGTCCGGTTCGAACGCCTCGTCGGTCGGGCCGTCGACGCGTTGGACGCCGGCGACGCCGATGCGGCCAACCAGGGACTGCGCCAGGCGCTGGACCTCTGGCAGGGGGAGGCGCTGGCCGACTTCGCCTACGACTTCTTCGCGGTGACCGAGTCCCAGCGGCTCGACGGTCGCCGCCTCGAGGCGCTTGAGCTACGCATGGACACCGACCTGGCCCTCGCCCGTCACGCCCAGGTGGTGGCCGAGCTCGAGAGCCTGGTGGCCACCCATCCGCTGCGCGAGCGGTTCTGGGCCCAGTTGATGGTCGCCCTCTACCGGTGCGGGCGCCAGTCGGACGCCCTGGCCGCCTACAGCCGTGTCCGGACGACGCTCGTTGACGAGCTCGGGCTCGAGCCCGGCGAGGAGCTGCGGCAGCTCGAGCGCCAGGTGCTCGACCAGTCCGAAGCGCTGGCCCTGCCCGGCCTCCCGCCGGGGGCCGGTCGGATCGGCGCGTCGGGGGCACCGGCCGCCCGGACAACCAGCCGTCGGATACCGCTTCCCGACCTCCTGCGCATCCGACCCGAGGTCGGGGTCATCGGCCGCGACGAGGAGATCCGCCTGATGGCCGAGGCGGCCGAGCGGGCGGCCGCCAACGATGGCCGCGTCGTCCTGCTCGTCTCGGGCGAGGCCGGCCAGGGCAAGAGCACGGTGGTGGCCGAGGCGGCCCGTGCCGCGTTCGACGACGGGGCGGTGGTGCTGTTCGGCCACTGCGAGGAGGACGTCACCAGTCCGTACCAGCTGTTCGTCGAGACGCTCGGGCACTACGCCCTCCACGCCCCCGACGACGAGCTGTCTTCCCAGGTGGACGATCAGGTCGCCGAGCTGGCAGCCCTCCTCCCTTCTCTGGCCCGACGGGTCCCGAGCGTCCCCGCACCTCGGGCGGTCGACCCCGACACCGAGCGCTACAAGCTGTTCGCCGCGGTCGTCGAGTTCCTGGCTCGGATCGCCCAGGACCACACCGTGGTTCTGGTGCTCGACGACCTGCAGTGGGCCGACGTGGGCAGCCTGCAGCTCCTGCGCCACCTGGTGACCTCCGACCGGCCGATGCGACTGGTCGTGCTGGGCACGTTCCGTGACAGCGAGCTGGCCGGATCCGACCCCCTGGTCGAGACGTTGGGCGCCCTGCGGCGGACGAGCGGGGTAGAGCGCATCGAGCTCCCCGGGTTCGAGCCGGCTGAGGTGGTGTCGGTCATGGAAGCCATCGCCGGGCAGGCCATGGACGACGAGGGCGTGGCGCTGGCCCACGCCATCCACCGTGAGACTGACGGCAACCCGTTCTTCGTTGACGAGGTCCTCCGTCACCTGTTCGAGGTGGGCGCTCTCCATCTGGACGAGGACGGTCGGTGGGTGGTGCCGGCCGGAGTCGACGACGTCGGGCTGCCTGCCGGGGTCCGCGAGGTGATCGATGCCCGCGTGGTGCGCCTCGGACGGGCGTCCGCCGCCAACCTGTCGCTCGCCGCCGTCATCGGACGCGACTTCGATCTCGACCTGTTGCTGGCCGCCGCCGAGACGACGGCGGACGAGCTGCTCGACATCCTGGAGGAAGCGGCAACGGTGGCACTGGTGAGGGAACCTGCCGACCGGCCGGGCTGGTACAGCTTCAGCCACGCCTTGATCCAGCGGACCCTCTACGAGGGCGCCGGCGCGTCCCGCCGGACCCTTTACCACCGCAAGGTCTTCGACGTTCTGCGCCAGTGGAGCCAGGACGGGCCGGGATCCCGACCATCGGCGGTCGCAGCAAGCGAGTTGGCCCGCCACCTGATGGCCTGCGCCCGACCCGATGAGTCCCGCAACGTGGTCGGCTATGCGCGACTGGCGGCCGAGGAGGCCCTGGCCGCCCTCAACCCTGACGAGGGCGTGCGGTGGTACTCGACGGCGCTCGACGCTCTGGGCGACGATGCGGCCGACGTGACCCGGGCCCAGGTGCTGAGCCGATTGGGCGACGCCCGTCGCCAGACCGGCGACCTCACCTACCGCGAGACGCTCCTCGAGGCGGCCCGGCTGGCCCTCGAGTTCGACGACGTCGACACCCTGGTGTTCGCCGCCCTGGCCAACTCGCGTCAGATCCAGAGCACCACCGGGAACATCGACCAGGAGCGCGTCGACGTGATCGAGGCGGCCATCGACCGGGTCGGGACCGAGGACACCCCCGAGCGGGCCATGCTCCTCGCCCACCTGGCCGTCGACCGCTCGTATGACGGTGAGCCCGAGCGGCGCCGACCCCTGGTGGAAGAGGCACTGGCCATCGCCCGCCGGGTCGGCGACCCGGCCACTCTGTTCGACGTACTGCTCCGTCGGATCGGAATCTGGATGCCAGCGGACGTCGACCAGCGGCTGGCCGAGTCGGCCGAGGCCCTGGCCATCGCCGAGGCCCTCGACGACCCCGTTGCCCGGTTCTGGGCCCTTTTCTACCGGTCGATCGTGGCCGCCGAGGCGGGCGACCGCGCACTCCTCGACGAGTGCCGGAGCCGGTTCCCCGAGGAGGCCCGGGTGACCGGCCAGCCCATGCTGGCGTGGGTGACCTCCTACGCGCAGGGCTGGCAGCGGATCCTGGAGGGTGACCTCGAGGGTGCGGAGCAGCAGGCCACCCAGGCTCTCGAGCTCGGCGGGGCAACCGGCCAGCCCGATGCCATGCCGATCTATGGCGGCCAGCTTGTGGACCTCCGGTGGCACCAGGGCCGGGACGCCGAACTGGTCGAACTCATCGAGCAGATGGTGGAGTCCACACCCGACATCGACAGCTTCCGGTCAGCACTGGCCCGGATCTACGCCGACATCGGCCGGACCGAGGACGCCCGGGCCCTACTCGTGCACGAGTCGGCCGTCGAATTCGCCCACCCGTTCGACCCGCTGGCCGCCACCACGATCGTCATGTGGGCTGAGGTGGCCATCCAGACGGGTGATGCCGCCTCCGCGGAGGTCCTGGTCTCCCGGCTGGCGTCCTTCGTCGACCAGGTGGTGTGCAACGGGGTGGACATCTTCGGCTCCCTGGACCACTACCGGGGGGCGCTGCTGGCGGTGCTCGGCCGGTTCGACGAGGCAGAAGCATTACTGGACCGGGGAGCCAAGGCCCACGAGGCGCTGGGCGCACCATTCTTCGAGGCTCGTTCCCAGCTCGAGCTGGCCCGGATGCTCGTTGCCCGCAACGGCGAAGGCGACGCCGCCGAGGCGGCACGTCGGGCCGGGTCGGCACTGACTACCGCCCGCAAGCACGGGTATGCCACCGTCGAGCGTCGGGCCGCCGAATTGGTGACCAACTCACCGGTCGGCTGAAGACAAACTCGCCCGACCGGCGCCCGATATCCGGGAGTCAGTCGGCCGAGAGGACGAAGTCGGCGGTGACCTGGAGGCCGATGGCCGTCGTCTGCGACCCGACACCGAGGGTTCGGAGTAGCGGATGGCTGTCCAGCGGGTGGACGACCACGTCGAAGCCGTGGTCGAGCAGTTTGACCTCCAGCGACGAGAACCGGCTGGTGATGCCGACCAATTCCGGAACCGAACCGTCGGACCCGTTACTCGCCGGGGTGCGAAGCTGGCGGACGGCGACCTGATGCAGCTGGCGGTCGACCAGGGCGCGTTCCGCTTCGGCCAGCAGCGAGCGGTCAGGCAGTTCGACATCACCGTGGAGGAGCTTGTGTAGGCCGTCACCCACGATCGTGCCTAGCTCGTCGGCCATGTCCCGCACGGCCTGGCCCGGGTGGATGTCGCTTCTCGGGGTGATGTCGAGCAGTCGCTGGGTGGCGGACATGGCCCCGGGCCCGAAGTCGCCGCCGAAGACGTCGAGCGTGCAGGCGTGGTCGTCGCCAATGGTAGGCACGCCCCACTGCTTGGCGATCCCAAAGATGTCGCGGCCACCGACGAGGGAGACCGGGTTGTCCACGAACATCGCGGGGATGAACATTGCGAACTGGTCGATCGAGTCCACGTGACCATCGTTGTGCCCAGCGATGGTCGGGACCCACAGAGCGACGTGGTTCTCGGTCGAGGCCCCCATGTCGGCATAGGGGATGTCGAAGAAGCCGGAGCGGTCCGGGCTTTCCGTCCGGACGACCATGGAGCCGAAGGAGAGCAGGACGAACTCACCCACTGGCGCATACGATGATCCGCCGTCGGGGTCCACCAGTACCGTCGAGGTCAACGCGGCCAGCCGTTTCGGGTCGGCCTTCAAGGGGGTCAGGACGATGGAGGCCTGACTGCAGTGGAACGGCCCGGGGACCGACGTCAGACCGCCGTACTCGAGGTAGGGATGGACAGTGGGCCCCGCGGCCCCCGTCACTGCTCGACCCTCACTGTTCGATCCTCGACAGCCAGTGGAGGTTCTCGCCCACTACCACCTTCGGTGTGCCGCAGATGGCCCTGGAGGCCTGCATGCCGGACATGGTGGCCGCCTCGACACAGCCACCGTTGACGCCGTTGAGGGTCCAGTCGCCGGCCAGGAGCAGGTTGGAAACTCGATCGGGCCCGACCGCGTCGTCGCGCGACAGGGCGTCGGCGTCCAATCGGTGGACCGTCGAACCGGGCGGGCTGAGGACGTAACGCTCGGATGGGACGAAGTTGGCCCGCAGGTATTGAGCGGCGAGCCGCCGTGTCGGCTCGTCCCCCACGTCCGGGGCGAACAGGTGGTTCCAGTCGAAGGCCCCAGTGGGGTCGGCCGATTTCGGCCACAGGATGGTCGCGTACTTGGTCAGGAGGTCCTGCATGGCCCGGGCCACCTCCAGGTCGGCCGATACCTGGTCGGGCTGGTCGACCATGACCCCGCAGAAGTAGGCGACCCCCTGGGGCGGTCCGACGCGCCACACCTCGCGGGGGAGCAGGTGGGACATGTCGCAGTAGGTGTCGACAGGCTCTACGAAGCTGGTGGCGATGGCCGAGCCGCCGAACGGTGAGCCCAGATCCTCGAGCGAGGTGGTCGTCCACACCTGGCCGGCCTGGGTCATGGCGCTCTTCGAGTTGGCCAGCATCTCGGCATAGCGCGGGCTGCGGTCCCGAAGCGCAGCGCACACCGTCTCCTGGACGGCCGGCGGTAAAGCGAGCACCACGGTGTCGAAATCGACCCCACGACGGAGTTCGAGCACCTCGGGTCCGGGGGCGCTCTGGCCGTACTCGAAGTTCACCCCCGAGTCACGCAGCGTGTCTCCGTCCACCAGCTGGTCCCAGCTGGGCTGGTTGGGCCAGCAGGGCAGGCCGGCGACGGGGACCAGCGGCTGGTAGGCCGCGCCGTCGCGCACCTGGGCCTGGCGCGTAATGCGGATGCCGGTGACCGCCCCGCCCCCTCGGCCGTCGTCATCAACCAGGAGGTCGGTGACCTCGTGGAAGAATTCGAATCGGACGCCCCGGGCGGTCAGGAGCTCGTAGAAGGGACCGAAGATGGCGTCGCCCATGCCGGCCCGCATTTTGTAGGCGACGTACTTGTTGTAGCCGCCGATGAGGCGCAGGATGCCGTGGATCCCGGTACCGGCGGCCAGGTCGGGATGGAGCTCACCGTTGGTGCATTCGTAGGCGAACGCCGCGTCGTACCACCCCCGGAGGAAGGGGGACTGCTGCATGTCGAGAGTGAACGGAGTCGCCCCATGGGTGCGCAGGAAATCCGTCAGCTCATGGTGGTCGACCGACAGGAAGCCGTCGGTCAGGACGTCCTCGGCGAGTACCCCGGCAATCACGCTGACGAATGTGTCGAACGTGGTGAAGAACACCCGCAGACCGGTGTCGTTGCAGCGATCTTTGACCACGTGCTCCCACAGCTCGTTCTTGAACCTGACGAGGTCGTCGACCACTTCCTCCTTCAGGAAGTGGGTGACGGCACCGGCGTCGGGGTGATGGTGGGTGAACTCGCCGATGTCGCCGAACGCTCGCTGGACCCGCGACAACAGGTGGTCCTTGATCTTGGCGTCGAACTCGTCGAGGCCGAAGTCGACGTGCTCGGACAGGCGCAGGAGGCTGTGGACCGACTTGTGGGGGAATTCATGGCCCTTGATCCCGAGCTTGGTTCGTACCTCATCCCAGGTGTTGACCGCCCACATCATCAAATTGGCCACCACGTGCCAGATCGTGGGGAGCGGGCCAATGGTCCCGAGTTCGTGGTCGAGCATCGGCGGCATCGTCGGAAGGTCGAACCGGTGGGGTAGCCACTGGCCCTCGTAGCACTCGTACAGCCCGATGGTCGGGCTCGGCATGAACGCCTCCTCGAGCGTCCTGATCGGACAGGCGTCGGGACGCGGAGCCACCTCGGCGAGCTCTTTGTAGCACTGGCCCATGGTGAAAAAGGCATTGTCGTAGAAGCCGAACCAGACGTGGAGCCCATGCTCTTCGATCCGGGAACCGGTGTCGGGGTTGCGGCCGCTCGCTCCCTTACCGCCGAGGCGCCAGCCCATCTGGTGGACGGTCACGTCGTACTGTTCCCGCAGTGCGGGCGTGTTGGTCAGCCAGAAGGCGGTGACCATGGCACCCACCCCGCCGCCGAGGATCGCCACCTTCGTCCGGGCCGTCTCCGCCGCCATGATCTCTGCTCTCCACGCATGGACGGGCACCGGGGTGTCCGGGGCCGCCCTCGATTCCCGCACCTGCACGCGCAAGCGCGGCGAGTTTCCCATCGCCCCTGGTGCGCTTCAACAGGATCTGGCAACAGGTGGTGCCGGACCCTGTCAACTAGTCACTAGGTCCGATTGGATGCCAGGACCAGCTCAGCCAGCGAACGGGCGGCGGCGGTCAACGACTTGCCAGCTGGAGTGATGATTCCGACGCTCCACCGCACTTCCGGAACCAAGAAGCGGGTCACGAGCTCACGATCGTCAGGCGGGAGGAACGAAGGCGGGACGATGGCGATCCCGAGACCGGCGCGCAGGAGTTTCACGACGGTCCCCGTGTCCGCCACCTCGATGGTGACCCGTCTCTCCAGGCCGGACTGCGCGAAGGCATGGTCGACGACGGTCCGGATCCCCCAGCCGACCGGGAAATCGATGAACTCCGCATCGGCCAGATCGCTCAGAGCGATTACTGCATCGTCGCTGGGAAGGAGTTCCGGACGTCCCACCGCGAGCAGCTGCTCAGAACCGAGCGGCACTGCCTCGATGTCCGGCGAAAGTTCGTCGATCGCGACGAAGGCCAGATCTAGGACGCCACGCTTCAACTCGTCGATGATCGCCGCCGAGCCGCCTATGGCGGGGCGCAACTGGATCTCGACCTCGGGGTGGAGCCGGTGGAACTCACCGAGCGAGCCTGGAACGTCTCCGAAGGTGAACGACTGCATGATGCCCACCCGCAACGTCCCGCGGATAACACCCTTCACTGCTGCGGCCTGGTCACGGATCTCCTCGGCCGCGTGGAGTGCCCGGCGAGCAGGCACCATCAGGGCTTCACCTGCCGACGTCAGAACCACCCGGTGGGTGGTCCGGTCGAAGAGCCGAATCCCTAGCTCGCGTTCCAGAGATTGGATGGACACTGATATCGCGGACTGGACGTAGTTCAGCCGCCGTGCAGCCTTCGTAAAGCTTCCCTCCTCGGCGACCGCCGCGAAGTGCTCGATCTGACGAAGCTCCATGTCGCCATTGTAATCACTGTGACAGATAACAGATCTTCTAATCATTCGTTGTACAAAAGAGCAGCTCGGTCGCACGATATGGGTACGAGGTCATGCCGAGGAGGAACGATGACAACAGCGGACACAACATTGGTGACAGATTCTGGAGCCACTGGAGAGCAGTCGGCTCCCATCTCGCGTGTGCGTTCCTTCTCGACCCGGCGCGCCCACGCGGTGACGTTCTGGCTGGCGGCACTGGCGTTCTTGCTGAACATGGCATGTTCGGCGGTCCCGACCCCCCTCTACGTGCTGTTCCAGCAGCGCGATCACTTCTCCGACCTGATGATCACCGTGGTCTATGCCGTCTACGCCGTCGGGGTCATCGCCAGCCTCTTCCTGTGGGGGCATCTGTCCGACTGGCACGGACGGCGTCGACTCTTCATTCCCGCTTTGCTGGCCAACGTCGTGAGCGCCGTGATCTTCATCGCCGCGCCCAGCCTGGCCGGACTGATGGTCGCTCGCGTCATCTCGGGCGTTGCGGTTGGCCTCTCGATTGCCACGGCCACGAGCTACCTTGCAGAGCTCCACGGCAAGGCACGTCCCGAAGCGTCCGATCGGCGAGCCCAGGTGGTCGCCACCTCGGCGAACCTCGGAGGTATCGGACTGGGGCCTCTCGCCGCAGGACTACTGGCACAGTTCGCTCCGTGGCCCATGCGTCTGTCCTTCATCGTCTTCGGCGCTGCGCTGCTCGTGCTGGCCGGTGCCATCGCCGTTTCACCCGAAACGGTACGGCGGCCCGATCCGATGCCGGCCTACCGAGTCCAACGCATCTCGGTTCCCGCCCACCCCAGGGGGCTGTTCCGAGCCGCGACCGGGGCCGCTATGGCGTCGTTCGCGGTCCTTGGCGTCTTCAATTCACTCGTTCCTTCCTTCCTCCTCGGTTCGCTCCACGAGTCGTCGCACGCCGTGGCCGGAGCCGTCGCATTTGCTGCGTTCGCTGCGAGTGCGGTCGCACAGATCGTCACGCCCCGGACACCGACGTCCAAACTGCTCGGATGGGGCGTTCCGATCGTCACACTCGGACTCGCCCTGCTCACCGGGGGTATGTGGAGTGCCGACTTCACCATGTTCGTGGTCGGCGGGATCCTCACCGGTGGCGGGGTCGGGCTGGTGTTCAAAGGATCGGTGTCGGCTATCTACCGAATCGCTCCCCCTGAGTCCCGAGCCGAGACGCTGGCCGGATTCTTCCTCGGTGCGTACATCGGACTGTCGATTCCGGTCGTCGGTCTCGGAGTCGCAACTACGTACTGGTCGGAGCGGAGCGTGATGCTGGTGTTCGTCGTCATCACCGCAGCCGCGATCGCCCTGTCGGCCAGGGGCGTGCTGCGAGGTATGGCCAGACTCGAAGCTCCGGTGCAAAACCTGATCGTCCAGGACAAGGCGGCCTGAGAGGCTCGTCCGGGACGGGCCTGTGATGTCGCAGTGTGAATTTCTACAAGAGCTCGCGGATCTGGCTCCCGTCCCCCATTCCGCGGATCCGATCACGACTTCCCTTGCGCTTCGGTAGAGCGAGAAATCGCTTCAGCTCGTGCATCGAGATGCCGAAGAAGGTAACTGGAGACCCATCCGATTGGATGGCAGGCCTCGATGCCGGGAGTGCCACACGACCGCTTCGCACCGTTACCTGAGGACCTAGGTCATCGAGGTGGGGTATGGAGCAGTTGCGCAGGATCCTTCCAAGGCAATTTGCCGACTGGCGTGGAAAGTACCTCTTCGAAGATGAGCCCGAACGGCGGTGGCGTGATTGTCGGGTGCTGGACGTGTCCTCTGCTGGTGCCGGACTTGAGCTACAAGGGCTCACTACGGATCAAATGGTGGGATCACGCATCCTCCTCGCGGTACATCTTCGAGGAGATCTCCGTAATGCTCAGCCCACGTCATCGGGGCGTCTGAGGGCGGGCATCAAGTTCGTCAATCTGACCGCTGGTGAACGTGAGTATCTCGACTCTCTCGCGGAGCTCCAGGCAACCTGGTGACGTGCTTACGGATGCGAAGAGCATCGCAGATGACAACGCAACCGAATCTGTTCCCCACGTGTCGGGGATTGCGAGGTGCGGCTCGATGAGATGGACATTCAGATCTGAAGTGACGCGGTCCCGAGGTGGGACCACCGAAGCGGCTGGGCCGTCCCCCGGATCCGATGCCTTGGTGAGGAGCCACGCAGCTTGGGAGGCTCATCCAGGCCAACCTGCATCCTCCGTACGACTACCCCGCCTTCAAACCAGGCGCTTCGGCTCAGTGCGTCACGCCCCTCCAAGCCAGCGTGCCCAAGATGTGCGACTCGGCTTCGGATCGGTGGCGGCGTACTGCCTGGTGGTCATTTGCACCAACATGTTCCTGGCGATCGGAAAGGACAATCGCTGGGCGGTGACCGCGATCGTGGCGACCACGGCGGCGCTCGATCTCGTCCTGCTGGCTCTGCTTCGACATCGGTTCGCTCGACCGTGGTTGCTGTGCTTCCCAGTGCTCCTCATCGCAAGCGAGTTGACCCTGTCACTTCTCGAGGCCGATGGCGGGGTGGCTAGCTATGCAGGGTTCTTCACCTTGGCGTTCGTCTACATCGGCTTGACCCAGCCACGCGGCTTCGGACCGCTCTTTGCCCTCGTGGTGGCACCTGCCTGGCTGGTGGTGCAGCGACCATGGACAGCCGTCGTCACTGTGAAGCTTCTCCTGGCACTCGCTGTCTGGCTCCTCATCTCGGAGGTCTTGGCGGCTCGAACGGAGCGAGCACGAGCTCGCACGAAGCGGCTCATCGCCCAAGCGAACACTGACGTCCTTACGGGACTGGGAAGCCGGATGTACCTTGCGGACCACATCGAGCGCGCCGTGGCCACAAGGGCCACCGGCGGATTGGTACTGCTCGTCGTCAATATCGACGGCTTCCGGGTGATCAATGACACGTTCGGTCACGCTGCCGGTGACGAGCTCCTGATCGTGGTGTCCCATCGCCTGCTCGCGACGTTGCGTCAAGGTGACGTCGCTGCCCGACTCAGCGGAGATGAGTTCGCCGTACTTCTTACCCAGTGCACGATGGACCAGGCGGAGGCACTCGGCTACCGGTTGATCGACTGCCTTAGCGTTCCCTATGCCCTGAGTCGGGGTCGGGTGGCGATCACCGCCAGCATCGGTCTCGTCGAAGTGGTTCCCTTGGCCAGCGCTGAATTGGCCTTCCGAGATGCTGATCGGGCCATGCACGAAGCCAAGGCGGCCGGACGCAATCGCCTTTCGATCTTTGAGACGACCATGCATGAACGGACGATGCAGCGCCTCGAGCTGGAAACAGAGCTGCGGGACGCGCTGGATGACGATCAGTTCGAGATCTACTACCAGCCAGTGGTCCACTCGGGCACCGGGGGAATTGTCGGAGCAGAGGCGCTCTTGCGCTGGCGTCACCCGCTTCGGGGAGTGCTCGCGCCTGATCAGTTTCTGTCCGTGTTGGAGGAGATGGGGTTGATGGAGCCTGTCGGCGAATGGGTCCTGCAACAGGCCTGTCACCAAGCCTACGAATGGCAGTCCATCGACAGTTGTCGCGCGCTGAGCATTGCCGTAAATCTATCGGCGCCGGAGATGTACTCCGCCGACCTCATCAGTCGGGTCAAGCGGGCCCTGGAGGAGTCGGGCCTCCCGGGCGAGCTTCTTGTGATCGAGATCACCGAGCGGATCATGATGACCGACAGTGAACAGGCGATCCGGCGGCTCGACGCACTCCGCAAGCTTGGCGTACGCATCGCCATCGACGACTTCGGCACGGGGTACTCCTCGTTGGGCTACCTACGTGAGTTTCCGATCGACATTTTGAAGATCGATCGAAGCTTCGTGATGCCTCTCGGGTCAGACCACCAAGCTCTGGCGATGGTGCGAGCCATTGTCGGCATCGCCAACGCTCTCGAACTTGACGTCATCGTCGAAGGAGCGGAAACCGCTGCTCAGATTGAGCTCCTGGACGATCTTGGCTGCCAGGTTGTGCAGGGCTTCTACTTCGGCCGACCAGCCACTGCCGCGAAGTTTGTCGAACTTCTGAGATGGCCGCACATGGCCTCCGATGCTCCCGGAAACATTCAGCTTTGAGGGGTGTATAGATCCGGAAGGTGACGTTGGCTCCAGTCACTAGAACCGGGGTCGCGTCCTCCTCCTGCACCTGCTGCCGGGCCTTGAGCTGACGATGTGCCTCCGTCCGGTTCCTCGCCTCCACGGTGCGGTGGATCTGCATCGGCCGGCCGTTGGTCGGATCGGTGCCGAGGACGACCCTCAACTGCCACGACTTCGGGCCTCGTTGGCGAACCGTTCCTGTACCCTTGAGACGCCTCGAAGTCTTGGCCCGCGCTTCCACAACCGGAAGATATAGGCCACATTTGGGCCCGAGGCAGATTCTGGGAGTTGGCAGACAGGAAAAAGTGCCACTGACCAGGAATGGAGAGGTGCGAGAGCGGCCGAATCGGACTCACTGCTAATCAGAGAATCCGAGGACTCAGGCACGAACCTTCGGACACGCAAGTCGCCTACCAGGCACGATGCAACGGTGGCCGACAGCAGGCCTCCCGAAAATATAGACCAACTTATAGACCAAGGTCTTCGCCAGACCCCACCAGAGCACGGCGCTCTCGGATCTTGTCCCAGATGCCACTCTTGCGAAGCTGTCCGACGGTCAATCAACCCACCCGTGGGGACGTCGACCGGCGCCCGCGCCCTATGCTGTTGACCAGGAAGTTTGTTGACGACTCCGAAATTTGCACCGACTTCGGCGTGGCATGAAACAGCCATCCGGTACACTTCTAGACATGACACAGGCAAAGCCAAGTCAGCCACAGAAGCTGGCCTCGCAGGGCGTCGTCGCAAGTCCTGTTGAGGAGAAGCCGAGCGTTTACGCCGAGGTCCCTGACAACGAGCAGAGTGCCTCTCTCACTGGTGGGCAGTTGCTGACTCTAATTCGCGCCGTGCGGTTGCGCTGACATTACGGCTTGGCTACGGGGTAATCCCTATCGACGGCTTCGAATAGCGAAACCCCAATTCCGTCGGCGAGATTCATCATGACTTCCTGTCCCTCGGGGCTGGAGAAGTAATCATTATCGTCTTCGCTCGCCGCGGAGAGCACTCCAATCCGAGAGCCAAATAATTTGATTGGACTCGCAGCCACCGTACGAAGATTGGCGAAATCGCGAGTTTGATCATGACTAAGGGCGAAGCGCCAGGCGCGTAGATTAGCTCCAGTTTCCACTTGGATGTGGTCGTAGAGAAACGCTCTCCCGACGACACCTTGTCCCACTCTAAAGACGTTGGTTGGACGGGTGCCAATCGCGGGTAGTGGGAATGCCGGGGTCAAACGGTGGGCATTCTGATCAAATACGTGCACTGCCCATCGAAAGGAAACCGGGCTCCCGAACGTCCCGGGCTCCAACCATTCGTGCAGCAACTCAAACACGGGTCTCGGAGTAGGGCCTTCGCGAAGTTTCATAGTCCTGTGCGCTTTTCTTCGCTCTCTGTAGTCTTTCTGACCAGTCACAAGTGCAGTCCCCACTGCAAGTACGAACCAAAATATTCCGAATCCAATTCGCACTGGCAATGGCGACCCACCCGATTCAGCTGAGTAAGACGGCAGGAGCTCGGACGCATAGAGGGTGAAGAGAACTGGAATTGTCAGAAGAACTAGTCCGGATACGACAAGCACCGTCGTCCGGGCGAGCCGAGTCCACCGTGGCAAGCGGTCGCGAAACCAGAAGCTTAGTGCGTTCCGAATGGTCCAATACCAGTAGACGACTTGGTACGCGATCCTCCTAAGGATGGACCCCATGAGCCGGCCCAGCGATTTTAGACGTTTGGAAAGTTTGGTGCGATCTTTGGCTGACATTGCTGAGGTGCATTTCAGAACGACACGTCTTGCCACAGTAGATTGATTTTTCCGCCTTCGCTTCGACAATCGCTCTGCTGCCCAAAAGGAAGTGATCCCGGCAACCCGGGTGGCGACGAAGTCTTGTTGACCAGCCAGCCGCAACCTGTTCAGGCGTCAACGTTCGCTGTAGTGGCGGAGTGCGTTGTTGACCCATGGGGCGTTTGCAAGTCGCCGTTTGTCACCCAGAAATCCCACCGCTGATCGTCCTCTCTCCAACCATTTACCAACAGAGACCGTAGAAGAAAGGGTTGAAAGGGCGCTCCCACTGGCAATTCCGCAGCCGTGTGAATGCGAACCATGGGGACGTACGGGACTGGATGGGGCGACTTGCAACGTGCTGACCAGGAACGATGAAGGGCGACGACGATTCTGGAAGGCGAGAAACGGCGACATTTCTAGGACATTCTGTAGGACAAGGTCGCAGGCGATAACCATCGAAAGGGCCATTTGGCTTTGTCCTACGCTTGTCCTAGAGCCCACCCCTTCGGAGTTACGGCGGGTACGCGTACCGACTTTCGGCCGCGACCCAAGCAAGTCAATATTCCTCGTCCACCAGTTCTCGACCACCGCCCGCGACGTGAACTACTTCCTGTTCAGGTCCTCGATCTCTGCCTTCAGTTCGACCCGCGGTGTGAACGGTGAGTTCTGCACCGAGCGGTCAGGTGGACTTGGTTGGCGGGTCCACTGTGAGAACCCGAGACCACCCATCCCACTCGTCTTGGATCGGCTCTCGGTCCCTTGGATCGTGCAAATCGAGAAGATCGAGCGACGCAGCTCCCTTGCCGAACTGGCAGAACCAGCACGCAGTCACGAGATTGCCTTCGTCGGGGGTGACAGCATTGGACCGAGCATCAACGTGGTCATAGGACGCGGAGAGGTTGAGCAGTGCCGCGTGTCGTTCGTGGTCCTTCGTGCCCCAGAGTGGACCAGATCCCAGAGAATTCAGGATCGACACCACGTGTCGTCTTGCAAACGGATCGAGGACCTCAATCTGGCAGTAACGACAATGCCAGCCGTCGCGCCTGTAGACCGCGTTCTGCACATTGGCGCTCGGTGGTGGCAACCTGGTCCCTTTCGCAAGCTGTCCGCGCTGATATCGCTTGTATCCCCGGCGCTCGCGGACTTCGTTCTTCGTCGACCATCGCAACCGAGGTGGCTCCTCCTCAATTGCATCCACGGCATCACGGGCGGCTTGTAGGTCGCCAGCTCGGACGAGTTCGCCTACGGCCTTCAGGGTCACGACTGCGTCGCGTAACTCGCCTGAAGGATCGGAGAGACACCAGATCATTCAGGGTCCATCTCACGGAACGGAAGCGGGCACCTATTCACGGTGGAGCTTGGGTGCGGTCCGGACCGTCCGATTGCGAATCGGCTAGTAGTGCGCGGTGTAATCGGCCGCTGTCGGCTCGCCAACCTCGGCGAAAGCCAGGTGCGCGAACACGACCTGCATTCCGCCCGCTCCAGCGCGGTCATCGCCTCAGCATCGGCGTCAACTTCTCGAGACTCATCTCGAGGTCTTAGTCGGTCATCGAATCGGCACAGACCGCGTTTCGACTCGGCGGGTTCTCATGAACTGAAACAAAGTGACCAGTCGATGGAGTCCAGCCATTGTCACCCGTTGTAGCTTCTGCTCAGCTCACGGACCGGCGCAACCCGACATGGAAGGACTGACGATGTTCCTATCTGAGCCGGATGGGCCGATGCAAGAATGGAAGAAAGGGCCTCTCGACCCCGACGATGACGTGCTATTGGAACTTGGGCGGATGACTTATCGAACAATGAGTCTTGAACCCATTGCTCATGCCGTCTGCCGAGCGGTCAAGAAGTATGACGGGAAGAAGGAGGGCGGTCCAATCGGACCCCGGATCAAACGCGCATTGACCGATGCAGAGGATCTGTCTGACGAAGACCTTCGGACCAGAACGACTGCATGGTTGGTGCGAGCGTCAGCGGCCTTGGCTCGCCGCAATACGGTCCTTCACGGGCAACCGGGTTCGGTAGTCAGGTTCGAACGACGACCGGGGCCGATGGCCGTCCGCGTCATGAGACCAGGCAGGGCTGTCGCGCCCGACCCTCTATGGGAGGGGCGCCTCGATTCGGTCGTGCAACACGACAATCCGAAATCTCCCCAGCCGGCATCGGTGATTCCATTCACTCATGAAGGAATTCGTAGTGTCCGAATGGAGCTAGAGGAGGCTTTTCAAGGGTGGAGAGAAGTCGTCCCTGGGATGGCCGAGTTCGGGCCGCGCAAGTACGAGCAATAGGGGGGTCCACGGTCACCTCGGGGAAAATGTACGTGAGCACCCGTTGCCAGCCGGCATCGTCGAGGCCCCCAAGACATCCCAGAGTCAGGCGGTTAGCAGCCGGTCGGACACTTCCCCGACTCCAACGGACTGTCACACCTCGGGCAGTTGCCCGTCAAAGCGGCTTTTGTGGCTCTCCTGCTTGATCCGTGGGTCGATTCCTCGAACATGCTGCTGATCAGGCGGGGGCGATCGGTCTCGGGTCGGTGAGTAAAGATGGAGAGGTGATTGGTGATGCCGCTCCTATCGATTG
>Ga0097691_1000324_pt1 | contig 43282 bp, 35 predicted proteins | sample NGESurdeep072012_8_FD_72858 | JGI IMG/M metagenome (GOLD analysis project Ga0097691, IMG submission 72858) | Arctic peat soil microbial communities from Barrow, Alaska - NGEE Surface sample 210-1 deep-072012 | ecosystem: Environmental > Terrestrial > Soil > Wetlands > Peat ... | reverse complement strand
GATCGCATTTGTGCCAAGTACGGGCGCAAGATGCACGAGTGCGGCATCGGCTTCAAGTACATCTGCGACCTGATGCTGGAGCGCGACATCCTGATTGGCGGAGAAGAGTCGGGTGGAATCGGCATTCGGCGGCACCTGCCGGAGCGCGACGGCATCCTCAATTCGTTGCTGCTGGCCAACATCATGGCCGATGAAGGTAAGACGCTGGGACAGTTGGTGAGCGATCTGCAGCAGGAGTACGGCGAGCACCACTACGCGCGCACCGATCTTCGGCTGACACAGGAAGTCAAAGAGGAAGCCATGCGCCGTGTGGAAGCCAAGCCCAAAAATCTCGGCAGCTTCAAGGTGTTGAAGATCGGTACGCTGGACGGCGTGAAGTTTTACCTCGACGCTCCCACCAATGGAAATGGCGCCGAGGCCTGGGTGCTGGTCCGGTCCTCCGGTACCGAACCGCTGTTGCGTATCTATTGTGAAGCATCCTCACCCGAACTGGTGGCGCAGATCTTGCGCGAAACCGAGGCCTTCGTTAAGGCGAGCAATCTAGTGGGAGCGAAGTAGTGCAGTCGTCAGAATCAGAGAGGGACGCGACGGCCAGTCCGCAGCCCAACGACACGCCAGAAGTCCGCCGCTACAACCGTGTCCGGCGATGGCTCGGCATGGCAGATGCGTTCATCGGATTCCTGTTGCTGGTCGTGCTGCTGCTGACGGGCTGGACCGGGACGCTGCGCGACTGGGCTTATCGCAGCGCTGGTCAACACTACTTCCTGGCAGTGTTTCTGTATGTGCTGACGTTTTCGGTGATCATGAAGGTGCTGAGCGCGCCGTTCGACTACCTGGGATTCCGGCTGGAACATCAGTACAACTTGTCGAACCAGAAGATGCGTTCCTGGCTGTGGGACGAGCTCAAGGGCTGGCTGGTTGGGCTGGTGCTGGGCACGCTGTTCGTCGAAATTATTTATGCCATCATCCGCGTCGCCCCACAGCGCTGGTGGATGATCGCGTGGGCTGTATTTGTCGGACTGTTTCTGCTGATGGCGCGGTTGGCACCCGTAGTGTTGTTTCCGCTGTTCTACAAGTTCGAGCCACTGAACAACGATTCCTTGCGCGAACGATTAACCAGGCTCGGCGAGCGCGCGGGAACGCGCGTCCGCGGCGTCTACGAGTGGAAGCTCTCGGAGAAATCGAAGAAGGCCAACGCAGCGTTGATGGGAATGGGTGCGACGCGGCGCATCATTCTATCGGACACGTTGCTGCAGAATTACAGCGAGGATGAAATCGAGGCGGTGCTGGCGCATGAGTTGGGACACCATGTCCGCCGCCACATCGTGAAGGGCATCCTCATGCAGGTGGCCGTTATGTTTGTTGGATTCTGGCTGACCAACGTGGTGCTACGGTACGCGATTGCGCGGGACTGGTTCCCGGTGCTCGAGGACCGGCTCTACGATTTTGCCAACCTGCCGCTGATTATCCTGGTGGCAACAGCGCTCGGATTTTTATTGATGCCCGCGCTCAATGCGATTTCACGTCAGCATGAGCGCGAAGCCGATCGCTATGCATGGGAGAACATTTCTGCCATCGGTCCGTTCGTCACGTCGATGCAGAAACTGGCGGCACAGAACCTATCAGAGCGCACGCCCTCGCGATTCGTGGAGTGGTTCTTCGAGTCGCATCCGTCGATCGACAAGCGAATCAGCGCCGCCGAAGCGTGGGCGAAGAGCCAGCTGGGCACCCACGCTGGTTCCTCTTAGCCTCGGCTAGCGAGGATCTTCTCCACGCGTCGCAGGTCTTCTTCCGTATCCACGCCAATCGTATCGAAGGGAGTCTCCGCTACGTGGATCGACGCTCCGTGGTCGAGGAAGCGCAACTGCTCGAGCCGTTCGGTACGTTCCAACTCTGACTCCGGCCAAGTGCAGAAAGCATCCAGCGCAGCCTTGCGATAGGCGTAGAAGCCCAGGTGCTTGAAGTACGGCACGTTGCCGTTGCGGTCGCGGTCGAACGGGATGGTTGCGCGCGAAAAGTAGAGCGCGCGTCCGTCGAGTGCCGTCACCACTTTCACAGCGTTCGGATTGCCGATATCTTCTGCCACGCAAGGTGTCTTCAGGGTGCCGACCTCGACCGACTTGTCAGCCATGAGTTGCAACAGCTTTTCGAGATGTTCGCGCCGGGCCAGTGGCTCATCGCCTTGCACGTTGATGTACACGTCCGCGTCAACGAGTTGCGCAACCTCGTGCACGCGGTCAGTTCCGCTGCGATGCGCAGGCGAAGTCATGCGAACACTCCAGCTGTTGTTTCGACAAACCGACGCGATCTCTTCGGTATCGGTCGCAACGATGACGTCGTGCAACGCAGAACAGGCTCGCGCTGCTTCATACACGTGGGCCAGCATGGGGCGGCCGTTGATGTCGCGCAGAATTTTCCGCAGGAGCCGCGTCGAAGCGAGCCGGGCAGGAATGATCGCGATGGCTTTCACCCAGTTAGTGTGCTGGCTTGGAACTGCTTCTGGCAAGCCGCCGAGCGGCTCCGGCTACGTCTGGACCTTCCTCGATTTCTAAATTGACCGCGGCCGCCTACGAAACATAGAATCAAGGGTTTACCGGGGACCCCGATTCGAAGGAAGTCTGAGATCCAGGAATTGCCACTCTACGAATACCAATGTAAGAGCTGCCATAGCCTGACGGAGCGCATACAGCAGAGGTTCTCCGATCCGCCTCTCACCATCTGTCCGCACTGCGGAGGAGAACTTGAGCAGTTGATCTCCGCTCCGGCTGTGCAGTTTAAAGGTTCCGGCTGGTATGTGACCGATTACGCAAAAAAGTCCAGTACACCGCCATCGAGCGGGAACGGAAGTAGTACCTCATCTGCGCCTGCGTCCGAAAGTAAGTCGACATCAGAGACCAAATCGGACGCGCCAAAATCCGAAGCCTCTACTGGCAAGGATGCCAAGTAGGCCCAGAAGGAGCATTAGGTCATGCCCAAAGAGTCTGTGACCATCACCGATAATCGCACTGATAAGACATATGAACTGCCCATCGAGCACGAGACCATTCGTGCCATGGACCTCCGCAAGATCAAAGTCCAACCCGAAGACTTTGGTCTGATGACGTACGATCCCGCCTTCATGAACACGGCGTGTTGCAAGAGCAACATCACCTTCATCGACGGGGACAAGGGCATACTCCGCTATCGCGGGTATGACATCGACGACCTGGCCGAGAACTGTACGTTTCTCCAGGTCGCCTACCTGCTGCTGCACGGCGAGCTACCCAATCCCGAACGCGAAGCGGAATGGGTGCACGACATCACCTATCACACCATGCTGCACGAAACCACCAAGCACTTCATCGATGGTTTCCGCTACGACGCGCACCCCATGGGAATTCTGATCGGCACCCTGGCCGCGCTTTCCACGGTTTATCCGGAAGCCCGCCACGTTCGTGATCGCGAAATCCGGCAACGCCAGATTGTCCGCCTGATTGCAAAGATGCCTACGCTGGCGGCGTACTCCTACCGCCATCGCAAGGGCCATCCGTATATCCATCCCGACAACGATCTCAGCTACGCCGAGAATTTCATGAACATGCTGTGGCGCATGACGGAACCGAAGTACGTCGCCAGCCCGGTCATTGCGCGCGCTCTCGACATCCTGTTCATCCTGCATGCCGACCACGAGCAAAATTGCAGCTCAACCACCATGCGGATCATCGGCAGCGCCGAGGCGGACCCTTACCTCGCCATGGCGGGAGCAGCGGCTGCGCTCGCAGGACCGCTGCATGGCGGCGCCAACGAAGAAGCCCTGCGCATGCTCGACGAGATCGGCTCGGTAGCCAACATTCCGGCTTACATCAAGCGGGTGAAGGCGGGCGAGCTCAAGTTGATGGGCTTCGGCCATCGGGTGTACAAGAACTACGATCCACGGGCTCGCATCATCAAGGAAGTCGCCGACCAGGTGTTTGAAGTCACCGGCCGCAATAACCGTATCGACATTGCGCTGGAACTCGAACGCATTGCCCTGAGCGACGACTACTTCGTCACCCGCAAGCTGTATCCCAACGTCGACTTCTATTCGGGGATCATTTACCAGGCCATGGGATTTGGACCCGAGATGTTTACGGTCCTGTTCGCGATACCGCGGACGGTGGGATGGCTGGCCCAGTGGAACGAACTGATGGCGGATCCGGAGCAGAAGATCTCGCGTCCGCGCCAGATCTACCTCGGGGAGAGCCACCGTGAGGTAATGACCCACAGCAAGGCGGCCGACGCCATTGCTGTCAAGCATAAGAACACCGTAGTCGCAGGATAATTCGCTGCAGCCTCGGGGCATGATCAGCGGGCGCTTGGTTAACCGGAGCGCCCGCTTTTTGCTGCAATCACACAGTTACGCATGCAGTAGCATGATCCGGTGCTAAGTCACCCAACCACTCTGAGCGATGAGCGCCCAGCGGGGGTCACCGCGATTGTCGCGCTGTGCGCGCTCGCAGGAGCCGCTGCGCTGGGCTTCGCTGGACTGGTCACGGCACAGGTCGTCCCGCTCTCGTCGGGCGCGTTCCTGATCGGTGGAGGCTTGGAGCAACTCGGACCTGTCGCCTTCCTGCTCTACGCAGCGCTCATGGTCCTGTTGGCTGTGGCCCTGTGGAGGCGCTGGCGCTGGTCGCGTCGAGTCGCGATACTGGTTGCGGTCATCGGCATCGCAATGGCGGTCCCTGGGTTGTCCAGCGCAGTCATGGATTCGCGGGTCCTCCGCATCGGGCGCGAAGGACTGCAAATCATCGTTCGCGTCGTAGTGGTGTATTACTTGAGCCAGGAACCGGTGAAGGATTAGTTTGCGTCGCGGTAAGCGAGCCATAAGCCTGGTATCGTCGCCGTTTCGGGGTCCCAGCAGTACTGCCTTGTTTTTGTGTCGGTTCGTCCATATATTCGTTGCCGTTGAAAGTTCGGTCGTCGTTCATGAGGCCGAACTCGGGGGAGATGCGTATGTTCAAGGGATTTCGCGAGTTCGTACTTCGCGGCAATGTGGTTGACATGGCTGTGGGCGTGGTGATCGGCGCCGCTTTCGGAGGCATCGTGACTGCGTTTGTCAAAGACCTGCTGACACCGCTCATCGCTGCATTGGTCGGTAAGCCGGATTTTTCCGCCTATGTATTCGAAGTGAATGGGTCGAAGTTTCTTTACGGCGATTTTCTCAATGCTCTGGTCGCATTTCTTTTGATTGCCGCGGCGGTGTATTACTTCGTAGTGCTACCCGTCAACGCTCTAATGGCACGCCTGCAGAAGGCGCCACCTGCCGCGCCCGACAAGAAAACCTGCCCCGAATGCCAGAGCGACATTCCAGTGGCAGCGCGCAAGTGCGCATTCTGCACTTCGGCAGTGGCCTGATCGCCCAGTAGCTGATATCGATTCAGGTCAATCATCGGAACGAAGATTCACGTTCTGACCGAGGTGCAGAGCTATTACATCTGCAATTCTGTCGTCCCTCGAACATCCCGGCGGCAACGTTGGGTACGGCTGTTTTCATGCTTGGCCTGCCGCCTTCGTAACCACCGAAATACCTTCTCGCAAGTGCTTCATTCCACGATATTTACAACGCGCCAAGCGCTGCCTGAGGAAGCCCGTTCTGTGGTAAAATTAAGAAGGATCGTACGCCTCTCAAACCGTTGAAATTATTAGTACTTGAGGGTTAGGAACGAAGGCAGCCGCGCCTCCGTTGCGATCCGTGTGCGATGAAGCCGGAACCGCCGCCGTGGCGCGTTCCTGATGGAATGGAGCAGGATGTCCCCGATCGATACCCAAACCGCCGCCCGAACCCAAGACGAACAAGACAGTTTCGAAACAGAGAATCTGAGAAAGTCGAACGGCAAGAACGGTAACGGCCAGTCCGACTCTGATTACAACGCCGACTCGATCAAAGTGCTCGGAGGCATGGAGGCGGTGCGCAAACGGCCCGCCATGTACATCGGGTCAACCGGCGAGATGGGCCTGCACCATCTGGTGTACGAAGTCGTCGATAACTCGGTGGACGAGGCGCTGGCTGGTTACGCCGATCACGTCGATGTCACCATTCACATCGACAACTCCATCACCGTGGTCGATAACGGACGTGGCATCCCAACCGGCGAGATGGATGTCGATGGCGAGCGCATTCCGGCAGCGCAAGTCGTGATGACCGTGTTGCATGCGGGCGGCAAGTTCGATAGCTCGAACTACAAAGTTTCGGGAGGCCTGCACGGCGTCGGTGTGTCCTGCGTGAACGCACTCAGCCAATTGCTGGAGTTGGAAATCTGGCGCGATGGCGGAGTGTGGGAGCAGACCTACTCCAAGGGCGAACCAACCAGCAAGCTGAAGCAGACGGGCAGCACGAAGAAGCGCGGCACCAAAATACACTTCGTGCCCGACACGACGATTTTCACGGTCACCGAATACAACTACGACACGCTGGCACAGCGCCTGCGCGAACTGGCCTTCCTGAACAAGGGACTGCTGATCACGCTCACCGACGAGCGCACCACCGATCCCAAAACCGGCGAGCCCAAGCACACGGATTTCAAGTTCAACGGCGGCATCGCTGAGTTCATCAAGCACCTGAACCGCGGCAAGTCCGTGCTGCATGACAAGCCGATTTACATGGAAGCGGAGCGCGACGGCGTAGCTATGGAGATCGCGCTGCAATACAACGACGCCTACTCCGAGACGGTATTCAGCTTTGCCAACAACATCAACACGGTGGATGGTGGAACCCACTTGTCGGGCTTCCGCACCTCGCTGACCCGTACGGTCAACTATGCGGGACAGCAGCTTGGATTGTTCAAGGACGTGAAAGAAAACCTCACCGGCGATGACGTGCGCGAAGGACTGGTGGCCGTGGTCAGCGTAAAGCTGTCGCAGCCACAGTTCGAAGGCCAGACCAAGGGCAAGCTCAATTCCGATATCGCAGGCACGGTGCAGGCCTTCGTCAACGAACGCCTGGGCGCGTTCTTCGACCAGAACCCTCCGGTCGCCAAGAAGATCATCAACAAGGCCATCGATGCGGCGCGCGCGCGTGAAGCAGCCCGTAAGGCCCGCGACCTGACTCGCCGTAAGGGCGCATTGGACGGGGGCGGACTGCCGGGCAAGCTGGCGGACTGCTCCGAGCGTCAACCGGAGCGCTGCGAAGTGTACCTGGTCGAGGGAGAGAGCGCCGGTGGCACCGCCAAGCAGGGACGCGACCGCCGTTTCCAGGCGATCCTTCCGCTCAAGGGAAAAATCCTCAACGTCGAGAAGGCGCGCTATGACAAGATGCTGGGCCACGAAGAAATCCGCGCCATGATTACGGCGCTCGGGACCGGCATCGGCAAAGACGACTTCGATATTTCGAAGTTGCGCTACGGCAAGATCATCCTGATGACGGACGCCGACGTGGACGGCTCGCACATCCGCACCCTGTTGCTGACGTTCTTCTTCCGCCACATGCAGGAGTTGATCAAGCGCGGTAATGTATTCATCGCGCAGCCGCCGCTCTACCGCATCAAGAAGGGCAAGTTCGAGCAGTACATCAAGAACGACACCGAGTTCGTGAAGGTCATGGTCAAGCGCGCGGCCGACGGCATCGTGGTGCGCTATGGCGAGGGCGCTGCAATGCTCGAAGGCGCTCCGCTCACCAAGTTCATGACCACGCTGAACGACTACATCGGCTTTGTGGACAAGGTGAACAAGCGCATTCGCGATGAGAAGATCACCGAGACGCTTCCCAGGGTCGATCTGGCAAAGCGCGCCGATTTCGAGGGTGACAGCAGCAATCCGCCGAAAAAGATCCTCGAACTCGAGAAAGCGCTGAAGGCGATTGCCAAAGACCAGGGACTCAAGTCGGTCGAGAAGCGCTTTGAAGAAGAGCACAGCCTGTGGGAGTGCGTGTTCGTGAACTCGCAGGGCGCGCCCCACATCATCAGTTGGGAGTTGGCTTCGTCGCCGGAATACCGCCAGATGATGGCGAAATACAAACAGATCGAGCAGTACTTGCAGCCGCCGTACTACATCGAGACCGTCAAGAAGGAAGCCGCCAGCAGCCCCAAGGAAGAACTGAGCGATGCCGAGCGGACCGACCTGGAAAAGGCGGAGCAGAAGAGTCCCAAGACTTCCAAGCGCAAGGCCGAGGCAGAGACGGTTGAGAAGGAGACGGTGCGCGAGTTGTTCGACTACGTGTTGAACGAAGGCCGCAAGGACTACACCGTGCAGCGCTACAAAGGACTGGGCGAGATGAGTTCGCAGCAGCTCTGGGAGACCACCATGGATCCCGAGCGCCGCACGTTGCTCGAGGTGAAACTCGAAGACCTGACGGAGACTGAGGCCATCTTCACCACGCTGATGGGCGAAGACGTCGAGGCGCGCCGCAAGTTCATCGAAGACAACGCGCTCGATGTGAAGAACCTCGACATCTAAGCGGCTGCTGAAAGCTGGGTTGTGGGCAGGTTTTGAAAGGGCACGGCTTCAGTCGTGCCGGCAAGCGCTTTTTTGATTCTTCTCGCGGACTTTAGTCCGCGAGGTCCGCGAACTTACATTTCGCTTCCATTGCGAGCGGCGTGTTACAACAAAACCTGACGTATGCCTTCTTCCCGGATATTGCCAAAAATTGGTTCGCCCCAGATCGCCAGCCTCGTGCTGCTTCTGCTGTTCGTCGCGCAGTGCCTGTGGTTCATGGCGCACTTGCCCATCACTCAGATGGAGAGCAGCTACATCGAAGACGGACTGCTGCACGTCGATCGACTGGTCAACGCCAGTTCCGAATATCGTTCGCCATTGATCGCCGTGCTCGCCGGATATCCCGCCAAACTCATCGGTGGCGAAAGCAACTTTGCCCGCCTCAGCGAGCTTCGTTTCCTGGTGCGCCTGCCGTTTCTGATGGCCGGCCTGCTGCTGGGAGCGTCGCTGTGGTACGTTGCGCGGCGCTTATACGGCAATCTCGGCGGATACATCGCGCTCGGCCTCTATTGCTTCTCTCCCATGGCGATCACGCGCAGTAGCCAGATCCAGCCCGATATCCTGGGGGCCTGGGGCGCTTTCGGCCTGGTCTTCACCGGCATCGCTGCCGCCCATACCGTATACGCTCCGCGTGACGTCGTTGTGTGGAACTGGAAACGCATTCTTCTGATGGGTATTTCCATCGCGCTCTGCGTTGGTGCCCAGTGGACTCTGTGGGTAGTTCTGCTTCCCACCCTGGGGTTCATGCTTTGGGTGGGGCACATTCGGCCGAAGGCGGTGGTAGCGATCTTTGCGGCAGCTTGTGCGGTCGGACTCTTTCTGCTTTGGGCAGTGGCAAGCTTTCGGCCCCTGCTGTTTGCGCACGCGCTACGCAGTGCCAACTGGATCGAATTTTCTCCAGCCCAATTTAGCGGTAAGACCGTGTACTCCCTGCTCGGACTGTTCTTTCTGCAGAATGGCCTGGGGCCGGCGCTCCTGCTGCTGGTATCGTTGGGGACCTTTGCCTTCTGGAGACGCACGCGCTATTTCGCTACGGCCGCTCCGCTCATTGTCGCCGTCCTGCTGGTCGTGGTTGGCCTGACCATGCAGCACTTCGCGGGAATGACCTTTCTGTTCATTGCCTTGCCCTTTTTGATTCTGTTCATGGCAGGCGTCTCGGTGGACCTTTTGGCGACTCGCTATGCGGTCGTCGCCAATGCGATAATTGTCGGTGTGCTGGTGGCCAATGCGGTGATCGACATTGGCGGACTGCTGCGGCTCGCATCTTTCGGGAATCGCTGAGAACTTTCCCGCATCCTAAGGGTTGGAATGAGGAGGAGCCATGTCGAGTGGGGGTCCATTCCGATCGGCCTCGCGTTATAACACGCCGCTTTTGATCCTCGCTCTGTTAGCTCTGCCGTTGCTCACGGCAGAGTTTGTTGCGGCGCAGATCCATGGAATCCCACCCTCAGTCACGTCGATACAAAATCACTTTCCTCCGTATTTGCCCAACATTGCCCCAAGCGTGACTTCGGTGGGACCTCGTGGTTACGTGGGTCCTCCAGCTTTCCCGGTATATCCCGCGTCTGGAAGGCATATTGGGCATAGCTTCGGAAACCGCTACGGGTCCAGGAACGGGTACGGATACTACGGTGGCGGCTTTGTCGCACCGTATTACACTCCCGCGTTCGACACCTCGTATGGATATGAGACGGGCGGAGGAGGAGGGCCTTATATGTACTCTGGGCCTCCCACCGAGCAGACGCTGCACATCGTCGTTGATTTGCCGACCGCAAAGCACGACGATGAGAGCCTGCCTCCACCCGCGAAATCGAAATCGGACAGCGTTGTGATAGACGCGCGCGATGCGAAGCCCATCGATCCCACCGTGCTGGTATTTCGCGATGGCCACCAGCAGGAAGTCACGAACTACGCCATCATGGGACAGACAGTTTACGTCTTCGACAGTCGCACCCAGAAGATCGCGCTTACGGACCTCGATGTCGCTGCAACCATCAAGTTGAATGACGACCACGGCGTCGATTTTCACGTTCCCGCACATAACAAAAGCTAAACTTTTTCGACCTCTGGAAATTGACCTTCGCAGTCCGCCTTAACGCCCCGTCTCAACCGTCTCCGTCGTTACGCTAAGTCATTGAAGAGATAACACTTACCCCTGACTAGCAGCGGACCGGTCATGGTATAATCGAGAGTGCAGTTGGATCGGTCCATCTCCTGAAATTGCAATGAGTTATGCGCTTGGCGGTGGCCTCACCGCAAAGTGTCGCGCGGTTGCTTTGCGCGCTCGTTCCTGGACGGTTTCGATCCCCACACAACGCAGTTTTAGAAGGGAAACAAGCTGAAGGCCACGGCGGGCTGACGGCTGATACCTCAACATGGCTGACGATCCAAACCAGCAACTACCACTCGACCAGAACCGCGGCGGCAATATTCAACCCATCAACATTGAAGAGGAGATGCGGCGCTCGTATCTCGATTATTCGATGTCGGTCATCATCGGGCGCGCGCTACCTGACGTGCGCGACGGATTGAAACCAGTGCATCGCCGCATTCTTTACGCGATGCACGACATGGGACTGCTGCACAATCGCAAGCACGTGAAGTGCGCCAAGGTCGTCGGCGAAGTCCTCGGTAAGTACCATCCGCACGGAGACAGCGCGGTGTATGACGCGATGGTGCGCATGGCGCAGCCCTTCTCGCTGCGATATCCGCTGGTCGATGGGCAAGGCAACTTCGGCTCGGTCGATGGCGATCCGCCGGCGGCCTACCGGTACACCGAATCGCGCATGACGGAAATCGCCGAAGACTTGCTGGCCGACATCGACAAGGACACCGTCGACTTCGTCGCCAACTTCGATGACACCTCGGTCGAGCCGGTGCTGCTTCCGACGCGAATTCCGAACCTGCTGGTGAATGGCTCGAACGGCATAGCCGTCGGTATGGCGACGAACATTCCCCCGCATAACCTTACCGAGATCGTCGACGCCTGCATCACGCTGGTGAACAATCCCCACGCCACCCTCGACGACATGTTGCAGTTCGTTCAAGGCCCGGACTTCCCCACCGGTGGCTTCATCTCAGGCCGCGCCGGAATCGCCGAAGCCTACCGCACTGGCCGTGGCCGCTTCATGATGCGCGCCAAGGCCGCCATTGAGCACGTCACCAAGGACAAGGACGCGATCATCGTCACCGAGATCCCGTACCAGGTGAACAAGTCTCGACTGATCGAGCGCATCGCCGAACTGGTGAACAACAAGGTCATCGATGAAATCAGCGACATTCGCGACGAGAGCGACCGCGACGGCATGCGCATTGTGATCGAACTCAAACGCGGATGCGAGCCCCAGATCGTGCTCAACCAGCTCTTCAAGCACACCTCGATGCAAGAGAGTTTCAGCATGATCTTCCTGGCCGTGGTCAACGGCCAGCCGAAGGAAATGGGCCTCGTTCAGGCTGTGCGCCACTTCATCGATCACCGCATCGATGTAGTCCGCCGCCGCACTGCGTACTTGCTGCAGAAGGCGCGCGACCGCGAGCATATCCTCGAGGGCTACCAGGTGGCGCTGGATCGCGTGGACGACGTTATCCGCATCATTCGCGGCAGCGAGAACCGCGCCGACGCTCGCATCAACCTGGTGGATTATTTCTCCGGCAAGACCGTCAATGTTACAGAAGGCAATATCGGCGCAGGGGCGTCACGCAAGGCGCTGGTGCTGAAGGGCCTTGTCCCCACCACCATCACTCGCCCGTTCGACGCGGTGCAGGCAGACGCCATCCTCGAGTTGCAGTTGCATCGTTTGACCCGCCTCTCGATCGACGAAATCCTGAAAGAGCTGGCCGAAGTTCGCGACCGCATCGCGGAATACGAATCCATCCTTGGCTCCGAGAAGAAACTGCGCCGGGTCATCATCACCGAACTCGAAGAGGTGAAGAAGAAGTACGGCGATGCGCGCCGCACCGTCATCCAGGACGAAGCCGTCGAGCTGAGCCTGGAAGACCTGATCGCCGACGAGCAGGTTGCGGTCACAGTGAGCCACTCAGGCTATCTGAAGCGGACACCGATCTCGACTTATCGCCAGCAGCGCCGTGGAGGCACGGGCCGCAAGGGCATGAGCACGCGCGAAGAGGATTTCGTCGAGCGCCTGTTCGTGGCCTCGACCCACGATTACATGCTGGTGTTCACCAACACCGGGCGCGTGTACTGGCTCAAGGTTTACGAGATTCCTGAGATCAGCGCCGCAGGCAAAGGCAAGGCGATCGCCAGCCTGGTATCGTTGCAGCCGGGCGAAAACGTGCGCGCGTTGCTCACGGTCCGCGATCTCGAAGAGGAAGGCAAGTTCGTCTTCTTCGCCACCCGCAGCGGCACGGTAAAGAAAACGCCGCTCAAGGACTTCAGCAACGTGATGTCGCGCGGCATCATCGCCATCGGCATCGACAAGGAAGACGAGTTGGTGGCCGCGAACTGCACCGATGGGAAGCAGATCATCTTCCTCGCCACCCACGACGGACAAGCCATTCGCTTCGACGAGGACGATGTCCGCTCCATGGGACGCCCGGCCTACGGCGTGCGCGGCATGGACCTGTCGAAAGGCGATTACATCGTCGGCATGGCAGTCACTCCGAAAGAACAGAAGAAAGGCAAGAACGGCGATCCCGACCAGTCGAACCTGGTGCTATCCGTGACCGAGCAGGGCTACGGCAAGCGCACCGACGTGGACGAGTACCGTCTGCAGACCCGCGGCGGCAAGGGCGTGATCAACGTCAAGACCACGGCGCGCAATGGCAAGGTCGTGTCAATCATGCTGGTCAACGAGAAATCCGAGGTGATGGTGATCAGCCAGTTCGGCAAGATCATCCGCATCGACACCAAGAATATTCGCGAAGTCGGACGCTCGACCCAGGGCGTGCGCCTGTTGCATCTCGAAGAGGGCGACCGCCTGGCCGCTGCGTCGGTCATTCCTCCCGAGGAAGTCGCCGAGAACGGCAACGGCGAAACGGGAATTCTGGTGCAGTAGATAATTTTGAAGATCACGGGACGGCGCGAGCGATCGCAGCCTGCTTTTTTGGGTGAGGAGCTACCCGCCGGTGGCGTGGGAACGAGTCCCGGAGGGACGACAGATCTTAGCCCAGCGCTTCAGCGCTGGGTAGGCCCAATATAAAGATTCCGAGCCGGCTTCAGCCGGCGACACTCTTGCGCGAGGGCGTGCGCCGAGCGCACCTGCCACGTCAGAATCTGTTCTACGATATGTGTCCGAGGCACTGAAATGGACAAAACCAACCTCGCCCAGAAATTCTCGCTCTTCTCCGATCAATTCAGTCCCAAGATCATTGGCGAAGTGAACGACCTGCACGTGAAGCTGGTCAAGCTTCAGGGTGAATTCGTCTGGCACCGCCACGACGTCGAGGACGAGCTCTTCTTTGTCGTAAAAGGCGCGCTGAAGATGGCTGTTCGCGACGGCGGCTCGGAGCGCGAGATTGTGATCCTACCCGGCGAGTTCCTGATCATCCCGCACGGAGTAGAGCATCGCCCTTCGGCCGACGAGGAGACGCACATCATGCTGCTCGAGCCCAAGACCACGCTGAACACCGGCAACGTGGAGAGCGAGCGCACCGTACGCCAACTGCAGCGGATTTAGCGTTCCCCGGTTAGAAGACGCTCCCTCCCCGCGGGTGTCAGGTCGTTGATCTTCTCCACCTGATCGAGCTTGATGGTGACGATATCGCTCGCCTCCAGGTTGCACCGCATCAGGTCGACCATGCGGATGCTGCTGTCCTGGAAGGTGCGCACGTAGAAACGGCGGTTGGTCACGTCCGCCGCGCTCGTCCACTCCGTGTACTCCGAGGTTGGCTTGCCATTGGCCAATGAGCGCGTCGAGCCCTTGGGAATGTCGAAGTTGTTGAGCAGATGAAACGCCGTCAGCACCGCATCCTGCGCCGTCGGTGAAGGCAGTGCCGTGGCCGAGAACGCCACCGCCCGCACGAACCGCGACGGCGGCGTGAAATCTCCCGGCAGTCCCCGCATTCCCGCCCCTTGCCCGAACGCGCTCACCATCACTTGACCGAATTGCTCCGGCGCCGGCGCCATGTCGGTCAGGCCGACATAGTTTGCCAGGTTCGTCATGTGCCAGTTGTATGAGGGCGAGTTGGTGATCACCCCCAAGGGACTTTGGTACACCGTCGGCCCCGACGCCGTGAATTCCAGCACGACACTCTTCCCGCTGGCGTCGGTGAACACGTAGTGGGTGGGTGGCGTAATCCCCCACTCCTTCACCACAAATGAAGATACCCCGGCCTTGATGACGGCCTGAGCGGCCTCCTCCGCGGTGGTTGCCATGGAGAGCGCATACGTGACTGCATCCCATGGCCCCAGGGTTTTCCTGTCCGGGCTGGGCTTGGGGAAACTCGCATATTCGGGAAAGTAGAAGATTCCGCCCGAAAGGCCCTTCTCATTCACGCCATCCACTGCCGCGGGCATGCCCAGTGGGTTCGTCGCCACAAACGCGTACTTCGCATTCCACGCAAGGCCTTCGGCCGCGCCCTCAGCCGCGGCGAAATGGTATCCCCGCGGCACAATGATGATGTCGCTCTTTAGGGTGCTGCCGAACTCCATGGTGCGGGCGCGCACGATGCTCCCGTCTTGCGCTTTCACCATCAGGCCCGTGCATGCGGAAACGGGAAGATTGGCCGCCAACACCACCATGGCTGCGAGACAAACGATTCTTTTCGTGAGCTTCACTGGAAAATCCTTCTCTCTTGCGACGCCTGCGCTTCCTTACATCGGCTGGAAACCCGCGCCCGGTCGCGCCTCGTACGACTGGCCGCGGCCACCGCTCGGAATGCTCCTGCAACGGGGAGAACGCGCGCCGTTGTTTAGTCGTGGGTTCTATCGGCAGAAGCCGGATTTTCTATAGCTTCTGTCTTCTATCCAGAAAAATCAGCGCCCATCTCGACGCTGCGCTTCTATCCGGGAAGACAACCCAAAAGGAAGACGCACGAGCGCACGCTGCACGAACTGCAGCGGATTTAGGATTCACCACGCTGACTTCTGGGCGACAGCCTCCGTAGCACGGGCTGCCCCCTGCATGGCCCCACGTCGCCCGGGAGCATTGACGAGCGCCGTCTGAAATTCCTTCAGCGCCAGATCCGGGTGATTCTGCTCGAGCAGCAGGGAGCCAAGCTGTTCGCGTGCCGGAACAATCGGTCCTGGCGTCACCGGAAGCTTCTCGACTGCATCCTCCTCATCGGCCGACGCGCGCAGCAAAGCGGCGGCTTCATCCGGCTTCTGGTTGGCCTGGGCTGACCACGCCATAACTTCGCGCCTCAGAATCCCCACCTGCGAAGCCCAATAGTCGTTGCCCGATGCGCGCAGTTGCTGTTCGATCTGCCCTAACCTATCGATCTCGCTGCGGGCCTCTGTGCCGTGTCCATTCCGTGCAAGCCCCAGTCCGCGCGCCCAAACCGCAACGGCAACAACATGAGGCGGGGCGGCCGTCGGGGGTGCGATTCCAGCAGCATCGGACCATTGGCCCCGCTCCACCGCGTAGCGAACCGGCATCGCGGTAGCGGCGTACGACATTTTGAAATCGCTTGCGTTCAACTCCGGCATGTTCTTAAGTTGCTGAATGACCCGGCCCGCCTCGTTGTCGCGTCCACTCTGCAGATACGCATACACCAGATAATCCATGGCGTGCAGCTCTTCTCCAGTGTCGCCCTGCTGGTGTGCGGCTTGCTTCGCAGCGAGGTTGGAAGTAATCGAGTCGTCCCATAGGCCGAGTCGGGTGAAGATGTGCGATGGCATGTGCAATGCGTGTGGCGCGGAGGGAGCGATCTGGGCATAGGCCCTTGCCGCCGGGAGCCCCTTTGGTGCGAGTTCCGCATTGTCGTAGGCATGGATCAGGTAGTGCGGGATGCCTGGATGCTGCGGGTAGGTGAGATCCAGCGGCTCCAGCAGAGCCGCCGCCTGTTTCTGCTTGGCATGCGTTTTGTCGGCAGGAGATGCATTCGACAGCAGCGCGAGCGCGAAAAACACCTGCGCTTCGACATCCTTCGGGTTCTTCGATGCGAGATCGCTCATGGCGCCCTCGTAGTTCAACGCTCGCGTGCGGTACGGAACGGTGGCGGCGTCCTGATAGATCAAGCCCAGCGCCTTGATGAACTGGCGCTCGCGTTCGGAGCCCGTCCCGATCTGCTGTGCCTGCTGGATTTCCTTTTGCCCGATCGCAATTTTCGCGGGCGCGATAGGCGGCTCCCAGAGCTGGTGGAAGTACGTCATGGCCACTCCCCAATGTGCCATCGCACACTGCGGATCTACCTCCGCCACGGCCTGAAATGCACTTTCAGCGGCGGCATAAGCGAAGGAGTGAAGCAGGGCCACGCCTCGCTCGAACTGCTCCTGAATGCCCGGTGCGCAAGAAGTCTGAAAAAATACTTTTCCCAGTTTCTCTGGTGCCGGGTGGCTATGAGTTTCTTGTGCTGACGAGAAGGAAATAACGACCAGCAGGGTCAGCAGTATTCGCCATAAATTTGGCATCCCCAGCTCCATAGGCGCGTGGCTCTTAGCAACAGCCGAATTCTATATTGAAGTTAGTTCCCCGGCCCTCGAGCCCGAGACCAGACTAATAAAGAGGCGGAGCCGCAGCCCCGCCCCATCCGTTGATTCGCGATTCAGCCCTGTCAATCGCCCTTACTGCTTCTATTTTCCGGGCGCAGGCGGCGTCGTCTTAGTATGCTGCTGAGGCTGAGCATGCTGCTGCTGCTGAGTCTGGGCCCGCTGCTGCTGTTGTGGCTGAGCATGCTGCTGCGGTTGCGCCTGAGCACGCTGCTGTTGCTGAGGCTGGGCATGCTGCTGCGGCTGAGCCTGAGCACGCTGCTGTTGCTGAGGCTGGGCATGCTGCTGCTGCTGAGGCTGGGCATGCTGCTGCTGCTGAGGCTGGGCATGCTGCTGCTGCTGTGGCTGCGCCTGAGCACGCTGCTGTTGCTGAGGCTGGGCATGCTGCTGCTGCTGCGCCTGAGCATGTTGCTGCTGCTGTGGCTGCTGAGGCTGAACATGCTGTTGCGGTTGCGCCTGGGTCCGCTGCTGCTGCTGCTGTGGCTGTGCCTGAGCACGTTGTTGCTGCTGCGCCTGAGCATGTTGCTGCTGGTGCTGCTGCTGCTGAGGCTGAACATGCTGTTGCGGTTGCGCCTGGGTCCGCTGCTGCTGCTGTGGCCGTGTCTGGGTTGTGTTGCGAGCAGGAATCACCGGAGCGATCGGTCTACCTGCCGCGATGGGCTTCGTCGCCGCATATTCGGCTGGACGCCCATGATTCACGGAAGCAAATTGCTGCCGGTTCTGTGCTGCCGCCTGCTGGTGCTGCATCTGCGTGGACATGGGAGGAATGCGCTGCTGACGAAATGCCGCGTTTTCCGCAGGCAGTGCGTGGCGAGTGATGCCTCCCGGCCCGTTGTAACTGGCGCGGTTCATCGAGGTGTTGTTGATGCTGCGGTTATAGACGTTAACGTTGGTGATGTTCACATTGTTGACGGAACGGTTGTAGTTGAAACGATTTCCGCTCCAATATCCGCCCTGATAGCCCATGCCGCCGTAGCCGAATCCATAGTTAATGCCGCCGTAGTAGCCGACGTATGGGCCCCAGAACCCGTAGTTGAAGCTATACAGGCCGGCGGAGAATCCCCAATATCCAGGCGTCCACAGGAAGCCCACTTGAGGTGGCATTACCCATGCGCCGGGCACCCAGAAGTAGCCCCGCGGAGTATAGCTCCAATATCCGGGCGTCCACAGATAGCCATTGCCGGGGATTGGCGGCTGCGAATATTCCGGCAACGGTGGCGGAGGCTGCTGTGCCTGAAGCACGGGCTGGCCGTAACTCACATCCTGGTAGTTGGGGTTGTAATCGCCATTGGAATAGTACTGGCCCTGTGGGACCTGCTGTACCGCTCGATGTGAAGTGTGCCGTACTGGCGCAGGCTGCTGATAGTCCTGCTGCGGCTCCTGATTTACAGGCTGCTGCTGATAATCAGTTCCCGTCGCCTGGGTGCCGTCCACGGGGGCCAGATTGTCTGTAGTCGCTGCATTCTGCGACTGATCGGCCGGCGCTGGTTGATCCTGGGCGCTGGCGTCCGGGGTGATGTCCTTACTGCATCCTGCGGGCCCTAACGTCAGTGCGATCGACACGACTGCCAAAGAGATTAGATAAAGTAGTTTGTTCGACATAAGTCCTCCTGGCGGAGATGTCGAAATAACAACTCCACCTGATAACCTTCCCACCCCGGGCTCCTTCGGGTCTGAGCAATAGAGGACAGCACCACTTTCCAGAGATGCGGAACAGGACAACCAAGAGTCATCCAAAGTAATTCGCAAATTGCTTTAGCTTCGAGGGATTTTTTTCACCTTCGCCCCGCCCTTCGGCAGCGCATCCAGTAATTCGTGCACCGTCTTCTTCAGCAGCGGTACCTTCACGTCCGGCGCGATTTCCGCCAGCGGTTCCAGCACAAACCGCCGTTCGGCCATAGCCGGATGCGGCACCGTCAACGTTGGCGTGTTGATGTGGGCTGCACCATACAGCAGGATGTCGATGTCGATGATGCGCGGTCCCTTGGGCTGGGTGCGCTGCCGTCCCATCGCGCGCTCGATATTCAAGATGCCGGCCAGAAATTCGCGCGGGATCAGTTCTGTCCGCACCGCCACGGCGCAGTTCAGGAACCACGGCTGGTCGGTGAACTCGACCGGCTCAGTTTCGTAGAGCGACGAAACTTCCTGTACATAGCCCAGGTCCAGAAGCTGGCCAATCGCCGTTCGCAAATTCACTTGCCGGTCGCCGACATTCGAGCCCAGCGAAAGATACGCAATCTTCTTCACGTTGCTATGGTAACGCGACTCGGTGGAAGAGCTGGCCTTTAGGCCAGCGTTGGAGTCGCTTATTGTTGATCTTTGCTTTGCGGACTTTAGTCCGCGATCGCCAGGTGCTCCACAGGCCAATTCGCCACCGCAGCCTCGTCCAGCGTGATCTCTTCCCAGTAGGTCTGGTCGCGCAGAATGCGCGACACAATCGCGGTATGCATGGCGTGTCCGGCGCGGTCGGCTTTCACGTAGCCGAGGATTTGTTTCCCGAACAGAGCGAGGTCGCCGATGAGGTCGAGCACTTTGTGCCGCACGAACTCGTCGGGATAGCGCAGCGGCGGGTTCTCCACTCCATCGGCGGTCAACACGATGCAGTTGTCGCGGGAGGCGCCACGAATCAGTCCCATGTTCAGCATCGCCCGCTGCTGGTCGATGAAGCCAAAGGTACGCGCCGATGCGATCTGCTCGACATAGCTGCCGTTGGAAAGCTCCACTTCGAAGCGCTCATTGCCGATCAACGGATGGGGGAAGTTGATGGCGTAACTGACGGAATATCGCTCCGCGGGATAGACGCCGATGAACTTGTCGCCTTCACGCATTTCGTAGGGCCGCAGGATCTTGAGATAGGTGCGCTTGCGGCGCTGCTGTCGCAGACCCGCGCCCGTAATCAACTCCACATAGGGAAGCGCGCTGCCGTCGAGGATGGGCAATTCGAGGTTGTCGAGCTCAACGATGGCGTTGTCCACGCCCATGCCAATGAAGGCCGATAGCAGGTGTTCGGTCGTCGAAATCAGCACGCCCTGTTTCATCAAGCTGGTGGCATAGCTGACTTTCGCGACGTTCTTGCTGATGGCGGGTACATCGAATCCGTCGAGGTCAACGCGGCGAAACACAATCCCCGAACCTGCCGGGGCGGGCAAGATTCGCAGATGTACCGGCGCTCCACTGTGCAGCCCGACGCCGCTGCATTCCACGGCGCTCCGAATTGTGCGCTCAAAAATCAATGAGGTCGTTTAAGGGTTGTGCTCTCAGTAGATTACAAGTCCACAGCGATATGCGAGTGTTGTATTTATGCCACATCGGGTGGCGAAGTGGGCACTCACTTCCGTAACTTGCAATGGTTACTTCGGGGGTAAGGCACTCATTCAAAATGTGTTGCTGGCGCCGTCCCTGGTTTGGCGAATTTCCAGACCAAGTACCGTTGCACCAGTGCCCAAGTCGATCCCCTGTCGCGAATCTCTCGGGGCCCCCGGATCAGGGTTTCGATTCAGGCGGTTTTGACTGCTTGTACGTAGTGCCTGTGGTCTGGAACATCCCGGGGTCAAATCCGTTGTTGTAGCTCACGTTGTTGATGAAGCGCTGGCCGCTCATCTCTCCGTTCAGGTATCGCACCGTGCTGTACGGCGTGTTGATCCCCTGCACCATCCGATAGTTGCCCCAAACCTCCGACTCCTCGTCGAATTGCCGGTCGTTCGGATCACGCCAGCTATAGGACTTCTTCAGCGGCAAATGCGTACGAGGGTCGATGGCCACCGTCACGCTGTCATTCGAAGCGGTGAGTACCGTGACCTTGTCGGCGAGGGTCTGTTCGACGATGGCGGTGCCTTCGTAAAGGATCATCGAGCCCGGCGCCGCTAGCCAGGTGCGGATCACCAGTTCCAGCGAGTGATCGCGGCGGCGAAGGTACTCGGTGAACAACTTGGGGTCCTGCGTTGCCGTGCCCTTGTAGGTGATCTCGTATCCCTTGTCGCCGAGGTAGAGTTCGATGACGTCACGCTGCTTGGTAAGTTCGACGCGCTCCTGGTCCGGCCACTGCCAAAATCGCCAGTACACGACGCCCAAGCCGTTGGGACGGCCGTGATAGAAGGCATACATGCGCCCCTCCACCTTCATGTCCCGCAATGCCAGATAGGCATCGCCACCGAGGGCGCGGATCATGTCGTCAAGAACCTGCTTTGCCTTTTTAACCCCCGGGTCCTTGGCGGCAGTTGCGGCAAACTGCGCGGTAGGCCAAGCCGAAGGTGCAGAGGCAGGCGGAGCGGGTGCGTTGTCCTGTGCGACGGCACCCAGCGCGATCATAAGGGCGAGAGCAACGAAAGACGTTATCCGCATGGATGGATGTGATTGTAACCCTTACTACAGCGATGACCCGCCTTCGAAGATCTTCTCGATCTGGTAGGGCGAGACGCGGTAAAGACCATAGGTGATACCGGTGTCGGAATACTTGCGGAACAACAGGTCGCCGCGCCCGTTGGCGTCCGCGTCCACGGCGTCGATCAGCTCCATGCGGGGAAAGGCATCCAGATGGGTGCTGTCGGTGACAGAGACGAAGATCTTCTGCGCCTGGTCGTTGATGTCTACGCGCGCGACAATGGAGACGAAGTAATTGAAGCCAGTGTCGCGCTGTCCCTTGGCGGGTGCGACGGGAAGTTTCGCCGTCAACACCACCGTAGGCGAGCTGCTGAATTCCAGATCGAACGCGCGAACATCGTAATCGGTAATGGCGGCGGTTTTCGGAATCGGTGGCCCATTGCGTTTGGCCGCGAAGGCGCGGATCTCCGCCATGGCCAGCTTGAGCATTTGCTGTTCCTGGATTTGCCTCTCGCCGGAAGTCAACGAGTACAGCAGCGGGCGCGATTCGTAATGGCCGGCATCGGAGATGGCCGGATAGGCTCGGGCGGCCTTCGCTCCCTTTGGATACGCCATATCTGTCTTGGCGGACGCAGACTCCGCCGCCGCCGCGGTTGCTGACTTCGTCGGCTTGTTGCGGCTGAGCACCGGACGATTGGGATCGCTGTCGTTCGACGAGGCGGCGGCCTGCGTGATTGCCGCTGGGCCGTTATCAGTGCTGCCGCTGTCTGACGTGGGTGCGGCCGGCGCTTTCCGTTTCATGACCGGGCGGTCGGGATCGCCGTCGTCCACCGTGGTCTGTTTCTTCGCGGTGGAAGCAGGCGCAGGTGGCTCGTCCGACGGACCCATGGTGGGCTTTGAGCTGGAGTCGGCTGCCGGTTTTTTCATCACTGGCCGATCCGGATCGTTGTTGGTTGCGGGCGGAGGCGGAGCGCTGTCCGTGGATGAACTGGAGGAACCCGGCGCGCGCTTGAGCACAGGGCGGCTGTCGTCCTCATTGCTGGTCATCACGGCGGCGCTCTTGGCGGACTGGGCTTTTAGCGCCGCATCCTTGGCGGCTTGCGCGGCCAGTTTGGCATCCATGGGAGACTCGGGCCGCCAGGTGCCATCAGCCACCCAATTGCCGTTCACCTGCTTTGGCATGGTAATGGTGAATATTCCCGTCGGCTCGCCCAGACTCTGCGCTTCGTACACCGTTTCCGGCTCCAGGGCCATGGGTGCAGGGTTGGCGCCATAGAGACTGGCGTCGTAGTAGTGGCCGTCAATCCACAGCGCGATGGGTACGAGTCGCATGCCTCCGCCGGGCAGGAACTCGACCACGCCGATGGCACGTGGCCCGCGCTTTGCCTTCTTGACGGTCGGCGTTGGCGGAGGCGCCTGGTCGGTCTGGCGGTTGCGCGTGTGCTCTTGTGCGGCTGTAAATGTGACTAGCAGGAAAATCACCATCAAAGTGGAGATGGCACGGCGCGCCGATTTGCGGTATAGATAATGCGTTATGGAAATCAAAGACAAAGCTCCCGAGTTTTCCCTGCTCGACGAAAACGGTAACCCAACTTCGCTGCAACAGTTCCGGGGGAAGACGGTTGTGCTGTTCTTCTACCCCAAGGCCGACACACCCGGTTGAACCATAGAGGCGTCCGAGTTTCGTGACGCATACAAGAAACTGCAGAAGGCAGGGCTGGTGGTGCTGGGCATCTCGCCTGACACTCCGAAGACCCAATTGAAGTTTAAAGAAAAGTACGGCCTGCCGTACACCTTGCTCGCGGACGACAAGAAAGAAGTCGCCAAACAGTACGACGTGCTCAAGGAAAAGAACATGTACGGCAAGAAGGTCATGGGGATTGTGCGCAGCACATTCCTGATCGGGCCCGACGGCAAACTCGTGCACATCTTTTCTCCCGTCAAACCCGAAGGCCACGCGGAAGAGGTTCTGGCCTACGTGAAGGCTGCCGGGAAAAAATAGACTGGGTGCCTTGGGTTAGCTTGCAAGTGATTAGCCTTCATTGCAACTAGTCCCACGTTAGCGTCCAACGGAGCGACGTGAACGTGGGGCACCAGGCATAACGCAAGATCAACCACGGATTTGCACGGATCTTCACGGATCAGTTTAGGGCGGAAAACCTTGAGCAACCGATTCTTGCGGCCACGCACTTTTCAGAAAAATAATATTGTTATACATAACTACAACACTATGTCACTAATTGTATGTCATTTGTAATGAAATAGTTATGTAACTCTCAGCAAACATCTTTAGCTGACATACAAAACCAGAACACTACATCACTATAACTCTCTTTGGTAATGAGGAGGCCACGTGCCACCTACTGGGAAGGATTGCGTGAAATTTGTCAAAGAACGAAACGCTGTCTGCGGACTGGCCGTGGATGGGCAAAGCTCCGCGCTGCCTCGTCCCTGAACCGTTTGTAGCGGTTGCGACAAGGAAGCGCCAGAGAAATCAGCGGTGGGAAGAAACGAAAGTAACCATGGAGTTCGGAATCCAGAACGGCGGGAGTGGCCGATTCCTTCTGATGGTGCGGGCCATAATGCGGACTCGTCTAATTTGAGCGCTACCGTTTTGGGATAACACACGGTTTGGACCGTTTACGCAGCAACCACGCAGCGGTTCAACCGGCTTTGCACATTAACTTCCCGTATGCCTACTTGTCATTACTAATCGAAAGAAAGGGACGGTTCGCGACCGGCTGTCGTTTCCTTACGGCTGCCTCAACTCACGCGAAGGCCTGTTCCTGGCAACTGCCAGCCGACTTCCGTATAGCCTGTCAACCAGTTCCAATCCGGATGAGCGTCCGTTACCGCCAGTTTTCGATCATCATCAGGTCGCTAGATTGCTCGTCCAGTTGGGGAAACAGCAGCCATTTGCCATCGCTGGAAACGGACAATCCTCCTAGCCACCCTGGAAGCGGTTTTTCAAACATATAAACCGCTCGAAAACCGCGCGTCTTCAGATCGAAGAACTCAATTGCCGGCCTCCCAGTGTGGTATCCAATGAAATAAAATCCGGATTCGACCAGAGTCCATCCATCGAGACGAACGAACGGCATTCCCTCAACTTTCTCGGCAGTCGTGCTGTCAATCATGACGGAGTAGAGCGAAGCGCCGCGGATAAAGTACACCCGAAATCCGTCGGGTGATTCGATGGGTCTCAGGACCGGTCCGTCAGTGATAGGCACCGCATGTCCTCCTGCAGAAGACACCTTCCAGCCTGTTGGGTGCTGCGCATCCTCTCCGCTCGCGAAGTAAATCCATTTTCCATCGTGTGACCAGCTCGGCTCGGAGTTGCCGTGGATATCAATCTCCAGCTTGCGAGGAATTCCGCCGCGAGGATCCACGAGATATATGTTCGATTCCCCACCCGCGCGCGAATCAAACGCAATTAGCCCACCGTCAGGAGACCACCGTGGCGAGCCGGTCAGACGAATGCCGAAGGAACTAAGTTGCACGGCGTTCGACCCATCTGCGTCGGAAACCCAAACCTCGTTGCTGCCTGACCGGTTGGACTCGAACGCAATCTTATCCCCGTTGGGAGAGATGTTTGGGGCAGTTTGTTCTCGAGTAGACGCGATCACCATTCTGGCATGCTGCTCTGTCGTTCCTAATTCCAGGCGCCAAATGTTTACGTTTGTTCTTCTCTGCGCGAACGCCAGCCGTTTGGCTTTGGAACTCACAGTTAAATCGAATGCATCGTGGCCAACCGGCAGTTTTTCCTGACTACTGGGGTTACCAAGCGAAACTTCCCAAATGTCTCCGGCTAGCATCGGCGCAGTAAAAATCATACGTCGTCCGTCCTCGGACCACGCCAGCTTTCCGATGCCGTCTGTTCTTGTCAACAATTGAGTGCTCCGGTCGTCTCCGAGCCGCTGGAGTTCAATGGATGCTCCGCCGCCAAGGATGTCGGAACAAACCCATGCAAGATAAATTCCATCGGGAGAAAAAGCAGGTGAAATTGGTCGCTTGCAATTTGTCTTGAGAGGTACAAATTGGGGCGAATCCACTCGCAGCAAAAGTAGTTCAGACGTGGTGTTCGAAGTATAAGTGACGCAAGCAAGTTGTTTGGCATCGGGAGACCATGCGATGGCGTCGATTGCGATAAACCTAACAGCGCACTTATCCGTAATCTTCTTCTCTGGACCACCTAGTGGCGATAATAGGTAGACTCCCGAATCGGCGTAGTTGGCCGTGAATCGTTCGATCGCTATGCTTTGGCCGTTTGGCGACCAGGCTGCGTAATAGGCGCCAGGTTGGTTCGTCAGCCGGAGAAGCTTCTCAGTTCCAATTACCTTGACGTAAAGGTCGGAGGACTGGTTCCCACCCTTTCCGCCGTCCCACGCAAAAGCAATCTGGCTACCGTCAGGAGAGAATGTCGGTGACGCCACGTTTCCAGGCAAGGCCGTGAGTGGCACCACGGTGAGTCGCTGCAGTTCGAGTAGCCGCAGTTGACGTTCCACGCGCGGAGCCATCCACGAATACAACAAGCCCGCAACGACTAAAAATCCAGCAAGCACAATCAATGCCTTGCGCTTCCACGGGACAGGGGGGCGCGGCTCCGGGGGCTTCGGGTCACCCTGAATTGGCGTCACAACACTGGCCGGCGCTGCGTGCTCAACCTTGGTCGTGGTGGCAGGATCATTCCGGTTACTAGCCCACTCCACGGGAAACTTGAACCGGTAGCCGCGCCGATGAACCGTCTCAATGTAGCGGGGACGCTCGGCAGGGTCGTCCAGTGCTTGCCGGAGCTTTTTCACGGCAGTATTGAGACCAAGGTCAAAGTCGACGAAAGTGTCGGCTGGCCACAGCGTAGCGCAAAGCTCCTCGCGGGTAACCACTTTTCCTGAAGATCGCAAAAGATGGCGCAATACCTGGGAGGGCTGTTCCTGGAGGGGAACCGGGGCCCCTGAGCGGTATAGTTCGCCGCTGCTCAGATCAAATTGGAATTGGTCGAACCGGGCATACGCCGGAGATAAACTGGGACTATCCATCTGAACCGTGCTCAATCTGGGCAGAAGTTTAACCCAGTTTAGCCCTGGCATGAGCGGAATTCTACAGTTCACATCAGTTAGTAACTCCCGCTACTTCAGCGACTTTGCCAGTTCACAACTAATTCAGGTTTTGTTCTCGGTGCGTCTATTGAGCGTGCTTGGGAACAGTGCGATGTTGCGCTCACACGGGGTGAGGGTCGCCAGACCGGCGGAACTCCAAATCAAACCCGATGGTGAGGAGCAAGAAAATGAAAGCAACGTTCATGCATCTGCTGGCTGCCTTGGCGGCAATGTGTCTTTGGGCTGGCGCTGCATCGGCCCAGAGCAACCTGAAGCTCAGGGTCAATGTGCCGTTTTCGTTTGTTGCCGAAGGCACGACCTTCTCTTCCGGTGAATATGAAGTCACCCAGTTGAACGAGACGGTCCTGGTGCTGCGCAATCTTGCCGACCATTCCAGCGCGATCGAAAAGACCGAAGCAGGCCAAAAAGAAGGGGCATCCGGTGTCGCAGCCCTGGTGTTCCACCGTATCGGAGATCGGTACTTCCTGGAACAGGTGACAACTCGCTCGACCGAAATGGCGCATCAGCTTGAGATCTCTCCGTTAGAAAAACAGCTGGCGCAGTCTCGACGGATGCCGAAGCCGAACGTCGTGAGTGTCGTCGCCCACGACGCCGTTCTTGGCGGGAACTAGCCAAGTATCTTTCGACGCAGATGGCGGGTGGCGCGTTCAAGCGCAGCTTGAGCGGGTCCTTTACTGAATCGCAAGAAAAATAGGATTCGAGAGGAGCAACACAATGAAATGCAAACTCACGATGACAAGGAGAAACGCTATGCAATCGACCCAAACTCTGAACTTCGTCAAATTTACCGCCTGCATGGTTCTGGTAATTGGACTCAGTGGCAGCGCGTTAGCGTCGTGCGGGGATTCGCTGACGGCAATGGCGACGGCAGCTTCCGTGCACACACCTTCCAAAACTGCACCACAAGCCCTATCAGCGGTTGAATTGGCGAGTGAAACGCCATCCCCGGATGGCAGCGGGGTGCAGTCGTCCATTGTTGGAATGTGGCACATTCTCTTTGAATCCAACGGCCAGACTGTCCAGGAAGCCTATCAGGTCTGGAACACAGGAGGCACCGAAGTCCACAATCCCAATGTCGACCCGAGAACTGGCAATGTCTGCCTGGGCACATGGGTACCAGTAGGGCCGCAGACCTACAAACTAGTGCATCGAGTGTGGTGGTACGACGCCAGCGGTGACTTCCTGGGAACCATTCATCTCACCGAGGTCGTATCGCTCACGAACCGCGGCAGTTCACATGGCGGCTCATTCGCGCTGGATTTCTACGATCAAAATAACAACTTCCAGTTCGAGGTGGCCGGGAACGTCGTGGCTGAACGAATCACAGTCGAGTAACGTGCGGTTCATCGTCGTGCCCAGGTTTGGCGTTTTACTGGCCTAACCTGGGCATCATCCCTCCGGAACAAACAAACGGCATAGTTCGACTCCTGTACTCACAGGAATCTTGTTGTGTCCTGAATCTGAGCTTTTGAGGTCCAGAAAAATCCCGGTGAATATGAGATCTTGCAACTTCGCACTCATGTCAGGACGCTTGTCGTGACTATCTCTTTGTTACTTTGTTGATCATCCGGAGTCAGGCCGGCTGCCAGCTTCAGCTTCCGCTGTAGTTCCAGATGTTCACGCCGTCGCAGAGCAGTTTATCGGGATTGTTGGCGTAACATCGCCATAGCGCATGTAATCCCGGAGCGAGATCTGGGAGAGTTCTAACCGATTGTACGGGCGCCCCATACTCTGGTTTCGTTTGGGAAAGGGTGGGGATCGGACTTCTAGACTGCTTTCAGAGTTGATGCAACCGAACATCTAAGGCAAAGGCGCAAGCGCCAGGGCTAAAGCCGGGGACGCTCAAAAGCAAGCTTTTCACCGGGCTAAAGCCCGGTGCTTCCACCGGAATACAGCAACTGTGGAACCGCTCTAGCCGTACTTGCAGCGCGACGCCAGCAGTCCGGTGGCAGTGCTTATATCAATGTCGGCGATCAGCAATCCGTCGACGCCATACGGCTGATAGGCAAGCAGTGTCCCATCAGGGCGTACCACCGCCGATGTCGTGGCAGAACCTTCGCTCGCGAAGTTAACGGTCGCGAAATAACACGTGTTTTCGGCGGCGCGACAGAGCGCCGCTTTTTCGTGAAATGTGTTTGCGGGATCGGCGAAGGTGGAAGGCGCGTAGTCTCCGGGTTCGGGTTCGTCAAAGTGAGGATGAAAGACGATGTGCGCATCGCGCGTCGCTGCCCAGCGCACCGTTTCCGGATAACGCCATCCCTCGTGGCAAATCGCAATTCCGAACTTCACGGCGCCATCTTGGAACACATGCCTTTCTGAACCGGGGGAATAAGTGCCGTCCTCCGAAGGGTCGAGCTGCACCTTGTCCTGAAAGCCTGCGACCGTGCCGTCGCGTTGAATCACGAGTGCTGACGCCAGCAGCGAGCCCTCTACGATCCGCTCCATTCCAAGAATGACAGTCACGTTAGCATTCGCAGCAGCGTTCGCTACCGCCGACCAGGCGCTATCGAGAAATGCCGCATCGGGAGGTGGCAGCGGCTTTCCCAGCGCTCGATAGCCGGGCACAAAACACTCCGGAAAGCAGAGAAGGTCTGCCCCTGCGAGTGACGCTTGGGCCACGGCGCGCCGGGCAGCTTCAATCGAATCCTCGGGTGTCGTCGGGAACCGAAGGTTGGCGAGGGCGATGCGATAGGCGCTCATGTGGAATTCTGCGCTCCGCGCTAGAGCTTCTGCACGCGTTGCACTTCACGCACTCCGGGGATCTTCCGCACGCCGCTGATGATGCGCTCCAAGTGCTTGAGGTCGGCGATATCAACCACGATTTCGACGGTAGCGTGAGTTTCGGCGGTCCTGGCTTCGATATTGCGGATGTTGGTTTTAGCGTCGCTGATCACAACGGTGATCTGATTTAACATACCCGGGCGGTTGTCACAGAGCACCACCAGCTTGACGGCGAAACCGGTCTCCCAAACTGGTGCAGTCCCGACAGTGCCGTCTTTGCCCCACTCGACGGCGATGCGGCGCTCAGGCTCGAACATGAGGTTCTCGACGTTGGCACAGGACTTGGAATGCACTGCCACGCCCTTGCCGCGAGTGACGTAGCCGATGATTTCCTCGCCGCGAATGGGGTTACAACATCGCGCGCGATAGACCAGCAGGTCGTTATGCCCCTTGACCTTGATGGCCGAGGTGTCTCCGCCGAAGACGCGCCGCATCACGCTGCTGATTCCGCCGCCGTTCGGTTCTTCCTGATCGTCATCAGACCCCGGAGTGGGATTGGCCGCGCTGGCAGGAACCAGTCGCGCCAGTATGGAGCGCGATGAGAACTTGCCATAGCCGATGCCGGCGAGCAGATCATCGGGACGGCCCAAGCCGTTCTCGGTGGCAACCTTGGTCAACTCTGCCTCGCTGATGTCCTTCATCGAGATGCGATACTTGCGGGCTTCCTTCTCGATCAGCTTCTTGCCGATTTCAATCGCACGCTCGCGCTGATGAATGTTCAGCCAGTGCTTGATTTTCTGCCGCGCGCGTGGAGACTTCACGAAGCCCAGCCAGTCGCGGTTGGGATGGTGCCCAGGCTGGGTCAGGATCTCGACGATGTCTCCCGAGCGCAGCTTGTACTTCAGTTGCACGATGCGGCCATTCACCTTGGCCCCGGTGCAGGTGTTGCCCACCTCCGAGTGAATGTTGTAGGCAAAGTCCACGGGCGTGGCTTCCCGCGGAAGAATGACGATTTTGCCTTTCGGGGTGAAGGTGTAAACCTCTTCGGGATAGAGATCGATCTTGAGGGTGGAGAGGAATTCGTTGGGATCGGGAACTTCGCGCTGCCACTCGACCACCTGTCGCAGCCAGGCCAGACGCTTCTCGTCGCGCGCCGAGATCGGGCCATCCTTGTACTTCCAGTGCGCCGCGATGCCTTCTTCCGCCATCTTGTGCATCTCTTCTGTGCGGATCTGCACTTCGAAGGCGTGCCCATTCTCTGCCATCACCGTGGTATGCAGCGACTGGTAGAGATTGGGCCGCGGCATGGCGATCATGTCTTTGATGCGGCCGGGCACAGGACGCCACTGGTTGTGAATCAGCCCCAGTACGGCGTAGCAATCGTTGACTGATTGGGTGACGATGCGCAGCGCCATCATGTCGTAAATCTGGTCGACCGAAATGTGCTGGCGCTGCAGCTTTTGCCAGATGCTGTAAATGCGCTTGATGCGCCCGTCCACCACGGCCTGGATGTTATTGTCTTTCAACTTCTGTTCGATGGCGCCCTGGATCTGCGCCATGAACGCCTCGCCCTCTTTGCGGCGAGACTCGATGGCGTCCTTGACCTGGTTGTAGGCGATGGGATCGACGTACTGGAAAGACAGGTCCTCAAGTTCGCCCCGAATCTTGCCCATGCCGAGGCGGTGGGCGATTGGCGCGTAAATCTCCAGGGTCTCGCGCGCAATCTTCATCTGGCGTTCGGGAGTCAGATGCTGCAGCGTGCGCATGTTATGCAGGCGGTCGGCCAGCTTGATGAGCACGACGCGGATGTCGTCCACCATGGCCAGGACCATCTTGCGGACGCTCTCGGCCTGCGCCTCTTCGCGGGAGGCGAAATCAATTTTGCTGATCTTGGTAACGCCCTCAACGATGTGCGCGACCTGCTCACCGAATTCCGCGCGAATGTCGTCAACCGTGACCTTGGTGTCTTCCACGGCGTCGTGCAACAGACCCGAGGCGATGGCGGTGGTGTCGAGGCGCATGTCCGCCAGCACGGTGGCGACTTCCAGCGGATGCACCAGGTAAGGCTCGCCTGAGGCGCGAGACTGGCCCTGGTGATGGCGGAGAGAGAAGTCGTAGGCTTTCTTAACCAGAGTAAGATCGTCGTTAGGACGGTAGGCGCGGATTTTGCGCAGAAGATCGCGAAAGCGGGTGACGGTGAGAACGTTGGTGGCGATCTGTTGGCGGAAAGTCGCCATGTCCGATTATACGGGAAACGCCGTACGACTTTGAATCGAGGGTTTCGGCTCTGCATTACGCGCGCGAACCGCGATCCCTCAGCGATGACAGATATAAGAATCAAGGAGTCGGTTTTAACCGACGCCACTCTTCCGCGAGGAATTTAGACCGAGCGGACCGCGTTAACACGATTGGAACGCCATGCGAATTCTCATCAGCGGAGCCTCAGGTTTCCTCGGCAACGCGCTTCGTCCAGCACTCTCCGCTGCAGGCCACACTTCGACGGCTCTGGTACGACGGGCTCCGGTTGGCGACGAGGTGCAGTGGAATCCCGGGCAGCCGCTTGATCCACAAAAGCTCGCCGGATTTGATGCCCTTGTGCATCTTGCCGGCAAGAGCATATCGGGCCGCTGGACGGAGAAATTCAAGCGCGAGGTACGGGAGAGCCGCGTGTTGGGCACTCGAACGCTGGCGACCTCCGCGGCCGAGTCGTTTCGCAAGACGGGCTTGCCACGCGTGTTTGTCGCGGCCTCGGCGACGGGGTACTATGGCAATCGCGGAGACGAAGAGCTGACCGAAGACAGCCAGCCCGGCTCCGGGTTCTTGTCTGAGGTGTGCGAGGAATGGGAAGCCGCGACTCGTCCGGCGGCAGAGGCCGGAATCCGCGTGGTGAACCTGCGTATCGGAGTGGTTTTGGCGAAACACGGAGGCGCGCTACAGGCCATGCTTCCGGCATTTCGCCTTGGGCTGGGCGGACCGATCGGCGACGGCCGCCAGTACATGAGCTGGATCGCGCTGGACGACGTCGTCGGTGCATTTTTGTTCTCTCTCGCCAACGACAACCTTCGGGGACCCGTGAATGCAGTCGCTCCCCAGCCGGTTCGCAACTCCGAGTTCGTGCGCGCCGTAGGAAGAGCGTTACACAGGCCGGCATTCTTCCCCTTGCCGGCATTTGTCGTGCGCACCGTGTTCGGCGAAATGGGCGAGGCGCTGCTGCTCGGATCGGCGCGCGTGCGGCCCGCCAAACTCGAGGCTGCGGGATATAGATACCGGCATCCCGAACTGGCTGAAGCGCTGCTCGCCACGCTGAGATAAGAGTGTTCGGGGAAAATGATGCCAGAGCTTTTTGGCCGGACAGTGTTCGGCCGATGCGGTCGGCGCTTTACTGCTTGCCCGCGCAATTCATCCCACGATCCATCGCCTGGTTCGCCAACCGGTCGGCGTCGCGGTTTTTCTCCCGCAGCACGTGGCGGATCTCGAACGCGTCCAGCTCCCGGATCATTTTGCTTGCCTTGCCATGGAGTTCCTGAAGCGCTGGATTCTTCACTTTGTATTGCCCCTTGATCTGCTTGACCATCAGCTCGGAGTCGCTGAAAACCTTAAGCGCTTTGTACCCGTGTTTGAGCGCATAGGTAAGCGCCGCCAGCAGTCCTGAATACTCTGCGTAATTGTTGGTCTGCTTTCCCAGGTATTCACTCAACTCGGCCACTGGCCGCCCAGCTTCGTCTTGAATCGCAACGCCGTAGCCGGCAGGACCAGGATTTCCGCGCGCTCCGCCATCGATGTGGGCGACGAGAGAACCAGTTGGCGCGCTCTTGGTGGCGTGAGCGATGACTTCCTCGCTGTCGAAGAGTGAGTTTTGGGGAATCGGGCGGATGGGCATGAAGGTAGTTTATTCGAATTCGATGGCGCACATCCGTTATCGCCCGAGTTTAAGGCGAGCGGCCAGGCGATCAGGCAATTGCGCCGACAGAATCCGCTGCTGGGTTTGTTCGATGTCGTATGGCACCCGGTAAAACGTGACGCTGGCCAGGGGCCCACCATTGTGTTCGTAGAGAGCGAAGGCTGATCGCCAGTCGTTGTCGCGCGGCTGGCCGATCGAGCCGGGATTAATGAGATATCGCTCACCCGGAGTCAGCCACATGGTGTATTCCACCGGGCCTTCCGGGCTGTCGTAGATGGGGCGAAAGGGCCGCGACTCCCCTTCTTCGTCGACGAAACCGCCTTGAATGTGGGTGTGTCCGAAGAAGATCAGTGGGGCGTGTTCTGGCAACTCGAGATTATCGTCAGCCGAAGAGGTGTTGAGCAGGTACTCGTCTTCATCGGACGGAGACCCATGCACGAATTCCATTCCCGGAAAGTCATTGCTGCGCAGCGGCCCTTGCGGCAAGGCGCGTAACCACTCCAGGTGATCGGGCTTCAGGGTGTTCCGTGTCCAGTAGGCAGAAATCGCAGCCACGGGATTGAAGTCCTTGACGTCAGTCATGCCGGAACACGCCCGGTCGTGGTTGCCGCGCACCACGGGAGCCCCCATGGCGATGACGCGTTCGCAGACCTCGTTCGGACTGGCATTGTAGCCGACAATGTCTCCCAGGTTCACCACGTGGTCGTGGGGCGGGGCGGCGGCGAGGCACGTCTCGAGCGCTTCGAGGTTGGCGTGGATGTCGCTGATCAGTAGCAGACGCATGTTAGATCAAATTTAGAACTGCTGAATACCCTCATGTGCATGGGTAGTGCCGCGCTTTAGCGCCGCGTTACGGCGAAATCCTTAAATTGACGAGCCGGCTTTAGCCGGTGACACAGTTACTCCATGAAAACGACACAATTTCATAAACTGCCCGAACGGATTACCGCAGCCACCACGGGACAGCGCGCAAAATGTCCGGGAGCTACTTCGACCAACGATGGTAACGCTTGCGAGCAAGATGGTAAACGCCATTCGCAGCGCGGTTCAAATGCACAGCCCGGAGGCAGAGCGTTAATGGCCGGAACCGTCCCTTCGATAGTCCGCAGCGGTTGGCTCCGGTCGCTGCGCAAGGTCGGAACCGAGCGCAACAGACCGCGGGTGTAGGGATGCACGGGTTGCTGGAAGACCTGGTCCGCCGAACCTGTTTCAACCAGGCTTCCGGCGTACATCACGGCGATGCGGTGCGAAACTTGCGAGATGACCGCGAGATCGTGCGAGACAAACAGCATGGAGAGCGAAAACTTCTGCCGCAATTCGTTGAGCAGATCGAGCACCTGCGCCTGGATCGTGGCATCGAGCGCCGTCGTCGGCTCATCGGCGATCAGCAGTTGTGGCCGATTCACGATGGCCATCGCAATCATCACCCTCTGGCGCTGGCCTCCAGAGAGCTGGTGGGGATAATCGCGGGCCCGTCGCTCCGGCTCAGGAATGGCGACAGTGCGGAGCGCCTCGACTGCGGCGCTCCACGCCTCACTCTTGCTGATGCGCGGCTGTCTCAGGTGCGCGAGTACCGCCTCGGCCACCTGGTCGCCGACGCGCATGACGGGATTGAGCGCGGTCATCGGCTCCTGAAAAATCATGCTGATGCCGGCCCCGCGAATCTCGCGCATGGATGCTTCAGGCAGCGACAACAAGTCTTCGCCGCGAAACTCAATTCGACCACTGACGCGCGCCTGGGGAGGAAGCAACCGAAGGATGGCCAACGACGAGACTGATTTCCCCGAACCCGACTCGCCGACCAGCCCCAGAACTTCGCCGGCAGCGATGGCAAAGCTCACATCGCGCACCGCTCTCACAGTACCCTGTGCGGTCGCGAAATCAACGTTAAGATTTTGGACGTGGAGCAGCCCCGGCACAGCGTAATCCTAACAGGGCGGGCGATTGCATAGGGGCCGGCTCTGCTGCAAACTAGCTGGCAGCCAAGGAGCCTCAAATGTCCGCACACTCTGACGCGATTGCCGCTCCGGCGCGCGCTCCGGAACGGTCCATATGGTCCGGCGATACAGCGCTCCTGATCTACATCGCGCTGGCCACCGTTGTCGTTCACTTGATCATCGGAAACCGCTACGGCATTCATCGCGACGAGCTCGCCACCCTCGAAGACGCCCGCCACCTCGCCTGGGGATACCCCGCCTATCCGCCCGTCACGCCCTTCTTCGGCCGCCTCTCGCTCGAACTCTTCGGAACGTCGGTTCGCGGCTTCCGCGTCTTTGCCAATCTGGCCCAGGCAGTTACGGTGGTGCTGACCGGCCTGATGGCGCGCGAGATGGGAGGTCGCCGCGAAGCCCAACTCATCGCTGCCGTTGCTGCTCTGCCGTTCTGTCTCGGCGGCGGATACGAGATGCAGTACGTGGCCTTCGACTGTCTGGCCTGGGTGCTGACGGCCTACTTCGTCACCCGATTGCTCGCGACGGAAGACCCGCGCTGGTGGGTGGCTATTGGCGCCGGCCTCGGCTTCGGCATGTTGTGCAAGTACACCATCGGATTCTTCGCCCTGTCGATCGTCGCCGGCGTGCTGCTCACCCCCGCTCGCCGCTACTTGAAGAGCAAATGGTTGTGGATCGGCGTCGCGCTGTCCATCCTGATCTGGTTGCCCAATTTGCTCTGGCAGGTGCAGCACAACTTCGTCTCACTCGATTTCCTGAAGCACATCCACACCCGCGACGTCCGCGAGGGCCGCACCACCTACTTCCTTCCCCAACAATTGATGATGACCGGAACTCGTTGCGTGCTTGCGTTGGCCGGCCTCTACTTCTGCTTCGTGAGCCCCAATGGCAAGCGCTTCCGCATGATCGGCTGGATGTACTTGATCACCTTACTTCTGTTCACCGTGGCCAGGGGCCGCTGGTACTACATGGGGCCTGCCTACCCCATGCTGTACGCCGCCGGAGGCGTTTCGGTCGCGCAATGGATGGCGGCAATGCGCCCCAACCATGCGGTCTCAGTTCGCTGGACCGTGTGGGTGACGCTGATCTGCGAGTGCCTGTTCACCATCGCCTTCTGGCTGCCCCTGGCGCCCGTCAATTCGGGATGGTGGCGCATCATCAATGAAATCCAGGGCGATTTTCGCGAGCAATTCGGCTGGCGCGAGCTGGTGCAGGAGGTGGCCAGGATTCGCGATTCGCTCACCCCGGACGAGCGCGCGCATCTGGGAATCATCGGGACGAACTATGGCGAGGCAGGCGCCATCAACCTCTACGGTCCTGAGTACGGATTGCCGCGCGCCATCAGCGGCGTCAACTCCTTCTGGTATCGCGGATATGGCGATCCGCCACCGCAAACCGTCATCGTGATCGGACTCAGCCGCAAGTACATGGACGAGTCCTTCGAGTCATGTCGCCTCGCCGGTCACACCTGGAATCCGTACGGCATCAGGAACGAGGAGACCGGCGACCACCCTGACATCTATGTCTGCGGTCCTCCGAAAGCAGGCTGGCCTAAGTTCTGGGACGACTTCCGCTATTACGGATAGCCGTTCGATCACCCCACACAATCAGGGTGCCCCATCCTTTCGCAGCGGTTGCGAAAGGGTGGGAGCCAGCATTCCGGAAGCCGAAAGCACGCTCAGTTCCCGCCCTCCGCCGTCTTCCCCGCCACTTGCGCTTTTGCTCGCGCCAGCTCCGGACGATCCGACGTCGCACCCGCGCAGTTCTTCACTAACTGGGCGTAATACTTCTCGGCTGTCGCGGATTGCTTCGCCATTTCAGCGGAACGGGCCGCGCCATACAGTCCGTTGAAGCGATTGGGATCGATGGTCATTGACCGCTCGTATTCCGCCAGCGCCTGCTCCGGATGGTTTGACTCCAGCAGAATGTCAGCCAACACTTCGCGCGCCGGAATCTCGACTTCGCCCTTGCCGTGCGCATCTTGTTTGTCCGCGACGGCCCGCATGATCTTCGCAGCCTCGTCGTTCTTGCCCTCGGCAAATGCGACCCAGGCGCGAATCTCATCGCGATCGGTGTCCATATACACCGCCAGGTAGGCATCCGAAGACTTCTTCACCGCCTCGACCATTGCGTCATACTTCGCCAGGTCCTGCTTCGCCGCGGCCGCGTCTTTCAGATGTCCGCTGCCCACCGCCCGCGCCCAATACGTGACAGCGGCGTTCTGCGGCTTCGCGTCTTTCGCAGGTTCGAGCGCCGCGGCTTCCTTCCAATGCCGCATCTCAATCTCATAGGTGGCCGGAAACCCCGCGCGTGCCATGTCGAGATAATCGCGCATGTCATGGCCCGGCATCACATCCATGGTCTCGACCTTGATCACCAACTCGCGCGCCTTGGCGTCCTCGCCCACTTGCAGATACGCATAGTTCAGGAAGTCCATGGCATGCAGCTCGTGTCCCGTCGAGCCCGACTGTTCCGCTGCCGCAATCGACGCCAGGTTCGCGTCGATGTCCTCCTGCCACAGTCCCAGCCGCGCGAAAATATGCCCCGGCATGTGCGCCGCGTGCGGAGCCGAAGGCGCGATCTGCCCATAGCGCCGCGCCGCCGCCAGCCCATCCGCGGCCATTTGCGGACTATCGCAACTATGAATGATGTAGTGCGATATGCCGGGATTATCCGGCGCCAGCGGAAATTCCGCGTTCAGCAGCGCCAGCGCCTTCTTCTGATTGGCGAATGTAGCATCGTTCGGAGGCACCGCCGCCAGCAGCGACAGCCCGTAGAACGCCGCCGCATCATGGTCCCCCGGATACTTCTCGTGCAGCTTCTCCATCGCCTGCGAATAGGCGTTGACCCTCACCTCGAAACTGGCGCTGCGATTCTGATAGAACACGGCCAGCGCATCCAGGTAGTCGCGTTCGCGCTGCGTCTTCGCACCCAGCTTCTGGCCCTGCTGCACTACGGCCAGCTGGCGTTTCATGGTCGCCGCATCCGGACGGTCCCATATCTGGTGCCACTGGCTCATGGCCTCCCCCCAGTACGCGATCGCACACGTGGGATCGGCGGCCGCGATGTCTTTGAATTGCTGCTCCGCCTTGTCATACCAGAAGCTGTGCAGCAACGCGACGCCCCGCTCGAACGCCTTCTGTTGCGAAGCCGCGCACGAGATGGGAAAGTTCACCGTGCCCAGCTTCTCATTAGGGACGGCCTGAGCCTGATGCCCGCCAGCGGCCGCGTGCGCATCCTGATAGGCAAAAAGTGAACCGCTGAGCAGCAGCGGCAGCAATGCCAGTAAACGGATCTTCATCGATCACCCCAGATTGGCAGCAAGCTTATGGGCGCTCGGGGATACAAGTCAACTCCCGACGAGTGTCGATTGTCATCTCTTTTCTTGCGTTTGTCACCACGTCTATAACAACGACGGGGGTGTCAAGGATAAAGAAGAGCGACGACGCCCGAGGTTTTTCCCGTGCGCCATTTCGCTCTATTGGAAATCGTCCTCTTTGCAGAAAGACCAAGACTCGCGCTCTTCTTGAATCACCGATGGCAGCCTTTCGGCTCCACCAACCATCTATTCGATCGCCAACCGCGGCGACCATGATTCTTGTCTTCGAACTCCCAGACTCTTCCGGGAGGCAGGGTGCCCACTCAAGCGCCCGGTCTTAACCAGCTACCACGTGATGACTCGGGCTGCCCTGCGTGCGAGCGGCGGTATAAGGCTGCTGGGTCTTCCACATCCAAAACAGCCGCACCGCCAATTTGCGTGCCACCATGACCTTGCCGACGCGAGAATGTTTCCTGTGCTTCAGTCGCTGATAGGCACGCTTCAACTCTGGGACACAACGCGCTGCGCTCTGTCCCGCTTCCACCAACAAACTGCGCAGCATGGGATTGCCCTGCCCGTCCCCGCCGCCCCACCCCAAAAGCGCCGTTGACCTGATTTGGGCAATCCGGTAATATTGAATGGTTTGCCTGTACTACTCGTGTCCTTTCAGGACACCCAGCGGCCCGGGACGGTTGGTCCCGCGAAGGTTTCCTTCCGCTAGCTGGGTAAGTGCAAGTGCACAAACAAGATAGCGTCCAGCGGTAGAGGACGCGGAATTGTGTTGTCGGGGACATCGGTTCCCACAATTGCCAGAGGAAGGCAATTATGGGCCACCCGTGGAAGAGCAGATTCCCCGCGGCCTGACGGTCGCGAGGAATGACAAGAATCGAAGTAGCGTTGCGGCATAGCTCAAGCCATGCCCCTTCAAGGCAACGCTACGGAATGAAGTTCAGGAGATTGCCATGTACGCGGTGATCCGCGCCGGGGGAAAGCAGTATCGCGTCGCACCCGGAGACGTAATCGAGATCGAGAAGCTGCCGCAGTCGAGCGGCGAAAACGTGCAGTTTGACGATGTGCTGGCGGTGAGCGCGTCTGAGGGCGAGATTGCCAAGCCTGCGGCGGCGTTTGTGTCGGGCCAAGTGGTCGAACAGGGCCGCGGCGACAAGATTCTGGTGTTCCACCTGAAGCGCAAGAAGCAGTATAAGAAGCTGCAGGGACATCGCCAGTCGTATACCGCGGTGAAGATTACCGGCATCAGCGTGGACGGACAGGCGCTCAAGGCGTAATGCTGCTCTGTCAGGTGCTGGTGGTGGCGTTGGCGGCGGTGAAGCGCTTCGATGCGGTGGTGCTGCACGCGTGGTCGGCGGCGCGGGAAATGTTCCGGTCGATTCGCGGGTTTGGGTCGGACGGCGAGGCTCCCCTCGCGGACTAAAGTCCGCTTGGGAAATTATAAAGAGTGGCTGTAACGGCACGCCTCAAGGCGTGCCCCTTCAAGACGAGAGAATTTGAGGCCCGGCTGAGGCTGTGTCCCTTCAAAGCGGCAGAATTTAGATTCAAACCGGTGACGTTGAGGCCGGCGAAGTTCAGATTCATAACGGCGGAAACTAGATATGGCACATAAAAAAGGTTTAGGCAGTTCGAGAAACGGCCGCGATTCGAATGCGCAGCGGCTTGGCATCAAGGCGTTCGGCGGCCAGCTCGTGTCGGGCGGCACCATCATCGTGCGGCAGCGCGGAACACCCTTGAAGGCCGGCCTCAATGTAGGGCGCGGCAAAGATGACACGCTGTTTGCCAAGGTGACGGGCACGATCCTGTTCAAGGACCGCGGCCAGCTGGGCAAGTTCGTGTCGGTGGTTCCGCAGGGCGAGTAGTTGTTAGCTGGTAATTAGTAACTGGTGGCGCGAGATTTTCGCGAAGTCCGGTTCTAGTTGGCTGAAACGAAGAATTCAAGGCCTCGTGGATGCGGGGCCTTTGTTGTTGGTGCGCAAGTATGAGGCTCGGGCTGGCGCAACAGTGTCGTCGGTTAAAACCGACTCCGTAAGTTAACAGGCTGCGGTGACGCGGCGCTGAAGCGCCGCACTACCCAAGAATCCATGTTCGTTGATGAAGCGAAAATTCGGGTGAAGGCCGGCGACGGCGGGAACGGCTGCATGGCGTTTCGGCGGGAGAAGTTCGTCCCGCGCGGCGGACCTTCGGGCGGCGATGGCGGTCACGGCGGCGACGTGATCATGGAGTCCAGCGAGCGTCACAACACGCTGGTGCACTTCCGCTTCAATCCGGAATACAAGGCGGAGCGCGGGCGTCATGGCGAAGGATCGGACTGCACTGGGCGCCAAGGTGTCGATGTGGTGCTGAAGGTTCCGGTCGGGACGATCGTGTATGACGAGATGACGGGCGAGATCGTTCACGACTTCTCGGGGCCGGATGAACGGATCGTGATTGCGCATGGCGGGCGCGGTGGACGCGGCAACGCGCGGTTTGCGACGTCGACGCACCAGGCTCCACGCGAGCATGAGTTGGGATTTCCGGGAGAAGAGCGCACGCTGCGGTTGGAGTTGAAGCTGCTGGCGGATGTCGGGCTGGTGGGGTATCCCAACGCCGGCAAGAGCACGCTGATCTCGCGCATTTCGGCGGCGCGTCCCAAGATTGCGGATTATCCGTTTACCACGCTGCAACCGAACCTCGGAGTCGTGGTGGTGGGAGAGGCTCCGGAAGAGTTCAGCTTCGTGGTGGCCGACATCCCCGGGCTGATTGAAGGCGCCAGCCAAGGTGCGGGGTTGGGTACGCAGTTTCTGCGGCACATCGAACGGACGCGACTGCTGGTGCACCTGGTGGATGTGTCGGATGCGAGCGGAAGACCCGATCCGGCGAAAGACTACGAACTGATTACGAAAGAGCTGGCGAACTTTGGGGCGGGGCTGGATACGAAGCCGACCATCGTGGTGGCGTCGAAGATCGATGCGGTGAATAAAGATAAGCTGGCCAAGCTCAAGCGATATTGCAAGCGGAAGAAGCTGGAGCTATTTGCGATTTCGGCGGTGACCGGCGAAGGGGTTGAAGACCTGAAGTGGGCGATGGCGAAGCGGGTGGAAGCGGTGCGGGAAGTGAAGGCTCCTGTTGTGCGGGTCGAATTGTCGGACGATGTGTAGGCGGTAGATCGAGAGCTGCGAATGAGGGTAGGCGAGACTACTAGAGTACAAAAGGATCGACGCTTCGCGACTCTGCACAAACGTGTTTCTCCCTTTCGAGTTGGAATATTAGGCATAGCTTGCTACGCCGGGTCAATAGCCTGGGTTGCGACCTGGTCGAAACTAGTTCATCGTGCCGATCCGCCCGGCTGGATAGTAGAGCACACCATCCCCGCTGGTGCGTACTATTTGGCTGCATTTGGTGGGCTTCTCTTTATTTCTGCATTGCTGTGGGCTGTTGCAAGATGGATATTGCACAAGGGTTCGAGTTGAAAGCTGGGCTTGCATCACCAGCCGGTGTTTGAATCCGCACTTGCGGGGGATGCGCTGAACCCGCAAACTGTAGCTACGAACTGAATGAATATCGCACTGTTTGGCGGCACCTTCGATCCCATCCATCGCGGACACTTGAATGTGGCCCGCGCGGCTGCTGAGCGGTTCAGGCTGAAGAAAGTCTGGTTTGTTCCGGCTGACATTCCGCCGCACAAACAGAAGGCGCCGGTCACCTCGTACTTTCATCGCTACTCGATGGTGGCGCTGGCGCTGGTGGGAGAACCGGATTTTCTGCCATCCCTGCTCGAAGCACCCGACCCGGAAGCGCACGTGGAGCGGCGACCAAGTTACTCGATCGATACCATACGGCGAGTGAAGGCTGGGTTGCGTAAGAGCGACCGCCTTTACTTCCTGATCGGGATCGACGCCTTTCGCGAAATCGGGACGTGGTACAAGGCAGAGGAATTGCTGCGCGAGTGCGACTTCATCGTGGCGGCGCGTCCAGGGTATTCGCTGACGGACATCGTCAACTCGCTGCCAGTTGGATTGCGTCCCAAAGATAATGACGCGGTGCTGAGTCAGGAGACCCCGCCCTACCGCCAAAAGAGGGCGGTAGAACGGGGCACCCGGCTGGAATTGCCCGGAGTCCGTTTGCATTTGTTGCCGGAGACGCATGAAGATGTTTCGGCGACACAGATCCGAGCGTGCATCAAACGAGGGGCGGGATTGAAGAAACTCGTGCCGGATTCCGTCGCGGAATACATTAACAAAGAGCATTTGTATCGCAGCAAATAGAGCAAGGTGAAGGAAAGCCGGAAGAGCAGATCCCCCGCGGACAAGAGTCCGCGAGGGATGACAAGAATGAAGGAATTGTGCGGCACGGCTGAATCCGGCTCGGGAAAATTTTGGGAACGCGTTAACGCCGCGCTGAAGCGCGGCACTACCCTGAACAAGTTGAAGGAGATCGAGCGAACGCATGAAACAAGATGAAATCAGGGCGCAAGTTGCCATCGCCGTACAGGCGTGCATAGAGAAGAAGGCCGAGGACATCAGCATACTGCGGCTGGACGCGCAGGCCAGCGGATTCACCGACTACTTCGTCATCTGCTCGGCGGCGAACCCGCGACAGGTGCAGGCCATCGGCGATGAAGTCGATATGAAGCTCAGCAAGCTGGGGTACGAGCCTTCGCATGTGGAAGGCCGGACCCAGGCGGAATGGTTGCTGCTGGACTACGTGGATTTTGTAGTGCACATATTCTCCGAGAGTGCGCGCAAGTTTTATGACCTGGAGCGGCTGTGGAAGACGGCGACGCGTCTGCAACTTGCCGACTTAGAGAAGCCGGCTGCCAAGAAGAAAGCAGCAGCCCCTGCCAAACGCGCGCCTGCCAAGAAGGCGGCAAAGAAGAAGAGTCCCACCCCTTCGACACGCTCAGGGCGG
>Ga0097691_1000323_pt1 | contig 43600 bp, 43 predicted proteins | sample NGESurdeep072012_8_FD_72858 | JGI IMG/M metagenome (GOLD analysis project Ga0097691, IMG submission 72858) | Arctic peat soil microbial communities from Barrow, Alaska - NGEE Surface sample 210-1 deep-072012 | ecosystem: Environmental > Terrestrial > Soil > Wetlands > Peat ... | reverse complement strand
GACCGCTCGGCTGGCCAACTGAGCGTGGGGGAGGGAAAACGCCTGGAGCTCGCGCGAGTGCTCGCGCTCGAGCCCGCGCTCCTGCTTCTCGACGAGCCCCTGGCCGGGCTCAGCCCGGCAGCCGCCGAGCGCGTTTCCAGCGTGATCGAGCGGAAGCGTCGCGAGGGCGCAGCCGTCGTCTGGGTCGAGCATGGCCCGGCCGCTGGCGACCTGGCGAGCCAGCTGCTCGTCCTCGAGGGCGGGCAAATCCGTTTCCTCGGGTCGCCCGGCGACTGGGAGGCGACGCGTGAGGCGCCGTCGTGACGGCTCGCCTCGTCGCGCGCGAGCTCACGGGCGGCTATCCCGGAGTGACCGTCTTCTCGGGGGCGAGCTTCTCCGTGGAGTCCGGGGAGATCCTGACGATCCTGGGCGCCAACGGCTCCGGGAAATCCGCGCTGCTCGAGACTCTGCAGGGCCTTCTCGCGCACCGCAGCGGCGCCGTGCTTCTCGATGGCGAAAGCGTGCAGGACCTCGCACCGGAAGTCCGCGCTGCACGCGGGATGAGTTTGGTCTCTGATCGGCGTCGGCTCTTCAAGGATATGACGGTCGACGAGCATCTTCGTGTCGGCGCGTTTCGCGCTGCGGCTCGACGCGGTTGGCGCCGCCGCGCGCTCGAACTTCGCGAAATCTTCACGGGCTTGACGCGGCATCGCGGCGCGCGACCGGCAGGCCTGAGCGGCGGGCTCCAGCAGCAGCTGGCGCTCGCAAGGTTTGGCATGTCCTCCCCGCGAGTCTGGCTGCTGGACGATCCTCTTCAGGGGCTCGACGAAGTCATGGCGGGCCGCGTCCTCCAGTGGATCCGGGGAGCGGCCGGAAGCGGCGCAGCCGTGATGCTTACGGGCCAGCACATCCGCGCGCTTCTCGGCGTGGCGACGAAGGCCATGTTTCTCGAAGGGGGGTCTCTTTCGGCGATTCCCGCCGGCGCCGAGGGTCTGCGGGATCCGCGCGTGCGCCGGTTGCTCTGATTCGTGCCAGAGGAAGCGTCGTATAGTCCGTCGCGTCATGAGCGAACCCGCCGTCAACTCCACCGCCTCCGCGCACTTCACCGTGGCGCCCTCCGATCTCGCGAGCGCCCTCAACCTCGAGCCGGCGGATGCGTTCCCGCCTGTGTTCGCGACGTCCCGCATGGTGGCTCTCATGGAGCTTGCGGCCGCGCGTGTTCTCCGCCCACATCTGCGCGAGGGCGAGACCTCCGTCGGCGTCTCGGTCGACGTCGTCCACTCGGCCGCCACTCCTCCGGGCGCCACCGTCACGGCCACCGCGCGGTTCATCGGGCGCGAGGGAAAGCTCTTCCTCTTCGAGATCTCGGCCGTGGATGACGGGGGCGAGATCGGCCGCTGTACACACAAGCGTGCGGTCGTCACCGTCGAAAGGCTCGTCGGCGGTGCGGCTCGCCGTGGAGCGAAGGCCTGAACTCTGACCCCTCGCTGGCGAGCTTCCAAGTCCTCGGATCTCACCTCGAATACCGCTGGATCGGACCGCGGCCCGCCGACGCGCCGACGATCGTGTTCCTGCACGAGGGTCTTGGATGTCTCGGGATGTGGCGGGACTTTCCCGACCGCCTGGCATCCGCGACCGGCTGCGGCGCTCTCGTTTACAGCCGGATGGGCTACGGCGCGTCCGACCCGGTGCGTGGGCCGCGGCCCGTTCGCTTCATGCACGACGAAGCGCTCGAAGTGCTCCCCGCCGTCATCAAACGTTTCAAACTCGGGGAAGTCGTCCTTTTCGGGCACAGCGACGGCGCGTCGATCGCGCTCATTCATGCCGGCGCCCGTTCGGGTTCCGTTCGCGCGCTTGTCCTCGAGGCGCCGCACGCTTTCGTGGAGCCCGTCTGCATCGAAGGCATCACGCGAATCGCGGCGGATTACGAGACGACGCGCCTGAGAGAGCGGCTCGCACGGCATCACGGCCGCAACACCGACTCGATGTTCCGAACGTGGACTGACGTCTGGCTCAGGCCCGAGTTCCGGCTGTGGAACATCGAAGAGTATCTGCCGGCCATCGAGTGCCCCGTGCTGGTCGTGCAGGGTGAAGACGACGCCTACGGCACTCTCGAGCAGGTGGACGCCGTGGTGACCCGGGTCACGGGTCCGGCCGAATCACTGCTGCTCCCGCATTGTGGCCACTCCCCGCACTCGGAGCGGCCGGACGAGGTGCTTGAAGCCGCTGGCCGATTTGTCCGACAGACACTCGATCTCGGACGCTGAGGCCGACTTCGCCGGTCAGGCGGTCCGAGCGGACAAGACGCCGCGATCGGCGCCTTTGCGATTCGGAGGCTGAGCTCGTAATCCCCGGGGACTCGGGTTCCTAAGGAACCTGGTATTCCCCCTCGATCTGCTCCGTGACGCTGCCGTCGGGGTTGGCCGTGCCTTTGTACGTTCCTTTCCCTTTCAGACCTTTCAGCTTCCCGGTGCCCGCTGTGAACGTCCATGCGCCCTGGGCGCTCTGAACGACCCCGTCCTTCGACTTCGCCGATCCCTGAAAACTCGAGGCGTACGTGTCTCCGTTGACCATCGTTCCCGCGTGGAACCCATGGTTCGCCACATTCTCGCCGGTCACCTCGGCAAAGGCGGTGCTGACGCCATCCTTCGTCAGCACGCCAGCCATCTCGATCGGCTTGCTCCAGGTGCACTGGGCTTTCTCGATGGCGAAGACGTGGTTGGGCTTGTCGGTGAGAGGGATGTTGTAGGTCGGGTCCGGCTTGCCACACTTCATCGTGCCGGAGATCTTCGTCTGCGCGGCCGCTGGCACGGCGAGTGTTGCGGCGAACAGGAACACCAGAAGACGCTTGTCTCTCATGAATCCTCCTTTTTCGGCTTCTGCCGATTTTCCTCGAAACAGGACGCGCGGGGCGTTTGTTGGCGGGGAGTCTCCATCTACGGCCGGGGTACGTCAAGGGCAACGCGGGCCGATGAAGGCCCGACCCCACCGATCAAGCCGTCTTTGCATCCAGAACGACCCGGGCGTCCACGACCGTCAGGCCCTTCTCGTGCACGATGACCGGATTCAGGTCCATCTCGTCGATCTCGGGATGTCGCGTCACGAGGCCGGAGACCTGGACGAGAAGCTGGCGAAGAGCCGCCACGTCGGCGGGCCTCCCACCGCGCACGCCCTGGAACAGCCTCGCTCCCCGGGTTTCTTCGATCATCTCCGCCGCGTCCTTCTCGCTGAAGGGAACGATCCGGAACGAGACGTCGCGGAGGACCTCGACGAGGGTGCCCCCGATGCCGAACATCACGGCATGGCCGAACTGGAGATCGCGGGTCACGCCCACGATGATCTCGAGTCCCCGGGCGGCCATAGCGCTCACGAGCACTCCGCCCGATCGCGCCCCGAGCCGCCGCGCGACGCCCTCGAGGTCGTGAAAGGCCTTCCGGACTCCCGCGTCGTCTTCCACATTCAGAAGGACACCGCCGACGTCGCTCTTGTGCGTCACGTCCGGGGAGTTCATCTTCACCGCGACGGGATAGCCGATCTCGCAAGCGGCGGCGACGGCCTCCTCCTCGCGGAGCGCCTGCCGCGAAGGGGCGACGCTCACTCCCTCGCGCGCCAGGAACGCCATCGAGTCGGCAGGGGTAAGGGACTTCCCGGCCGATGCCGGAGCCGCAGCCGGCGGGGGAGCCTCGAGCGCCCGGGGAAACCGATCCCGGGCGAAGCGAACGTGGCAGGAAAAGGCCTTGACGGCGCGCTCCGGCGTCGGAAAAACCGCGATCCCTTTCTCGTGAAGGAGAAGCCGCTCGGCCCGCTCGACGTCGGCGCCGCCCAGATAGGCCACCAGCTCGGGTCCGCCTGGTTCCAGAATCTCCGACGCGCCGACGATCGGATCTCCGAAGATCGTCATGACGACGTCGTACTGTTCCCGTGAGGCGGCGAGGACTTTGCGGTAACGCTCCGCGTCGGTGTCACCCGTCAGATCGAGCGGGTTGCCGACGATGCAATGAGGCGGCAGGATCTCACGCAATTGCGACGCCAGGGGAGCGGGGAGTGGGCTGACGCGAAACCCGTTCTCCTCCGCCACGTCCGTGGCGATGATCGCCGATCCTCCGGAGCTCGTGACGATGAGCATTCGCGGCCCGGCGGGAGGAGGAACGTAGGCCAGCACCTTCCCGAAGTCGTACAACTCCTCGAGCGAGGCGGCGCGGTGGATCTTGAACTGCCGGAAGACGGCGTCGTAGATCTCGTCTTTTCCGGCGAGCGAGCGGGTGTGTGACTCGGCGGCCTTGCGTCCCTGCTCGGTCCGTCCGGCCTTGAAGATCACGATGGGCTTCTGACATTTCTTGACGGCGGTCAGGAATTTTCGCGCGTCCTTCACCCCCTCGATGTACAGGGTGATCACCTTCGTGTTCGGATCGGTGGCGAAGAACTCGATGAGGTCGGCCTCGTCCACGTCGATCCTGTTTCCCATGCTCACGAAGGCCGAGAAGCCGAGCTTCTCCTCGGAGGCCCAGTCGGCGAGCGCCGCGCCGACGGTCCCGCTCTGCGACGCGATGGCCATCGCGCCCTTCCGGGTGATGAGGGGCCAGGACGCGCAGAGGCCATGGTGCGGGTAGTTCACGCCCTGGCAGTTCGGCCCGACCACGCGGATTCCACACCGGGCCGCGTTCTGCTTGACCTCCTCCTGCAGGCGGGCCCCGTCCGCCCCCGATTCGGCGAACCCGCCCGTGATGATGATGGCCGCCCGGACCTTTCGCTCGCCGAGATGGAGGATGGTGCCGGGGACGGAAGCCGCCGGAATGATGACGACGGCCAGATCGGTGCCTGACGGGATGTCGTCCACCGATTTGACGGAAGGGACTCCGAGGATCGTCTCTCCCTTTGGGTTCACGGGGATGACAGGACCGCCGAACCCCGCGTCCAGGATGTTCTTCAGGATCGTGAATCCCAGCTTCCCGGGCTTTGCGGAGGCGCCGATGACAGCCAGGCCGTTGGGGCGAAAAAGCGCCTGCAGGGAGTCACTCATATCGCTCCTAGAGATCGTACTCGGCGAAGTCTATCCCGGGGCTGGCATGAGCAGCTAGACTCGTCCTGCGTGGTCAGAGACCAGAGTCGCGCGGATGAAAACCCCTTTCGTGTCTCTCGCTCGAGGCAGGAGATCCTCCAGGACCTCGAGAAGCTGATCGAAGAGAAGAAGCTCTTCGGCGCCGACCGCGATCGAGCGATCATGGACGGCGCCGAGTTCGACCGGGCGGTCGTCAAGAAGAAGGGAAAGGGAACCCGGTTCCTCATCAGGAAGGTTCCCGGGAGGTCGAAGCTGCTGAGGCGCTGGGCGCGCCTCTTCAAGAACGCGATCTCGCCGTATGACCTCTTCGACGCGCTCTCCGCCAGGACCCACGAGTTCGAACACCGGGAGAAACTCCTCCTCTTCAGCAGGGACCGGATCATCTATGACACGGAGATTTTTCAGGGGGAGGAGAGCGTCGGCGAGCTCACCCTCAGTTTTGCGTCGCTCCGAGATCCGGCGCTCGGGGTGCTCGATTACTTTTCGGGCGCCAGGCTCAGGGTCGTCTACATCGAGCACATCCACGTGACGGCGCAGAAGTCGGGATACGCCTCGGCGCTTTTCCGGCACTACGAGCGGCTCTTTCACGACCTCGGGTTCAACCAGTTCCGGCTCAGCGCCTCCCTCTCCGTTGGCAGGTATTACTGGGCCCAGGAGGGGTTCGATTTCTCGGACAAGTCCGAGATCGACAAGAGGAAGGACGGGCTACGCGTTCTCGTGAAGGAAAGGGGCCTTCCCGTCCGCGAGGTCGAGATCGGACGTCTGAACCACGCCTACGATTTCGCCCGTTTCAGGAGAGAACTCAGGATTCCCGTCTACCGGGACGCGGAAGGCTTCTATTCGTCGAAGGCCGACGACCGCTTTCGCGAGGAAGTCTCCCTGCCGCTCGGAAAGGCGTTTCTCCTCTGCTCGGCGCCCTGGGAGGGGTACAAGACGATTTACACGAACACCCCGCGGAGAACGGGCTTCGTGACCTCCGCGGAGTACCTTTCCCATCGAACGCGAGCCGGCCACGTCGAAAGCCCCGGGCGGCTCCGCGCGCTCCTGAAAGCGATCAGGAAGCACGGGCTGAGGAGCAGCCTCGTTTACCTTTCGCCGTACGTCCCCGACCTCGAGTTCCTCGAGGGGATCCACCGAGCGGAGTATCTGGCGAGATTCCGCGAGAGCGTCCGGAAAGGCGAGAAGATGTTCTCCACGGAGGATTGTTCGATCTCTTCGGCGAGCTTCGACGTCGCGCTCCTGGCGGCAGGCGGCGTGATGGCGGGCGTGGACGCGGTCCTGAACGGGAGGGTCGACAACGTGTTCTGCGCTGTCAGGCCGCCCGGACATCACGCGGGGCGGGATTCCGCGATGGGATTCTGCTTCATCAACAACGTCGCGGTGGGAGCGGTCTACGCGAGGGCGATCTACGGCGTGGAGAGAATCTTCATCCTGGACTGGGACGTCCATCACGGCAACGGGACGCAGGAGATTTTCGAGGGAGATCCTCTGACGTATTACTGCAGCCTCCACGAGCATCCCACGTTCTGCTTTCCGGGCACGGGCCGGAGGATGGAGCGGGGGACGGGGGCGGGCACGGGGCTCACCCTGAACCTGCCGCTGAAGCCGCACGCGGGCGACGAGGAGCTGATCGAGACATTCGAGAGGGAGGTCGTCCCGGAGATCGAGCGGTTCGAGCCCGGCCTGATCATGATCTCGGCGGGGTTCGACGCGCACGAGAGGGACCCGATCGCCGACCTCGACCTTACGGAGAAGTCCTTTGTCCACATGACGCGCAGAGTCTGCGAGCTGGCGGATCGACACTGCGGGGGCCGGATCGTATCGGTCCTGGAGGGAGGGTACGACGGTCCCTCCCTCGCGGCGTCGGCCGTGGCCCATCTGGAGACGCTTCAGGGAAGGAGTCAGGAATGTTCGTCGGAAAGAGGATGACACGGAACGTCTTCACGGTCTCGCGAGGAGACACCTTGAGGTTCGCGAGCCATGTCCTGCAAGAGCACAGGATCCATCAACTGCCGGTCGTTGAAGGCGGGGAGCTGATCGGTTTCGTGTCGGGTACCGACATACGCAACTCGACGTTCGAGGAGACGACGGTCTCCGAGACCGGCAAGATCGTCGTGAAGAACAAGACGGTCGAGGAGATCATGACGCGCGAGGTGGTCACGGTGAGCCCGTGGGATACGGTCGAGGATGCGCTCCTCATTTTCCACAAGAGGAGACTGGGCGCCTTGCCGGTCGTGGAAGGGAAGAAGCTGGCGGGGATCATCACGAAGGCGGACGTGCTGGCGGCGTTCTGCGACACCCTGAGGATCGAGGACGCCGGCGTGAGGATCGAGGTGTTCCTCCCGCGCGACGTCGCCTCCCTCATTCAGCTCGTGCGCAAGCTCGGGGAGATGAAAACCGAGATCAGAAGCCTGATCCTGTCTCCCTCGAAGAACGGCTTCGTGGCCTTCGTCAGGCTCGCGACGATCGACGTGGGGGCCGTGAAGAAGACGCTCAAGGAAGCGGGCTTCACCGTCCCCGAGCTCTCGGATTTTCTGGGAGCGCCCCTCACGTCGCCAGGTGGATCCGCTTGATGTAGGCCATCTCTTCGAGCTTGTCGGTCGAGCCGTTCAGCCCGCTGTCGCGGATCCCGCCGATCGGCAGCCAAATGTCGCCGTAGAGCGGCCCTTCGTTGATCATGACCCTCCCGGCCGCGAGGTCCTGGCCGATAGCCGACGCCGCCGCCGGCTCTCCGAAGACGCTCGCACCGAGCCCGTAAGGGCCGTCGTTGGCCAGAGAGACCGCCTCCTCGAAGGTGTCGAAGGCCACGAAGGAACGAACGGGAGCAAAGGCCTCCTCGGTCCAGAGGAAGGGCTTCTCGTCCTCGCTCCGCCCCAGGATCTGCGTCTTCTCGAACTCGATCAGCGTGGGGGTGAAGAACGGGGCCTCGGCCCGGCCCCCGATGAGTAGACGGCCGCCGCGCTCCAAAGCCTCCCGGACCTGGTACGTCGCGATGTCCAGGCTCTCGTGTTTTCCGATCGGGCCGATGTCCGTCTCCTCGTCGCGCGGGTCGCCCACCTTCAGCCGGCGGATTCCCTCGACGAGACGCTCCCGGAAATCCGAGGCGATGGAGCGCTGCACGAGGAACCGCTTGGCGGCGATGCAGAGCTGCCCGCTGTGCGCGAAACCTCCGAGGAGGCCGGCGGCGGCGGCCTTCGTCAGGTCCGCGCTCTCGAGCACGATGAACGGGTCGTTTCCCGCGAGCTCGGGGACGTACTTCTTCATCCGCCCGCCCACATGGAGCATGCATTCGCCGAGAGTCTTTTTCGTTCTCTCGAGGTAAGAGCCCATTTTGATCAGGTTGTCCTTGCCAACGGGGCTGGATGCGTAGTGGACGAGGACGTCGACCTCGGGGTTCTCGATGAACTCCCACGCGGTGTCTTCCCCGGGGCAGGTGGAGAACTGGACGCTGTCGGCCGGGCAGCCCGCCTCGACGGCGATCTGGACGAGCTGCTGGCAGATGAGAGGAACCAGGCTCGAAGGCTTCTCCACCACGGCGTTCCCGGCCCCGAGGGCGCAAAGCATCGTGTAAAGCGGCACGACGAGAGGCGTGTTGCGCGGCGGGAGGACTCCCACCACTCCGTATGGCTCGCGGGTGAGGAAGTTCCTTCCCGAAGCGGCGGGGAGCTCCCGCGGTTTGAGGAGCTCCAGTCTGCGTTCGAGGTTCGCTGCGCTCGCGATGGCCCGATCCATCTCCCACCGCGCGAACTTGCGGGGCTGGCCGCCCTCCCGAACCATCAGCTCCTCGAGCTCGGCACGGCGCTCGGTGAGCCGCATCGCGATGCGGCGCCCGAGCTCGGCGCGCTTCTCGAAGCTCGTCCCTCTGGCGGCCCCCTTGGCCTGGAATGCCCGGTGGATCTTCGCGCGCAGGTCCCGGCGCGTGTCCACCTGCACCTCGCCGATCACCTCGCCCGTGTACTTGTCGCGGATCTCAGACGTTCTGAGCGCCAGCATTTTCGTCACGGGATGCTAGCACCGCGCGCTGTTACTTCGAGGCGAAGAGCGCGGCGGCGTTGTCGAAGAGGATCTTCCGCTGCACCGCGTCCGAAAGAGGAAGCGAGAGGAAATCTTCGACGTTCCGGCGCATCGAGCGGACTCCCTTCGAGGGCCAGTCGGTTCCCCACAGGACGCGATCGGCGATCTCGGAGATCCGCGGAAGAACCTCGAGGAGCTTTCGCGGCGGGATCCCCGAGATGTCGAGCAGGACGTTTGGATGGCGCCTCGCGAGGAAGAACGCCGTTTCGTACCAGAGAGGGCGGCCGGCGTGGCAAAGGACGAGGGTCGTCGCGGGGAAGTCGACCGCCACGTCGTCGCACGCCATCGGGTCCGCGTAGACGTTGCGGGCGCCGGGGAAGATGGACGTCCCCGTGTGGATCAGGACCGGCCGCTTCGCCTCGCCCGCCAGGCGGTAGACGTCGGCGAGGGAGGGGCAATCGGTCCTGTAGGCGTTCGCGGCCATCTCCATGTGGGGCGGGTGCAGCTTGATCGCGCCGAGGCGGTAGACGTCGAGAAGCCTCCTCATGTCCCCGGCGACGTCGCGGGAGTGCCTCGGGTGGATCCCCCCGACCGGGACGAGCCGGTCGCGGTGGCCCTCCACGTAGCGCGCGATCCAGGGATTGACGAGGTCGGTGATCCCGATGACGTCGGGAGCCACGGAGTTGATCAGGGCCGCCCGCGCGATCCCCTCGGCGTCCATTGCCCTCAGGAGAGCATCGGCCGAGCTCATGACCCGCCCGAGGAGGTCGAGGTCGTCCCGCCCGCCGAGCATGAAGCGGCGGGCACTTTCGTTCATCCGGTCATGCGGACCGACGTGGATGTGCGCGTCGAAAATCGGGGTGGCGAGGGACACGCGCGGGATGATAGCGGACCCCTGTCTGCCGCCTTTGCGGTGCTAGCATGCTCGGCACGCTGACGCCCCGGGCGGGTAGGCACGACGTCCGCTTTCATGCGAACCCTTTTCCTGCCGCTGACCTATCAGGACTCCGCGGAATCCGGCCGTCTCATCCTGCGTGACGGGTCCACCGCGTTCATCCGCCTGTCGGAGCCGGGAGACCTCGACACGCTGCGCGAGTTCTTCCATCAGCTCTCGCCGGAGTCGAAGCGGCGCCGCTTCTTCTCGGCCGCCGACCCGGCGGAGTCGCTGCTCAGGCGGCAATGCGATTCGTCCAATCCCCGGGCGCAGCTCACGCTGATCGTGAGCCGGGTCGTCGAGGGCACGTCCCGGATCATCGCGACCGGCTCCTATGGCGCGCGCGACGAGGCCAGCGCCGAAGTCGCCTTCGCAGTGGATGACGAGTTTCAAGGGAAGGGCCTCGGAGGCCTTCTTCTCGAGCGGCTGGCCCTCCTGGCGGCGCGGCACGGCTTCGTCCGCTTCTGGGCCCTGACCCGCCTCGGGAATCAGATGATGCTGGAGACGTTCCGCCAGTCGGGCTTTCCGATTCACTCGAAAATCGAGGATGAATCCGTCGAGATCGACTTTTCCGTCGCTCCGAGCGAGGACAGCGTCAGCCGTTCGGAGATGAGGGACCGCGTCTTCACGACCGCCTCGCTTCGTCCCTTTTTCCAGCCGCGGTCCATCGCGGTCGTCGGCGCTTCGCGCGACACCTCGAGCATCGGCACGCGCATTCTCGAGGCCCTGTCTCGCGGAGGATTCCAGAGCCCGATATACGCGGCGAGCCCGGCCCTGCCATCCATCGCGCCGTGGCCGGCCTATCCCTCCGCACGAGAGATCCCGCACGGAACCGATCTCGCCATCATGGTGACACCGCGCGACGCGGTGCTGGAAGCCGTGGACGACTGCGCCGCCGCCGGCGTCCGCGCGCTCGTCGTCGTCACGGCGGGATTCGCGGAGGCGGGCGCCGAAGGGCGCGCCCTGCAGGAGAAGCTCCTGGAGAAAGCTCGGGGCCACGGGATGCGCGTGGTCGGGCCCAACTCCATGGGTCTCTTGAACACCGATCCGGCCGTCCGGCTCAACGCCTCGGTGTCTCCGACTCTTCCGCCGAGCGGGAGCGTCGCGATGCTGTCCCAGAGCGGGGCGTTGGGCCTCGCCATGCTGGCCCTCGCGCGGCAGCGCCACGTGGGCATCTCGACCTTCATCAGCGTGGGAAACAAGGTCGATATTTCCGGCAACGACCTTCTGCAGTACTGGGAGGGCGACGAGGCGACGCGGGTCATCCTCCTTTACCTCGAATCGTTCGGGAATCCGCGCCGGTTCGCGCGGGTCGCCCGGGCCGTGAGCCGAGGCAAGCCGATCGTGGTCGTGAAGCCGGGGCGCCGGGCGCCGAGCCTGGAGACCGGATCGGGCGAGGCGGCGCTCGTCGCGGACGACGCCGCGGTGGATGCGCTCTTCCGCCAGACGGGCGTCATCCGCGCCGAGACGCTGGACGAGATGTTCGATCTCGCCTCCGCGCTCGACCGGCAGCCTCTGCCGGCGGGGCGCCGCGTGGCGATCCTCTCGGACCAAAGCGGCCCGGGTATCCTCTGCGCGGGAGCCTGCGAGGCCGCCCGGCTGACCGTTCCTCCGCTTTCCGACTCGACGACAAAGCGGCTCGAGGCCTTCCTCCCGGCCGGCACGGCGATCGGTAATCCCCTGGAGCTGGCCGCCCCGGCCACGGCGGATCAGTACGCCCGGGCGCTCGAGTCGCTCCTCCTCGATCGCGAGGTGGATTCCGTCATCGCGATCCAGACCCCGCTCGACGCGGACGAATCAGCCGCGATGCTGGAGGCGATCCGGCGGGGCACGGCCGGAGGGCGCGCGGCGGGAAGCGCCGGCAAGCCGGTCCTGGCCTGCCTCGTGGCGAAGGAGGATGCCAGCGGGCCGATCGTGCTCGCCAGCGAGACCGTTCCCACGTATGCATACCCGGAATCGGCCGCGCGCGTGCTCGGAAAGGTTGCCACATACGCGGTATGGCGAGCGGGCCCGCACGGGATCGTGCCCGACTTCGACGACATCGACCCCGCCTCCGCGCGCGGAACCTGCCGGTGGGCGATCGAGAAGCGCGGAGCGGGCTGGCTCATGGCGGATGAGGCGAGAGCGGTCCTTCGAGCCATGCACCTTCCTGTCGCTCCGGGAGGAGTCGCCCGCACGGCCGATGAGGCCGCCCGGGTGGCTCGGAGCGTCGGGTTCCCGGTTGCCGTCAAGTCGGCTAGCCCCCAGGTTTTTCACAAGACCGAGAAAGGGGCCGTCCATCTGAACGTGACGGACGAGGCCGCGGTCCGGCGAGCCTTCAGCGTGATTCGCGATTCCCTGGAAGCGGATGGCAGCTTCGTGGCGAAGGAGGGGGTGCTCGTGCAGCCCACGGTCAAGAGCGACGTCGAGGTGACGGTCGGCATGTTCGAGGACCCTTCGTTCGGGCCTCTCATCGCATTCGGGCTCGGCGGAATTCACGTGGAGGCGATCGCGGACCCGGCCGTGCGCGTGACTCCCTTGACCGACCGCGCGGCCGCGGCCATGGTGCGTGAAACCCGTGGCTATCCTCTGCTCGCGGGTTATCGCGGCTACCCGCCCGCCGACATCGAGGCGATCCACGACGTCCTCCTGCGCGTCTCCCGCCTCGTCGAGGAGGTGCCCGACATCGCGGAGCTCGAGCTCAGCCCGATCTTCGTGGGGCCTCCCGGCAAGGGCTGCCGCATCCTCGACTCGCGCATCCGCGTGGCGCTCCCCCAGAAGGGACGGGCCGCCCGGTACACGACGTCGGCGCCCGCGCGCCCGCGCGCCGCAGACGCTTCCGCTAGAGTTCGCGAAGACGACCGTCGAAGGAGCATCACATGACCGAGTCCGCTGACCACGATTGGCTCTGCCGGAAAATCGTCGAGAACAGCCCGATGGCGATCATGTTCGCGGACCGCGAGGGGAAGATTCGCCTCTGGAACTCGGGAGCCGAGACCGTGTTCGGCTACATGGCAAAAGAGGCGCTTGGACAGTCGCTGGACCTGATCGTGCCCGAGCGCCAGAGGCAGCGGCACTGGGAAGGCTGGGACAAGGTCATGGCGAGCGGGGTCACGAAGTATGGACGCGACCCGCTGGCGGTTCCGGCCATGCGGAAGGACGGCTCGCGGATCTCCATCGAGTTCAACGTCGTCCTCGTCCGCGCCGACAGCGGCGAGCTCGCGGGCGTGGCCGCGATGGTCCAGGACGTCACCGCCCGGTGGCAGAAGCAAAAAGAGATGAACGCGCGCCTCGCGGCCCTCGAGGCGAAGGCGAAGGAGGGTTGAGATGGACTTTCAGCGGGTGAGCGGCCTGACCGCTCCGGACGGCCATGCCATTCCCGGCTTCCTCTTTGTGCCAGATTCGCCTCGCGGCGGCGCCGTGGTGTGCCACGGCTACGGCTCGTCGAAGGAACAGATGCTCGGGGTCGTGACGGCCATCGCGGAGAAAGGAATCGCCGCACTGGCGATCGACCTGTGCGGGCACGGGGACAACACGGCGCCAATTGGCCCGGCGATGCGCGATGAGATGGAGGCCGCGGTTGCCTTCGTCCGGCGGTTCGGCAAGACAGCGGTGATCGGCCACAGCCTCGGGGGGAGGCTCGCGCTGATGTCGTCGGCGGACGTCATGGTGGCGATGTCGCCGTCCGTCATGATGCAGATGTCCCCGCAGGGCAAGTGGATGTTCGAGAACCTCCCGAGCCCTGGGCTCCGCGAGCCTTACTCGGGGTATGTCCTCGAGCTCCTCGAAAAGCTCGGCCCTGTTCCGCCGCACGGCCGCCCCTGTCTCCTCCTCTATTCGGAGCGCGACATCCAGGCGCTTCTGGATGGCGCCACAGCCCTGCAGGCCCAGCTCCCCGGGGCCGAGAAGCGTCTCGTTTCCCAGGACATCCGCCCGGACGTGCAACACGAGAACGGCCTCGTCCGTTACCTCCCGCGCTGGTTCAACCACAGCGAGCTCCGCTTCAACCGATCGGCTTGCGAGACCACGGGAGCCTGGCTCGCCGATCACCTCGCAAAGGCCTGACGAGACACACGTTCTCTCCGGACCGTGTGCTAGGCTGAAAGCAGACAGGAGCGAGATCATGCAGTGGGAATACTTCGATCGAATGGTCATCTTCAGCGATGGAGATGGGGGAATGGTGAGCGGCCTGGACACCTGGATAAACGGCTCCGGCGCCGACGGCTGGGAGCTCGTCTCCGCGGCCCCTCTCATCGCTCCGAACAAGGACGGCGTCGCCTATGGGACGATCGGCCTGCACCTGATCTTCAAGCGGCCCGTCGCAGCTCCGCAGGGAGCGTGAGCACCATGGCTGGGTTGAAAGGCCCGGCGCTGATCGAGAGCCGCTACGGCGCCCTTGGGAGCGGCGGTCAGAACTTGACGATCAAGGGTGTCGTGTACTCGGCCTCCGAGCTTCTGGTCTGCATGGCGCTCAACTTCGACGACAGCCGGGCCATCGACGCGCAGGCTCTGCCGGGCGGGCGCTATGTCTTCCGTTACTACGACGGGCAGGACCAGCGCGTGGTCGCCCTGGAGTTCGACGCCGACTTTCACCCTCTCGGCGAGGTGCGCGCCCAGTTCCCGGAGTGGATCGGAGACGATGAGTACTACCCACAATACTGCGGGCATTAGAGCGGGAGGGCACGAGATGGAGTACGAGAATCTCGGCTTCGAGACGGAGGGGTCCGTCGCCGTCGTGACACTGAATCGCCCCGCGAGGCGCAACGCCCTCTCGCTGGCACTCATGCGGGAGCTCTTGGACTGCCTCGGACGCATCGGGGAGGACAGGCAGCTTCGCGCCGTCATCCTCGCCGCGGCCGGGAAGGTCTACAGCTCGGGGCACGATCTCAGCGAGCTCGTCGGGAGGGATATCAACGCCTACCGCCAGATCTTCGACGTCTGCGCCGAGCTGATGACGAAGATCCAGTCGATCCCGCAGCCGGTCATCGCCGAAGTCCAGGGTGCCGCGACAGCGGCCGGATGCCAGCTCGTGGCGACCTGCGACCTGGCGGTGGTGGCCGACGAGGCCTGGTTCGCCACCCCGGGCGTCAGGATCGGGCTCTTCTGCACGACCCCCATGGTCGCGTTGACCCGCGCCGTTGGCCGGAAGCGCGCCCTCCAGATGCTCCTCACCGGGGACCCGGTCGACGCGAGGACGGCGGCCGAGTGGGGGCTCGTCAACAGCGTCGTGCCCGCCGGCACGCTGCGTGAGGAAACGCGAAAGCTCGCGGCGCGCATAGCGGAGGCGAGCCCCGTCACGCTCGCCATCGGGAAGCAGGCTTTCTACACGCAGATCGACCTCGACCAGGCGAAAGCGTACGCATACGCCAAGGAGATCATGTCGATGAACTCCATGGCGGTAGACGCCCAGGAGGGAATCTCCGCTTTTCTCGGGAAGAGGGCGGCCTGCTGGACGGGCAGATAAAGAAAGAAGGAGGCGTTCCATGATCACCTTCGAGTACCGGTTCGACGTTCTCCCGGGGAAGCTGAGGGAGTACGAGAGATACACCAAGGGCCCCGGCAAGAACATCTGGCTGAAGTTCAAGGGCGTCAAAGGGGTCCGCGTGTTCAAGAGCATGCTGGGCGGGTCCTCTCCGCAGCGGCTGGTCCAGGTCGACCTGGAGAGCCTCGCGGCGCTCGAGAAGATCCTCACGGATCCGGGCTTCCGGAAGGTGAAGCACGTCTTTCACAGCCTCGTCACGCACGTGACCGATTCGCTGCTCACCCAGGTGAGCGACAAGAGGAACTAGCGACCCTAGGGGCGCGAGCGCCGTCTCGGGGCGAGCACGCGGCGCGGCCGGCGCCCGCTCGTGCCAGAAGAAGACAGCGCCTTGATGACGGCGCCCCAGTTGTCGAACCACACGTCGAACGCGGCGCGCAGCTGAGTCCGCCCCTGCTCGTCGGCCGCCGCGCGCAAGGCCTCGACTACCGCGGCCGTAGATGGGCGCAGGCGGCGTTCGCCCAGCGGGGTCAGCTTCACGTACACGAAGCGACGATCGCTCGACGAGCGCGCCGTGCGGACCAGCCCCGCCCGCTCCATCCGCCGGACGAGGGCGGAGGTCGTGTTCATCGTGGCGAAAGTCTGGCGCGCCAGATCGCCGATGGTCAGGGAGTCGCTCGAGGGGTTGCCCGCGAGCGTGAGGAGGGCGAACTCCTGCGCGGGGGTGAGGCCGCCGTTCGTCGACTCGGTCGTGATGGTCCTCCGGACCGATTCGAAGAACCGCCGCAGGTGGGCCATCGTGCGGTAAGTCTCCGAGAGGCTCGGACGCGTGGCCATCACCGGCATTATAGGGAACGACGGCCCGAGAAACCGCTTGACTCCGGGCTGGAATCGCGGCCTACAATCACTCGACACGATGAATAGTCGACCCCACGTAGTATCCGGCTCCCTTCCAGCGCCCGTCCTCCTCGCGCCTGCCGGCAGTCCCAAGGCCGTCCGGGCCGCGCTCGACGCGGGGGCGGACGCCGTCTACGTGGGCCTCGAGGGTTGGAGCCGGGGCGGGGCGCGGAGGGAGCTCGACTGGGACGAGCTCGTGGCTGCGCAGCGAGAGGTCGCCTCCGGCGGCCGGACGCTCCACGTCGCGCTGAACACCATCCCGAAGCCCGAGGAGCGCGCCCGGCTCTTCACGCGCATCCCCGCCCTCCTGGATCTGGGGATTCGAGACGTCATCGTGAACGACATCGGGATCCTGGCGGCGCTGCGACCGCGGTTCCCGCAACTCCGGCTGACGGCCAGCGTCGGCTGCGGCGCCAAGACGGTCGCCGATGCCGCTTTCTTCCGGGACCTGGGCGCTCACGCCGTCGTCCTGCCGGCCACGGTGAGCCCCGCCGAGATGCGCGAGATCAGGACCGTCCGTGGAATCTCGGTGGAGATCATGGTCCACATGGTCGAGGAGTTCGTCCTGCTCGGAAAATGCTGGATGCCGAGCTACGTGCATCTGAAGCCATCGCCCCTTCCGGCCGCGTTCCCATCAGAGGCCGCCGACGCGGGCGAGAAGCCGGAGGGCGCCTTCCGGGGACTGCGGCAGACCGGCAGCATGAAGCGGGGGGGCGTCGGAGCCTGCTTCAGAATCTGCCAGCAACCCTGGGAGCTGTTCGCCGCCGGGCGGCGGGTCGACACGCGGCTTTTTCCGAGCCGGCAGATCAGCCGGATCGCAGATGTCGAGGCCTACGCCGAAGCCGGAGTGGATGTCTTGAAGCTTCAGGGGCGAAGCCTTCCGGTGGAGCTGCTCACGCCGCTCGTTCGCCGCTACCGTGAGGCGATCGATGCCCGGACGATTCCGGACGCGTTCGAGCCACCGCCAGCCACCTTGCCGGCAGCGTGGGCGGTCGTCGGACGATGAGGGGAGACGGCCAATGACCCGCTCGTTCGAGCTGAACACGACGATCGCGAACCTGCGGGACCTTCGGGCGTCGGACCTCCGCGACTACGACGGGGTCTACCTGGGTGACACCTACTGCCGGCTCTACGAAGCGAACTTCCTGGAGCAGCTCGGTGATCTCAAGGAGGGGCTCCGCATTCTCCGGGATCAGGGGAAGCGGGCCTACGTGACGACCTATGCGGCACCGCGGAACGACTTCCTGCCCAAGGTTCGGAAGATGCTGGAAGCCTCGGCCGCGGCGGGCGCCGAAGCGGTCGAAGTCCACAACCTCGGGATCCTGAGGATCGCCCACGAGGAGTTTCCCGAGCTCCCCGTGCACGTCGGGGGCTTTGCGAACATCTACACCGCGGCCGGCGCCGAGGTCCTGCGCGGGTTCGGGGCGGTGCGGTTCACGCCGAACTACGAGCTGAGCCTGGACGAGATCCACGAGATCACGACGACCTGTGGCGCGCCCCTGGAGCTCCTGCTGCACGGCAAGATGCCCCTGGGCGTCTCGGACTATTGCTTTCTGCTGGATTACGAGGAGAAGTGGGGTGTCAAGTGCCCCGACCTCTGCCAGAAGGAGCTGTTCCTGAAGCAGGGGGACTGGGCGATGAAGTCGCTGGGGAAGGGAGTCCTGAGCGGCAAAGACGTGTGCATGCTCGAGCACCTGCCGCGTCTCCTCGCCGAGGGCCACCGGCACTTCCGGATCGAAACCGTCTCGGAGAGTCCCGAATACCGGCGCGAGGTCGCGGCGGTGTATCACGCGGCTCTGGAGCGGGTCATCGGCGGCGACGGCAACGTGGATGAGGGATCGTGGGAGACGCTTCGGCGTCACGCGCGGATCGGTCTCTGCAACGGGTTCTACTTCGGCAGGAGCGGAATGGACTACCAGGGGCTCCGGCCGGAAGCGCTCGGGTCCCTTCCGACCATTTCGCGCGCGGAGTCATAGGCAGGTCAAGGAGGAAGGGTCATGGTCGAGCTTCTGGCGCCGGCAGGGAATCTTCCGATGGTCGAGGGGGCGGTCGCGAACGGCGCCAACGCCGTCTACGTGGGGCCTCGCGGCTGGAGCCGGCGGCGCGACCGGTACGAGATGTCCGACGAGGACGTCCGCGCCGCGATCGAAATCGCCCACGCGGGCGGCGCCAAGCTGCGCGTGGCCTTCAACACGAACATGCAGTCCCACGAGATCGCCCCCATGCTGGAAAAGATGGAGCGTTTCGTGTCCTGGGGGGTGGACGGGGCGATCATGACCGACATCGGGGCCATCGCCGAGGTCCACCGGAGATTCCCGCATCTCACGATCCACGCCTCGATCGGAGCGAACATCCTCAACGACGAGGACGTGAGGTTCTACCGGTCGATCGGCGTCTCGCAGGTGGTGGCCGACACGAAGCTGACCCTCAGGGAGCTGGCCTCCCGGAAAGAGCAGATCGACGTCGGGATCGAAATCCTGATCCACGCGAACAAGTGCTACACCTACCTCGGGAAATGCTGGATGTCTCCCTATCACCGTCTCGAGCGCACCACGGATTCCTTCGGGAAGGACCTGTTCAAGGGAAGCCCGAACCGCGGCGGCCTCGATTACCGCGTCTGCATGGAGTCGTGGGAGCTCTACTCCGGCGAGGAGAAGTGGGAGAACAGCGTGGCCCTGAAGAACGATGCGTTCTTCCTTCTGGAAGACATCCCGCACCTGATCGACCTGGGGGTCCAGTGCCTGAAGGTGCAGGGGCGCGAGTATCCCGTGCCTCTCGTGGAGAGCGTGGTCAGGTTCTACCGGGATCTGATCGACGCCTGTATCGCCTCCCCGAAAGACGAAGCCTTCGACCTTTCGCCGTGGCGGTCCCGCCTCGCCGCAATCCAGATGGAGCGGGACACGGCCCGCTCCGACGGGACCCGGCAACTGCTGATGGAAGCGCGGCAGCCTCTGCCTGCGATCTGAGCCTACTGCGGAAACCAGTACTGCCGCGCCAGATCCAGGAGTCGCTCGGCCACATGCCTGTTGCGGTGCGCGATCTCGTAGCGGTTGGGAATGTCGGCGTGCGACGGATTCGGATCGTGGAGAGTGTGCGGGAGCTCGTTTTTCGAAGTGCGGCTCCATTTGCTCCGCCAGGACTCCGGAAGATCCCGCGCCACGTGGAGGTCGTGCATCACGAGATAGAGGATCGCCCACACGCGCGGCGCTGCGCGGAACGAGTAGCCGCCTCCCAGCGTGAACAGCACCCGGCCCGCGGTGAACTCATCCGCCCACGCCAGAATTCGCCTGAAGAGGGCCTCGTAATCGCGCGTCGTCAGCATGAGATCGGAGAGCGGATCGTCGAAATGCGCATCTGTCCCGGCCTGGACCACGAGGACATCGGGGCAAAAGTGCCGCAAAGCGGCCGGAAGCACCTGCTCGAACACCTCGAGGTAGCTCCCGCCCTCGGTGAACGGCTCCAGCGGCAAATTGAGCTTCAGGCCGCGACCGACTCCGGAGCCGAGTTCGCGGATCTCACCGGTCCCGGGGAAGAGGTACTTGCCCGACTCGTGCAGGCTCATGGTCAAAACGCGCGGGTCTTCATAGAGGATCTGTTGAACACCGTCGCCGTGGTGGACGTCGATGTCCAGATAGGCCACCTTCAGTCCGCTCCGGGTGAGGGAGTTGATCGCGATCGCGAGGTCGTTGTAGATGCAGAAACCCGACGCGAAACTGCGCCGCGCGTGATGCAGTCCCCCTCCCAGCTGAAGGACACGTCTCTCTCCCCGCTCGGCGATGAGGCGTGCGCCGTGCAGCGTGCCACCCACGAGCCATCGTGCCGCCTGATCCATGCCGGGGAATGCGGGCGTGTCCTGGGTGCCTAGCCCGTACTCCTGGGAGTCGGGGACCTCCGCGCCCGCGCTCAGCTCCTCCACGCGGCGCACGTAGGAGTCCGCGTGTACGTCGAGGATCTCCTCCCGCGTGGCGGGCAGAGGCTCGACCGTCTCCACGCGGTGTCCCAGCGCGTCCAGAAGGTCGAGCGTCATGTCGACGCGGATGGGGCTGAACGGGTGCTCGTCGCCGAACGAATACGTCCGGTAGGCCGGCGCGTAGATCACCGAGGGCACGGTTTCTCCGGTGGCCAGAGGACCTCGAACCCGGCACGACGCAAGTCCTGCGCGAGCAACCGAGTCTCGATCGAGCCAATCCGCAGCACCGTCCGAACCGAGTCGGGACCCTCGGGATACGTCAGAATCGAGTGAATGTTCAGGTCGCGATGGCTGACGAAGCTCGTGAGGCGGGCCAGCTCGCCGGGATGATCCGGCAAACGCACCTCCAAGCGACCCGAGGGCTTGGAAACTCCTGTCATGGAGATCAGCGCGTCCAACAGATCCAGGCCCGTGATGATGCCGATCAATCGCCCGTCGTCCAGGATCGGGAGGCAGCCGATCTTCCGCTCGCGCATGATGCGCGCCGCGTCCTCGACCGGGTCCGAGGCATCCGCCGTCACCGGCTTTCGGGACATCACCGCCGAGACGAGGCTGCCAGGCGGGAACGGCGCCGGCGCGAGCGCGCTGGTTGCCAGCCGGAGATCACGGTCGGTGATCACACCGACGAGCCGGTCCTCGTCGAGCACCGGCAGATGCCGGATGCCCTTCTCCCGCATCGCTGTGTAGGCGTCCTGAAGCGTGGTGTCCCCTGAGATCGACACCGCCGGACTTCTCATGATGTCCCGGACCAACATGTTCCCGCCTCACTCTCCTCGATCTTGAAAGATTCCAGCTCGACAATGAATTCGCCTCCAACAACTATACTCACCGGGGATCAGGACCAAGACGCCCTTCGACGTTGCCATCCTCGGCGGTGGCATCGTCGGGTGGCCACCGCATGGAGCGAATTGATGAGTACTGCGGCACCCGCGGCAACCGGCGAACGGACCATCTCAGCGGCTGAGAAAAGACGCGTCATCGTCGCGTCGTCGGTCGGTACGGTCTTCGAGTGGTACGACTTCTACCTCTACGCGACGCTGGCCCCGTTCTTCGCGAGCCTCTTCTTCCCGAAAGGCAACGCCACGGCGGCCCTCCTCTCGGCGTTCGTAACGTACGCGGCGGGATTCCTGGTCCGTCCGTTCGGCGCCATCGTCTTCGGCCGGATCGGCGACCTCGTGGGCCGAAAGTACACGTTCATCATGACGATCTCGGTCATGGCCGGCGCGACGGCCCTCATCGGCTTCCTGCCCACGTTCGAGACCGTCGGCTGGTTCGCGCCTTTCTTCCTCGTCCTCCTCCGTCTCGCGCAGGGCCTGGCCCTCGGCGGCGAGTATGGCGGCGCGGCCACCTACGTGGCCGAACACGCGGCCGACGAGAAGCGCGGCTACGCGACGAGCTGGATCCAGACGACCGCGACCGTCGGCTTCTTCCTTTCCCTCGCCGTCATCGGCACCTGCCGCACGGTGATGAGCCCCGCGGACTTCTCGAACTGGGGCTGGCGCATTCCGTTCGTCCTCTCCCTCTTCCTTCTCGCGATTTCTCTCTACATCCGGATCAAGCTACAGGAGTCGCCGATCTTCCAGCGCATGAAGGCGCAGGGGAGGGGCTCCAGGTCGCCCATCAAGGACAGCTTCTTCAAGTATCCGAACAACAAGTACGCCGCCCTCGCGCTCTTCGGCGCCACGGCGGGCCAGGGCGTCGTCTGGTACACGGGCCAGTTCTACGCGCTCTTCTTCCTCACGATCACGCTCAAGATGGACTGGAAGACCGCCTACACGCTCATCGCCTGCTCGCTCGTGGTCGGGACGCCGTTCTTCGTCTTCTTCGGCTGGCTCTCGGACCGCATCGGCCGGCTGAAGATCATCCTGTTCGGCTGCTTGATCGCGGCGCTCACGTATTTCACGCTCTTCAAGGGCCTCACGCACTACGTGAACCCGGGCCTCGAGAAATACGCGGAGTCGACACCGATCTCGGTGGCCGCCTCCGACTGCAGCATGCACATCTTCGTGACCCCTTTCACGAAGTTCAGCCCCTGCGACAAGTCGAGGGACTTCCTGACGAAGTCAGGCCTCTCCTTCACGACGCAGCCGGCCGAGGGCGCCACGGACGTCGTCACGAGGATCGGCAGCATCGAGATCACGGGCCACGACGAGGCGAAGCTCATGGCGGCCCTGAAGGCGACCGGCTATCCCGCCACGTTCGTGAAGGGAGAGATGAACTGGGGAATGACGTTCCTCATCCTTTTCGTCATGGTCCTCTACGTGACCATGGTGTACGGGCCGATCGCGGCATTCCTCGTGGAGCTCTTCCCGGCGAAGATCCGATACACCTCGATGTCGCTCCCGTATCACATCGGGAACGGCTGGTTCGGCGGCATGCTCCCGCTCATCGCGACGGCCTGGGTCGCCGCGTCGGGCAACATCTACCAAGGGCTCTGGTATCCGATCATCGTCGCGGTCATCACGGTCGTCATCGGCGGCCTGTTCCTCCGCGAGACGAAGGACGTGAAGATCCACGAAGAGTACTGATCGAGCGGCGCCCGGATGAAATCGAACTCGGTACTCGTCCGTCCTCTCGACGCGCTCCAGCAATTCCTGAAGACCGAAGCCGCCTCGGGCGTCCTGCTCCTCCTGGCCGCGGTCGTCGCCCTCGTTCTCGCGAACTCGGGTCTGTCGCGGGCGTTTGACCACGCCGTCCACCTTCCTTTTGCTCTCGGGACGGGTACGCTCGCCATCGGGACGACGCTCCAGCACGCCGTCAACGACGGTCTCATGGCGATTTTCTTCCTCGTCGTGGGCCTCGAGATCAAGCGCGAGTTCCTGACGGGCGAGCTTTCCGGCAGGGGTGCGGCAATCCTCCCGGTCGCGGCCGCGTTCGGAGGTGCCGTGGTTCCGGCGCTCCTCTACTTTGCCTGGAACGCCGGCGGGCCGGCCTCTCACGGATGGGGAATTCCGATGGCGACCGACATCGCGTTCGCGGTCGGCATCCTCGCGCTCGTCGGAAGTCGCGTGCCCCCGGCCTTCAAGGTCTTCCTCACGGCGCTCGCGGTCGTCGACGATCTCATCGCAGTCGGCGTGATCGCGATCTTCTACGCCGGGGGCCTCGACTCTCGCGCCCTCGCGCTCGTCGCGGCCGCTTTCGCCGCGCTCCTCGGCCTGAACCGGGCCCGCGTCCGGGTCCTGACCCCCTATCTGGCGATCGGCGTCGTGATGTGGGCCGCGATGGCGAAGTCCGGTGTCCACCCCACGGTGGCCGGAGTCCTCCTCGCATTCACCCTTCCGGCGGAGGGGGGCGATGCCGCGCCCCTTCGGCGTCTCGAACGCGCCCTTCACCCGTGGGTCGCGTATCTCATCATGCCGGTCTTCGCGCTCGTGAATACCGGCGTGACCCTGGAGCCGGGGTTCGTCTCGAGCGTCCTCGGGTCGTCGATCGGGCTCGGAATCATCGTCGGCCTCTTCGCCGGCAAGCAGGTCGGCATTTTCGGAACGGTGTTCCTTCTCGCGCGGCGCGGCGTCGGAAACCTGTCGATCGACGGGCGCAACCGGCGATATCTGTGGGGCGTCTCTCTTCTCGGGGGCATCGGATTCACGATGTCGCTCTTCGTGACGGGTCTCGCCTTCGGCGGTGAGCCCCACTTCACGGACACGGCCAAAGCGGCGGTCCTCGCAGGCTCGCTGCTGTCCGGTCTCGCGGGCGCGGCCGTCCTCGCGCGGGCGTCCGCGGGCACGGTGGCGGCTTCGCCTGCCCCCGGTTAGACTCCCGCCGCGCGATGGCGATCTTCGGAAAGAGCGGGGGCCCGGCGCCCGAGGGCTTCGGAGAGCCGGTTCCCCGGTCCTCCTTCATCGGTTCGAGGACTCGCATCCAGGGAGAACTGCTGGGGGACGAGGACGTCCTCGTGGAAGGGCGCGTGGAGGGCCGCGTCGAGGTCTCGAAGGCCTTTCGGGTCGGACTCAGCGGCGTCGTCCTGGCCGAAGTGACCGCCGGCACCGTGGCCATCGCGGGACACGTCGTCGGGAACGTGAGTGCCGCCGAGCGCGTCGAGCTCCTTCCCACCGGAACTCTCGAAGGCAACATTCAAGCTCCCCGCATCGTCATCGGCGAGGGGGCCAGATTCACGGGGCGCATCGACATGAGCAGCCGGGCCGAAACCCTGCCGCCGTCGCGCTGACCACCACGCGAAAGGAACGCATCACATGGCTTCGTCGGCCTCGTCCGTACCCGTTCATGGAAACTGGATCGCCGGAAAGTGGGTTCCGGCCCGCTCCGGCCGAACGTTCGAAAACCGCAACCCGGCGGACGTCACCGACCTGATCGGTCGCTTCGCCGACTCTGACGAGCGAGACGCGAAGGAGGCCGTCGACGTCGCGGCCGAGGCGTACAAGTCATGGCGCCTCGTGCCGGGTCCGCAGCGCGGCGAAATTCTCTACCGCCTGGGCGAGATCCTGCGCGACCGCAAGGAGCAGTACGCCCGCGACATGACGCGCGAGATGGGGAAGGTTCTCAAGGAGGCCCGCGGAGACGTCCAGGAAGCCATCGACATGGCATTCCTGATGGGCGGCGAGGGCCGGCGCCTGCACGGGCAGACGACGCCTTCCGAGCTGCCGAACAAGTTCGCGATGTCGGTGCGGTCGCCGATCGGCGTCTGCGCCTTCATCACGCCGTGGAACTTCCCGATGGCGATCCCGGCCTGGAAGACGACGGCCGCCCTCGTGTGCGGCAACACGGTCGTCATCAAGCCGGCCACGGACACGCCGCTCTCAGTCGTGAACTTCGCGCGCGCTCTCGAGGACGCGGGCCTCCCGCCCGGCGTCTTCAACGTCGTCACGGGTAGCGGTTCGAAGGTGGGCATGCCGCTCCTCAAGGACCCGCGCGTCAAGGTCGTCTCGTTCACCGGCTCGACGGCGGTGGGGCAGACGATCAACGAGGCGTGCGCCCCCACGTTCAAGCATGTCCACCTCGAGATGGGCGGCAAGAACCCGATCATCGTGATGGACGACGCGAACCTCGAGCTCGCCGTCGACGGGTCGATCTGGGGCGCCTTTGGGACGAGCGGCCAGCGCTGCACGGCGTCCTCCCGGCTCCTCGTGCACAAGAAGGTCGCGAGAAAGTTCACGGCGATGGTCGCCGAGCGCGCGAACGCCCTCAGGGTCGGCAGCGGGCTCGACGAAAAGAACGAGATGGGGCCCTCCATCAACGAGAGTCAGCTCGACACGGTCCTCGATTACATTTCCATCGGAAAGGCCGAAGGCGCCAAGTGTGTCGCCGGCGGCCGCCGCCTCGCGGGCAAGGCGCACGAGAAGGGCTGGTTCGTGGCGCCCACCGTTTTCGCCGACTGCAATCGCAGGATGCGCGTCGCGCGCGAGGAGATTTTCGGGCCCGTGACGTGCATCGTGCCGATCGCATCGCTCGAGGAGGGGATCGACATCGCGAATGACAGCGACTACGGCCTCTCGTCAGCGATCTTCACGCAGGACGTGAACAGGGCCTTCGTCGCGATGCGCGACCTCGAGGCCGGCATCTTCTACGTCAATCTCCCCACGATCGGCGCCGAAACTCATCTGCCGTTCGGCGGCACCAAGAAGACGGGGAACGGGCATCGCGAAGCGGGGCTCGCCGCGCTGGACGTATTCAGCGAGTGGAAGTCGATCTACGTCGACTACTCCGGGACGATCCAGAAGGCCCAGATCGACGTCCCTGCGGGGGCCCCTCCGTCGAAGCCGAAGAAGAACATGAAGGCCTGAGGCGCCCCGTCAGGTGCCCAGACCCTTCGCCGTGCGATACGCCGGCAGCGCGGCCGCGAGGATGCGCACGGCGTCGCGGAGATCGTCCTCCTTGAGGACGTACGCGATGCGGATCTCGTTCAGCCCGAGGCCGGGGGTGGCGTAGAAGCCCGGCGCGGGCGCGACCATGACCGTCTTGCCGCCCTTCTCGAAGCTCGTCAGGAGCCAAGCGGCGAAATCCTCGCTGTCCTCGACCGGAAGGCGCGCCACGAAGTAGAGCGCGCCCTCGGGCTTCCTGAGGAAGACGCCGGGAATCTCGCCCAGGCCGCGGAACAGGATGTCGCGGCGCTTCTCGTACTCGGAGACGACACCCATGGCGTAGTCCTCTCCGAGCTCCGCCGCGCCCGGCGCGATGAGCTGAGCGAGGCCAGGCGGCGAGAGGCGGCCCTGCGCCATGCGGTTGGCGGCGCTGGCGACGTCGGTGTTTCGTGTCGTCAGCGAGCCCAGCCGGATGCCGCACGCGCTATACCTTTTCGAGAGGCTGTCCACGACGACGACCAGGTCGGGGAAACCCAGCGTGTGCGCGCTCACGGCGTGGCGGCCGTCGTATACGAACTCGCGATAGACCTCGTCGGAGATCAGGAAGAGTCCGTGGTCCCGGCAGAACTCCGCCACCGGGAGGATTTCCTCGTGCGTGTACACCGTGCCGGTGGGATTGTTCGGGTTGCAGAGGAGGACGATGCGCGTCTTCCCGGTGAGCTTCGCCTCCCATGCCGCCCGCGGAGGCAGATGGAAGCCGTCTTCGCCGCGCGTCACGAGCGGAACGATCGTGAGGCCCGCCATCGCGGCGAAGCTCCGGTAGTTCGTGTAGAAGGGCTCGACGGTCAGGATCTCCGCGCCCGCGTCCGCACACGCCATGAAGGCGAAGAGCAGAGCTTCGCTGCCTCCCGTCGTCGCGAGGATCTCGCCGGGGGAGAGCTCGATTCCGAGCCGGGCGTAGTAAAGGCGAAGCGACTCGACGTATTCCGGCGTGCCGCCCGAGGGGCTGTAGGCGAGGACCTTCGGCGCGTCTTTCAGCCGCGCGCGCATCACGGCAGGCGTCTCGAGGTCGGGCTGGCCGATGTTGAGGTGGTAGACGTGGCGGCCGCGCCTCTTGGCCTCTTCCGCCAGCGGCATGAGCTTGCGGATGGGTGAGGCCGGCATGGCGAGGCCGCGCGCGGAGACGTGGGCGGCTGTCCTGATCGTGCTCATAGCCGGTCAGATTAGCAAAGGCCGGGCGCCTCGAGCCCGGCAGCCGAGAGCAGACCAACCATGTCCGCGGGGACCGGCGCCGTGAACGTCATTGCCGCGCCCGTCGCCGGGTGGCGGATCCCGAGGCGCCACGCGTGGAGCGCCTGCCGCGGGAACGTCCGGCACGCTTCGCGCAGCGCCTCGCCCTTCAGGCCCTTCCAGCGCGGCGAGCCGTACACGGGGTCGCCGACGATCGGAAGGTTCAACGCCTTGAGGTGGACCCGGATCTGATGCGTTCGCCCGGTGCCGAGCCGACACTTGAGGAGCGAAAGGCCGGAGAGAGAACCCGAGGATTCGGAGAGGATTTCATAGAAGGTGGTTGACGGCCGGCCCTCGGTCTTCGAAGCGGCCATGCGCTTGCGGTCCTTCGGGTCGCGCAGGATGCCGAGCTCGACCTTCCCCTTGCGGACGGGCGGGTGGCCGTAGACGACCGCCAGATATTCCTTTTCTAAGGATCTCTCTTTCATTGCCTTCCCGAGCACCGCCATCGCCCTCTCGGTCTTGGCGATCACGAGGACGCCCGAGGTGTCCTTGTCGAGCCGGTGGACGAGGCCGGGGCGGTCGGCGGGACCGGCCCAGTCCTTCGAGCGGTGGAGGAGCGCGTTCACCAGCGTCCCGTCGCGATGGCCGACGGCGGGGTGCACGACGAGGCCGGGCGACTTGTCGAGGACGAGGATTTCGGAGTCTTCGAAAAGGACAGAGAGGGGGATGTCCTGAGCCAGGAGGTCGGCCCGCGGCGCCGGCGGTGCGGGCAAGGTGATCTCGATGACGTCTCCGGTCTTTACCTTTTCAGAGCTCTTCTTCGATCCTCTTTCCCCGATGGAAACAAAGCCGCCGTCGATCCATTCCTGGATCCGGGTGCGCGAGGCCTCCGGCAGGTCGTTCAAATGCCTGAGGAGGACCCGGTCGAGCCTCTCACCGGCATCACCCCGGTCGGCGCGGAACGCGCGCCGGGGCCGGGGCGCGTCGCTCACGCCGCTCGAACGGCAGCCGGCGCGGGCGCCGTCTTGCGACGCAGGGCCCAGATCGCGGCCGCCGTGGCGACGAGGCACAGCGCGATGAACTGCGAGGTCGACATCGCGCCGAAGACCGAGCCGCGCGGGTCGCCGCGGAAGATCTCGATCGTGAAACGCAGGATCGCATACCCGAAGAGGTAGCGCACGAACGTCTCCCCGGAATACCGGCGGCGCTCGAAGACGAGGAGGAGGAGGCAGAGGACGAGCGTGCCGACGGCCTCGTAGATCTGCGTGGGATGAAGCGGGATTCCGAGCGGGACGCCGACGTTCTCGTTCGCCTTCGGGTCGGAGAACGTGATCGCCCAGGGCAGCTCGCAGTGGCGGCCCCAGCAGCAGCCCGCGAGGAGGCAGCCCACGCGGCCCAGGAACTGCCCGAGCGCGATCGACGGCGCCGAGGCGTCGGCGAACGTGAAGAAGGGGATCCGACGCCTCCGAAGGAGGATCGCCGTGCCCAGGACCGCGCCGATCAGGCCGCCGTAGAAGACGCCGCCTGCCCGCGCGAGATCCTTCAGGCCGTCCCAGGACGACACGTAGTGCGGCCACTCGACGATGACGAGCAGAAGTTTCGCGCCCACGAGGCCCGAAAGGAGAAGCCAGATCCCGATGTCCGACGCGGCGTCCGGCGCGAGAGAGAACGCGGGCGCCCGCCTTCTCAGCAGCCACAGCGCCGCGAGGAAGCCGAGCGCCATCATCAGGCCGTAGCTCGGCAGCGCGAAAGAGCCGATGTGGATCAGTTCTGGGTGCATGTCTCGGGCTCTTTCCCGGGATGCCGCCAGATGTCCCAGGCGAGGAGGACGACGCCCACGCTGATCGCGCTGTCGGCCACGTTGAACGACGGCCATTCCCAGCGGTCCACGTAAAAGCGCAGGAAATCCGTGACGGAATGGAAGCGCATCCGGTCGATCAGATTCCCGACAGCCCCGCCGAGGACGAGCGCGAGCGCCGTCTGGAGCCGCGTGAACGTCACGGGCGACGACAGGGACCAGGCGAGAACGGCGAGAAAGACGCCGCCGGCGACGAGCGTCAGGATCGTCGCGCGTGCGGGCGAGCTGAAGGACGCGAAGATGCCGAAGGCTGCGCCCGTGTTCTTCACGTGCGTCAGGTCGAAGAACCCCTGAATCACCGGAATCGTGTCGTGCAGCGGGATGCGCGCGGACACGATCGCCTTCGTGAGCTGGTCGAGAGCCACGACGGCGAGGGAAATTCCGAAATAGACGAGCCGGCGCGACACGAGGGGGATTCTACTCGCCGACGACGCGCCGGCAGCGCGCGCAGATGCCGTCGTCTCCGGACTCGACGTCGTTCCGGACCTGCCAGCAGCGCGGGCACTTCAGGCCTTCGGCGGGGCGGACGGCGATAGCGTCCGCCTCGCCCTCCCGCACGACAGACGGCGTCCCGAACACGTCAGCCAGTTTTTCTTCTGAAAGGGAAAGAGTCCGGAGCGCCTTGTCCACGTCGCCGCCTCGGCCCACGGCGGCCACCGCCTGCGAGGGGGAGCCGACTTTCCCCTCTCTCCTGAGCGGCTCGAGTTGACCGAGGAAGTCCGCCCGCAGCGCGAGCAGCCGGTCCCAGGCCGCTTTCTCATTTGCAGAAATCTCCGGAAGCGTGAGGTCGCTCCAGCTCCGCAGGAACAGCGCGGACGGGTCCGAAGCATTCCCCGGAAGAGACTCCCAGATCTCCTCGGCCGTGAACGGGCAGATCGGCGACAGCGCGAGCGCGATCGTTTCGACGATTCTCCAGGCGGCCGTTTGGGCGGATCTCCGCACGGCATCGTTCGCCGCAAGGACGTAAAAAGCGTCCTTTCGCACGTCGCACCAGAAAGCCGAGAGGTCGGTCGTGACGAGGTCGAGCAGCCGGCGCGCGACGGCGTGGAACTCGTAGCGCGCATAGGCGTCACGCGCCTCCAGCGCGAAGCGCGCGGCGGCATCGAGCACCCAGCGGTCGAGAGGCTCCATTTTCGCCTCCGGCACCGCGTGCGTCGCCGGGTCGAAATCGAAGAGGTTCGAGAGGAGGAAGCGCGCCGTGTTCCGGATCTTCCGGTAGGCGTCGGCGGTGCGCTGCAGGATCTCCTTCGAGAGCGGGTCGTCGTTCGTGTAGTCGAGCGAGGCGACCCAGAGGCGGATCACGTCCGCGCCGTCCGTCTTGAGGAGATCCTGCGGCTCGATCGTGTTGCCGAGCGACTTCGACATCTTGTGGCCGTCGCCCGCGACGACGAAGCCGTGCGTGAGGACGGTGTCGTACGGCGCGCGGCCCGTCAGCGCGACGGACGTAAGGAGCGAGGACTGGAACCACCCGCGGTGCTGGTCGTGGCCTTCGAGGTACATGACGGGGACGGGCGGCTGCGCCGTGTAGGGGTCCGCGAGGCCGTAGTCGCCCGAGCGCAGCACGGCGGCGTGCGAGACGCCGGAGTCGAACCACACGTCGAGGATGTCCTTCAGCTTCTCGAAGCTGGTGCTGCCGCAGCGCGAGCACGAAATATTTCTTAGAAAGTAAGACGGAGGGAACGCATCGTCATACCAGGCGTTCGCTCCGTGCTCGCGGAAAGTCGCTCTTACCTTTTCAAAGAAATCTTCTCTTTCCTTCTTCTCTTTCTCTCCGACGCTTCCCTCCACGGCGGGGAAGTGCGACACGACGCCCTTCGCCTTGCAGTCCGTGCACCTCAGGAACGTGATCGGCGAGCCCCAGCGGCGCTGGCGGGAGATCGTCCACTCGAGGCGGTTATCCACCATCGCGCCGATGCGGTTCTCGCTGTAGGACGGGATCCACGCGACCCGGCTGCGAATCTCCGCCATCGCGCCGTCGCGCAGCGCGCCGAGGTCGATGAACCACTGGTGCGTCGCCCGGAAGATAACCGGGTTCTTGCAGCGCCAACAGTGGGGATAGGAATGCGGGGATTTCTTGGAAAATAGGAGAAGGGCGCCCGACGCTTCTCCTGCCGTCAACGCCTCGAGAACCGCCGTATTGGCGTCGTCGGCGGGCGTCTTCGGCGTCACGACGCGTTTTCCGCGGAGGGGTGCCGGGGCGTTCGCGTCGTAGTACCCGCCCTCGTCCACGGGGCAGAGGGCGGGGTCGTCGACCTTGAAACCGGCGCGCCTCACGACCTCGTAGTCGTCGCGACCGTGGCCGGGAGCTGTGTGGACGAGGCCCGTGCCGTCCGACGTCGAGACGTGCTCGCCCAGGAGGAATCCGAAATTGTCGAATGGGTCGGACGCGAAGGGGCGCGCGTAGCGCAACGCGGGCGATGCCGCGGCGATCGATTCGCCGCTTTTCTTCGAATGGGGAAGAGGGCGAGCATCCGTCCAGCCCAGTGCGGCCGTCACCTGCGGCACCAGCGCGTCGGCGACGAGGTAGGCGGCGCCCGGTTCGGATTCCCTTCTCAGAAAAACGTATTCGATCTTCGGACCCAATGCGATGGCGCGGTTCGCGGGCAATGTCCAGGGCGTCGTCGTCCAGATCAAGGCGTAGAGGCGCGGCGCGCCGGCCGCCTCCACGAGGTTCGGCCACGCGCCTTTCGAAGAATCTTTCTCCAACGGCATGGCGACGTAGATCGACCAGTCGGTCTTGTCCTCGTACTCGATCTCCGCCTCGGCGAGGGCCGTGCGGTCGTGGACGCACCAGAGGACGGCCTTGAAGCCGAACGAGACGAGGCCGTTCTCGACGAACCGGCCGAACGCTCTTGCGATCTCGGACTGGTACGAGAAGTCCATCGTCCGGTACGGCGACTTCCAGGCTCCGAGGACGCCGAGGCGTATGAAGTCGGCCCGCTGGACGTCGATCCACTTCTCCGCGTAGGCGCGGCAGGCGTCGCGGACCGCGACGTCGGTCATCTCGCGCTTCTTCGGGCCGAGCTCCTTGTCGACCTTGAGCTCGATCGGCAGGCCGTGGCAGTCCCACCCCGGCACGTAAGGCGAGTCGAAGCCGGCGAGCGTCTTGCTGCGGACGACGAGATCCTTGAGGATCTTGTTCATCGCCGTGCCCATGTGGATCCGGCCGTTCGCGTAGGGCGGCCCGTCGTGGAGGAGGAACCGCGGCGCGCCCTGCCGGGCGGCGCGGATGCGGCCGTAGAGGTCCCCGTCCTGCCAGCGCGCGAGGCGCGCGGGCTCCCGCTTCGGAAGGTCCGCCCTCATGGGGAACTCCGTCTTCGGGAGGAGGAGGGTGGATTTCCAGTCGCGTCCGCTCATGTGAGCCGCGGAGGTTACGCGGTCGCTCAGCGCGCGGCAACCCGCGGGTACGATCAACAAGGCCCTCGTGCGCGCAAGGCATCGTTTGATTCAAATGGATCATGTCGCCGGCGAACGGGCGGCGCGAACTTGATGGGGGAATTTGGTCCGAATCGGTTCGCCATGGAGGTCCCGATGACCGCACGCACGATTTACCTCGGAACGGATTTTTCGCCGGCTTCGGAGCGGGCGTTCGACGTGGCGCTCGAGATGGCCAGACTGCGCGGCGCGGACCTGGTGGTGGGACACGTCATCGCCACCCCCGGTGTCCTCGGATACGGCGTCGGAGACATCGCGAGAGAGGTGGAGAACCGCATTCGCGAGGAGACCGGGATGCGGCTCGAGGCTCTACGCCGCCGGGCCGACCGCGCGGGAGTCCCGGCCCGAACGGAGCTTCTCGCGGGCTCTCCACAGGACGCGCTCGCGGAGGCCGCCGAACGGGCGCACGCGACCATGCTCGTGCTGGGCACGAACGGGCGAACGGGCGTCTCGCACATGGTGATGGGAAGCGTCGCCGCGCACCTCGTCTGCACGGCGCCGTGCCCGGTCCTCACGGTCCGCGAGAGCGTCGCCGCTTGAAGCTCTCCGCCGTGCCACCGCGTGCCATCCTTTAGACTGCGGCCGGCATGGCGAAAATCCGGACAGGCATCGTCGGGTGCGGCTATCTCGGTCGGCACCACGCGCGAATCCTGACGGAGCTCGCCGGCTCCGAGCCGGTGGGCTTCGTCGACGGGGACGACGCCACGGCCGCGACGATCGAGGCCGCGCACGGAAGCAAGGGTCTCGTGAGGAGACGCTCCGTGAAGGAGCTTCTCGACGCGGGCGCCCGCGCGGTCGTCGTCGCGTCGCCGACCTCCACGCACGCGGCGGTGGCGGAGGAGCTCCTCGACGGGGGGGCCGATGTGATGGTCGAAAAGCCCATCACCGCGACGCTCGCCGAGGCCGATCGGCTCGTGGCCCTTGCGCGGGCGAAGGGACGCGTTCTGCAGGTGGGCCACATCGAGCGTTTCAACCCAGCCGTCGCCGCCGTGCGCCCGCTTGTGACCGACGTGAAGTTCATCGAGGCACACCGCCTCGGTGTGTTCGTGCCGCGCGCCCTCGACGTGGACGTGGTCCTCGACCTCCTCGTGCACGACCTCGACATCGCGCTCGATCTCGTGGGCCGGCCGGTCACCGAAATCCGGGCGGTCGGCGTACCGATTCTGAGCGAAAAGATCGACATCGCTTCGGTGCGGCTGTCGTTCGAAGGCGGCTGCGTGGCGAATCTGACGGCCTCGCGTGTTTCGCAGGAGAAGACCCGGAAGTTCCGGTTCTTCCAGCCTGACTGGTATTTCTCGATCGACACGCAGAAGCGCGACGTGACGGCTTTCCGTCTCGACCGGCTGAGCGGCCCGCCGCGCATCGTGCCCTGGCCCGTGACGGTCGAGCCCGCGGACGCCCTCACCGCCGAGGATGCGGCGTTCCTGAAGGCTTGCGCCGAACGCAGCGAACCGGAAGTCACTGGAGAGGCCGGCCGCGCGGCGCTGAAGCTCGCGCTCGACATCCTCCAGGAGATGGGACGGGGCAGATGAAGAAGGAGAAAGAGAAGAGAAGGATTTCTGCGAATGGAAGAGGGAAGAGGGTCCCGCGCATCGGCCTCATCGGAGGGTCGGGTTTGTATTCGCTTCCTGGCCTCGAGGTCATCGGCGAAGTCGCGCTCTCGACGCCCTTCGGCGCCCCCTCCGACTCCTACTTTCTTGGAAATCTTTCTTCGGTTCCCGTCGCCTTCCTCGCGCGGCACGGGCGCCACCACTCATTCCTCCCCACCGAGGTCAACTACCGCGCGAACATCTGGGGCTTCCGGAAGCTCGGCTGTTCATGGTTGCTCTCGGCTTCGGCCTGCGGCTCGATGAAGGAGGCATACAAGCCGACCGACATCGTGCTTCCAGACCAGTTCATCGACCTGACGAAACACCGCGTCTCGACCTTCTTCGGCGGCGGTTGCGTGGGTCACGTCTCGTTCGCGCACCCGGTTTCGACCGTGCTCCTCGATGCGCTCGCGGCGGCCGCGAAGGCCGAGGGGGCCGTGTGTCACCGGGGCGGGACGTACGTCTGCGTGGAGGGGCCGCAGTTCTCCACGAAGGCCGAGTCGTCGCTCTACCGCTCGTGGGGCGTCGATGTGATCGGCATGACGAACGCCACCGAGGCGAAGCTCTGCCGGGAGGCCGGAATCGGCTATGCCTCCATGGCGTTCGTCACCGACTATGACTGCTGGCACGAGGAGGAGGCCGCCGTCTCGGTGGAGGCCGTCCTCGCCGTCCTCAAGCAGAACGCGAGCACCGCGAATCGCGTCCTCGCGAACGCCGCGCGGCATCTCGATCCCGATCGCCCGAGCGACTGCGCGGACGCCCTCGCGTGGGCCGTCCTCACGACGAAAGAGCATATTTCACCCGCCGCCGCGAAGCGCCTGGCGCTGTTTCTGAAGAAGTGAAGAGAGAGGTCAGATGACCGCACGCCGCATCGTCGTCACCGGTTCCGTCGCCTACGACTACCTCATGACGTTTCCGGGGAAGTTCCTCGACCTCGTCGTGCCCGACCGCATGGACCGCCTCTCCGTCTCCTTTCTCGTGGATTCGATGCGGAAGGTGCGGGGCGGCGTGGCCCCGAACATTGCCTACACGCTCGCGATCCTCGGCCTCAAGCCCCTCCTCATGGCGACCGCGGGCGTCGACGCGCTCGACTACAGCCGCTGGCTGGCCGAGCAGGGGGTCGACACCTCGGGCCTCCACATCTGCGACGACCTCTACACGGCCTCGTTCTTCGTCTCCACGGACGAAAGCCAGAACCAGATCGCGACGTTCTACTCGGGGGCCATGGCGCGCGCCGCGACGCTCTCCTTCCGCGATCTCTCCCTGAGCGCCGTGAGCCTCGCCGTCATCGCGCCGAACGACCCGGACGCGATGGCGAAATACGCGAAGGAGTGTCGCGAGCTGCACATCGCCTATGTCTACGATCCGAGCCAGCAGGTCGCGCGACTCTCGGGCAGCGACCTCCTTGCCGGGCTGAGGGGTGCGGCGCTCTTGATCGCCAACGAGTACGAGTTCGGCGTCATCGAAAAAAAGACGGGTCTTTCCGAGGCCGAGATGCTCGAGCAGGTGCCCGCCCTGATCGTGACGCGCGGCTCCGAAGGCTCCACGATCGCCCTCCAGGGCGGACAACCCGAGGCTCCCGCGGGCGCCACCACCTTCCGGATCCCGCCCGCCAGCCTGCGCGGTCCCGCGGTGGACCCGACGGGCGTGGGCGATGCCTTCCGGGGCGGGCTCCTCGCGGCCCGGCACCACGGGCTGCCGTGGGAAGTCGCCGGGCGGGTCGGGAGCGTGGCCGCCGTCTACACCCTCGAGGCCCTCGGTCCACAGCCGCCACGATACGCGATCGCCGACTTCGTCAACCGCTATCGCGAGAATTTCGGCTGCGAAGGTCCCCACGCGCGCGTCCGCGAACTCCTGCCCCGCTGAGGCTGGTACACTCTCCGGTCCCATGAACGTGATCGAAGGCCATCTCTCCTCCGCGGGGCGCCGCTTCGGCATCGTGGCGGCACGGACGAACGACCTCGTCGTGTCGCGCCTCGTCGACGGGGCCCTCGATGCGTTCCGCCGGACCGGCGCCGCCGACCAGGACGTCGTCCTCGTGCGTGCGCCCGGCGCCTGGGAGATCCCGCTCGCTCTCCGCGACCTCGCGCGCTCGGGCAAGTTCGACGCGCTCGTGGCGCTGGGCGCCGTGCTGCGCGGCGGCACGCCGCATTTCGAATACGTGGCGGGGGAGACGGCGAAGGGCGTCTTCCAGGTCTCCCTCGAGCTCGATCTTCCCGTCGCGTTCGGCGTCCTCACCTGCGACACGCTCGAGCAGGCGCTCGAGCGCTCCGGCGCCAAGGGTGGAAACAAGGGCTTCGAGGCGGCCATGGCCGCCGTCGAGGCCGCCGACCTCCGCGCGAACCTGAAGAAGGCTTCCTCCCGGCGCTCCGCGCGCTGACGGCCGGGCGGAGGGGACGCGTGTGAGCGGCCGCCGGCGGAAGTCTCGAGAGCTGGCGCTTCAGCTTCTCTACCAGAACGACCTCGCGGGAACACCGGCCGAGGAGATGTTCATGCGCACGGAGGAGTACGTCCTCGCGCGTCCCGAAGTACAGGAATACGCCCAACGCCTCGTCGTGGGGACGCTCGCGCGGCGCGACGAACTGGACGCGAAACTGTCCGAGCGGTCCGAACACTGGCGGCTCGGCAGGATGGCGGCGGTCGATCGCAATCTCCTGCGGCTCGCGCTCTACGAGCTTCTCTTCGAGGAAGACATCCCGGACGCCGTCGTGATCGACGAGGCCGTCGAGATCGCGAAGAAGTTCTCGACTCCGTCCTCCGGTCCGTTCGTGAACGGCGTGCTCGATGCCATCCGCCGCGCCACGTTCGGCCCGCGGATTCCCGCCGGAGAGGGCGGCTGATGCGGCTCCGCGTGCCGTTCTGGACCATCGCCCTCGCGTGTGCCGGCATGGCCGCGGCACAGGAAGGTCCGTCCCCGGGGGAGTGGGCCCGCTACCGCCTCGAGGGTTCCGCGCCATGGCGCTATGCGCGCCCGGTGGAGGACGCCGGCTATCGCATCGCGCTCTCTTCGCCGGACGGGCGTTCGCTGGAAGCACGCGTCGAGGTCGAGGCGGCCCCCCTCACGGTGGATGCCCCGTTCCCTCCGTCCCCGGCGACCCTTTCGGCGGAAGGCCGGGCGGTGCTCGCGGATCCGCTCGCGGACGATCCCGAACTGGATTCGCTCTCCCGGCGGCTCCTCGCGAACGCGAAGACGACCCTCGAAGCCGTCGAGCGCGTGATTGCCTTCACGGCTCACCGCATCCGCTATGCGCTGCCGGACGGATCGTCCGAGACCGCTTCGGCCACGCTCCGCGCCCGCCGGGGCTCCTGCGTGGGGCGGTCGCTCCTCGCGGCCGAGCTGCTCCTCCGGGCGGGCGTTCCCGCCCGGCAGGTCACGGGCATCCTCGCCGCCCGGCGCGCCCGGGAGCTCACGCCAGAGTCCCGCAACGTTTTCAACGCGGAGCTCGGGGGCGTCCGTCATCGCTGGATCGAGGTCTTCGTCCCGGGGCTGGGCTGGGTGCCCTCGGATCCCGGGGGGCTCGCGAACACGGTCACGGCGCGGCATCTCGCGCTGGACCGGCAGCCGCCCGCGGGCTTCCACGTGGACGTCGCCGGCCGTTCGACCGAGCTGAAGCGACCGATCCTCGAGACGGCCGAGGGCGGCCTGACCCTGTACCGGCCGCGCGGCGCGACCGTCGTTGCGGCCGTCGAGGGCGCGCCCCTCGATCCCCGGGCGCTCGCGGCGTCCCCGCGCCGCTGACGCGGGGCCTTCGTGTCGTTTACACTCGCCGGCTCGATGAGTAGCACGACGACGACGACGAAGAGCGACGAAATTCTCCGGATCGAGGCCAAGTGGCGCGGGCGCTGGGAAGCGGATCGGGCCGCCTTCGTGGACACCGCGAAGCCCGCGGGCGAAGGCACGTACCTCCTCGTCATGCTCCCGTACCCGTCGGGCGACCGCCTGCACGTGGGGCACGCCCGGACCTACTTCCTGACCGACGCGCTCCACCGCTTCCTCCGGCAGACCGGCGTGACCGTGTTCTGCCCCATGGGCTGGGACGCTTTCGGCCTTCCCGCGGAGAACTACGCGATCCAGAAGGGGATTCATCCCCGAACCTCCACGCTCGCGAACATCGCGGCGATGAAAGAACAGTTCCGGGCGTGGGGAGTTCTCTATGACTGGACGAAGGAAGTCACGACCTGCGAACCCGAGTACTACCGTTGGAACCAGTGGTTCTTCCTCAGGCTCCTCGAGAAGGGCCTCGCCGTCCGGAAGAAATCGGCGGTCAACTGGTGTCCGTCGTGTCTCACGGTCCTCGCGAACGAGCAGGCCGAGGGGGGCGTCTGCGAACGCTGCAAGACGCCCGTGGTCCAACGCGAGCTGGAGCAGTGGTTCCTGAAAATCACCGACTATGCCGAACGGCTGCTGGAAGGCCTCGACACGCTCCGCGCGTGGCCCGAGAAGGTCGTCACGATGCAGCGCAACTGGATCGGCAAGTCCACGGGTGCCGATCTCGACTTCGCGATCCCGTCACTCGAGGAAACGGTTCGCGTCTTCACGACGCGTCCGGATACCGTCTTCGGCGCGACGGCGCTCATCCTCGCCCCCGAGCACGCGCTCGTGCCGCGCCTTCTGGAGGGAAACGCGAAGAAGGCCGACCTCGAAGCCTGGGTCGCGTCCGTGCGCAGCCAGGAGCGGATCGTGCGCGAGGCCGAGGGCGCCGAGAAGGACGGCCGCGACACCGGCCGCAAGGCGATCAATCCCTTCACCGGTCAGGAAGTGCCCGTGTGGCTCGCGAACTTCGTCATCGCCGACTACGGCACGGGCGCGCTCATGGCGGTGCCCGCTCACGACACGCGCGACTTCGACTTCGCGAAGAAATACGGGATTCCGATCGTCAAGGTCATCGAGCCCCCGACGCCAGTTGACGGCTGCTACACCGGCGAAGGCCGCCTCATCGCCTCTGGCCCCTTCTCAGAAATGTCTTCCTCTTTGGCCCGCGAGGCCATCGCCGCCGAAGCCGCAGAGCGAGGAATCGGCGGGCCGCGCGTGCGCTACCGGTTGCGCGATTGGCTCATCTCGCGCCAGCGCTACTGGGGCACGCCGATCCCCATGATCCACTGCGAAAGGGACGGCTGGCTCCCGGTCCCCGAAAAGGATCTGCCCGTCGTCCTGCCTCCCGACGCGCCGTTCACGGGCAAGGGCGGCAATCCCCTCGAGAAGGTTGCCTCGTTCGTGAACACGACGTGCCCCCGGTGCTCCGGCCCCGCGCGCCGCGAGACGGACACGATGGACACGTTCGTGGATTCGTCCTGGTACTACCTCCGGTACATCGACCCGAAAAACGGTGCCGCGCCCTTCGACCCCGCCATCGTGAAGGAGTGGGCGCCCGTCGACCAGTACATCGGCGGCATCGAACACGCGATCCTGCACCTCCTGTACGCACGGTTCTTCGCACGGATACTCAAGGACCTCGGCCTCGTGACGTTCGAGGAGCCGTTCTCCGCGCTCTTCAACCAGGGCATGATCACGCGCCAGTCTCCGACGGGGCGCGTCGAGAAGATGTCCAAGTCGCGCGGCAACGCCGTGTCGCTCGACCCACTCATCGCCGAAAAGGGCGCCGACGCCGTCCGCGCGTTCGTGCTCTTCCTCGGACCGCCGGAGAAGGACGCCGAGTGGAGCGACGAGGGGATCAGCGGCCCCGAGCGTTTCCTCTGGCGGGTCCGGGGCACGATCGATCGGTTCCTTCAGACCGGCGCCGATCCGCAGACCCAGCCGAGGGTGGCCGACACGCCCGCCGCGCGCGCGCGCCATATGGCCGTGAAGAGGGTCACGGAGGACTTCCGGGCGTTCTCATTCCACACCGCCGTGGCGCACCTCATGGAATTTCTCAACCATGCGACGAGTCTCGTCGGCCAAGCGGGCTCGGACGCGGGGGAGACCGCGACGACTCTTCGGACGCTCGTCACCCTGCTCCATCCCATCGCGCCTCACCTCTCCGAGGAGCTGAACGAGCGGATGGGCGGCACGAAAAGCCTGCTCGTGTCGGGCTGGCCGGCCTACGATCCGGCGCTCGCAGTCGAAGAATTCGCGTCGATCGCCGTACAGATTTCCGGGAGGGTCCGGGCCGAGATCAAGCTTCGAAGAGGATCTTCTGACAAGGAAGCCGTAGCCGCCGCCGAAGCGAATGCGATCATCGCCAAGTGGCTCGAGGGCAGGCAGCGCGTGAGGACGATCTGGGTGCAAGACCGCCTGTTGAATATCGTGGTGAAGTGAAACCTTTCAAAGAAATCTTGCTTTTCTCTTTTCTCCTCGGTCTTCTTGGCTGCGGCTATGCGCTCGTGGGCACGGGCTCGAGCGCCCTTCCCGCGACGGTGAAGACCGTGTACGTGGCGCAGTTCGTGAACGACACCACGGTCGTCGGCCTCGAGCAGCGGCTCACGGACGCCGTCATCCGCGAGCTGTCCGCGCGCGGCCGCCTGAAGCCGGTCTCCGACCGGTCGGCGGCGGACTCGGAGCTCGCCGGGCATTTGACGTCCTGCAACGTCGCGCCCGTGCGCTTCGACGCGAACGGAATCGCGGTCGAGTATCAGGTGACCGTGACGGGAAAGCTCGTCCTCACGGAAAAGGCGACGGACAAGCCGATCTTCGCGGAGCCCGCGTACCTGTTCCGACAGCCGTACACGGTGCCGTCGAGCGCGAGCTCGTACTACGACCGGGAACGGGAGGCCATCGACGCGATGGCCCGCCCGTTCGCCCAGAACCTCGTCACGACGATCCTGGAAGGGTTCTAGCCGCCGCTCCGGAGCGCCAGGCTTCTACTTCTTCGCGTCCGCCTTCTTCGCCTTGTTCACGGTCTTCGAGATCCGCGACTTCAGGCGGGAGGCCGTCTTCTTATGGAGGACGCCCTTGCGGACGGCGACGTCGAGGTCGGAAACCGCGTTCGAGAGGAGATCGCCGACCTTCGCGGCTTCGGTCTCCGCCGTCTTGCGCAGGTTCTTCACGACGTTGCGGACCTTCGTCAAGACGGACCGGTTGCGGACCCGGCGCCGATCGCTCTGCGCGGCGCGCTTCTTGGCTTGCTTGGTGTTGGCCATGGAGTTCGGGTGTGCCTTTCTCTTTGACGTCTCGAGTCTTCTCTGGAGAGCCGTTCAGCGGGAATCGCCGCCGAGGGATTTGAGGCGCTGGCGCGCGCTCTTGGCCTCGTCGGAGCCGGGAAACTGGTTGACGACGAAATTCAGTTCGACCATGGCCTGAGCCTTCTCGCCGAGCTCCAGGTGGGCGATGCCCTTCTTGAGGTGGGCGGCCGGGGCCTTGTCGCTCTGGGGATAGGAGCGGAAGAGCTTGTCGAACGCGGCGATCGCTTCCCGCGGCTTCTTCTGTGCCGACCAGCATTCGCCGGCCCAGTAGAGGGCGTCGTCCGACAGATCGGTGCGCGGAAACTTCTCGACGTAGTCCTCGAAGCCCTGCCGGGAGAGGTCGTAGCGACCCCGCTGGTAGTCGGCCGTCGCCTGCGCGAAGAGGTCGGCGGGCGTGATGCCGCCGCCGCGTGGCGCCGCTCCGGGAGCCGCGACGGGGCCCGGACCCGCGCCGGCCGCGGGCGCTCCGCCGGGCGCGGGAGCGGTCGGGGGGGCGAAAGCGGGCGCGGACCCCGCGTGCGCCTGCGACTCGGCGATCTGCTGCGAGAGCTGCGTCAGGCGCCGGTTCGCGTCCTCGAGCTTGCCCGCGAGGGCCTGCATCTCGCGCGTCAGGTCGTCGAATTTCGTGCCGAGATCGGCATTCGAGCGTAGCAGCGTCTCCGCCTGCTTCGCGAGTCTCTCGCTCAGCTTCGCGACCTCGTCCTTGGACGACGACTGCTTAGCGACGACGTCGACTTCCTTCTCGACCGTCGAGAGGTGCTTGTGGAGGCCGTCGATGTCGCTTCCGCTGACGCAGCCGACCGCCGCCGCGAGAACCCCCGCGGCGGCGACGGAACGAATGGCGCGCGAGGCGCGCTCCCGGTTCACTTCGCGGTGACGACGAAGTGGGCGCGGCGGTTCTTCTGCCACGAGTCTTCGTCGTGTCCGGTGGCGAAGGGACGCTCCTTGCCGTACGAAACGGTCTTGATCCGGGACGCGTCGACGCCAAGGGAGACGAGGTAGTCCTTCGCGGCGTTCGCTCGGCGGTCGCCGAGCGCGAGGTTGTACTGCGCCGTGCCGCGCTCGTCGGCGTGGCCTTCGATCGTGAACTGCACAGAGGAGTACTTCTTCAGCCAGGTCGCGTTCGTGGCGAGGACGTCACGGGAGTCGCCACGGATGTCCGCCTTGTCATAGTCGAAGAATGCGGGTTTGAGCATACCGCTCAGTTCGTTGATCGACCGCCCCGTGATGCTGTCCGCATCCTTCGGCGCCAGCATCGGCGTGGGCGTGGCGACCGGCTCCACCGTCACGACGGTGGGTGTCGAGACCGGCGCGGGCGTCGGTGCGGGCGGCGGCGCGGCAGGTGGCTTGCTGGAACATGCCACGACGAACGCGACGGCAGCGAGGGTGATGGAACCGGCCTTGAGGGATTGCTTCATGGAATCGAGCCTCCGTTGGTTGCTGTGTGGGGGGTAAGCCGGACGGCAACTCCCCGTGGGCCTTCTATTCTAGCGTCTTGACCCACGAGGGGGAATAATTGTTCCCGGACGACGTCACGATGCGCGCCGTTCCGCTGCCGTTGGCGTTCCCGACGGCGATCTGCGTCGAACTGCCGTGCTGCACCTCCCAGGCGATCTTCGAGCCGTCGGGGGACCATGTGGGTCCTTCGTGGGCGCCCGGTCCGCTCGAAATCTGCACGGTCCGGCCCGAAGAGAGATCCATCACGCAGATCTGGAAATCGCCCTCGTTCCGGCAGGCGAACGCCAGGCGCCCGCCGTCCGGCGAGAATGCGGCCTCGTCGTTCCAGTTGCCGGCCAGCGTCACGCGCCGGACGTTCGCGCCTTCGAGATCCATGATGAAAATCTGGGGCGTGCCCTGCCGGTTCGACGTGAACGCGAGCTCGCGGCCATTCGGGGACCAGCGAGGCGTGGAGTCGATCGCCGCGTTCTCGGTGAGGCGCTTCAGAGAGGAGCCGTCCGTCTGGACGGTGAAGATCTCCGTGTTCCCCCGGACGCTGCCGCAGAACGCGATCGTCCTGCCGTCGGGGGAGAACGACGGAGACGCGTTGAGCTGGGTCGGGACCGGGATGGGCCGCTTGTCGGTCCCGTCCTTCCCGATGAGCCACAGGCCCGGCGTGTCCTTCTCGTAGGACTGGTACACGATCTTCGTGCCGTCCGGCGACCAGTCGGGCGCGAGCGACAGCGTGCGGGAGCTCGTGATCCGCCGCTGGTTCTCGCCGTCGAAGTCCATCGTGTAGATCTCCTTCACGCGCCGCTCGTCGCGGTCGGAGGAAAAGGCGAGCCTGGTGAGGAACGGG